>WNFG01000647.1_pt1 | contig 29154 bp, 26 predicted proteins | sample 5400431 | NCBI WGS metagenome assembly WNFG01 (sample SAMN13153346, study PRJNA577476) | soil metagenome | isolation source: 120 cm saprolite under Douglas fir tree site 2 hole 3 replicate 2 | place: USA:California | collected 2015-04-18 | reverse complement strand
TGGAACACGTTGCGCATGTCGTAGAGCGAGGGCGCGGTCTTGCCGAGATGGCGCTGCTGCTCGACCGACGCGGGCTCGGTGTCGCCCTGGATGACCACGAGACGGCGCAGCATGGCGCGGTATTCGCCCGGCACCTCCTGCCAGGCGGGCTCGCCGCAGTGCCGGCCGAACGGAATCTTGCGGCCGTCCTCGGCCGGCGCCAGCAAGATGCCCCAGCGGTAGTCCGGCATTTTCACGTAGTCGAACTTGGCCCAGCCCTTGGGATCGACCGAGACCGCCGTGCGCAGGTAGACGAGCGCCTCCTGGAAGCCGTCCGGCCCGCGCGTCCTCCACCAGTCGATGTAGCCGGGATGCCAATGCTCGAGCGCGCGCAGGACGGTGCGGTCCTCGGTGAGGCTCACGTTGTTCGGAATCTTGGTCGAGTAATCGACGTTGACGATGTCGGTCATGGCTGCCTCCTCTTATTGACGCCATGTCGTCCCCGCGAAAGCGGGGACGACAGTGGAAGTTGCATCACACCCTCCGCGTGTCGAATACCGGCTTCTGGCCGGTGCCGTAGCGCCGAAGCGCGCCCGCCTCGCCGACCGCGTTGGGCCGCTGGAAGATCCAGTTCTGCCAGGCGGTGAGGCGGGCGAAGATTTTCGATTCCATGGTCTCGGGGCCGCCGAAGCGCAGGTTGGCCTCGAGCCCGGTCAGCGCGTCGGGCGAGAAGCTCGCGCGCTCCTCCAGGAACACGCGGATCTCGTCCTGCCAGTCGATGTCGTCGAGCGCGAAGGTGACGAGGCCCACGGCCTGCGCGGCCTCGGCGTCGAGCGGCTTGCCGATCGCGGCCTTCGCCCGCTCGAGCTCGCCGGGATCGGCGAGAAAGCGGCTCGCCAGCCGCGACAGAGCGTTCGCCATCGGATAGGCGCCGAAATTCACTTGCCCGAGCGCGAGCGCGGCGGGCGGCTCGTTGTCGCCGGGGCGGGCGCCGATCAGCATATAGGAGCGGTCGGTCGCGAGCACGAGCTCGGCGAGCGTGCCGGCAAAGCAGGAGCCGGGCTCGATCAGCGCGACGAGCGAGCGCGAGGTGAGATCGACGCGCTTGAGCACGCGCCGCCACAGTCCCCGGATCTCGCGCGCGAGCCAGTGCTCGCTATGGGCGTCGAGGAAGGCGTCGTAGGCGAGAACCCGCGCCGGATCGCCCGCCGACTTGAACACGATCGCCGCGACGTCGAGCTCGTTGACGCGGATGTCGAGGACGGCGTCGTCGAGCTCGCGCGCGAGCGCGAGTGGCCAGAACCGCGCGCCTTCCTCGACCATCGCCTCGGCCGAGGCCGGCGGCGGAGCCGGCGGGGCGCGCAGCGTGATGGTCGCAAGCCGCGCCGCGCGGTCGAGCTCGACCGACAGCGAGCCGTAGTCGACGGCGTTCTCCGAGCGCTCGCGCGCGAGCGGCGCGAGCGCGATGCCCTTGGCGGCGGCCGGCCGCCGCGAGCGGGCGGCGAATTCCTTCGCCCGCCGCGCCACGGTCTCCTCGAGCTTCGAGCCCGGCACCACCTCGTCGACCAGCCGCCAGTCGACGGCGCGCTTGCCCTTGACGCCCTCCTCGGTGGTGCAGAACACGTCGGCGTGGTCGCGGCGGACCTTGCGCTTGTCGGTGACGCGGGTGAGCCCGCCGGTGCCGGGCAGCACCGCCAACAGCGGCAGCTCCGGCAGCGACACCGCCGAGCTGCCGTCGTCGATCAGCATGATGTGGTCGGCGGCGAGCGCGAGCTCGTAGCCGCCGCCCGCGGCGGTGCCGTTGATCACGCAGATGGTGGCGAGGCCGGACGATGCGCTGGCGTCCTCGAGGCCGTTGCGGGTCTCGTTGGTGAACTTGCAGAAATTGACCTTGTGGGCGTGGGTCGCGCCCGCGAGCATGCGGATATTGGCGCCGGCGCAGAACACGCGCGGCTTGCCCGAGCGCAGCAGGATTACCTTCGCCCGCGGGTGCTCGAAGCGCAGCCGCTCGACGGCGTCGGCGAGCTCGATGTCGACGCCGAGGTCGTAGGAGTTGAGCTTGAGCTCGTAGCCTTCGAACAGCGCGCCCTTCTCGTCGACGTCGAGGGTGAGCGTGGCGACGTCGCCGTCGACCGCGAGCTGCCAATGGCGATAGTGCGAGGGATCGGTCTGGAAATCGATCCGCCCCTTGCCGTTCGTCAATTTGCGCTCCGCGTCCGCCATCGTGTCCTCGCTGGAACAAATGCCGATCACCCCACTGTCATTCCGGCCGAGCGGCCAGAGGCCGCGAGAGCCGGAATCCAGTAAGCCGCGGCGCCTCGAGCAATCGCGCCGCTGGGGGTTACTGGGTCCCGGCTCGCGCGAGCCCGGCGCGGCCGGGCTCGCTTGGCCGGGATGACAACCGTGTCGTGGATCAATCTCGTTCCTACGCTCATCAAGTTCCCTCGCTCCGTCACTCGGCCGCGTGCGCGGCGAGATCGCCCTCGTGGTGATCGCGCAGGAGCCGGTTGACGAAGCCGGCGATCGCCGCGAGCGTCGCCGCCGGCGCCTCGCGATAGGGCGCGTGCCGCGTGTCCGGGAGGAGCGCGACCTCGACCGGGCAATAGCACTCCTGCCGCGCCACCTCGATCTGCCGCACCGTGCCGTACTGGTCCTGCTCGCCCTGCACGATCAGGATCGGCACGCGGATGTGGGCGAGCGCGTCGCTGAGGTCCCATTTGCGGAACTCGGGATCGAGCCAGGGACCGCTCCAGCTCCGGAACGCGTGCTCGGGATCGGCGTGCAGCCGCGCGAGCTTGCCGCGCAACGCGCCGCCCTCGAACGCGGCCTTGGCGCGCGCGATCTCCGCGATCCCCATGTCCTCGGTGAAGAAATGCGGCGCCATCAGCGCGAGCCCGCGCACGCGGTGATCCTGGACGCTGCCGGCGTAGATCGCCGCGATCGACGCGCCGTCGCTGTGCCCGACGAGGAGGCCGCGGCGGAATCCGATGCCGTCGAGCACGCGCGGCAAGACCGCGCGCGCCTCGTCGTGCATGAAGGTGACCGGGCGCGGCAGCTGCGAGGGCGACGAGCGCCCGTAGCCGGCGCGCGAATAGGCGAGCACGCCGGTGCCGGTCGCGGCGGCAAGCTCGTGCGCGAAGCGGCCCCAGACGGCGGCGGAGCCGAGCCCCTCGTGCAGCAGCACCAAGGTCGGCGCCGCGTCGGGCCGCAGCCCGATCATGCGGTATTCGAGCCGCATGTCGCCGAGGTCGAGGAAGCCTTGGTCGGCGAGCGTCATGCGCTGCGCCCCGCATTCCTCGTTGTCATGCCCGCGCAAGCGGGCATCGAGTAAACACCACATTCCCGCTGCGGCGGAGACATCACGCGGTGCTTACCGGATCGCCCGGTCAAGCCGGGCGATGACAACGGAGAGTTCATCGGCCAACTCCGTTCACATAACGCTCCGCGATCTCCCGCAGTTTCTCGAAGCTGCGCTCGACCGTGTCGCCGGAGGTGTCGAGCGCCGCCGCGGCGCGCCCATAGTCGGCGCGGCGGGCGTCGAGGATGGCGACGAGATCGCCCATGGCCTCGCGGTTCTGCGCCATCGGGCGGAAGTCGCCCTGCTGCATCACCCGGCTCATGTGCTCGTCGGGCCGCGCCTTGATCCAGATCGCGTGGGTGCGGCGCAGGAGCAGCGCATAGGTATCCGCGTTCGACACGATGCCGCCGGCGGTGGCGATCACCGCCGCCCGGTGCTGGTCGATGACGCACTTGAGGCAGGCGCGCTCGTAGCGGCGGAAGGTGGCAAGCCCCGCCATCTCGATCAGGTCGGGGACGGGGGCGCCGTAATCCTGCTCGACCAGGCGGTCGAGCTCGATGAACGGACAGCCGAGCGCGGCCGCGAGGCGCCGGCCGAGCGTCGACTTGCCGGCGCCGCGCAGCCCGACCAGGGCGATGCGCCACCCGCGGTCGCTCGCGGCACCCTGCGCGAGGCGGCCCTCGATCAGCTCGGCGAGGGCGGGAAGCTCGGCCGGCGGCAGCCGCCCGAGCAGGTCGAGGACATGGGTCATGGCGGCGCTGCGTCCGTCGGGGCGCGGCAACAGCTCGATGATCGGGAGGTCGAGCGCCTGCGCGATCGACTCGAGGATGATCACCGAGGGATTGCCCTGCCCGCCCTCGATCTGCGCGAGATAGCGCTCGGAGGCGCCGGAATCCGCCGCGAGCTGGCGCCGCGTCATGCCGCGCTTCGCCCGCGCCAAGCGGACCAGGCGGCCGACCTCGGCGACGAAGTCGCCTTCCGCCCCGATGTCCGCACTCTCTTTTCTTGCTCTCGGCTTCGCTCTGATCTCGGCCACGGCCGGCCATCCGCGATCTGCACTATAATTCATGCACTATAGTGCATATGCCTCGATGGCGTCAACCGGGCTTGAACTCGTTCGCCCACAGCGTCTCGAGCCGAGAGATGCCCACCGACGGCAGCGGGCCCTGGGCGAGCGCCTCGAGCGCCTCCTCGAGTTGCTCGATCCGGGAGATCCCGAGCACCCGGGACGTGAAGTCCCTGTTGCCGAGGACGAAGCGCAAGGCGGCCTGCGCCGGCGTGCCGTAGGAATCGCCGAGCGCGGCGCGCACCGCCGCGGCGCAACGCGTCTCGTTGCCGAGATCGGTGTCGGACGTCATCACGAACAGCTGGTCGGGCGGCTGCGGGCTCGCCAGCACCCCGCCGGCGAAGACGCGGATGTTCAGCACCCCCATGTTCTGGTGGAAGCAGGCGGTGAGCAGCCCGCAGAAATCCTGCCCCCCGCTCCAATCCGGCGGCACCCGCCGCCAGGCGGCGGTCGGATTGATCGCGTTGTAATAGATCTGGGCGGCGTCGAAGCGGCCGCTGTTGATCACCTCGAGGCAGGCCTCGGTATCGCCGGCCGCGGTGATGCCGCCGGCATGGATGAGCCCCTGCTCCTTGAGCCGGTCGAAGGTGTCGGCGACGCCGCCGCCGCCGAGCACCTGCTCCGGCGTCAGCGCGACGCGCCCGCCGACGCTGCTGCCGAGATGATTGTGCAGCTGAAAGAGCGCGACCCAATCGGAGCGCAGCCGCGCCAGGCTTTGCTCCAGGCTGCGCTCGATCGCGCCGGGAATGTCGTCGATATCCTGGGCTTCGAGCCGCACCTTGGTCGAGACGTAGGGCCGCGGCGCGAGCGAATCCAGGTGCCGGCCGATGGTCTCCTCCGACGCGCCGTCGCCGTAGATCGGCGCGGTGTCGATCCAGTTGATGCCGGCGGCGACCGCGCGCCGCAGCGCGTTGTAGCGGGTGGTCTCGTCGGCCTTGACCAGAATCCCGCCGGTGACGCCGCCGCCGAATGCCAGCTCGGAGATTTCGAGCCCGGTATTTCCGAGGAAGGCTTTACGCATCAGCTCGAGCTCGGCACATGTAGGGTGGGCAACGGCGCGGTACGCGGCCTTGACGCGTGGGCAAAATCGCAACGCAGCCAAGCTTGCGCAGACTGCGTAAACTTGTCTGCGCCTGCCGTTGCCCACGCGTCCACGCCTCGCCACGCGATTTGCCCACCCTACGCGATGGGCGATGCTCCTCGGCGTGAGGCCGACCGGGCATCAGCTCGAGGCCTCCGCCCTGAGCTTGAAGCGCTGGATCTTGCCGGTCGCGGTCTTCGGCAGCTCGGCGCGGAACTCGATCCAGCGCGGATATTTGTAGGGCGCGAGCGCCGCCTTGACGTGCTCCTGTAGCGCCCGCGCGAGATCCTCGCCGGCCTTGTCCGCCGATTTGAGCACCACGAAAGCCTTTGGCTTGATCAGCTTGTCCTCGTCCGGCCACGCCACCACCGCGGCCTCCAGCACGTCGGGATGGGTCGCGAGCGCGCCTTCGACCTCGAACGGCGAGACGTAGATGCCGCCGACCTTGAGCATGTCGTCGCGCCGGCCGCAGTAGACGTAGTAGCCGCTCTCGTCCTCGAGGTACTTGTCGCCGGAGCGGGTCCATTCGCCGAGGAAGGTCTCGCGCGACTGCTCGCGGTTGTTCCAGTACATCACCGCGCTGGTCGGCCCGCGCACCTGCAGCTCCCCCATCTCGCCTTTGCCGTTGACGACATTGCCGTCGTCGTCGACCAGGCGGATGTCGTAGCCCGGCACCGGCCGGCCGGTGGTGCCGTAGCGCACGTCGCCGGGATGATTGGAGAGGAAGATGTGCAGCATCTCGGTCGAGCCGATGCCGTCGAGAACGTCGATGCCGTAGCGCTCCTTCCAGCGCCGGCCGATGTCGGGCGGCAGCGCCTCGCCGGCGGAGACGCAGGTGCGCAGCTTGAGCTCGGAGCGCTTGGGCGCGCCCGGGCTGGCGAGGAAGGCGGCGTAGAAGGTCGGCACCGCGTAGAACACTGTCACCGGGTGCTGGCGCAGGATCGCGGCGACGCCGTCGGGCGTGGGGCGGTCGGGCGCCAGCACGCTGGTGGCGCCGACCGCCAGCGGGAAGGTCATGGCGTTGCCGAGCCCGTAGGCGAAGAACAGCTTCGCCACCGAATAGCAGACGTCGCCCTCCTTGAGGCCGAGCACGCCGCCGCCGTAGAGATCGGCGGTGAGGCGCAGATTGGCGTGGACGTGCACCGCGCCCTTCGGCCGCCCGGTCGAGCCCGAGGTATAGAGCCAGAAGCACATGTCGTCGCGCGTGGTCGGCGCGGTGTAGCTCTCGGGCCGCGCATTGATCAGCGAATCCTCGAACCGGCGGTGGCCGCGCGCGTTCTCGCCCGACACGATGACGTGCATGAGATCGGGGGTCGAGCCGATCAGGTTGGCGAATTTCGGAAACAGCGCCTCCGACACGACCAGCACCTTGGCGCGGCTGTCGGCGAGCATGAAGCGATAGTCGTCCTCGGTCATCAGGGTGTTGACCGGAACCGGCACGACGCCGGCCTTGATGGCGCCGAGGAAGGCGGTGGGCCAGTCGATCGTATCGAGCAGCGCGAGCAGGATGCGCTCCTCGCGCCGGATCCCGAACGAGCGCAGCACGCGCCCGAAGCGGTCGACGCGCTCGGCGAGCTGGCCATAGGTCCAGCTCCCGCGCGGATCGATATAGGCCGGCTTGTCGGCGCGCCCGGCCCGGAGATTGCGCTCGAGGATGTCGGCGGCGAAGTTGTAGACGCGGGGAATGGCGTCGAGCGCGGCGCGCGGATCGATCGGCGGCGCCGCCGGCGCGGCGGCCTCGGCAACGACGGTCATTGATCGCGTGCGCCCCGCGCGGCGCCTCCCGGCAAGATCGGCACCATGATGCCGGCATTATGCCGGCGCTCGACAAACGCCGCAATAACGCGGTACCCCACGATCCGAAGGCGGCGCTATAATCGGCGTCGCTGCGCCGCCGGACCGGCCCGCCGACCTCGTGAGGAGACCGCCATGGACGACACCGTCCGCAAGATCAGCGCCGACGACATCAATCCCCGCTACGACTGGGGTCGCGCGCTGCCGGCGCTCGGCATCATGGGAGTCGATTTCGAGGAGCGGGTCGATTATCGGCGGCTGCACCGCTATCGGCTGAGCCGGGTCAGGCAGGCGCTGGAGAAATCCGAGCTCGGCGCGCTCCTGGTCTTCGACGTCAACAATATCCGCTACGTCACCTCGACCAAGATCGGGGAATGGGAGCGCGACAAGCTCTGCCGCTGGGCGCTGCTCACGCGCGACGGCGACCCGATCCTGTGGGATTTCGGCTCTGCCGCGGTGCACCACAAGCTCTACACCCCCTGGCTCAAGCCGGAGAACTGCAAGGCCGGGCTGATCGGGCTGCGCGGCACCGTCGATCCCGCGTTCGGGCTGATGGAGCGCCACGCCAAGGAGATCGCCTCGCTGATCAAGGAGGCCGGCTGCGACAAGATGCCGGTGGGCGTCGACATCATCGAGCCGCCGATGCTGTTCGAGCTCGAGAAGGCGGGGCTCAAGGTCAAGGACGGCCAGCAGGTGATGCTGGAGGCACGCGAGCTCAAGAACATCGACGAGATCGCGCTGCTTAACCGCGCCGCGGCCATGGTCGACGGCGCCTACCAGCTGATCAACGAGGAGCTCAAGCCGGGCGTGCGCGAGAACGACATCGTCGGCAAGGTCAACGAGTTCCTCTATCGCCATGGCTCGGACGACGTCGAGGCGGTCAACGCGATCTCGGGCGAGCGCTGCAACCCGCACCCGCACAATTTCACCGACCGCATGCTGCGCCCGGGCGACCAGGCGTTCTTCGACATCCTGCAGGCCTTCATGGGCTATCGCACCTGCTACTACCGCACCTTCAACGTCGGCCGCGCCACGCCGGCGCAGCACGACGCCTACAAGCGCGCGCGCGAATGGCTCGACAAGTCGATCGCCCTGATCAAGCCCGGCGTCACCACCGACAAGGTGTGCAGCGTGTGGCCGAAGGCGCCGGAGTTCGGCTTCCCCGACGAGATGGCGGCGTTCGGCCTGCAATTCGGCCACGGGCTCGGCCTCGCGCTGCACGAGCGGCCGATCATCTCGCGCGTGGTCTCGCTCGACCATCCGACCGAGATCAAGGAGGGCATGGTGTTCGCGCTCGAGACCTATTGCCCGGCGAGCGACGGCTATTCCGCCGCGCGCATCGAGGAGGAGGTCGTGGTCACCGACAAGGGCTGCCGCGTGATCACGCTGTTCCCGGCCGAGGAGCTGCCGATCAGCCACCGGTATTGAGACTCGGGCCGAGCGTGTAGCCCGGATGAGCGCAGCGAAATCCGGGAGCCTTGGACCGCGGCAAGGCCGCCCCGCATCTCGCTTCGCTCATGCGGGCTACCAGACGGCGTCGAGCGGAATTTCCACCGGGCCGGCGCATCTGCCTCACTTTCCCCGGATTTCGCTGCCCTCCATCCCGGTCTCGCCGCTGCATGTGCCAGCCAACACGAACGGACCGGTCAACACGACCGAAGAGGGGTCGATAATGGACATTCGCCTTGCCAAGCTCACACCGCCGGCGGCGGCGCTCGCCGCGCTGCTCGGCCTCGCGTCGATGGCTTCCCCCGCCGCCGCGCAGGGTACGCCGGAGCAGCGGGCGGCCTGCGAAGGCGACGCCACGCGGCTGTGCGGCCAGTTCGTCCCAGATGTTCAGCGCATCACCGCCTGCATGCACGCCAAACGCCGCTACCTCAGCCCGCGCTGCCGGGTCGTGTTCTACCGCACGAAGAAGAAGGGCGGGCTCTGATCCGCGGCAGCGTGGGGCCGCGATCGCGGGCCATCATCCACGTCCCGAGCGGCTCTGCCCCAAGGTCCCCGACCCAGGCGAGCCCCGTAGTCGGCAGGATCGGCTTCCCTTCACCCATTCCAGGCGCGCAGCCCCCATTGGTCCCGTCCGCGGCGGGACGGCGGCGCTCCGAAAACCTCCCGCGTTAACCGTCCGCTAACCATGAACCGGGCAAATCTTGCCGGGGAGGCCATCTTTCACGCGGCAAGCGGGGACGGACCTTGGACGCCAGCGCGGTTCCTCTCGCACGGGTGGGCGGCCTCACGGCCCCCGCGCAGACCTTTCATGCCCATGACCGGGCGCGGCGAGGCGCGGAGATGACGGACACCACGGCAGGCGCAAGCGGCAGCTTCGCTCTCCCCGCGCTCGGCGATCTCGGCGCCTGGTTCAAGCGCGGCGACATCGCGCTCGCGGTCGGGGTGATGGCCATCCTGGTCGTGCTCATCCTGCCGCTGCCGGCGACGCTGCTCGACCTCGCCCTCGCCATCTCGATCATCCTCTCGGTGCTGATCCTGATGACGGCGCTGTTCATTCACGCGCCGCTCGAATTCTCCGCCTTCCCGACCGTGCTCTTGATCGCGACCATGCTGCGGCTCGCGCTCAATCTCGCCTCGACCCGGCTCATCCTGGCGCGCGGGCACGAAGGCACCGCCGCGGCCGGCCACGTCATCGAGGCGTTCGGCAATTTCGTGATGAGCGGCAATTTCGTCATCGGCATCATCGTGTTCACGATCCTGGTGATCGTGAATTTCGTGGTGATCACCAAGGGCTCGGGACGCATCGCCGAGGTGGCGGCGCGCTTCCACCTCGACGCCATGCCCGGCAAGCAGATGGCGATCGACGCCGATCTCTCCGCCGGCCTGATCGACGAGACCGAGGCGCGCCGGCGCCGCAAGAACCTGGAGGACGAGTCCGGCTTCTTCGGCGCCATGGACGGCGCCTCCAAATTCGTGCGCGGCGACGCCATCGCCGGCCTGCTGGTGGTGTTCATCAACGTCCTCGGCGGCATGATCATCGGCATCGTGCAGCAGGGAATGCCGTTCGCCGAGGCGGCTCGGACCTATACCCTGCTCACGGTCGGCGACGGCCTGGTCACCCAGGTCCCGGCGCTGATCGTCTCGACCGCCGCCGGCCTCCTGGTATCGAAAGCCGGCATCTCCGGCGCCGCCGACCAGGCGCTGATTAAGCAGCTCTCCAGCTATCCCAAGGCGCTCGGCATGTCGGCGGCGGCGATGCTGGTGATGGCGCTGCTGCCCGGCATTCCGATGCTGCCCTTCCTGCTGCTCGGCGGCGGCGCGGGCTTCCTCGCCTTTCTCATCGACAAGCGCCAGAAGCAGCAGATCGTCGCCGAGACCAAGACCGCCGCCGCCAACGCGCCGGCCGCCGAGGAGCCGATCGCGAGCGCGCTCAAGATCGACGATCTCAAGATCGAGCTCGGCTACGCGCTGCTGCCGCTGGTCAATTCGGCCGACGGCAGCGACCGCCTCACCGAGCAGATCAAGGCGCTGCGGCGCTCGCTCGCGGTCGACATGGGCTTCGTCATGCCGGCGGTGCGCATCCTCGACAATGTCCAGCTCGAGGCCAACACCTATTGCATCAAGATCAAGGAGGTCGAGGCCGGCACCGGCCGCATCTGGCCCGGCCAGTACATGGTCATGGACCCCGCCGGGGCGCAGGTGACGCTGCCCGGCATCCATACCAGCGAGCCGACCTTCGGGCTGCCGGCGACCTGGATCGACGCGCCGATGAAGGAGGAGGCGGCGCTCAAGGGCTATACCGTGGTCGATGCCGCGACCGTGCTCTCGACGCACTTGACCGAGCTGATCAAGACCAACGTGTCGGAGCTCCTGTCCTATGCCGAGGTGTCGAAGCTGATCAAGGAGCTGCCCAAGGAGCAGGGCGAGCTGCTCAAGGACATCGTGCCCGCGCAGATCACGATCTCCGGCATCCAGCGCGTGCTGCAGCTGCTCCTGGCCGAGCGCGTCTCGATCCGCGATCTCGCGACCATCCTGGAAGGCGTCGCCGACGCCATCTCGTTTTCGCGCAATCCGGTGACGCTGTCCGAGCACGTGCGCACGCGGCTCGCGCGCCAGATCTGCGCGCATTACACGACAGCAGCCGGCTACCTGCCGCTGATCGCGCTCACCGCCAAATGGGAGCAGGCCTTCGCCGAATCGATCGTCGGGCAGGGCGACGATCGCAATCTCGCGATGCAGCCCTCGCGCCTGACCGAGTTCATCAACCTCGTCCGGCAGCGGTTCGAGGAGGCGGCGCAGGCCGGCGAGGCGCCGGTGCTGGTGACCTCCGCCGGCATCCGGCCGTTCGTGCGCGGGGTGGTCGAGCGCTTCCGCGCCCAGACCCCGGTGCTCTCCCAGGCCGAGATCCACCCGCGGGCGCGGCTCAAGACGATCGCCAGCATTTGAGCGCGTCGCCGGCGGAGCTGCCGCCGCCCTATCGCCTTAACACTCTGAAATTGCTCTATATTCTACCATTGGTTGGTGGCCTCGGGGAACGCCGGCGGCGGCTCCGCGTTGCTACCGGGATACCGCATGAACCTTTTTCCGGCTCGTCCCGACTAACGGGATGAGACCCTGGGGAGGGTGTGATGAACAACTTTTCGCTTTTGACCGCCGACCGCATGACCCACCTGAAAATCGTGGTGGTTTCGCTCATCTGCGCGACGCTCGTTGCCGGCATCGGCGTCGCCGCCCGCCTCACCGACGGCTCGGACGGGCGCCTGGAGGCCACCGTGCTCAAGGCCCGCGCGCCGATGACCGCGGCTACGAGCGAGGACCGCACGGTCCGCTGATCCGGTTTTTCTTCTTCTCAACCCCCGACTTCGCGCGCCTTCGGGCGCGCGTTTCTTTCCGGAGCGCATTCAGTTTCGACGGAAACTGAATGCGCTCCAGTCTTTTTTGCGTGGTCGCATTTTCGGACGGAAAACCGGTTCCCACTTTTCCTGAAAATGCTCCGGGCTCATTCGTCGAATTGGGATTCCGGCGGCGCCGGCCGTCGCGGCGGCGGCGACCCCGCGACCGTGACGCCGATGAGACGCATCAGCGCGGCCGGCTGCAGGACCGGCGGCACCCGCTCCGGCACGAGTCGCCACGCGGCGACGAGTGCGACGACCGCGACGACCGCGAGCGTCATCAGGATCGCGAACGCCCGCCAGCGGGTGAGCCGCCGCCGGATCGGCAGCACCTTGTCCGCGGGCGTCGCAACGGACGGCGCCGGGGTCGCGCCCGGGGCGAGCTGCGGGGCAACCGAGGGCGGTGGAATGACTCGCGGTGCGAGAACCGGTGTCGACGCCGGCGCCGGTGTCGGTGTCGGCACGGGGATCGAGGGTCGCGGCAGGCTCGCGGCCGGCGGGAGACGCAACGCCGGTTCCGGGCTCGCCGGCGGGGGCGGTTGCGTCGGAGCGGCGGGGGCCGCCTCCGGGCCTGCGGCGCTTGGCGGCGGCGGCGCCGCGGGCGCGGTCTCCGTCGGCAGCGGCTCCGACGGCTTGCTCTCCGGCTCCGGCCGCGCCGGCATCTTGGCCTTGATGCGCTCCCAAATCTTGGCGTCGGGCTCGACCGGCTCGACCATCAGGTGCAGCTCGCCGAGCCGGCGTTCCCAGAGACGCACCTTCCCCACCAGCTCCTGGTCGATCACCAGCAGGGCCTGCGCCTGCGTGCGCTCCTCGGAATCGAGCGTGCCGAGCACGTATTCGGCCGCGACCGCATCGTTCGGGCTCGTGTCGTTCATGACTTCAGACACTGCTCGATTTCGGCCAGGCTGCGCCGCAGCGATGCCCGCAGCAGATTGACCGGCATGTCGAGCCTGGTGGAGAGCTCCTCGCGGCTGAACGCCCCGTAATAGGCGAGCAGCAGCATGCGCTGGCGGTCGGGCTCGAGCCGCCCGATGCAGGTGAGCAGGCGCTTGAGCTCGTCGGTGAGCTGATGGCGGGGCACCGTGCCGGGGCCTTCGTTCTCGTCGATCACCTCCGGCTCGCCGACCTCGCCGGCCGGACGCGGCCGCCGCGAGAGGTCGATCGCCAGGCGGCGGGCGATCGCCACCATCCAGGCGAGCGGCGTCGAATGCGCGGGATTGAACTCGCCCGCGCCTTGCCATATCTGCAGGTAGGCTTCCTCCATCACGTCGGCGGCCAGGTCGTGGCGCCGCACGATGCGCAGCACCACGCCGTAGAGCTTGGCGCAGGTCGCCTGATAGAGGCGCTCGAACGCGGCCGCGTCACCCTTGGTGACGGCCGCCAGCAGCCACGTGATCTCGACCGGCGTCGACATGACGAAGAAGGGCCCCGGGCTCACCGCACCGGCCGATTATGGCCGCCAAGGCCGCCTGCCGTCGAGTCCGGGAAACAGCGGTCCTCAGCGGTCGGAGCGATATCCGACTGCCCGATCCCCGACCGCCGATGTCGACGATGGGCGAGGGACGATCACGCCCGGACGCCGTTGCGCATCATGCCGATGGCGTCGAGCTCCGCCTGCTCGCGGGCGTCCTCGTCCGCCCGCTCGCGCATCTGGTCGCGCTCGTCGAGCAGCTCGACCTTCTTCATTTCCTCGTAGGCCTCGCCGAGCGCGGCCTTGGCGTCCTCGAGCTGGACCTTGAGCTCGTCGGCCGAGCGCTTGAGGTTCTCGCGCCGCTGCATCGCCGCCTTGGCATAGGTCGGATAGGCGAAATGGCTGGGATCGTGAATCCCGGCGCGGTCCTGCTCGGACTTGATCTCGCGCTCGAGATCGGCGGCGATGCGCTCGAACTCGGCGATCATGCCCTCGATCTGCGCGACCTTGCGCCGCCTCTCGTCGACCTGAAACTTCTTCAGGCGAATAAGCGTCTCGCGTGACTTCATCGACTCCTACTCCCCCGAAGCCCCGGCGTCGCGGCATTCGCATCGCATGCGACGCGGCTGCTCCCGCTTGGGCGGCATGCTGCCAGCTGCGCCCCAGTGTGGCGGCACAATGTTAGTTTTCGGTTTCCACACCGCCGAGAATTCGCTCGAGGCGTTGATATCCTTGCCCAAGGCTGGTTGCTTCTTCCTTACCCTGGGCCAAAAACTCCTCCAGCGGCCGGTGCAGCCGGATGGCGGCATCGACCTCGGCGCTGGAACCCGCGCGATAGGCGCCGAGCCGGATCAGCTCCTCCATGTCGGCATAGGTCGCCATCACCTGGCGGGCTTGGTTGATGACCGGTAAATAGGCCGGATCGGCCGCCCGCGGCATGGTGCGGGAGACCGATTTGAGGACATTGATGGCGGGGTAGCGGCCGCGCTCGGCGATCGCCCGCTCCATGACCACGTGGCCGTCGAGAATGGCGCGCACCGCGTCGGCGACCGGCTCGTTATGGTTGTCACCCTCGACCAGCACGCTGAACAGCCCGGTGATGGTGCCTTGGCCGGTGCCCGGCCCGGCCCGCTCCAGGAGGCGGGGCAATTCGGTGAAGACCGTCGGGGTATAGCCCTTGGCGGTCGGCGGCTCGCCGGCGGAGAGCCCGATCTCGCGCTGGGCCACGGCGAAGCGGGTGATGGAGTCCATCAGCACCAGCACGTCGTTGCCGAGGTCGCGAAAATATTCGGCGACGGCGAGGGTGAGATAGCCGGCCTGCCGGCGCATCAGCGCCGGCTCGTCGGAGGTCGAGACCACCACCACCGAGCGCGCCAGGCCCTCGCCGCCGAGATCGTCCTGGAGGAATTCCTGCACCTCGCGGCCGCGTTCGCCGATGAGGCCGATGACCGAAACGTCGGCCGCGACGTTGCGGGCGAGCATCGACATCAGCACCGATTTCCCCACCCCGCTACCGGAAAAGACGCCCATGCGCTGGCCGCGACAGCAGGTGACGAAGGTATTGAGCGCCCGCACCCCGAGATCGAGCGGCGCGCCCACGCGCCGGCGGGCATGCGCCGGCGGCGGAGCGCTGCGAAAGGGATAGGGCGAGGAGCCCGCCGGCAGCGCGCCCTTGCCGTCGATCGGCTCGCCCATTGCGTTGACCACCCGCCCGAGCCAGCCGGGCGACGGCCGCACCGCCGCCGGCGCCGCGGTGACCACCGCCCGGCAGCCGCGACGCACGCCCTCGAGCGTCGCGAACGGCATCAGCAGGGCGTTGGCGCCGGAAAACCCGACCACCTCGCAAGGGATGGCCGTACTCGTCTCGATCACCACCCGCGCGCCGACCGACATGGCGTGAATGGGCCCCGCGACCTCCACCATCAGGCCGCGCACGCCGACCACCCGGCCGTAGACCTCGACCCCGTCGAGCTCCCCGATCTGCTCGGCAAGGGCCTTCATGGGACAAAGGCCTTCATGCCGGGGGCGCTTTCATGGGAAGAACGTCCGTCGTACCAATCGTCGGACGCTGCCGTGCCGCGCCGGCTCTTAACTCGGTGTTTACCCGCGTCGTTAATCATTGCGTCACCGTTGTGGGACTTCAGGGGGCCCGTCACCCGGCCAGGACGGCGGGGGGAAGAGTCTTCTGAGCCTGTTACAACCGACTCTTAATGTCGAACATGAGATGCCGCTTGGCAAAAAAACCACTCCCGTGCAATATCTTAAGGCGATTCGCCCAGGCTTGCCCAGAGGATACGTACGCACCGGAATTAGGTTTTGTTAACCATGCGTCTCTAACGTTCCGATTCGGTTTGTCCCAAAGCGTTTTCGAGGGCCGCCGCTGCGGCGTGCCGACCTGCGCCTGAAGCGGCGAGGAAGGGGACTGGCATGCGCGTATTGCTGATTGAGGACGACAGCGCCACCGCTCAATCGATCGAGCTGATGCTGAAGTCCGAGAGCTTCAACGTCTACACCACCGACTTGGGCGAGGAAGGTGTCGATCTCGGCAAGCTCTACGATTACGACATCATCCTGCTCGACCTGAATCTGCCGGACATGTCGGGCTTCGAGGTGCTGCGCTCGCTGCGCGTCTCCAAGGTGAAGACGCCGATCCTGATCCTCACCGGGCTCGCCGGCATCGAAGACAAGGTTCGCGGTCTCGGCTTCGGCGCCGACGACTACATGACCAAGCCGTTCCACAAGGACGAGCTCGTCGCGCGCATCCACGCCATCGTGCGCCGCTCCAAGGGCCATGCCCAGTCGGTGATCCAGACCGGCGACCTCGTGGTCAATCTCGACACCAAGACGGTGGAAGTGAACGGCGCCCGCGTCCACCTCACCGGCAAGGAGTACCAGATGCTGGAGCTCCTGAGCCTGCGCAAGGGCACCACGCTGACCAAGGAGATGTTCCTCAACCATCTCTACGGCGGCATGGACGAGCCCGAGCTCAAGATCATCGACGTCTTCATCTGCAAGCTGCGCAAGAAGCTCGCCAACGCCTCGAACGGCAAGAACTACATCGAGACGGTGTGGGGCCGCGGCTACGTCCTGCGCGAGCCCATCGAGGACGAGGCGCGCATTCCGGCCTGACGATCATCCGGACGAATTTTAAAGCAGCTCACCGGCTCTCTCCTCCACCAACTCGGACCATTCCGACCCCGCCAGCGATGGCGGGGTTTTTGTTGCGCCGTTGCACGGCGAGCGCGAGCGATGACAGGGCTCGCGCGCACCTCCGACGGCGCACAAGCCCGGCTTCACCGGGGCGGACGGCGGCGCTCGTACTCGATCTTGAAGTGATCCGGCAGGATGTCCCGGCGCTCGCGCAGATATTCGGTCACGAATTGCTCGGCCTTGCGCCGCCGCGCTTCGATGATCGTGTCGAGGAACCGCCGCAGCAAGGAGCGGGTCGCCGGCGCGTCGGCGGACATGTCGAGGAACGAAGGAGGAGCTTCAATAGTCATGGTCGGGCCTCGTGTCGATAGCTGTGGGCTATGGACGTTTCGCTCCCTATCTTTTTGCTCGCGTTATCGCTCAGTGATCATTCAATCGGATGCCGCCACTGTGTCATGTGCTCGCGAGCGTCCGTCGAATTTTCCGACAATGCGCACTATCACGACGTTCCGCCCCGATGTGTGGTGCGCATCACGGGGCAGGCACGGTGTCACCGCGGGGCGCCGCATGACCGATTTGCAAGATATGCATTGCAGGCTCGCCACTATCCGGCGTCGATCGGACCATGGCTTTGCAAACCGCGTGCCACCGCAGGATCTGCACAAGAAGGCAGCAATGTTTTGCATCGATGACTGCCGTCTCTTGGTCGTTTGCGATGGCGCTGATCGCCGCGGAAATTTAAAGATGTCGATTTCCCGGCTGCGCCTCGATGTTGAGCGTGATCGCCTGCCGGATCGGCAAACTTGCTCATGCGCTGCCCGCCGATTCGCAGTGTTCGATTGAAACCGGTGATCTCGCGGGGATCGGCTGAGCAGAAAACAGTCACACCGAATCGTTTCGCGCTACGGCCGGCGGCTTCCGAGGCAGCGGGGCGATGGCGATTGACCGTGAGCGCGCGGACCGTAAAGTGCGGGACCCTGCACTCGATCGGCGTCGACCAATGGTGTCCATCCCGAAATTGTCGGCGCCCGGCGTCGAAATGCCGGCGATCGGCTTCGGCACCTCGTCGCTCGGCGACTGCGGCGAGATCGTCGCCTCAGCGCTCAGGCTCGGCTATCGCCATATCGACACCGCCTGGAAATACGGCACCGAGCGCGGCGTCGGCGAAGCCATGCGGGCGTCGGGCATCCCGCGCAGCGAGATATTCCTGACCACGAAAGTGTCGCACGAATATCTGCGCGGCGACGATTTTGCGCGCTCGGTCGACCAAAGCCTAAAGAATCTCGACGTCGACTTCGTCGATCTCCTGCTCGTGCATTGGCCGAATCCGGAAATCCCGCTCGCCGAACCGATCGCGGCGCTCGCCAAGGCGAAACGGCACGGCCTCGCGCGCCATATCGGGGTCGCCAATTTCAATATCGCGATGCTCGACCAGGCGATCGGGCTCTCTCCGGAACCGCTGGTCAACCTGCAGGCCGAATATCACGCCCATCTCGACCAGCGAAAGCTCACCGCGGCATGCCGCGCGCGCGGGCTGATCTTCACGGCCTATTGTCCGCTCGGTCGCGGACGGCTGCTGCGCGATCCCGTGCTCGCCGACATTGCCGCCGGCCAGGGACGCACGGTCGCCCAGATCGCGTTGCGCTGGCTGATCCAACAGGGCAACGTCGTCCCGATCCCGCGCTCCTCGCATCCCGCGCGCATCGCCGAGAACATGCAGGTCTTCGACTTTGCGCTGACCGGGGACGAGATGAAGAGAATCGACGCGCTCAAACGGCCCGACGGCAGGATCGCCAATCCCGTCGGCCGCGCGCCGGCATGGGATTGAGCCCGTCATCCGCGGCGTGCCCCGTTCACGGCGGCGCCGGCAACTCGGGAGGAAGGGATGTCCAAAGCGCCGAAATATTTCGTGTATTTTCCGGGCAATTACCGGTGGTCGGCGGCGTTCGTCAACATGCTCGGCCGCGGCAGCTACGGCGGCGCCGACATCAGCGAGCTTCACAAGATCGGCCGCCTGCTCGAAGGCAAGAGCGCCGAGGACGACGAGGCCTGGTTCGACGCCTGCGTCGAGGTCGCCGACGAGGTGCGCCTCCGGGCCGAGCGCTTCCGCGCCTTTCCGGTCTCCGCCGCGGCCTTCTTCCTGCGCGCCTGTCACTATTACCAGATGGGCGAGCGTTTCCGCACGCCGAAGGACCGCAAGGCGCTCGAGGCCTATCGCATCGCGGTCGATTGCTTCCACCAATTCGCCTCGCTCACCGACGTCAGGATCGAGATCGTCGAGGTCCCGTTCGAAGGAAAGAGCCTGCCGGGATATTTCGTCCACGCGCAGAATGCGAGATCGGCGCGCACGCCGTGCGTGGTGTTCTTCGACGGCCTCGACGTCACCAAGGAGATCCAATACCTCGCCGGCGTGCCGGAGCTGGTCAAGCGCGGCATTTCCGTCCTGATCATGGATGGGCCGGGCACCGGCGAGGCGATCCGCTTCCGCGGCCTGGTCCTGCGCCACGACTACGAGAAGGCCGGCAGCGCCTGCGTCGATTTCCTGGAGCGGCGGGCGGACGTCGACGCCGCCAGGATCGGCATCGTCGCCATCAGCCTCGGCGGCTATTACGCGCCCCGCTGCGCGGCGCTCGAGCCGCGCTTCGCCGCCTGCATCGCCTGGGGCGCGATCTGGGATTATCACGCGGTGTGGAAGCGGCGCATCGAGGCGCAGTTCAAGGCCTCGCTGTCGGTGCCCGGCCACCACATCATGTGGATCCTGGGCGCGGCGACGCTCGAGGACGCGCTGCGGCGGCTCGAGCCGTTCAAGCTCGACGGCGTCGTGCAGCAGATGCGCTGCCCGTTCCTGGTGGTGCACGGCGAAGACGACGAGCAGATTCCGCTCGCGGATGCGCAGGCGCTCTATGACGCCTGCGGCTCGAAGGACAAGACGCTGCACGTCTTCACCGCCGAAGAAGGCGGCGCGCAACACTGCCAGCGCGATTATCTCACGCTCGGCTGCGCCACCATATGGAGCTGGTTCGAGGACAAGCTGCTGCCGACATAGCGCATGTTCCGGAAAGGCGCGGCAACGGTTTTCCGTCCGGGAATGCAACCACGCAAGCGAAACAAGCGGGAGCGGTGGACCGGATACGTTCGGCCCCCGTCACCGCGCGGCGACGACCCGCAGCGAGCGCAGCCCCTTCGACTTGGCCGCCCCGTTCGGCCCGTAGAGCCCGCGCCGGTCGTGGATCGGCTTGAAGCTGTCGGTCAGGCCGACCACGGTCTCGGCGGCGCCGAGCACCAGATAGCCGTCGTGGCCGATGATCCGCGCAATGCGGTCGAGCACGTCGGTCTTGGTCCTTTGATCGAAATAGATCAGCACATTGCGGCAGAACACCACGTCGAACGACCCGAGATGAGCGAAGTCGGCGAGCAGATTGAGCGGCCGGTATTGGACCATGGCGCGAATGTCGGGCGCGATCTGCCAGGTGTCGCCGATCTGCGTGAAATATTTGAGGAGGAGCTGAATCGGCAGTCCGCGTTGCACCTCGAACTGGCTGTAGATCCCGGCCCTCGCCTTTTCCAGCACTTCGTGGGAAAGGTCGGTGGCGATGATCTCGATGCGCCAGCCGGCGGTGCATTCGGCCATCTCCCGCAGCGACATCGCGAGCGAATAGGGTTCCTGCCCGGTCGAAGCGGCGGCACACCAGATGCGGATTCGGCGCTGCGCGGCGCGCGTCGTCATCAGCGTCGGCACGATGGTGTCGCGGAAATGCTGGAATGGAATCTTGTCGCGGAAGAAGAACGATTCGTTGGTGGTCATCGCCTCGACCACTTCGACCGCCAGCGTCTCCGCGTGCGGTTCCCTGAGCTTCTGCACCAGGCCGGCAAGACCGGTAAGACCGGTCCGGCGCGCGACCGGCAGCAGGCGGCTCTCGACCAGGTATTGCTTGTCGGCCGCCAGCACGAGGCCCGACCGTTCGCGCAGGAGCTGGCGCAGGAAATCGTAATCGAGCGGCGTCACGACCGGCCCCCGGAGAATATCCGCACGATTTTCGGCCCGATCTGATCGAGCGACAGCACGGCCGAAGCCAGTCCCGCATGCGCGACCGTGCCCGGCATGCCCCACACCACGCTCGATGCCTCGTCCTGCACGATGACGCCGCCGCCGACAGCGACGATCTTGCCGGCGCCGCAGGCGCCGTCGGATCCCATTCCGGTGAGCACCAGCGCGAGACTCCACGCCCCCCACACCGCCGCGGCCGAGGAAAACAGCGGATCGACCGCCGGCTTGCAGAACTTGACCAGCGGTCCGTCGTCGAGCGCGATCACCGGCTCGCCGTCGCGCCGCACGACGCGCATGTGCCGGCCGCCGCGCGCCACGTAGATGCGGCCGGCGCGAACGGGCTCGCCGTCCTCCGCCTCGCCGGCTTGGCGCCCGCTGGTCCGCGTGAGGTGCTCGGCCAGAATGGCGGTGAAGGTGGGCGGCATGTGCTGGGTGATGAGGACCGGAGCCTGGTCGATGACCGGACCGATTTCCGCGACAATCGCGTTGAGCGCCTGCGGACCGCCGGTCGAGGCGCCGATCAGCAACACCCGCGGCGTGGTCGCCGGCAGCGGCCGCAACAGGATTTTGTCCGGCTCCGGCGCGCCGGGCGCCAGGCTCGGCGCATCGAGCGGGGGCTGCGCCTCGCGCTGGTCGGCGCGGGCGGGAGCGACGGCGAGGCTCGACGCGATGACGCGCGGCGCGATCAAGCCGCGCTTGCGGCGGGCACCGAGCGCGCGGATCTTGTCGATCAACTCGCGCTGGAAGGACTGCGAGGTCGTGAACTCGCGATTGCTCTCCGGCTTGGGGATATAGTCGGCGGCGCCGAGCGACAGCGCGCGCAAGCTGATCTCGGCGTTGCGGCGAGTGAGCGTCGAGAGCATCAGCACGATGAGATCGCGCTTCCTTTCGAGCAGCAGCGGCAGCGCCGTGATCCCGTCGACGTCCGGCATGGTGATGTCGAGGATCACGACATCCGGTTTCTTCCGCTCGACCTGCTCGATGGCTTCGCGCCCGCCGCGCAGCGATGCGACGACCTGCATGTCCGGCTCGGCCTCGATCCAGCGCATGATCGTACCGCGGACGACGGTGGCGTCGTCGACCACCATCACGCGAATCGGATCATTGGCGAGAGCGGCCGCGGGAGACGGTGGAGCGACGGCGAGACTCATCGGAACGCGCTACTCTTCGACGCTGCGAGACGGGCGGGGGCGGACCGACGATCAGATCAGCCCGACCTCCTGGAATTTGGCCTCGACGATCTCCTTGTCGAACGGCTTCATGATGTACTCGTTGGCGCCGGCGTGGAGCGCGCGGGCGATGTGAGCGACGTCGTTCTCGGTGGTGCAGAACACCACTTTCGGCCGGTCGCCGTCCGGCAGCCGGCGCAGCACGCGCAGGAACTCGTAGCCGTCCATCTTCGGCATGTTCCAGTCGAGCAGCACGGCGTCGGGCATTTGACCGCGGCAGGCGGCGAGCGCCTGCTCGCCGTCCTCGGCTTCGACGATCTGGAACTCGAGCCCTTCGAGGATTCGCCGCGCGACCTTGCGGATCACGCTCGAATCGTCCACGACCAAGCAAGTCTTCATCACGACCTCGCTCTACATTGTCCGCGGGTTGGGCCCGCTCCACACGTCCGCTTGCATCCGCCCTTCGTCGGCGGTCGATTCGTCCGCTTCCGGTCGCGCCCGTTCACGCGGCTTCCGCGCTCGGGCCGACGTCGAGCACGCGGTCGACGTCGAGAACGACCAGCAGCCTGCCGTCGAGCCGATGCACGCCGGCCGAGACCCGCGCGAACCGGGCCTCGAGATTGACCGGATTGTCCTCGCGGCTCGCCGCCGGCAGCCTGAGCACCTCGCCGATCTCCTCGATCAGGAGCCCGTAGGATTCGCCCTTGTGCTCGATGCCGACCGCCATCGGTGCGCCCGCGCGCCCGTCGAGCGCGAATTCGAGCCGGCGCCGCAGGTCGAGCACCGTGACGATGCGGCCGCGCAGGTTGAGCAGGCCCGCGATCTCGGGAGCGGCAAGCGGCACCCGGGTCAGGCCTTCCGGCTTGAACACGTCCTGCACGCGCGAGATCGGCAGGCCGAACAGCTGGCCGCCCACCGTCGCGGTGACGTATTCGACGACGTTTTCGCTCATCACGCTCATCCCGGTCACGCCGCGCGACTTACGTTGGACACCGTGTCGGCGGTCTGCTCCTTGAGCGCCGCGATCAGGCCCTGGCGATCGAACTTGGCCACGTAGTCGTGCAGTCCGACCCGCTTGCCGCGCTCGATCGCCTCCGCCGAGACCAGCGACGACAGCCCGATGATCGGCAGCTCGGCCGTGCGCGGATTGCCGCGCAGCGCCGAGGCGAATTCGAAGCCGTCCATGCCGGGCATCTCGATGTCGGTGATCACGACGTCGAAGCGCCGGCCGCCTTCCATGAGCGCCAGCGCGTCGGCGGCCGAGGCGACGGCGGTGACGGCATAGCCCGCGGCCTTGAGCACCGGGGCGAGCATGTTGCGGAAGAACGGCGCGTCGTCGACCAGCAGCAGGCCGCGCGCGACCTTGCCGGCGCCGCGCGCCCGCCAGCTGCACCAGTCGTCGAATGCCAGCGGCAGGAAATGCGCGATGTCGATGACCTCGGTCGCCTGGCCCTTGATCACCGCCGAGCCGATGAGGCCGGGCCGCTCGCTCGCGAGCTCGATGTCGAGCCGGTCCTCGACGATGTCGACGATCTCGTCGACGGCGAGCCCCATGGAACGCTCGTCGTCCGAGAACACGAGCACCGGCTGCGTGCCGCTGGTCCTGATGCGCACGTCGTCGTTGGCGGGAACGATCGGCATGAGCTGGCCGCGGTATTGCACCAGCGGCCGGCCGCTCGACATTTCGATCGTGCGGGCATCGATCTCCTCGAGCCGCGTGACGAGCGACAGCGGCACGGCCTTGGGGTCGGTCGAGCCGGCGCGGAACACCAGCATCGACTCGGTCGCCGCCGCCGGCGCATTGCGCTCGGCGGTACGGTCCTCCTCGGCGGTCCGGCGCGCCGTCTCCGCCATTCCGATCGCCTCGACCACGCCGTTGGGATCGATGATGAGGATGACGGAGCCGTCGCCGAGGATCGTCGTGCCGGAGAACATCGCGACGTCGCGCAGCCGGCACGACATCGGCTTCACCACGATCTCCTCGGTATGGAAGACGCGGTCGACGACGATGCCGAAGGTCTGGCTGCCGACCTGAGCGACCACGATGAAGCCGCTTTCGGCCTTGACGTCCGCCGGCTCGCCGATCCGCAGCAGGGTCTTCAGGTGAACGAGCGGCAGCAGCTTGTTGCGCAATCGCAGCACCGCCGCGTCCTTGATGCGCTCGATGCGATGCTCCGAGTTGCTGCGCACGCGTACCAGCTCGAGAATGGAGAGCTGCGGAATCGCGAAGCGGTCGCCCGCCGCCTCGACGATGAGCGCCGAGACGATGGCCAACGTGAGCGGAATCTTGATGGTGAAGGTCGTGCCGCGGCCGCTGACCGATTTCACGTCGATGATGCCGCCGATCTGATCGATGTTGGCGCGCACCACGTCCATGCCGACGCCGCGGCCCGAGACGCTGGTGATCTTGTCGGCGGTCGAGAACCCCGGCGCGAAGATGAACTTCTGGACCTGCGCCTCGCTCATCTTGGCGATCTCGGCCTCCGAGGCGAGACCGCTGGAAATCGCCTTGGCCCTGATCCGCTCGACGTCGAGGCCGCGCCCGTCGTCGGAGATTTCGATGATGATATGGCCGCCCTCGTGGCAGGCGGAGAGCCGGATCGTGCCCCGCTCCGGCTTGCCGGCCGCCAGCCGCTGCTGCGGCAATTCGAGTCCATGGTCCGCGGAATTGCGCACCATGTGGGTCAACGGGTCCTTGATGAGGTCGAGCACCTGCCGATCGAGCTCGGTATCGGCGCCGTACATTTCGAGCTCGATCGACTTGCCGAGCTCGGCCGAAAGATCGCGTACGATCCGCGGCAGCTTCTGCCAGGCGTTGCCGATCGGTTGCATGCGCGTTTTCAGGACGCCGTCCTGCAACTCCGCGGTGACGTTCGAAAGCCGCTGCAGCGGGGCCTTGAACTCGGAATCCTCTTGGCGGCGCTGGATCTCGATCAGCTGGTTGCGCGTGAGCACGAGCTCCGAGACCATGGTCATGAGGCGCTCGAGCGTGTCGACGTGCACGCGGATCGACTGGCTCGCGACCTTGCCGTGCTCGTCGTCGCGGGCCGCCGCCTCCGACCGGTCGGCGACCGCCGCGTCCTGGGGCGCGGCTGTCCCGTTGGCGCCAGCGGCGCGTTCGGCCGCGGTTCGCTCGGCCTCGCGGCTCATGCGACGGGCGCGCTCTACCACCTCCGGCGGAATTTCGCTCGCCGTAGAGGGCCGCGCCGCCGACGCCGCCGTGCCCTCGGCACACATGCGCTGGAGCTGGGCGATCAAATCGAGATCATTGCCCTCCGGCTCCGCCTGATTGCGCTCGAGCTGCTCGAGCAAGGCCTTGATACGATCGATGGTCGCGAGCACGAGGGTGACGGCGTCGCCGCTGACCGGCTGGCCGACGCGGAAGTTTCCCATCAATGCTTCGGCGGCGTGGGTGAGCGCCTCGAGCCGCGGCAATCCGAGAAACCCGCAGGTTCCCTTGATGGTGTGGACCAGGCGAAAGATCTTGTCGAGAATCTTGGTGTTGTTCGGCTCCTGCTCGAAGCGCACCAGCTCCATGTCGATGACGTCGAGGCTCTCGCCCGTCTCGGTGAGAAAATCTCGCAGCAGATCGTCCATGGGCCGGGTGCTTTCGACGCAACGCGCAACCCGTCGGATCGGCGCCTTTGGGAGGGCCAAATCGACGGCTGATGGAGCGAGGCCAGTTTGTTGCCAAACGGTTTAATTTTAGTTGCGCCGCAATGGCACCCGCTCCGTTAATTTGCGTTAGGAAATGCGCGAACGCGATCGAAACCGCTTCGTTCCGTTGCCGCGAACCGGTCGCGACCCGGGATCGGGGCCGGGCAGCCGTCGCCGCAAAACTCGGTCGGCGCGCCCGTGAATTCGTGAAAGAAGCGTTAGCGGGCCGACATGACGATCGCATCGCCCTCGGGCTTGAGCTCGACCTTGAGCCCGCAGGCGCGAGCGAGCAGGCCGGCATAGAACGGCTGAATTGCGTGGGCGTCGACGGATCCGGTTTCCGAGGTGCCTTCGAGCAGGGCCGGCACCGCCTGCGGGATGCGGGCATTGAGACCGGCGGCGGCGATGCGGAAACCCATGCTATCCCCCTCGCCGATCGGATCGACCGTCAGCGTGCCGCCGCGGGGGATGGTCTGGCCCGCGATGATCAGCATGTTGAGCAGCAACTTGACCCGGTTTTTCGGCAGCAGCACGCGCGTCAGGTTCCAGGCGAGCTTGGTCTTCTCATCCTCGATGAAGGCGCGCGCCAAGGCGTGGGCGTCGCCAAGATCGATCTGCGCGCCGCTCGAGCCCGCCGCACCGAAGGCGAGCCGGCAGAACTGCAGACGCGCGGAGGCGGTCCTTGCGCTCTTCTTGATGAGGTCGAGCGCGAAAGTCTTGGTCTCCTCGTCGTTGTCTTCTTCCTCCAGCACTTCGAGCCCGTTCACGATGGCGCCGGTCGGGCTGATCAGGTCGTGACAGACGCGCGAGCACAGGAGCGCGGCGAGATCGAGTGCATCGAGGACAACGGCTGCGGACATGCGGACCTCTCCGGTGGGCGGGCCTCGGGGTAAGCGAACGGTGTGTGCTGGAGCGCGACTCGGGACATGGCGTCGCTGCGCCGGTGTGATACACCGCGTCCGCTCGACCTGCCAAGAGACCCGAAGGGGCGCCCCCCGCCAGCAGAATAAGCACCGGAAGGAGCCGCCCGTTTGATCGGCGTCGGCGATTTGGGAACGGAGGGGCTCCTCGACGAGCTCACGGCCATCGTGTCGGCCGCGGCCGCGGCCATTCTCGCGGCCCGGGCCGGCGCGCTCGACGTCCGGACCAAGGCCGACCGCTCGCCGGTGACCGCGGCCGACCATGCCAGCGAGGCCGTGATCCTCGAAGGGCTCGGCCGCGTGCTCCCCGGGATCACCGTCGTGTCGGAGGAGGCGGCCGGCCGCGCGGCCCCGGAGAGCCTTTCCGCGACGTTCGTCCTCGTCGACCCGCTCGACGGAACCCGCGAATTTCTGGCCGGGCGGGATGAATTCACCATCAATGTCGCGATCGTGGCCGAAGGCCGCCCCGGCCTCGGCATCGTCGCCGCGCCGGCGCAGGGACTGCTTTGGCGGGGAGTCGAGGGCCGCGGCGCCGAGCGCCTGCGCCTCCTCGCCGGGGCGCCCGCGAGCGCGGCCCGGGAGCGGGTCCCGATCCGAACCCGGCCCACGCCGCGCGCGGGGCTCGTTGCCGCCGTGAGCCGCTCGCACCTCGATGCGGCCACCGAGGCCCTGCTGGCGCGGCTGCCGGTCACCGATCGGCTGGCGTGCGGCTCGGCGGTCAAGTTCTGTCTGCTCGCCGAGGGGACCGCCGACGTTTATCCGCGGCTCTCGAACACCTGCGAGTGGGACGTCGCCGCCGGCCATGCGTTGCTGGCGGCGGCCGGGGGATCGGTCAGCGCGCCGGACGGTGCGCCGCTCCGCTATGGCCGAATTTCCGAGGACTTCCGAGTCCCGGCGTTCGTTGCCTGGGGCGACCCATCGGCGCCGGCACGGCTGGGCCTGTAGGCCGGGCGGCCGCCGCACGGCGGCCGGTTCGAGCGATCAAGGCGACAGAAGCCGCTGCACCTGCGGCCATCTCTCGTCTGCGGCGGCGAGCACCGGTTCCGGGTCGCGGGCGAAGGCATCCTTCGCCTGCGGCGCATGGAAGAGATAAAGCCTCTCCCCGGCCATGAGCCATAGCCGGGGATCGCCGGAGAGTGCCACGCCGCGGGCCACCCCGACCGGATCATGGCCGCCGAACCGCGGCATATAGAATTCCGGATCGGCGATGAACGCCCCCCGGTTGCCCTCGTTGCGGAAGCGCCAGACCACCCCGGCGAAGGGGTACTCGAAGTCATCCTTTCCCGGCACCGCGGCCCCGTCGATGAAATAGGCGACCGGATCGAAGCCGAGGATCGCAAGCCCGCTGTTGCGGTCGGTCACGATCTGTTCGGTCGTTGCCGCCCGGCTTCCGGGAATGGAGCCGGGCGCGCCTACGAGCACGGACCACACAGCGAGCACGATGGCGGGCAGTCCCCGCTGGAACAGGGGACGCTTTTGCCGGTGCCGCCGTCTGGTCATAGTCTTGCCGATCATGCGGCGATTCGGTTGCGGTTTGGCCGCAAAGCTAGGGTAGCTGTATGTGCAACGGGTTAAGGTGACTTGCCCCTCGGAGGGAGCCCTCGATGCGCGCCGTGATGCGGACCGCCGCTCTCGTTCTCGTCCTCGCCGGCCTCGGCAGCGGGCCGTTGGCGGCGCAGGGCAATCCGCCGCCCCCGGGCACCGCGCCGGCCGCGCCGGCGCCGCCTCCTGCCGCTGCGCCGACTACGCCGAGCCAGCACTACTCCTCGAATGAGGTCATCGATGCCGGCCATCGGTTCTTCGGAACGATCTCGCGCGGGCTCGCCCAGATCGTCGAAAGGGCCGGAAGCCAATGGGGCTTGCCCAACGGCTACGTGCTGGGTCAGGAGGCCGGCGGGGCGGTGGTCGCCGGGGTGCGGTACGGCGAAGGCATCCTCTACACCAAGAACGCCGGTGACCTGCGGGTCTACTGGCAAGGACCGTCGGTCGGATTCGATTTCGGCGGGGAGGGCGCGCGCACCATGATGCTGGTCTACAGCCTGCCGGCCACCGACGCGATCTACCAGCGGTTCGCCGGCATCGACGGTTCCGCCTATTTCGTCGGCGGATTGGGGATGACGGCCTTGACCGCCAACAGTATCGTGGTGGTTCCGATCCGCACCGGCATCGGCCTGCGCCTCGGGGCCAATGTCGGCTATGTCAAGTTCACGCCGGCGGCGACCTGGAATCCGTTCTGAAGCCGGATCGGCCGGTCTCGGCTGCCCAAAAACGCCTCGGTTTAGGTTAACCGGTGCCCGCGCTGGCAGCGCGCGGCCGGCCGTGGCATCCTGGTAAAAAATCCGTTGACGTTGCTCAGGAGGCGGCATGCTTGAACCGATCATGTATATCGGGATCGGGTTCCTGGTCGCGGGATTGCTGGTCATCGGCGTCATTCCATTGGTGCATGCGCGCGCCGTGCGTCTCACCATGCGGCGGCTCGAAGCCCTCACCCCCCTCTCGATGGCGGAAATTCAGGCCGACAAGGACCAACTGCGCGCCGAATTCGCCATGTCCACGCGCCGGCTCGAAATGAGCGTCGAGCAGATGAAGGCGAAGACCACCAACCAGCTCGCCGAGATCGGCAAGAAGAGCGAGGCGGTCGGCCGCCTCAAGTTCGAGCTCGGCGAGAAGAACGCGGCCCTGCTCGCGCTCGAAGCCAAGGAGAAGCAGCTCAGCGACGACGTCGAGCGCCTGCAAGCCG
>WNFG01000646.1_pt1 | contig 29162 bp, 26 predicted proteins | sample 5400431 | NCBI WGS metagenome assembly WNFG01 (sample SAMN13153346, study PRJNA577476) | soil metagenome | isolation source: 120 cm saprolite under Douglas fir tree site 2 hole 3 replicate 2 | place: USA:California | collected 2015-04-18 | reverse complement strand
AATCGCCGGCATCTGGCGCTACGGCAGCGTGGTGCGCTCGTGGCTGCTCGAGCTCTTGCACGACGCTTTGCAAAGAGATCCCGGCCTCGACGGCATCCGCGGCTACGTCGAGGACAGCGGCGAAGGCCGCTGGACGGTGCAGGCGGCCATCGACCAGAACGTGCCCGCGCCGGTCATCACCCTCTCGCTCCTGCAGCGCATCGCCTCGCGCCAGGAGGAGTCATTCAGCGCCAAGGTCCAGGCGGCCCTGCGGAATGAGTTTGGGGGTCACGCAGTGAAAAAGAGCTGAGTCGGAACGCGAACCAGAACGCTAACCAGAACGATAACCAGAACGATAACCAGAACCAGAACGCTAGCCAGAACGACAACCAGAACCAGAACCAGAACGATCAGGAGCAAGAGTACGAGGAGTTTTGATGCCGTATGCCCCGGAGCACGACGAGATCCCCAACCCTCTGCGGCCCGGTCTGCGCGCCGAGTCGCTGCCCGAGCCATGCGCCGCGGTCGTCTTCGGCGCCAGCGGCGACCTGGCGCACCGCAAGCTCATGCCCGCGCTCTACAACCTGGCCGTCGGCGGCCACCTGCCGGCGGCCTTCGGCATCGTGGGCGTTTCGAAGAGCGAGTACAGCCACGCCGCGTTCGCCGCCGACATGCGCGAGGCGGTGGGCAAGTACTCGCGCACCAAGCCCATCGACGAGGACGTGTGGCAGGACTTCGCGGCCGGCATGCGTTACGTGTCAGGCTCGTTCGACGACCCGCAGACCTTCGCCGCGCTCAAGGCCCGGCTCGAGGAGCTGGATCGCATGCGCGCCACGCGCGGGAACCGGCTTTATTATTTCGCAACTCCGCCCAGCACTTTTCCCACGCTGCTCAAGCAACTCAAGGCCGCTGGCCTGATCAACCCGCCCAGCGATCCGCGCTTCACCCGCGTGGTCATCGAGAAGCCCTTCGGGCGCGATCTCGCCTCGGCACGCGCGCTCAACCGGCTGGTGCAGGAGACCTGCGACGAGCGGCAGGTGTTCCGCATCGATCATTACCTGGGCAAGGAGACGGTGCAAAATCTCCTGGTATTCCGTTTTGCAAATTCCATTTTCGAGCCCATCTGGAACGAGAAATACGTCGACTACGTGGCCATCACCGCCGGCGAGGAGCTGGGCATCGAAGGCCGCGGCAAGTATTACGAGGAGGCCGGCATCTTCCGCGACATGATCCAGAACCACGTGCTGCAGCTGGTCTGCCTGACGGCGATGGAGCCGCCCGTCGCCTTCGACGCGGACGCGGTGCGCGACGAGAAGATCAAGGTGCTGCGCGCCATCGAGCCCATCGACACGCCCGAGAAGGTGATGCGCAACGTGGTGCTCGGGCAGTACACCGCCGGCAGCATCGACGGCCAGGACGTGGTCGGCTACCAGCAGGAGAAGGAAGTCGCCCCGGGCTCGCGCACGCCCACCTTCGTGGCGATGAAGCTCTGGATCCACTCCTGGCGCTGGGACGGCGTGCCCTTCTATCTGCGCTCCGGCAAGCGAATGCCCAAGCGGGCCACCGAGATCGCGGTGCACTTCCGGCCGTTGCCGCACTCGCTCTTCGGGCACGGCCGCTCGCAGCCCAACGTGCTGGTCATCCGCGTGCAGCCGGAGGAGGGAATCGCGCTGCGCTTTTCCGCCAAGGTGCCCGGCGAGCGGTACCGACCCCGCATCGTCAGCATGGATTTTCGCTACGGCACCGCGTTCGGCATGGCCAGCCCGGAGGCGTACGAGCGGCTGCTGCTCGACGCGCTGCGCGGCGACCAGACGCTCTTCACGCGCAGGGACGAGGTGGAGGCGGCGTGGAAATTGGTGACCGACATTTTGAAAATTACCGAAAGCCCGGAGTTCCCCCCGCCCCATCCCTATGAAGCGGGGACGTGGGGCCCCTTGGCGGCGGACCAGCTTCTGGCGCAGGACGGAAGAGCGTGGAGGCGGCTGTGAGCGAATACCTCGTCGGAGAACCCATCCCGGCCGGGCAGGGTCCCAAGGCGTGGGACGAGCTGACCGTCCGCTTCGACAGCGGCATCGACCTCACGCGCATCAAGCAGCTCCTGGCCACCGTGCGAGAGCGGGGCGGCCAGTCGCAGGAGAGCGTCTGCACGCTCAACCTGGTAGCCATCTACTTCACTGCCGCGCAATACGAGCGGGCGCGCGAGGCGCTGGAGTCGGCTGGCAGGTTGCACCCCTGTCGGCTGGTGGCGCTGATCGCCGATGCCACCGTCGACACCGAGTCGATCACCGCGCGCGTCTCGGCGGTGCGGTCGGCGGGCACCATTTCCATGGAGCGCATCGTGCTCACCGCGACCGGACGCGCGGTGCGCCACCTAGAGTCGGCCATGCTCGGCCTCCTTTTGCCCGAGCTTCCCATGGTGGTGGTGTGGGGCGGCCGGCCGCAGGGCGATCTCCTGCAGCGGGCCGTCGAGTCCGCCGATCGAATCATCATCGATTCGGGCGCGCGGCCTCCCGGTTATCTTGCCGAAACGGGGCAGCTGGTCGCGCACGGCGCGCCCGTTGGCGACCTGGCCTGGGCGCGCATCTTTCCCTGGCAGGCGCTGGCCGCCGACTGCCTCGACATGCCCAACCTGCGCGAGCACCGCGCCAACCTCAAGCGCGCCCGCGTGACTTGCGCCGGCGCCATCGGCGCTGAGGGGCTGCTCCTGGCGGGATGGATGATGTCGCGCATCAACCGCCTCCACATCGACGTGCGCGCCGAGGGCGAGGCCGAGTACGACGGCGAGTCCCCCGTCGCCACCGGCATTTCGCGCGGCGCCGCGCCCATCGGCCTCGGGCAGGTGGCGCGGTTCGAGTTCGAGGCGCCGCCCGCCGTGTTCACGCTGCGGCGCGCGAAGGGCATCCTCGTCGCCGAAGTGAAAGGCGACGACGACGGCTACGTGGTCCACCGCGTCCGCCTCCCGCCCGAGGAACCGGGCCGGCTGCTCGGATTGGAGCTCAAGCTGCTGGCCGGGCAGGACGAGCTGTACGCCGCCTCGGTGCAGGCGGCCGTGAAGCTGCTCGCCGCGAGCAAGTTATGACGGAAGTCGCGGTCGTCGCCGACGTGGCGCGCGCCGCGGTGGAGTTGTTCGTCGAGGCGACCGCGGGGGCGGCGGCGGCGCGCGGCAGGGCGGCGGTGGCCCTCTCGGGCGGCTCGACCGCTGCGCCGCTCTACGCGCTTCTGCGCAGTACGGACAAGGTTCCCTGGCGCGATTTGCAGATCTTCTTCGGCGACGAGCGGGCCGTGCCGCCGTGGGATCCGTTATCGAATTTTGGCATCGCGGAGCAGGAGATGTTGACGCGCGTGCCGCCGCCGCAGATCCATCGCCTGCGGGGAGAGGCGCCCGACCTGGATGCGGAGGCGGCCCGCGCCGCCCACGAGCTGCGCCAGACGCTGGGCACGCCGCCGCGCCTGGATCTCATGCTGCTGGGCCTGGGCGCCGACGGGCACATCCTCAGCCTCTTCCCGGGACTTCCCGAGAGCGCGCAGCGGGGAGAGGAAGAGCTGGTGCGGCACGTCGCGCCGCCCGAGCACGTCGAGCCGAAGGTGGCCCGCCTGACGATGACGCCCTTTCTGCTGGTGACGGCTCGCAATGTCGTCATGCAGGTATCGGGCGCGCAAAAGGCCGCTATCCTGGCCCGCGCATTGAAAGGGCCGGAGGACGTCGTCGCCTGTCCCGCGCAATGGCTGCGCCACGCGGCGGGCCGCGTGGTGGTGGTCTGCGATCCCGAGGCGGCATCCGGGTTGTAACGGGCTTCCCTTGAAGTCGTACTGATCGGGCGCGGGGTCGGGTTCGTGTACGTTCACGGGGAGGGGTACGGGGACGGGAACGTCCCACAGACCGTGGTACGTGAACCGTACCCGTCCGCGTCCCCGTCAACGTACACGCACCCGGCCCCGCGCCCGAAAGCCTGGCGCTCGGACGGCGACGGGGTCTGGAGCCCTCGCCTCAACGCACCAGGCGCAGGTGACGCCGCTGCGCGCCGTCCGGCTGCTTGGGCGGTTCCGGCGAGCGCCTCTGCTCCATCGGCTGCGGCTCTTCGCTGACGGCGGCGAGAGGCGGCGGCGCCGGCGCGACGAGGCCCTCACGCGCCCGATCGTGCTCGTTGCGCTCCGACAGCGTCTGCATCACTTCCACGGGCAGGTCCTCGGGCCACACCTGTCCGTCGCCGCTTTCGTGGCTGGTGATGCCGAAGATGGCCGGCCACGGGAGCTGGCACTGGAACGGCGTTCCGCCAAAAGAGAGCGTCGCCTGCACGTGACCGTCGTCGACGATCAGGTCGGCGATGGAATACCGATAGCTCAGGTTGAGACGGAGATGGGCCTCGTGCGCGTACTGCGGCGGCACCACCACGCCGGGCCGGCGCGCATCGAGGTGCAGCATGGCCACCCCGCGCTGCAAAAAGGCGAGAAGCGTCTGCTTCTTGCTGGGGACGCGCACGGCCATCGGGGACAACGTGGTACTCCTCTGGCGGGCGGGGGGCAAGCAGGGGCGGATCTTGAAGTCGCACTGATCGGGCGCGGGACCGGGTGCGTGTACGTTCACGGGGAGGGGGACGGGGACGGGAACGTCCCACGGACCGTGGTACGTGAACCGTACCCGTCCGCGTGCGCGTGAACGTACACGAACCCGGTCCCGAGCCCGAAAGTCTGGCACCTAGACGGCGTCGGCCAGCGGGGCGAACTGCAGCTGGTAGAGCCGGGCATACTCGCCGCGGCGCGCGAGCAACTCGTCGTGCGTGCCCAACTCGACCACGCGGCCGTGCGAAAGCACCGCGATGCGCCCGGCGTGGCGGATGGTGGAGAGGCGGTGCGCGATGACGAGGCAGGTGCGCCGCTCCATCAGGCGGTCGAGCGCCCGCTGCACCTCGCGCTCGCTCTCGGTGTCGAGCGCGCTGGTCGCCTCGTCGAGCAGCAGGATGGGCGCGTCCTTGAGCAGCGCGCGGGCGATGGCGATGCGCTGCCGCTGGCCGCCCGAGAGCGTCACACCGCGCTCGCCCACCTCGGTGTCGTAGCCGCGGGGCAGCGCGCGAATGAAGCCGTCGGCGCGCGCGTCCTGCGCGGCCGCCTCGAGCTTTTCGGGCGGAACGTCGCGCAGCCCGTAGGCGATGTTGGCGCGGACCGTGTCGTTGAAGAGGAACGTCTCCTGCGCCACGAGCGCAATCTGCGCCCGCAGCGAGGCGAGCGTGGCCTCGCGCAGGTCGCGGCCGTCGAGCGTGATACGGCCCTCGGTCGGGTCGGCGAAGCGCGGCAGCAGGTTGAAGAGCGTCGTCTTCCCTCCGCCCGAGGGACCGACCAGCGCGACCACCTCTCCGCGCCGCAATGTCAGATCCACGCTGCGCAAAACGAGAGGAGCGTCCATGCCGTTTTCGCGCGCGGGATAGCGATAGGTGACTTTCTCGAAGCGGATCTCCTGCGAAAATCGCGGCAGCTCGGCGGGGCCGCCCACCGGCTCGACCGGCTCGTCGAGGATCTCCCAGAGGCGCCGCGCGCCGGCCAGTCCCTGCGTCACGCCCTGGCCGGTGCCGCCGAGGTTCTTCAAGGGCTGGTAGAGCAGGACGATGGTGGCGAGGAATGAGATGACGCGCTCGGGCTGCAGTTGCCCCGCGGCCACCGCGCGGGCCGCGAACACCACCGTCGCGGCGATGCCCGCGGCGGCCATCAGCTCCAGCGTGGGCGTGAAGATGGCCCGCACGAAGAAGCTCTTGCGCATGGTGGCGAGAAAATGGTCCTGCTCGGCGGAGAATTTTTCCCGCTCGTAGCGCTCCATGCCGAAGCTCTGCACGATGCGCACGCCCTGCAGCGCCTCGTGGACGAGCGTGTAGAGCGAGCCGATCTGCTCCTGCCCGCGCGTCGCGATGGTCTTGAGGCGGCGGGCGAAGCGCACGATGGGCACGACGGTGAGCGGCACCGCGACGAACGCGAGCAGCGCCAGCCGCCAGTCGAGCGCGATGGAGATGGCCAGCAGCACCGCGACCTGCATGCCATCGCGCAACCAGGCGGCGAGGCCGTAGGTGACGGCGAACTCGACGGCGCTGACGTCGCTGGCGAAGCGCGCCAGCAAGTCGCCCGAGGCGCTGCGCGCGAAGAAGGCCGGCGGCAGCTCGAGAAGCTTCTTGTGCAGCGCGAGCCGCAGGTCGGCCACCACGCGCTGGCCCAGCATCCCCATGCAATAAAACTGGCCGAAGTAAGCCACGCCGCGGACGAGCGCAATGCCGAGGATGAGGATGGGCAGCGCGCGGAGGGCCGTCCCGCGGTCGATGGCGGCGGGATCGCGCAGGAAGGGCAGGGCGCTCTTCAGCATGCCGGCGTCGATGGCGCCGCCGCGGAAGACGAACTGGAACATCGGCCCCACCAGCCACGAAAAGGCGCCGGTGGCGGCGGAGAGCACCACCATCGACGCGATCGCGCCCGCCAGCAGACCGAGATGCGGGCGCACCGCAACCAATAGCCGTCGATATCCCTGCACAATCGCGTTCTAACATGCTGGTTTACTGCGCAGTTGCGGTCCCTTTGGTATGGATGCGCCGATGCTGGAGCGTGCAGGGCGGCTTCTGTTTCGGTGGCGGAGCTTTACTCCCGTGCCGCTGGTGCTGGTCGCGCTGCCGCTCTTGTGGCGCAGCCGCGGGCCGGCGCATCCAGCGTGGCTCGTCGCGGGCCTCACGCTTTGCTTGATCGGGCAGACATTGCGGGCGTGGGTCATCGGGCAGGTCCCTGACGGAACCTCGGGCCAGAACGAAAAGCTCATCGCGACGCAGCTCAACACCGCCGGCCCCTACTCGCTCACGCGCAACCCGCTCTACGTGGGCAACCTCTTCATCACGCTCGGCCTCTGCGCCGTCGCGCACGACCCCATGCTCATGGTCATCGTCGCGCTGCTCTTCTGGGTCCAGTACCGGGCCATCATCGCCGCCGAGGAAGGGTTCTTGCGCCAGCAGTTCGGCGCGGCCTTCGACGAGTACCGCGCGCGCGTGCCGCGCTTCTGGCCCCGCCTCGCCCGACCCCGCTCGAGCGCGACGTGGAGCGGGCGGCGCGCGCTGAAGAAGGAGCACAACCCGGCCGCGGCCTGGATCGCGCTCGCCCTTATGCTGGTGGCGCGCGACCACTTCGCCTCGCTCACGCCTTACGCCATCGCGCTCGGCGCCACCGCCGTCGTCTGGCTGTGCGTGAAAGGCTGGAAGCACCGCTGGCTGCGCGGCGGCTTCACCGACGACTTGCGACGACGGCTGCGAGAGACGGCTCGCTGAACCCCAAAACGCCGCGCCCCACCGCGCGGAGCATGAGCGCCACCTCGCCGGCGTTGCCCGGCCGATCGGCGCGGTTCTTCGACAGCATTCGCTCGGTCAGCGCGCAAAGGGCCGCGGGCGCTCCCGGATTGATGCGCGAGAGCGGCGGCGCCGGCTTGCCGACGATGGCCTCCAGCAGGTCCAGCTGGTTCAGGTGCGTGAACGGCGGCCGCCCCGCGAGCAGCTCGTAGAGCGTGACGCCCACCGCGTAGACATCGCTGCGCCGGTCGAGCGCCTCGCCCCGCGCCTGCTCGGGCGACATGTATCGATAGGTCCCCACCACCCGGCCGTGGTCGGTGATCTGGTCGTCGGAGACCCGCTTGGCCAGCCCGAAGTCGACGAGGATGGCCCGCCGCTCCGGCGTGACGAGGATGTTGGACGGCTTCACGTCGCGGTGGAGCAACGCGCGCGAGTGGATGAAGGACAGCCCGTCGCAAACCTGCGCCAGCGCTTCACAGAGCGCTACCACCCGCTCGGGCTGGTTCTGCTCGCCCTGCTCCTCGGCGGTGAGCATCGCCTCCATGCCCGTCTCCATGTTCAGCCGCCGTGCCCGCGCCGCGGCGAGCAGCGCGCCCGAGTCGGGCTCCTCGAAGAGCACGTCGAGATCGACGCCCTCTTGCGCGTCCGCCTCCGCCTCCGGCTCGAGCGCCTGCGGTTCGGAAGCGATGGTGAGCCAGTCGCGCAGCACCATGCCGTCGACGTACTCCATCTCCAGCCACGGCATGCCGTCCTCGTCGCCGAGGTCGAGCACGCGCACGATGTTGGGGTGGTGCAGATGCCTCAGGGCATCGAACTCGCGCTCCAGCCGCCGGGCCGCGCTCGGGTCGCCGCCCGGCGCAAGCATCTTCAAAGCCACCGTCGCGCCGGTGCGCGAGTCGACGGCGCGGAAGACCGCGCCCAGCCCGCCTCGGCCGACCTGCCGCTCGAGGCGGAATGGCCCGAACCAACCTCTCATCCATGACAAAGTAACCCGAACGGCGCCCGCTGCCGCAATTCCTTGCCTGGGCGTGCGTCCAGTCGCCCGTCTGCTAGAGTGCCGCGCCCGTGCCGCGCATCGAGCGAGACGTACAGCAGTTGAAGGCGGAGGTCGCCCAGCGTCCGCTCCCACGCCACGTCGGCATCATCATGGACGGCAACGGCCGCTGGGCCGCGCAGCGCGGCCTCCCCCGGCTCGAAGGCCACCGCAAGGGCAGCGACTCGGTGCGCGAGGTGACGCGCGCGGCGCGCCGCCTCAACCTCCCCGCGTTGACGCTCTATGCGTTCTCGGCGCAGAACTGGTCGCGCCCGCCCGACGAGGTGTCCGGCCTGATGGATCTGCTGCGCGACTACCTCCTCCGCGAGCGCCCCGAGATCATGGACAACGGCATCCGCCTCCACGCCATCGGCGCGCTGGACCAGCTGCCGCCGCGCGTGCGCGAGCCGCTCGAGGAGCTGCGGCGCGACAGCGCCAACAACAACGACATGATCCTCACGCTGGCGCTCAGCTACGGCGGCCGCGAGGAGATCATCGAGATGGTCCGGCGCATCGCCGCGGAGAAGCTCGCGCCCGAGGAGATCGACGCCACGGCCATCGAGAAACGGCTCTGGACCGCCGGCCTGCCGCCGCTGGAACTGGTGGTGCGCACGAGCGGCGAGGTGCGCGTCTCCAACTTCCTCCTCTGGCAGCTCGCCTACGCGGAGATCCACCTCACCGAGACGCTCTGGCCCGACTTCGGCGAGTTGGACCTGCTGCTCGCGTTGGAGGACTTCCAGCACCGCGAGCGGCGCTTCGGCAAGACCTCCGCCCAGGTGCGCGACACGGCATGACCAAATCGAACCTCACGGTGCGCCTCGCCACCTCGCTGGTGCTCCTTCCGGCGGTGCTCTGGCTGGTCTGGGTGGGACACCTCGCCTTCGCGCTGCTCCTCTCGACTGTGGCGGCGGTGTGCGCGCTCGAGCTGAACCTCCTCCCGGCCAACTTGCCCCCGCCGGAAGCGCTCGAAGAAGGCCAGCAGCGCAAGAAGCGGCCCTCGGCGCTACAGGCGGAGATCGAGGAGATCGAGCTGGAGAGCGCCGTCATGACGGGCGCCGCCATCGTCTCGGTGGCCGGCGCGTTCCTGCTGCCGCTGATCGACGAGATCCCCCTCTGGTTCCTCTCGACCAGGCTGATCCTCGCGGCGGTGCTCATCTTCGCCTTCGCCGACACGCTGCTCTTCGAGGAGGAGCTGCAAAACGCGCCACGCCGGATTGGCCTCGCCGTCCTGGGCGCGGTCTATCCCGGGCTCCTGCTCTCCTCGCTGGTGCGGCTGCGGCAGTTCGAGCGCGGCGAGTGGTGGGTCGTCCTCGCCCTCACCGTCACCTGGCTCAACGACACCTGCGCATATTTTGCCGGGCGCGCCTTTGGAAAGCGGAAGCTGGCCGAGCGCATCTCCCCCAGCAAGACCTGGGAGGGGGCCATCGGCGGCGGCCTCGGCTCCGTCGCCGGCGCGCTCGTCGTGCAGCATTTCTGGCTGCCCCAGCTACCTCCCTGGGGCGCGGCCCTCATCGGCGGGGGCGCGGCCGTTCTCGGCCCGCTGGGCGATTTGTCCGAATCGATGCTCAAGCGCGCGTACGGTGCCAAGGACAGCGGCCGCTTGCTCCCCGGGCATGGCGGCATCCTCGACCGCCTGGATGCGCTGCTTTTTAATGCGCCGTTCGTGCTTTTGGTCGCAAGGCTGATGGTTTGATGCGACGCCGTTCGATCCCGCAAAGCTGCCGCTGTACTCAACTGAATATTGCCATCGTGTCGAGGCTGGTGGCGCGGCGCGCGATGCGCATTTAGACTGCCAGGTTCCGCATGGGTTCATTCGTAGGTTCGGCAGGATTTACGCTGATTTCGTTCGCGCTGGTGATCAGCGTGGTGGTTTTCTTCCACGAGCTGGGTCACTTGCTGGTGGGGAAGGCCGTCGGCGTGAAGGCGGTCCGGTTCTCCATCGGATTCGGGCCGCGCCTCTTCGGCTTCACCAGGGGCGAAACCGAATACCGCGTCTCGCTTCTGCCGCTCGGCGGCTACGTCAAGTTCGCCGGCGACAACCCTTACGAGGAGGTCGCGCCCGAGGATCGCGGCCGCGGCTTTCTCGAGCAGCCGCCGTGGAAGAAAGGGCTCATCGCGTTCGCGGGGCCCGCCGCCAACTTCGTTCTCGCGGTGGTGCTCTACTTCCTCGTCTTCGCCGCGCCCCACCAGGAGTTGGCCGCGCAGGTCGGGTACGTCAAGCCGCAGTCGCCCGCCGCTTTGGCGGGCCTGCGCTACGGCGACCGCATCGTCGCCATCGACGGCGAGCCGGTCGAGGGCTGGAGCAGCCTACAGGAATCGATCCGCGCCCACGCCGGCCGGCCGCTGCAGATGGCGGTGCGCCGCGGCGGAGAGCTGCTCACGCTGCGCATCCAGCCGGCGGTGCACGAGGAGACCAACCCCATCGAGACGGTGCGCTACGGCCGCATCGGCATCTCGGCAGTGCCCCGCGCCGCGGAAGCGACGGTCATCTCGCCCGACTCGCCGGCGGGACGCGGCGGCGTGAAGACGTTCGACAAGGTGGTCAAGCTCGACGGCCAGCCCGTCGCCAACTGGGAAGAGCTGGCGCTGCAGCTCTCCTCGCGCGCCGGTCCGCTGGAATTCGTCGTGCTGCGGCCCTATGAAGTGCCAGCTCCCGGCGGGACGCTCTGGAAGAGCGCGCCGGTCACTCTGCACGTGCCCACCCCGGCGCGGCCCGGCGAGTACGGCCTCGAGGCGAGCGACCTGACCATCTTCGTGGTGCAGCCGGGCTCGGCCGCCGAGGAGGCGGGCCTCCGCCGCGGCGACCGCGTCCTCGAGGTCGGAGGGGTGAAGGCGCTCTCGTGGAGCGACGAGGTCGAGTCGGTCCTCAAGGCGGCCGGCACCTCGCCCGTGCCGATGGTCGTGCGGCGCGAAGGCCGCCCGCTGACCGTCACCGTCCGCCAGCACCTGCGCAAGGAGCGCGACGAAGCGGGCGTGCTGGTCGAGGTGCCCGACCTGGGCGCGCAGCCCGACCTGAACACGTTCGGCGACGCGGAGCGCGTCTGGATCCGCTACTCGGTCCCCGATGCGTTCCGCCGCGCCATCCTCGGCACGGCAGGGTTCGTGCGGGCGCAGTCGATCGGCCTGGTGCGCATCATCACCGGACACATCTCCAGCCGCGCTATCGGCGGGCCGTTGATGATCGCCGATGTGGCGCGCAAGGCGGCCGAGAGCGGCTGGCGCGAGCTGGTCGCCACCATGGCCGCCATCAGCGTCGTGCTTGGCCTGATGAACCTCATCCCCGTGCCGGTGCTGGACGGGTTTCACGTGCTGACGGCGGCGATCGAGTCCGTCCGCAAGCGGCCGCTGTCGCTGCGCTTCCGCGAGATCGCCAACGTGGTGGGCATCGCGCTCCTCATCTCGCTCATGCTCTTCGCCTTCCGCAACGACGCCATGCGGAAGTGGTTCGAGTGAAGATTCTCGCCCTCGACACCAGCACGCTGGTCACCTCCTGCGCCCTGCTCGACGGCGAGCGCGTCCTCTGGGAATCACAGCACGAGGGAAAAGCAGGCGACGTCCTGCCCGGCGCGCTGCGCGACGTCGCGGCGGCCGAGGCCATCGCGGTGGGACTCGGGCCCGGCTCGTTCACCGGTCTGCGCGTCGGGCTCGCCTGCGCCAAGGCGCTCGCCTACGCGCGCAGGCTGCCCATCGCGGGCGCCTCCAGCCTGCAGGCGCTCGCCCTCGGCCAGCCCGGCCTCGTCTATGCCGCGACGGAAGCGCGCAAAGGCGAGCTGTTCGCGCAGCCCTTCCGCGGCGGAGAGCCGCAGGGGCCGGTGCAGATCGTCCGCGCCGCCGAGCTGCAACTTCCCGCGGAAGCGCGCCTGGTCGGGCCGCGGATTGCCCCGAGCGCCGCGAACGTAGCGCGGCTATGCTTGCCCAGGTTGCGCGGTTCGCAGTACGACGCTGCCGCCTGTTTTGCTCTGGCGCCGGATTACCAGCAGGGGTTTCCAGCATGAAGAAGTTCAAGGTGGCCATCGCCGGCGCGACCGGCGCCGTCGGCCGCGAGATGATGAAGGTCCTCGAGGAGCGCGAGTTCCCCGTCTCCGAGCTGCTGCCGCTCGCTTCCGAGCGGAGCGAGGGCCAGACGCTGGAGTTCCGCGGCGACGAAGTGACCGTCCGCCGGCTCAAGCCCGACTCGTTCGCCGGCGTGGACATCGCGCTCTTCTCGCCCGGCGCCTCCGTGTCACGAGAGTTCGCTCCGCACGCCGCGCGGGCCGGCGCGGTGGTGATCGACAACTCCAGCGCCTTCCGCATGGACGCCGAGGTGCCGCTGGTGGTGCCGGAAGTGAATCCCCAGACGGTGAAGCAGGCGCTGTCAGGCCGCCGCATCATCGCCAACCCGAACTGCAGCACCATCCAGCTGGTGGTGGTGATGAAGCCGCTGCACGACGCGGCCGGCCTGCAGCGGGTCATCGTCTCGACGTACCAGTCGGTCTCCGGCGCGGGACAGAAAGGCATCGACGAGCTGGAGACGCAATCGCGGGCGCTCTTCAGCCTGGGCGAAGTCACGCCCAGCAAGTTCGCCCACCGCATCGCTTTCAACCTGCTGCCCGAGATCGGTCCGGCGAACGAGAACGGCTACACCGAAGAGGAGATGAAGATGGCCAACGAGAGCCGGAAGATCCTCGGCCTCCCCGACCTGGCCGTCTCCGCCACCTGCGTGCGCGTGCCGATCTTCTATTGCCATTCCGAGGCGGCGCACCTCTTCTTCCGCGAACCGCTCAGCCCTTCGCGCGCGCGAGAGATCCTGCGCAAGGCGCCGGGCGTGAAGGTGCTCGACGACCTGTCGCAGCACGTCTACCCCATGCCGCTCCTCGGCGCGGGCAACGACGACACGCTGGTCGGGCGCATCCGCACCGATCTGTCGGGGCCCAACGGGCTGGCGTTCTTCGTCGTCTCGGACAACCTGCGCAAGGGCGCGGCGACCAACGCGGTGCAGATCGCCGAGCTGCTGGCGCGCGACTACGCCGGAGCGTTCGGCGCGCGTGCGTGACAGATTGTCCGAGGCGGCGCGGGCCGCCGCGACAATCTGTCAGCAAGCGGCCGGCCGCAGCCGCCTGCCCGCAGCGCCGCCGGGCTACGGGGCTGGCCCTTTCCTTGCTATGACCTGCGCCGACATGCGTCTCGCTCTCGCACTGGCCGCGGTCCTGCCGGCCGCGGCGCACGCGGCCGTCATTGTCCAGGTGAACGGCTCCACCAACGACGTGTTCCTTGGCGCCGGCAATTGCAAGACGCTGCAGCTGGCCGTGACCTGGGACCTGGGCATCGGCCGGCCCGTCGGCGGCGACAAGGTGGAGCTCATCGGCGCGCGCAACCTGAGCACGTGCAGCTCGACCGGACCCAACGACATCACGTTCCCCGACCGCATCTTCCGCGTCGACAGCCCGCCGACGCTCCAGACCGGTTCGCAGACGGTGGCCGCCGATCAGCTCGTCCTCGGCGACGGCGGGGTCGCTTCGCCCTGCGACGATCCCACCGTCACCGGCCGCTCCTCGGCGAACCCATGGGTCACCGAACTGTGCGTGCAGTACCAGAGCCCGCCGCCGCTCCTCGGCGGCAACGTCACGGTCGACGTCGGGCACGTCAACGTCAACTTCGCCCTCAAGCCGCCCACCCCACCCGCGAACGTCACCGCCGGCGTGGGCGATCGCCACCTGCGCATCTCCTGGTCGCCCGGCGATGCGGCGGAGAAGATCGCCAGGTACGAAGTGCACGTCGTCCCCAAGGGCAGTGTTCCCGGCGGCGGGCCGGTCGACAGCGTCACCGGCCAGAGCAGCGACGTGACCCACACCGACGACGGCACGCCTCTGCAGAACGGCTCGCTGTACGGGGTCACCGTCCTGGCGCGCGATCTCTACGACAACCTCTCGGCGCCCTCGGCGGAGGCGATCGGCGCCCCGCAGAAGGTCCTCGATTTCTACGACCAGTACCGCTCCGAGGGGGGCGGCGCGACCGGCGGGCACGGCTGCTCGACGGGCGCGGGCGCGTGGATCGCGGGCCTCGGGCTGGCCGTCGCCCTGCTCGCTCGCCGGCGCAGCAAAGCGCGCGGCGCGGCGGGGCTGCTGGTGCTGGTCGGGCTCCTCGCTCCGGGCGCGGAGGCCGCGCGCTACGATCCGCCGCCGCGGAAGCTGCTCTTCGCCGTCAAGATCGATAAGTACGATCCCAACGTCGACAGCGAGCCGGGGCTGACCGGCCAGCCGTACCACGAGATCTTCGGGACGCGCGTGCCGCTGCGCGTCCAGCTCGAGGCGGACTGGGAGGTGGCGCACCCCTTCGGGTCGGTGCTCATCGGCGCGACGGTGGGCTATTGGCAAAACTACGGCAAGGGCCTTCTCGTCGACAGGGTCACCCGCTCGGACGATACCGTCCTGCTCGACGTAATCCCCTTCGGCCTCATCGCCACGTACCGTTTCGACTGGCTGGCGGATCGCCTGCCGCGCTTTCCTTTCATCCCCTACGCGCAGGTCGGCCTGCAGAACGCGCTATGGGCATCGTTCAACGGCACCGGTGGGGTTTCGAAGCCCGACCAGGGCGGGCGAGGCTCGGGGTGGACCTACGGATACACGACGGCGCTGGGGATCGCGCTCAATCTCAACGCCATCGACCCCGAACTGGCGCGCGAGGCGTACGTCGATACGGGGATCCAGCGCTCGTCGCTGTTCGTCGAGTACGGATGGACGCGGCTCAACAATTTCGGCCGTGCCGGCGCGTTGCACCTGAGCGACCGGGCGTGGCGATTTGGTTTTGCGCTCGAGTTCTAGAGCTCGAGCAGGTCTAAGACCGCCGTGCGACCCGTATCAGCAGAAAGCAAGGAGGCTTTCGGGCTCGGGACCGGGTTCGTGTACGTTCACGGGCACGCGGACGGGTACGGTTCACGTACCACGGTCCGTGGGACGTTCCCGTCCCCCTCCCCCTCCCCGTCAACGTACACGCACCCGGTCCCGCGCCCGATCAGTGCGACTTCAAGAACCGCCCTATGCCGTTTGCTACCGCTTCCTGGTCGCCGCACCGCTCGCGAATCGCATCAGCGGGGCCAGGTCGACCTTGCCCTGCTGGACCAAGGCCACCAGCAGCGTGCGGCCGAGGCGCGCCAGGTCGGCCAGCTTGCTGATGCGCTCGGAGATCTGGTGCAGACGCGCGTGCTCGCCCGGCCCACCCAGCCGGCCGAGCTGCTCGCGGGCGCGATCGAACACCTCCAGCGCGCGCTCCACCTGCGCCAGCTCGCGCTCCCGCAAGACGCGCGAGATCATGCGCCACACGTCCGTCTCGGCCTCGAAGTATTCGCGTCGATCGCCCGGCTTGCGCGAGCGCTTGACGACGCCCCAGTGCTCGAGGTCCGCCAGCGTCATCGAGGCGGCCCCGCTGGAGATGGCGAGCTGCTCGCACAGCTCGGCGGCCGAAAGCGGCTCGCCGCGCAGGTAGAGGAGCGTCCAGAGCCGGCCCATCAGCCGCTTGAAGCCCCAGAATTCCATCAGCGCGCCGACCGCGTCGGCCACCTCGTGCAACAGCGACTGCTCCTGCTCGCGCGCGCCCATCGCCGCTGGGTCAGTTCGTGCGGGAGAGGAGGGCGCGGGCGACCTGGGCGAGCAATTCGCGGGTCGGGCTCTCGGGAACGGCCTCCAGCGCCTCGAGAGCGGCATCGCGCTCTGTCTCGGCGATGCGCCTCGCTTCGCCCAGCGCGCCGGTTCGCCCCAGCCGCACGGCGAACGCGCGCCTGCGGTCCTCCGGCGCGTCGCCGAGCAACTCCGCCAGCTCCTTGCGCAGCGGCGGGAGGCGCTTCAGCGCGATGGCGAGCGGCAGCGACGGCTTTCCCTCCGCCACGTCGGCCAGCACAGCCTTGCCCAGGGTGGCCGCGTCCGCCTCGAAGTCGAGCAGGTCGTCGGCGATCTGGAACGCCGACCCCGCCCGCTGCCCGAATTCGCGCAGGGCGCGGCGCACCGGCTCCGGCGCGCGCGCGGCCAGCGCTCCCGCCTCGCCGCAGAAGGCGAACAGCGAGCCTGTCTTGAGCCGCGCGATCTCCAGCGCGTCTTCGGGGGTGAACCCGGCCGACCCGCGCAGCCCGATCTGCCGCGCCTCGCCTTCCACCAGCTGGCGCAGCGTGCGCACCAGCGCTTCCACCGCCCCCGGCGCGCGCGAGCGCAGCGCCAGGTCGAGCGAGGCCGCGAGGAGCCAATCCCCCGCCAGCACCGAGACGCCGTTCCCGTAGGCAACGCGCGGGGCCGGCTGGCCGCGGCGGGTCAGCCCGTCGTCTATGACGTCGTCGTGCAGCAGCGTGGCTGAGTGGACCAACTCGCTGACCAGCGCCAGCGCCAGCCTGCCGCGCGCGCGCCTGCCCGGCGCTGCGGCGCGCGACGCGAGCAGCACCAGGAGCGGCCGGACCCGCTTTCCTCCCGCGCGCACCAGGTCGCGCGCCGCGGGGGACAGCTCGCGCGGCGCTCTCGCCGCCGCCGCCAGCAGCAACCTTTCCAGCCGCGGGATGCCCTCGGCCGCCTGCGCGCCGGGCAGGAGCTGCGCGGCGGTGGGGTGCGCCAGAGGACTCGCGGCCGCCTCGCGGAGCTGCGCCAGTCCGGCTGCTTGGAAGGCCGCCATCCGTCGGTTCCTCAGCCTCTAAACTTTCAGAGACTTTTGAAACAACTAACGGGCGGCGCCTCCTCTGTCAATCGCCCGCCGACCTTTCAGTTCACGCGGCCTGTGGTAAACCCCACCGGCCATGCCCACCCGCCTGCTCCGCTGCGCCCTGGCCGTGCTGGCAGCATCCTGCGTCAAGCGGGTCGCGCCCTCGCCGGGGGCCGATCGGACCGTCTACGCGGGGACGCCGGTGGCGTTCGGAGAGCCGGCCAACGTGCCGGAGGGCACGGAGATCATCTGGGACTTCGGCGACGGCACGCCGCCGGCCAAGGGCCCCCAGGTGCGGCACGCGTTTCCCCGCGCCGGCGTTTACACCATAGTCGAGACCGTCAAGGACAAGGACGGCGAGGTCCGCACCGCGCGCACGCACATCGCGGCGCTGCGCCGGTCGGTCCCCATGGCGGTGCCGGGCGACGTGCGCGCCGCCCTCGTCCTCGAGCATCCCTGGAGCAAGATCCCCGTGCACCGCGAGGTGGCGGGAAAGCTGGCGCTGGGCAACTTCTTCGACGACATGGCGCACGCCATCAGCGAGGCGATCGGTTTCGACGCGCTCGACGCATCCGCCGCCGCGGCCAACGGCTTCGACCCCGACAAAGGCATCGCCTTCTACACCGTGCCGCAGGATCCGGAGGCGCTGGTCATCGCGGTGGGGACATCCGACGACGACAAGGCGCTGGCCGCGGCGCGCCGCCTGCTCACCTACGAGAAGGGCGCGGGCCGTCTCGCCGGCGGCCCGTTCCAGCTCACCGAGGCGAAGCTCGACGACGGCACGCCGGCGCTGGTCGGTATCGGCGCCAGCGGCGACAGGGTCGGCGTGGTGCAGCGCTACGGCTATCTCTACCTGCGCAGCGCGGGCGCCACCGAACCGCTTCTCTCGCTCAAGACCGCCGCCGCGCTGCCGCCCAACAAGGGTCTGGCCGCCGAGCCGCGCTTTGTCGCCGCCATCAAGCACATCGGCGCGGGCGACGCCGTCTTCTATTCGCGCCCTGCCGAAGGCGGCGAGCCGCAGCAGAAGGGCCGCCTCTCCGGCGAGGTGGGCTCGTTCGCCTTCGCGGTGAGCGACAAGCCGCAGCTGCTCGAGCTGCGCTTCTTTGCCCAGCTCCGCAACCTGAGCGGCGAGCAGCTGGTGGCCGCGTTCAAGCCGCCCAAGCCGCCGCCCGTCGAGCGCGAGGGAACCGACGCGATGGTCGACGGGCTGGCGGCGAAGCTCCCCGCCGGCGCCGCCTCGTATCTGCGCATCTCCGCCTCGCCGCAGGCGCTCTGGCGCGAGCTGGCGCGCTCCGACGCCGCCGACGCGGCGCGCCTGCGCGATCGCGTGCAGGAGACGCTCGGCCTCGACGTGGAAAAGGACCTGCTCCCCTCGTTCACCGGCAACGTGGGGGTGGCGGTCTACCTCGACGCCTTCTCGCTCATCGAGGCCATCCTCGGCGAGCAGGTCGGGTCGCTCGACCGCTCTTCGTTCGTCGCGGTCGCCGAGCTGTCCGGCGCGGGATCGCTCCAGAAGGTGCTCGACACCGCGATGAAGTCGCATCCCGCGAGCGATCGCCTCGAGGTGAAAGGCGGGACGTACTACCGCCTCGGCGAAGGCCTGCAGGCTGCCACGAAGAACGGCGTGCTCTTCCTCGCCGTGGGCGGCCCGCCTCCGCAGCCGCCCGACGAAGCGCCGCCCTCCAGGCGGATCAGGAAGGGCCGTCCGCCGCCCAGGCGCGAGGTGACTGCCGCCGAGCTGGGCGCGCTGGGGCCGGTGCTGCTGGGCGGGCCGGGGCGCTCGCTGGGGCACGAGCTGTACCGGGCTGGCTTGAGAGGCTTCGAGGTGTCGGGCCAGCAGGCGCTCTGGGTGGACATCGCGGGGGTGGTCCACTCCATCGAGCAGGCCGGCAGCGAGCAGGGCGGCGTGGCGGGCGCGGGCGCGCGGCTCTTCGCCGAACGCGCCGCCGGGCTGCGTGACGCCCTGATGGAGATGCGCGCCGCGCCCGACGGCCTCGAGTCCGAGCTGTACGTGCGCTTCCCCATCAAGAGCGCGCAAGGCGGCCGTTGATGGGCCACATCGAGGTCATTTGCGGCCCGATGTTCTCGGGCAAGACCGAGGAGCTGATCCGGCGGCTGCGACGCGCCGTCATCGCCAGGCGCAAGGTGCAGGTCTTCAAACCGCGCGCCGACACGCGCTACGACGCCGACGCGGTGGTCAGCCACACGCAGCAGAAGATGCTCTCGACAGTGGTGGAGAAGGCCGCCGATATCCCCCAGAAGCTGGCCCCGGACGTGGAGGTGGTGGGCATCGACGAGGCGCAGTTCTTCGGGGCGGAGATCGTTCCCATCGTCAAGGACCTGGCCGACCGCGGGCTGCGCGTGGTGGTGGCGGGCCTCGATCAGGACTACCGCGGCGCGCCCTTCGAACCCATGCCGCAGCTCCTCGCCGAGGCGGAGTACATCACCAAGGAGCTGGCCATCTGCGTCGTCTGCGGCCGGCCGGCGGGCCGGTCGCAGCGCATCATCCCCTCCGAGGACCGCGTGCACGTCGGCGCGCTCGACGCCTACGAGCCGCGCTGCCGCGAGCACTTTTCGCCCGAGCCGCAACCAGGGACCACCCCGCCTCAACAGGAACTGCTGCCCTTCCTGAGGTGAAGAATGCGCGATCACGCCTACGACCGCATCGCGTTCAAGCCGGCGCAAATCGAGCACCGCTACGGGCCCGGCGTGCACATCCTCGCCGACCCGCTGGCGCTCACGCAGCTCGCGCAGCTCTGCGCCAAAGGGACCTATCAGCCGGAGATCAACCGGCTGGTCGCGATCCTCTATCGCGACCTCTTGCGCGCCGTCGTCAACAGCGAGTTCCCCCGCCGCGCCACCGCCACGCCCACGCGCATGATCGATCACACGCCCCACGGCGTGTTCCACGGCGAGACCATCGACCCCGAGGTGCGCGCCGTGACGGTGAACATCGCCCGCGCCGGAACGCTGCCCTCGCAGATCACCTACGACTTCCTCAACACGCTGCTCGACCCGCGCCTGGTGCGGCAGGACCATTTCGTCATGGCGCGCGTGCTCGACAACGCCGAGAAGGTCATCGGCGCGCGCATCAGCGGCAGCAAGATCGGCGGCGACGTGGACGACGCCATCCTCCTCTTCCCCGACCCGATGGGCGCGACGGGCGGCAGCATGTGCACGGCCATCGAGGCGTACCAGAAGGACGTGGTGGGCAAGCCGCGCAAGATCATCGCCGCCAACCTGATCGTCACGCCCGAGTACGTCAAGCGCGTCACCACCTCGCACCCCGAGGCGGTGATCTATGCGCTGCGGCTCGACCGCGGCCTCTCTCCCGAGGAGGTATTCGACACGGTGCCGGGCACGCACTGGGAGAAGGAGCGCGGGCTCGACGATCGCCAGTACATCGTCCCGGGCGGCGGCGGCTTCGGCGAGATCATGAACAACGCGTACGTGTGAGGTCACATGAGGCTTGCGCAGGAGCTGGAAGTCCTCATCTCGAAGGAGCAGATCGCGCAGCGCGTGCGCGAGCTGGGCGCGCAGATTGAGCGCGACTACGAGAACAAGGAGCTGGTGCTGCTCGGCGTGCTGAAAGGATCATTCCTCTTCATCTCCGATCTGGCCCGGGCCGTCGACCTGCCGCTGTCGGTCGACTTCATCGGGCTCTCCAGCTACGGCGAGGCGACGGAGAGCTCGGGCGTGGTCAAGATCACCAGCGACCTCTCGCGGCCCATCGAGAACAAGCACGTCGTCATCGTCGAAGACATCGTCGACACCGGGCTGACCATGCGATACCTGCTCGACAACCTCGCCACCCGCCGGCCCGCCTCGGTGAAGCTCTGCACGCTTCTCAATAAACCTTCGCGGGCGCGCACCAAGATCCCCATCGACTATCTCGGCTTCCAGATCGAGGATCGCTTCGTCGTCGGATACGGGCTCGACGCGGCGGAGAAGTACCGCAACATCCCCTTCATCGGCGTGATGAAATAATGGCCGCCGATACGCCAGCGCGGGGCGGAGGGCTGCAGCGGCTGGTGCTGTGGTTGCTCATCTTCGCGCTGCTGGCGGTGGTGTGGTGGTTCGCCTCGGAGCGCAACGAGCGGCGCTACGCGCTCTCGGTGCAGAGCGGGCAGCTGGTCATCGAGCGCGGGCGGTTCTTTCCCACGGGCACTGCGCCGGTGCGAGGCGTGCAGGCCTACGAGCCGATCGCCATTCCGCCGGGCGCCAAGCCGCCCCCGTCCGCCGAGTACGACGACGCGACGACGCTGGACCGCGCGCTGCTCGACGTGCTCACCGGGTGGGCGCGCGAGGCGGCGAAGAAGGGCGAGCCGTCCTCGATGCAGACCGCCTCGCAATTGGTCGAGCGCGCTTCGCACCTCCCCGGGCTGACCGCCGCCCAACTCGCCGAGGTGGCGGCGCTGCGCGGCGAGCTGGCGTGGGAAGAAGCGCGGGGCGACCTGGCGCGGGCGGCCCAGTCCGCAAGCGCCGCGCTGCGCAAGCTGGAGATGGTGGAAAAGGCGAACGGCCCCCACGCATCGGACGCGGCCGCCCAGGCGCAGAAGGTCCGCGCGCTGGAGCAGGGCCTGCGCGATCTGAGCCGGCCGGCGGGAGCGGGGCCGTCGAAGTAAACGGACGGATTACCCAAGAGCCTGGATTGGTACGAGAGATGCTGGGGGAGAAGGGCGTGACGACCTGGCTCGTGGCCGCTGTTGTTGCACTCGTCCTGATCTTTTTCGCTGCTTCGAGGGCCCGATCAGCAGCGGCGCCCTTGGTCACGAAGCCGGCTGCGGACGCGGCGGTCAGAGGGGAGACCGAACAGGCCGCACGCCTCATCGAGCGCGTGCTGGCCTCCGATGGGACAAACGCAGAGGCGCTATTCGTTCGTGCGTGTATCCGGCTTCAGGCCGGCGACTTCAAGGCCGCGACGGAAGACACCAATCGCCTTGAATCATTGCGAGGTCGGCTGCCAGAGGTCCGGATGATGCGCGAATTGGCGGTGGCGCGCGGTCAGACGCCGGTGCCCGGATGGATGCCCGCGTTTCTCGCCGCCCTGAAGAAGATCTTCGTCGCGTCTGCGATTCGTTGGGGCTGGATCGCATCGAGCTGCTTACTAAAGCCATCTGTGAGTGTTTCGATCCGAGTGACGCGCACGGTGAGAGTCCCCAACTGATCTTGGATGTTTCCGACGCGTGAGTTCATCCAGACGATCACGCCGAGCATTGCCGCTGCCCACAGTCCGAGCGCCCACTTCGCTATCTCCTTCCAGAGATCCGGTGGCTCTGACGTCATATGTTCGTTCTCCCGCGCCCTCACGTACCACAGCAGCGCGCCGCAGCGGCAAGGGCCATCCAGATTGCGCCGCGAACGTCGGACGTGCGGTATGCTGCCGCCGACAACCGGCAGCGTTCTGGTTGAGGAAGCTTCCAGGCGGCCGCGCCCGAGGAAAGACGATGCCTGACGCAGACAAGAAAGTGCTTAGCGGCCCGTTGCAGATCGAGTTGAAGAATGAGCTGAAGGCGCCGGCTTCCTTCGCCAACGCGATGGCGCTTAACACCATCAACGAGTCGCTCGTGTTCACGTTTGGCTACTTCGACCCGACGGCTCTTAAGCGAGGGACGGACGGTTCGCTGAAGGCGACAGCGCCTGTGTTCGCTCAGATCGCGGTGCCCCGTACCTCGTTTGCGCCATGGTTGGTCCAGGCGATGACTCTCATAAGAGACATGCCCGATCGCGACACGTTTGGGTGGGCCGAGGTGGTGAAGCTGATCAGCGAGTCCACGCGGGGGACGTAAGCCGTGGCGGATCGAAAGTCGAAACTAGAGATGTTCGCTGACCTCGCGCGGGAAGGCGGTCTGCTGTGGGTTATCTTCGGCCTGCTTGACTGGCTGATGCGAGGCGACACGACGAAGACTGCTTGGAGCCCTACCTCATGGGTTGAAATGGTGCTTATAGTTGGTGCTGTGCTGATTGTCGGTGGCGTCGTCGCCGAACGAGTGAGGTGAGGAAGCATGGATGCCAGAAGCACATACCTTCTGGGCGGCATCGTGATGCTCGGAGCTGTCTGGTTGATTCTAGTCCCTGCCGCAATCATCAGCGGTCGGCGGCGGAGGGCAAAGGAAGCACGCGAGGGAGTCCTTTCAATCCTCCTCCGGGAAACGATGCCTGAGCCCTCTTCCAGGGGGGAGCGCCTGGAGTCGAGCGTCACGACGTGGCAAGGATTCTCTGGAGAAGTACGCGTTCGTTCGACGACAAACGGAGCTGAGGGATCTAGCGCGCCCTAGACGGCCGACTTCGCGTAGCCGCTTGGCGCGGTGAGCGGCACCGGCAGCATTAGATTCTTCGGCGTCGCGCTGGGCTGCGGTGCCCGGCCCCTGGGCACACCGGCGTCCACACCTTCGCTGGCGAGCCGTGCACAGCGTAGAAGCGCTGGGTCGTGCGTCGCGGCTGCTGCCGCTAGGACGCTGAGCGCGCCTTCCGGCTGCGCTTCTGCGGCGCGAGGTCGATCACCAACGCGAACGGCAGCCGCTGCCCACAGGCAAACTGATCCGTTGGTCCTGACGACCGGCCGCGCGCACAGTCGGAAACTTCCAGCGAAAACGATCGCTACGTCCCCGCCGCCGTCAAGCGCGCGGTCTGGGAGCGCGACCAAGGACGGTGTACCTGGCCGATTGGAGACGGAGAAGTGTGCGGCTCGACGCACCGGCTCGAGTTCGACCACGATCTCGAGGTGGCTCTCGGAGGCAAACCCACGATTGAGAACGTCCGATTGCTCTGCAAGAGCCATAATCTGATGAAGGCCGAGCAGCACCTCGGCAGGACCTTCATGGCGAAGTTCAGGAAAGACTGCCCGGCCGAGCGAAACATCTCCTAATCGCTGATCCGATAGCGGCGTGAACCGGTCAGATTGGCGAGGTACTAGCTGTTTGGACGCTTTCAGATCTCCCCGGTGAAGACCAACTGCGCTGGGCCGCGCATGCGGACGCGGTTTTCCTGGTCGACGCGGATGCCCAAGACGCCTCCCGGCAGCTCGACGAGGATCTCCTGGTTCCGCAGCGAGTACCCCCTCGTGACCGCCGCCACCGCTATCGCGCACGCGCCCGTCCCGCAGGCCTGCGTGAGCCCCGCGCCGCGCTCGTAGACCGCGGCGCGCCAGGCCTGCACGCCGTTGCGCGTGACGAACTCGATGTTGGCATCCTCGGCGCGGCAGAGCGCCGGGCCGAATTCCTTCGCCAGCGAGAGTGGGTTGCCGTCGACGAACATCACGCGGTGCGGGTTGCCCATCGAGACCGGCCACGCGTCGACGGTCCGGTCGCCGAGCAGCAGCGGGCGCGCCGCCTCGATCTGCCCGACGCCCATGTCCACCTCGACCAGCCCGCTGCGCGGCTCGACCGCTTCGACCGCGCAGGGCCGCGGCCCTGCGACCGTGAGCAGCATCACATGGGCCGTCGCCGCCTTGGTGCCGCCCGCGGTGGCGATCCACAGCGCCGCGCATCGCGCGCCATTTCCGCACATTTCCGGCACCGAGCCGTCCGAGTTCTGGACGAGCATGCGCTCCCCCGGCAGCAGGGTGAGGACACCGTCCGCGCCCACGCCCAGGTGGCGGTCGCAGAGCGCCAGCGCGCGTTCCGTCGGCAGGGGCTCGCCGCCCTGGCGCAGATCCAGCAGGACGAAATCGTTTCCCAGACCGTGCAGCTTGGCGAAGCGCATCACCGACATCTTAACGCGTCAGGTTGCTTGACAGCAGTGTGCAGGGGCGATTCAACTCGTTCACTGAGGTCAAAGGCCCAGTGCGAACCTGCCCCGACTGCCACAACAACTACGACGACGACGTCCTCCATTGCCCCGAGGACGGCCGCGGCCTGGGCGATCTGCCCAGCACCGACGAGCTCATCGGCCGCACCATCGGCTCGTACACGGTGGTCAAGCAACTGGGCAAGGGCGGCATGGGCTCCGTCTACATGGGCGAGCACCCGGTCATCGGGTCGAGGGTCGCCATCAAGTTCCTTCACCCACAGTACGCGCACGACGACAAGATCGTCGACCGCTTCTTCAACGAGGCGCGCGCGGTCAACGTCATCGGGCACGACAACATCCTCAAGATCCTCGACCTCGACATCACCGACGACCACCGCCACTACTTCGTGATGGAGTTTCTCCACGGGCGGCCGCTGCAGAGCCTCATCCAGCCCGGCGTGGCCCTGCCGCTCGAGGTGGCGGGCCCCATCATCCTTCAAGTGTCCGAGGCGCTGCACGCAGCGCACCGCAAGGGGATCGTCCACCGCGACTTGAAGCCCGACAACGTCTATCTCATCACGCACAAGGGCAAGAAGAACTTCGTCAAGGTGGTCGACTTCGGCATCGCCCGCGTCACCGACGACGCCGGCGTCTCGACCGGCAAGACGCAGACCGGCATGGTGATGGGCACGCCGGCGTACATGTCGCCAGAACAGGGCAGCGGCATGACGAGCAAGATCGACGGCCGCAGCGACATCTACTCGCTGGGCGTGATGATGTACCAACTGGCCACCGGCAAGCTGCCCTTCCCGGGCTCGAACTTCGGCGAGGTGCTGATGGGGCACTTGCAGCTCGCGCCACCCCTGCCGCGCAGCAGCAACCCGGAGATCCCCGGAGAGTACGAGGCGATCATCCTCAAGTGCCTGCGGAAGCCGCAGGAGGATCGCTACCAGTCGATGAAAGACCTGCACAACGCGGTGGAAGCGTGCATGGACCAGCTCGGCATCAGCAAGGACCTGCCGGCGGCCGACGAGACCGATCTGGAGTTGGCGCCCGTCGACGCCAGGCTGCATTCGTCGCCCGGCCCGCGCACGCCGGGGCGCTCCACGCAACCCGGGCAGCAGGCCAGGCAGCGCCAGTCGAATCCCAACGCGCGCCCGTCCGACCCGAAGCTGCGCGGCAACGCGCGTGGCTCACCGCCCGGCGCGATGACGCGCGTGTCGCGGCCGCCGCGCCATCCCTCGCAGCCGCAGTTCATCACGCCCCCGCCGGCGAAGAGCAAGGCGCCCCTCGTCGTCGGGCTGGTGGCGGTGTTGTTGCTGGCCCTCGGCGGCGTCGCCTACTACGCCGTCAAGTCGTCGAGCGATCGCGCCGCCCAGCTGGCCACGCAGAAGAACGAGCGCGATGCGAAGACGCTGGCCGCCAAGAAGGTCGCGAACGCCGCCGCCGCGGCCGCCGACAAGGAGCGCAAGGAAGAGATCGATGCCCAGCCGGTCTCCCTCTCCGTCGTCAGCGAGCCGCCCCAGGCCGACGTGACCGCCACCTGGAAGGAGGGCGGCGAGAAGAAGGGCCCCGCGCCGCTCTCGTTCGAGGTGCCGAAGAACGCCAAGGTGCACTTCGAGTTCAGCAAGAACGGCTACACCGGCTACGCCATGGACGTGATCGCCGACCAGTCGCAGAACGTGCACGCCGCGCTCAAGGCAGCCAGCGTCGCCTCCGAGGAGCGCCCGAAAAAGAAGAAGAAGAAGGTGAATGATACGCCGGCGAAAGACGGCCTCATCGACCTCGACGACGCGCTCAAGTAAAAGCGCGCGGCGGTGGCCAGCGTCCGCTCGGGCTGCTCTTTTCGAGGCTTGACATCACCACCTCGGCAAGCGTCAACTGTCTCGGCGTCGGCCGGTTGAGTGCGCGACTTTCCGCGCGTTCGCAGAGACGGCTCTTTGCACACGGAGAGACCTGTGTCGCGGACTTGCCCCGAGTGCCGGAACCAGTACGAGGACGAGATCCTGCACTGTCCCGAAGACGGCCTCGACCTCTCCATCGTAGAGCCCGACGACGAATTGATCGACCGCAACATCGGCTCGTATCGAGTCATCAAGCAGTTGGGAAAAGGCGGCATGGGCTCGGTCTACATGGCCGAGCACCCGGTGATCGGCTCGCGCGTGGCCATCAAGTTCCTCCACCCGCAGTACGCGACCGACAAGAAGATCGTCGACCGCTTCTTCAACGAGGCGCGGGCCGTCAACGTCATCGGCCACGACAACATCCTCAAGATCATCGACCTCAACGTCACCGACGACAACCGGCACTACTTCATCATGGAGTTCCTGCACGGCAAGCCACTCGAGGACCTGGTCAAGCCCGACGAGCCCATGCCGCTCGAGGTGGCGGGCCCGATAATCCTACAGACTTGCGAGGCGCTGCAGGCCGCGCACGAGCACAAGATCATCCACCGCGACCTGAAGCCCGACAACGTCTATCTCATCGTTCACAAGGGGAAGAAGAACTTCGTCAAGGTGGTCGATTTCGGTATCGCGAAACTGACCGACGACTCGGGCCAGTCGACCGGCAAGACGCAGACCGGCATGGTGATGGGCACGCCGGCGTACATGTCGCCCGAGCAGGCCGGCGGCATGACGAGCCGGATCGACCCGCGCAGCGATATCTACTCGCTGGGCTGCATGATGTACCAGTTGTCCACCGGCAAGCTGCCCTTCCCGGGGTCGAGCTTCGGCGAGGTGCTCATCGGCCATCTACAGCTCCCGCCCACGCCGCCGCACCAGCACAATGCGCGCATTCCCCAGGCGTACGAGGCGGTGATCCTCAAGTGCCTGGAGAAGAAGCAGGAAGATCGCTACCAGTCGATGCGCGCGGTCCACGACGCAATCCTCGCCGTCATGCAGGGCCTGGGCATCAGCCGCGAGCTTCCCGCCGCCGACGAAAAGGACGCGCACACGCAAGGCGGCACCGCCATGACCAAGTCGAGCCCGGGCAGCTACCCGACGCCCAGGCCGACCCCCAGGCCGAGGAAGACGCCACCCATGCGCGTCCCGCAGCAGCAGTACACCGTCGCGATGCCGCCCCCTCCCGCCAGACCCAGGACGGGCCTCTTCGTCGGGCTGGGCGGCGGCGCGGTGGCGGTGATCGCCGGCATCGTCTTCCTCCTCATGCAACAGAGCGAGGAGAACCGGCGCGCCGTCGAGCGGGCCGCGCACCTCGTTGCGGAGCGCGTGGCCGAAGAGTCGCGCAAGGCCGAGGCGGCCAGGGAGAAGGGTGAGGCCAACGCCAAGGTGTTCTTCTCCGTCGTTTCCGATCCGCTGGGCGCCTTGGTCGAGGCCACCTGGAAGAACGGCGCCAAGGCGGGCGTGACGCCGCTCGAGCTGGAAGTGCCCAAGAACGTCAAGGTGCACTTCGCCTTCAGCAAGAGGGACTACCTGCCCTACGCGGAAGAGCGCATCGCCGACGCAGCGCAGGTGGTCAAGGCTACTTTGCAGGTCGAGCCGAGGGTCGTGGCCGCGCGACCCGTGCCCGAATCGAAGAAAAGAGAACGCAGGTCTCCGCGGGCCGCGCAACCGCCGGCGCAGCAGTCGGCGGACGATACCATTCCGGTGGAGTTCTAGCCGTGCCCGGTGGAGTTCTAGCCGTGGCGGGAGGAGTGATGCGAGTCCGACTGATGGTTACGCTCGCTCTCGGCGTGGCGCTCTCGACCGCTGCGCCCGCGCAGGAGTCCGCCAAGGATTCCAAGGACGCCGCCGTTCTCGAGGAGGCGCGCCAGCACGTCGCCAGGGCGAAGGTGCACTACGACCTGGGCGAGTACCAGCAGGCGGCCGAGGAATACATCATCGTCTACCGGCTGCGGGCCATCCCGGCGCTGCTCTTCAACATCGCGCAGGCGTACCGGCAGGGCGGCAACTACGACAAGGCCAAGCAGTTCTACAAGGCCTACCTGCGCGAGAGCCCCAACCTCAAGAACAGGAAGATGATCGAGCAGGCCATCCGCGAGATGGACGAGTTGCTCGCCAAGGAGAAGAAAACCAAGGAGAGCCCGCCCACCGGCGTGGCCTCCGAGCCGGTGCCGGCGCCGCAGAAGGCGCTGCCACTTCCCGCAACGCCGCCGCCGGAGAGCAAGCCTGCGCCGGAGGCAGCGGCGCAGAAGCCTGAGTCCGTGACACCGAACGCGGCGAAGGCTCCGCCGGCCACCGCCATGGGCACGCCGCGCCCCAGCGCGCCCCCTGCGGCGGCCGGTGCCGCGCCTCCGGCCACGTCGAAGGTCGTCGAGACGAGCGATCCCATCTACAAGAAGTGGTGGTTCTGGACAGCGGTGGGCGTGGTTGTGGTGGGCGGTGGAGTGATCGCTGCCAACAGCGGAGGCAATTCAGCGCCGGGGTCGCACTTCGGGACCACGCCGGTGTTTCCGTAGTTTCGGTCTGATCGATGAGAACTCCCGTGCGGCGGGGGCC
>WNFG01000994.1_pt1 | contig 29275 bp, 25 predicted proteins | sample 5400431 | NCBI WGS metagenome assembly WNFG01 (sample SAMN13153346, study PRJNA577476) | soil metagenome | isolation source: 120 cm saprolite under Douglas fir tree site 2 hole 3 replicate 2 | place: USA:California | collected 2015-04-18 | reverse complement strand
TGCTCGAGCTGGCGATAGACAACCAGTTGTGACTGGTGGCACAAGACCGCTTCCCACACGATCTGCCTGTAGTCTTTCGTGTCGATACGAGTGGTGATCGCCCACTCCGGCCCCCCAATGCCACGACGCTCCACGCCATCGACATGCATGACCACGTCACCAAAAACAGCCTGATATGCAACTCCCAATTGATACGTTGGTGCCATGTAATACAGCTTCGAGACGGCATGGGAAGCCAGGTCGTGATAGTACAAAGAGCTTGCACTGGCCGCTTCAACAATGGCAGCCGTGGTGAACTGGCAAATGGCGATATGATCTGGATGCCCGTATGCTCCATCTGGCCCAAACGTCACCACCACGTCGGGTTTCACACGGCGTACATGTCCCACAATCTTCGCGATCACTTCGGCTGGATGGGCCTGGTCCAGATCGCCATCAATATAATCCAGGAAATCGACGCGGGTGATGCCAAGCACTCTGGCCGCCGCCAGTAACTCAGCCTCACGTCTCTTTTTCGCGAGTATGCCGCCATTACCCAATGATTCGTCGTCGGGATGTGCCAGCACGCACATCAATTTCAGTTGGTTCGTCATGTGCTCTTCTCCATTACTATAGGCTTCAGAAGTCTCAGAGGCTGCCTGTTCTGAGCCTACAGCATGAACCTTTCTAGCTGAGTCGCCATCGCAGGAGATGCGCGTTCCCTTTTCTACTTGCATGTTGTTCGTCTATGCGGTTGTCGCTATCTGATTCCAACCGTCACTAGCAGTATGCCTGAAAAAGGCGGGGTTGCCATCGTGGAAAAGTACGGAGATTATGCCAAAGCCGTACGGAGATTTCCACAGAAGCGGTACGGAGTCTTATCTCCACCCTACCTGAGAGCACATAAAAATCGGAAAGCCCCGATACAAGCTACGGTGTAATTTCGTACAAGATGTTGAAAGGATTTTCCATCGGCACGCGCCGCACCTGGCTGAACCCCGCCTCTGCGCACAGTTCGCGCATTTTCGACTCCGGTAGCCCTACGGTGCCCAGCCCTTCACCATGACCGGCAAGTGAGGTTGTCATGCAGTAGAGCACGCTGACGCTGTAGAAGAAGGAACCGAGCAGCCCAATGTTCTCCTCCAGCTTGTCTGAGCTGTTGATTTCCAGGCACACATAGCGTCCACCAGGTTGGAGTGCATTGCGGATGGCCCGTAACAACCCGCGTGGATTGACCGCGTCATGCACGACGTCGAAAGTGGTGATCACATCGTACTGTTCAGGCAGCCCTGCTGACACGTCCAGATGCTCGAAGCGCACGTGATCAGCCACGCCTGCTGCCTGGGCGTTGGCCGTGGCTTGCTGGATGAATGGAGCGAAATTGTCGTAGCCGGCGTAACGCGACTGCGGATAGGTCTGGGCCAGCTTGATCAGCGCCTTTCCTTGCCCACAGCCGACATCGGCAACCAGGGCACCGCGTTCCAGTTTCGCCTGCACCTCTGGCATAGCCGGCAGCCACACCGGCACCAGCAGATTCTCAAACCAGCCACTGGTAAAGCGTGCTATGCCTTCCCAGGCACTGGGGTCGTAGGCCTGGCAGCCACACCGGCACCAGCAGATTCTCAAACCAGCCACTGGTAAAGCGTGCTATGCCTTCCCAGGCACTGGGGTCGTAGGCCTCCATCGGGACGCCACCACCGCTGCGGAAGGCCTGCATCAACTGGTTGACTGGTCCGGCCAATCCCACCACTTCCTCTTGTACCCCACCGAAGAAGACAGGACCACCTTCTTGGGCAAGCACAGGAACGTGCTCGGGTGGGAGGGTGAAGCGGTGGGTTGTCGGGTTATACTCCAAATAGCCAGCACTGGCCATCGCGCTGAGCCACTCGCGTGCGTAGCGTTCGTTGACGTGCGCGCGCGCTGCCAGTTCTTCACTCGTGGCTGGTGCCTGGGCCAACTGTTTGAAAAGGCCGAGACGGTCGCCGATGCTCGATAGCACCGTCACGGCCAGGCCGGCGGTGTCAGCCAGCACTTTGCCCACGAATGCTTCGGTCTTCGCCTGATCGATATTCTGTTGGGTTGTCATAACGTTTCTCCTTTTTCTGACGCGTCGATGAATCGACGCTCTACTATACTGTTTGTGTGTGCGGTTGGCGCTATCTGATTCCAACCGTCACCAGCAGTATGCCCGAAAAAGGCGGGTTTGCCATCGTGGAAAAGTACGGAGATTGCGTAATAGCAGTACGGAGATTTCCACCGGGGCAGATGAACAGATAGGTAGAGGAGGTTATGTAGTGGGGAATACCAACCCTTTTTCAATCGCCCAGGCCCTGATCTGCCTGCGCGATTGAACACCGAGCTTGAACATGATGTTGCTCACATGCGATTCGACGGTCCGTTCGCTGACCACAAGATCCTCGGCGATCTCGCGGTTGATTTTTCCTTGTGCAATCAGAGCTGCCACCTCACGCTCCCGCATGGTCAGCCCTCCAAAGGTCTGTTTGGCGGCGCGGTCTGGTGTAAGCGATCGCACATACGGCAGCATGGCTGTGGCCTGGCGCAGGAACTGCTCCCGTCGGGCGGTCGAGAACGCTTGCTCGGCTTCTTCCCGGTGCTCCTGGTTTTGATAGAGCTTGCCCAGGACAATACAAATGCGCCAGAGCCAGGGCCGCAGCCCTTGCGCCCGCGCAGCTTCTTGCGCGGCTCGCAGCATCATTTCGGCTTCTGCTTCCCGGTGGAGCGCCGCCAGAGCCTCGCCGCGCAGTTTCCATAGGCGAGGAATGACACGCTCGCCAGACAGGTTAGCAGCAGACGCGATCAGCCGATCGGCGACGTCCAACGCCTGGCCAGGATCACCACGGGCAAGGGCGAGGTCGGCGCGTGCAGCCCAGACGAGCCGCTGGCCGATGGTTTGCATGGCGGCATCAGGTTCAAGCGCGGCAGTGAGGATCGATTCGGCCTTCGTAAAGTCTTGTTGAAGAAGATATGCACGGGCAAGATATCCCGAGACGATGCGCATCCAGTTCCACGAGCCGACTTCGTGGGCCAGTGCCAGCGCTTGTTCGAGCTGCTGCAGCGCCTCCGGCAAAGCGAGCAGATCGAGATAGAGCACACCTGATTGCCAGTATCCAAAGGTCATCCACTGGTGATGCTCGATCTGCTCGGAGAGAGCAAGACTCGCTTGCGCCACCTCCAAGGCCCGTGCGTACTCACCGCGTGGACCCAGGTATTGTGCCAGGGCAACGAGTGCGTAGGCTTCGGCAGAGCGCTGACCAATCTCGTGTGCGGTCTGGAGAGCCAGTTCGCCAAAGTGGAGGGACTCGGCGAAACTGGTCGGGGCAGGCACCATCGTCTCGGTTTCATACCCCCCACCTTCGCCTAGAATCATCAATGTCGCCAGGCTAGAGGCTAACCCTTGACGGTCGTCGAGTTCCTGGAAGAGCACGATGGCCTGCTGATAATAGGCAGTCCCTTGCAGCAGGTCACCTCCAAGCGTAGCTGTCATGCCCAGCAGGTCATAGGTTTCGGCGATCCCATGTGAATCATGCGCCTGCTGAAACAGCGTGAGCGCCTCCTGGTGGTAGCCCAGCGCTTCGCGGGGCTGTTCAATATTCACGTGCCAGTTACCCAGGCGGTTGAGGCTGCGCGCCAGGGTGAGCGGATCGCCCATTTGACGCGCCAACGTAAGCGCCCGCTGATAATAGGTACCAGTTTGGGCGTAATCGCGCTGCGCCCACAGAAAGCCCAGGTCCATCAGGGCCTGCCATTCCGCATGGCGGTCGCAAGCGACGCTGGCCATCTGAAGGGTAGTCTCATAATCCAGGCGCGCGTGCTCAAAGTCACCCAGGGTTTCGTAGGCCTGTCCGCGCAGGCGATAGAGCGTTGCAGGGGGGATAATTGATGCATGCTGTGCGGCTGCCAGGGCTCGTGTCAACTGCTCGATGGCGGCACGCGAGGCGTACATCGCCTGAGCTTCTACCCCGGCGCGCTGCCCGTACTCCAGGGCTTGCTCCCAGGCCCCGGCCTCGTAGAAGTGATAGGCCAGGTCCGCCAGGTGCGCATCATGTAGGGGTGGGGACCCTTGCGGTCGCCCTGGTGCGTAGAGGCGCTCCATCGTGTCAGCAATGCTGCGGTGCAGTGCCTTGCGTTCGCGGACCAGGAGGTCAGCATATACAGCTTGCCGTGTCAACGAATGACGAAAGGCAAACCGCTCCTCTGACTCTTCGACCACTAATTGGGCCGCAATCAACTCCTTCATCACGGAGAGCAGCTCTTGCTCATCATGTCGGGTCAACTGCTGCAGGAGGGCAAAATCGAAGTGGCGTCCAGCCACTGCCGCGAGGATCAGCACGCGCCTGGCACTTTCGCTCAACCGGTCGGTACGCTGGTGCACCGCGTCCTGCACGCTGCGCGGGATGTGCAACTCGCCGAGCGACTTACGGTCCCAATGTCCATCAGCATAAAAGATGTCGCCCGCTGCAATGAGCGATTTGAGGATCTCTTCGACAAAAAAGGGATTGCCCTCGGTGAGTGCATAGATGGGGTCGGGCAGCTCTAAGCGGGCTGAGTGGGAGAGGGCGAAGATGGCACGCAGCATCGCCTCGACCCCGCTGCGTGTGAGACGACTGAGTGAGATTTCCTGGACCAGGCGTTCGCGATCTAACTGCGCCAGGAAATGTCTCAGGTTCGGGCGCACCTCGTCGCTGCGGTAGGTCAGCAATAGGAGGAGTGGATGAGCCGAGCAGCGTCGTGCCAGGTAGTAGAGGAATTCCAGGCTGGCATCATCGCTCCAGTGAATGTCTTCAATGATGAGCAACACTGGTTGTTTCGTGGCTTGACCCGTAAAGAATTGTGTGAGGGCAGCGAAGAGGCGGTGTTTCTCCTGTTCGGGATCAGATGAGGACATTGGAACTCGATCGGGTGGCAAAGGCACGACATCTGGGAGTAATTGATGCAATTCACGCGCAAAAGGGGCCAGCTCGGAGGTGACTGCTGCTGCTAACTGCCTGGCGGCTGAAGATCGCAAGAGGTCGAGTAAGGGAGCGTATGGACTGGAGATGTCTGGCTGGAAGCAGTTTCCCTGGAGCAGGAGAAAATCCTGCGCGGCAGCAGAGGCTTTGGCCTCGGCCACCAGGCGCGATTTGCCGATCCCTGCTTCACCAGACAGCAAGACGACCTGCCCTCTGTCACTCTTCGCCTGATCGATCAGCGCCTGGAGCGTGGCGAGGTCGTTGACGCGGTCAATAAGTACCGGGCAGACAACTGGCTTATGAAAGGGCGCTGCCATGACGTTCTTTGGGTGTCACTATATCAGCCTAACTACGGGTTTTGTTATTCATCTTATCGCAAGATCATAGCCCATATTATAGCATCTGCAAAGGATCGCTAATGCAGAGCAACTTTTAATGGAGACATCATCACATCCACCGGGAAAGACCCAGCCCTGTCATCCTGAGCGCAGCGAAGGATCTCGCTGCCGATCGCGACAGCCCCTTCGCTGCGCTCAGGGTGACACTGTGTGACTGTTCAAACGGTCAAGTACAATTCGTCCAAATTGAACCTTGCCTAAAGAAGAGTCCTTGACAGGTTTAACAACCACACCGTGTCACGCCTCCGCGAAGCGAAGGGCCTGTCGCGATAGGCATAGAGATCCTTCGCTTCGCTCAGGATGACAAAACCGGCTTTGGTTGTGAAATTTCATTATCGGCCAATAGCCCATCGATGTGCTCCCCAGGCCGATAAATCGGCGATGTGCACGAAGTATTGATACGCGCTCCGCTTCGCTTCGCTGAGGCACCTACGAGTGGCTTAATCTGTATTAGCTATGCGACTCCCACCGCTCTTGTAATCTATTTCGTGTAACGCTATACTGGATGCGGGCAACCGGCACCCGATGGTATTCACAAGGGATAACGCATCTTTTATGAACGACTACGACCTGATAGCGCCCTTTTATGACGCAGAGCATGGGCACTTCGATGAAGATCTGAACCTGTATTCGAACTTTGCGGAGTTGTGTGGCAGCCCTCTGCTCGAACTGGCTTGCGGCAGCGGGCGCTTGCTGGTTCCACTTGCACGGGAAGGATATGAATTGACGGGGGTTGACACTTCAGCCAGCATGCTGAAACTGGCTCAGGAGGCCTTAGAGCAAGCCGGTGTAGCATCGCAATGCAAGCTGGTACAGGAGGACATGTCCAGCTTGAACCTGGGGCAGAAGTTTCGGCTGGCATTTATCGCGCTTGGCTCATTTGGGCATGTTTACACGCGCCAGGAGCAGCGAAAGACGCTGGCGGCGATACGCAAGCATCTAACCCCTGGGGGCAGGTTTATCCTGGATATCAGTAACGCGGATGTACGCTACATGGAGCATTTAAGCGGACAGATGCTGCACCAGGGGACATGGCGACGCGATGATGATACCCTGCTGTCGCACTTTGTCAGTCCCGCTTCCTCACCCTCGCGGCATTTGCTGGAATTGATGCATTTCTACGAGGAACACAGGCAAGGTGATGCGGTACATCGCACAGTAATCACGACGTACCTCTATCTTTTTGAGCGCAATGAGGTGGAACTGTTGCTGGAAGAGGCAGGCTTCGGGATCACTGATGTTTATGGGGATTATGAGCTAGGAGCTTATGAGCATGATAGTCCCCGCATGATTTTTGTAATGGAAGTACGCTGACATGATCGATAGACAACTACACGCATGGAACCTCCAGCAGAGTGAGGCGATTGCACTACAACGTGAACTGGCGAAGCGCGTGGTGCGTGAAGATAGGCTTGATGAAGTGCACCACATAGCCGGGGTGGATATGGCGATTAATGAGGAGAATGGTATGGCAAGGGCCGCCGTGGTCCTGCTCACCTACCCGGCATTGGAAGTAGTCGAACAGCATGTCTACGAGGAACCGGTGCGCATGCCTTACATCCCAGGGCTGCTCTCGTTTCGCGAAACGCCCTGCATTTTAGGGGCTTTCGCCCTTTTGAAACAACAGCCAGAACTGGTGATGGTTGATGGACAGGGTATTGCACATCCCCGCAGGTTGGGGATCGCCTCACACCTCGGGCTATGGCTGGAACTGCCTACTATCGGCTGCGCCAAGTCGATCCTGCGGGGAGAATTTGATAGAGCGGCCCTGGGTGAGGAGGTAGGATCATGGGTTCCGCTCATCGACAAGAACGAGGTTATCGGGGCGGCGTTACGTACCCGAGCACGCACGAACCCTATGTTTATCTCCCTGGGCCACCGGATTAGCCTGGAAACGAGCCTGCGATATGTGCTTGCATGTTGTAGAGGGTACCGCTTGCCAGAGCCGACGCGCCTGGCTGATAAGCTGTCTAAAGATAATGCGTGGAGCGAACCACAGGAATCCAAACCAGTGGCAGAGCAGGAGACGCTGTGGGGATAGAGAGGTTATGATTGTCCTGCGAAGAGGGGCGCGGTGAAGTAGAAGGTAGTACCCTTGTCGAGAACACTATCAAAGCCAATTTCGCCGCCGTGCTGCTCAATTATGAGCCTGGCGATGGGCAAGCCGAGGCCGTAGCCGCCCATTTTTGATTGCAGGGCATGATTGGATTGGTAAAAACGCTCGAAGACATGCGGCCAGTCTTCAACAGGAATACCATAGCCTGTATCTGAGACGGAGATGATCACAAACTGCTCATTGTGTGGACGAGCACGGATGGTTACGGTTCCACCGGGTGGTGTGAATTTGATGGCATTCGTGACCAGGTTATTCATAACTTGCTTCATACGCTGGGGATCGGCATAGAGTATGGGAGTGGGTGAGGGAATATCCTTTTTGAGTACCACGGCGGCTTTGAGTGCCTGCGGATGCAGGCTATTGATAACCTGCTTTGCCAGCACATGAAAATTGACTTTCTGCCGCTTCATTTCAAATTGTCCCGAATCTGAGCGTGTCATGAACAGGATGTCTTCGACGATGGAGACAAGCTGCTGCACCCCTTCCTGGGCATAACCAAGATATTTATGCTGCTCCGCGGTCAATTCGCCCATATGGCCCTGTAAAAGCAGGTCGATGAAGCCATGAACGGAGTTCAAGGGGGTACGAAGTTCATGCGAAACCATGGAGACAAAATTTGCACGCACGCGATTTGCTACCTTGACGGTAGACATATCATTGGCGATAAAGACTACACCTGCCCCATACTGCTGGTCAACGGGAGTGACGCTGACGATGAATTCGCGCGAATGCTCGGGATCCCCACCAATAATGACCTCTTCGTGCGCAATTGCTTGCTTCTGCTGGATTACACGTGTGAGTGGACAACTGGAGGTGCCGCAGAGTATCGTGCCGTTCAGGTTCCTGCAATTCAATAGCTGGGTACAAGGTTGACCGATAGCCTGCTCACGAGGCTGACCGAGTATGGTAGCAGCGACAGGATTGATATCGAATACATGGAAATTGCTATCAACCGCTATGATTGCATTCGGAGTATTGGCAATCAGGCTGTCCAGATACAGATGATCACTCACGACTACTTTCCTAGAAATTTATAGCCGATGCCACGCACCGAGGTAATATGCTTAGGACTCTCGGCATCTTCTTCTAACTTTAAACGCAGACGTCGTATATAGACATCTACAATATTACTGTTGCTCTCATTGTCGTTCCAGACTTCTGAAAGTAACTGGTCACGATTGACTACCTGGCCGGAGGAAGTCATGAGCACGCGCAGGACCTGCATCTCGGTGGGAGTGAGCGGAATAGATGCATGCCCGGGTACGACGACTTTCAATTCCCCGGGGAGGAGTTCGATCTGACCACAACGGATACTGGTATTGCCCATCTTACCGTCCTTTTTAATACGGCGCATAACGGCTTGTACCCGTGCTACCAGTTCCTGGTGATTAAATGGCTTGCAAATATAATCATCTGCGCCGATATTAAAGCCCTGTAATTTTGACTCAATCGCGTCCTGCGCAGTCATGAAAATAAGCGGGATGTCATATCCCTGGTCACGTAACCGGGCAGAAAATTCAAAGCCGTTAATATAGGGCATCATTACATCGATAATAAGCAGGTCCGGTTCCCGCTTTTGGATCATCTGCATTGCGCCGCGAGGGTTATCTGTCGTCTCAACTTCGTACCCTTCTTTGCTGAGGACAAATTGTACGAGCGCATTTGCAAATTGATCATCATCTATGACAAGAATGTACACTGTTGTTCCCCTCAAGCGACCAGCGTGGATTGCTTCTACTATACTAGATTTATCTACTCCAATGACGATTACACCTCGCTGAACCGATCACATCCGTGGGGGGGCGCTTGTGCCCGGTTTCTATTACAAATTGAAATCTATAGATATTAAATCTTCTGTTTGCATATGTTACACGTTTAACTATCTACTGTCAAGTATGAATCTGCGCCAGGCGCAATTTCTCCAGGTAGACCAGTAAGATGGCGATGTCTGCCGGCGTCACGCCTTCGACACGCGATGCCTGCCCGATGGTGCGAGGGCGAGTTCGCATGAGCTTCTGGCGAGCCTGGGTGCGTAAATGCTGCACAGAGTTATAGTCGATAGTTTCAGGAATGAGATGCTCCTCCATACGCCTGGCACGGTGGACATGTTGCTCCTGCTTGCGTACATAGCTTTCGTATTTCACCTGCAACTCGACCTCTTCTGCTACGGGTCCAGCCAGCACAGGCAAAATTGCAAGCAAGATCCCCGGCTGATCTCCGCCCATTGTAGGGGTAGGGCTTGCCCCTGCCCTGTTTTCTCCCTCTCCTACCCTATTTTCTGCTCCCTCTCCGTCCCTATTTTCTCCCTCTCCTACCCTGTCTTCTCCATCTCTGGCCCTGTTCTCCACCCTGTTCTCTGCTCCCTCTCCTACCCCGTTCCCTGTTACAAGCTCTGCCAGGTGAGCTACCTGGTAATAGGTGACAGCTGGTCTGCGTAAGAGTTCGCGAGCAGAGAGCATCTGTCCGAGGGGGGCAAGGCCGATTACCTGCGCATGCGTTTCTGTCGTACGCGAAGAGGTAAACATGAGGGTATCAAGTTGGGCCAGCGCACGTTGGATACTCTCACGCTTGTGTACGAGTTGGGCGTAGCGCGTATCATCGATAAGCCCGAACTTATAGGCATAATCACTCAGGCGCAGGTCCGCGCTTTCGGGGCGTAAGAGCAGGCGATACTCGGCGCGCGATGTGTGCAGCCGATATGGTTCACTCAAAGGGCGCGTTACTAAATCATCGATCATCACGCCAATGTATGCTTCATGGCGTCCAAGCACGAAAGAGCCTTCATCGCGAACGCGCAGCGCCGCGTTGATACCGGCCATAATCCCCTGGGCTGTCGCTTCCTCGTAGCCAGAAGTGCCGTTGATTTGACCCGCGAGAAAGAGTCCTGACACGGCCTTCGTTTGTAATGTTGGGAATAACTGCTCCGGCGGTATATGGTCATACTCGACCGCGTAGCCTACACGCATCATCTCAACGTGCTCCAGGGCAGGGATACTGCGCAGCATGGCGAGTTGCACGTCTTCAGGGAGACTGGTATTCATGCCCTGTACGTACACTTCACCGGTACGCCAGCCCTCTGGCTCTAAGAAGATTTGATGCCGCTCTTTATCTGCAAAGCGTACAATCTTATCTTCAATTGAGGGGCAATAGCGCGGGCCAATGCCTTCGATGATGCCGGTGTACAGTGGGGATCGATGCAGGTTATCACGAATGATCTGGTGCGTACGATCATTAGTATGCACCAGATAGCAGGGTAACTGCGGTCGCCACCCGTGCAAGTCTTCGTCCGTAACGGGATAGACCGGGTTGGGGTGCGTACCGGGGAGCTGCACGTCCTGGCGAGCAGACACATCTTGAGAAAAGTAGAGCGGTACACGGCTACCAGGTTGTGGCACTGTTTTGCTAAAATCGATGGTACGCGCATCGATACGTGGTGGGGTGCCCGTCTTAAAGCGGCGCACTTCGAGTCCTAACGCACGCAGCGATTCTGAGATACCCAGAGCAGGAGCTTCGCCAGCACGACCACCAGGCTGTGTTTTCTCGCCTACTACGAGGCGTCCATTGATAAATGTGCCAGTGGTTAAGATGATCGCGCGCGCCTCGTATTGCCAGCCATTATTCGTTACGACGCCTGTAACAACAGGGCGCCCATCGTCTCCAGTGTGACTGAGCAGTCGCGCAATAGTGGCCTGCTTCAGATCCAGGTTGGGCTGGCTTTCCAGGGCAAATTTCATTGCCAGGCGATAGGCCTGTTTATCGCACTGAGCACGCAGGGCCTGCACTGCCGGACCTTTACTGGTATTGAGCAGGCGGATCTGAATGAATGTGCGGTCGGTGTTGCGGCCAACCTCACCGCCAAGGGCATCGATTTCTTTGATCAGGTGGCCTTTAGCAGGGCCACCCATCGAGGGATTACAGGGCATGAGCGCAACACTGTCAAGATTCATAGTCAACAACAGCGTCTTGCGTCCCATGCGCGCACACGCCAGCGCGGCTTCGCATCCCGCGTGGCCGGCGCCGACAACGATCACTTCATATGTCCCCCGTACAATTTGCTCCGGTGGAAGAGCATTGCGTTCGGCTTCGTTGCTCATCTATAGACAGCCTATTTGATATGATGTCTCAGGTTAACGACTATTTCCACATCTACAATTCGTATTATGGCGCAGAAGAGGTCAGACGTCAATACGAATGAGAAGAATGTGCGCAATCGGTTAAAGGATGCAATACTAATGAGGGCATAGAGAATGCCCACGCGAAGTTGACGCCAGGGGTATTAGCTGGTATTATTAGCAAGTCAAATAGTATTGGTGCGCTTTTTGAGCAGTAGAGCGAGTGAGATGCAAAACCAGCAGACATGGCGCGTACTCCTTAGGAAGCATTATTTGTGTGGCGGGGTAAAAAAATGAATGAGCCATCGACCTGGCGTGAACTCTTAAGACAGCTTATTCGCGACCCGCGAGAGAAACAACGAATCGCCACGGAGTTAGGTATAAATGCTGCCACCTTAGTACGATGGGTACATAATGAAACCGATCCGCGTCCACAGAACCTCCGTCAACTTTTGAGGGCTTCACTCCAATATCGGGAGAAGATGAGAGAGTTGGTGGCACTCGAGTTTCCGGAGTTTTCCGCCGAGGCAAAAGACGGTTTACCGGAAGATGTAGATGCACTGCAAGAGATTCCAGCGGGGTCCTATGCAAGTGTGCTCCATGCCTACGTAACCGCTACCAAACGGCAGCGATTCTGGTCAGTCTGCAATCTTATTTTCCAGGAAGCACTCAGGCAACTGGATCCCGGTCAGCTGGGCATGACAATCAGCGTGGCTCAATGCGTTTCTCCATTAGAGGGGAGGAAGGTTCGTAGCCTGCGTGAGCATGTTGGGCGAGGAACGCATCCCTGGAAAGCTACCCAGAAGCATGAAATCGCTTTCCTCGGCATAGAGTCCCTGGCCGGTTACGCGGTCGCTAACTCACGCGTACTCACCATCCAGGATAAGTCTGAGCGCCAGATGCGCTTCCCCGTCAGGTGGTTAGAATGGGAAGAAAGCGCAGTAACGTGTCCCATCATGCGTGAAGGCCGCACTGCGGGTTCCCTGCTAGTCTCCAGTACACAACCAAACTATTTTCTGCCCTTTCGAGAGACGCTGATTCAAAATTACGCGGAATTGATGGTGCTGGCATTCGAGCCCGAGGAATTTTACGAACAACACAATATTCAGTTGGAAGTAATGCCCTCGTACGAAATTCAAGAAGAGCACTTCAACGATCTACGGCGGCACATCTCTGATACTATGGCAGAGGGATCAAAGATGAACCCACCGCTGACCATTTCGCAGGTAGAGCAGCTGGTCTGGCAACAGTTAGAAGAGGAACTTATTCACCTGGCACACAACAGTTGAGGGGGAATCCGTCGCTTCACTCGAATGGACGATTTCTGTGGAGTGACTTTCTTGTTGACGGTGTGGGGGCAGAGGAGCGACGCGTCTAGTTCTCCTGTATCTCGCAGAAATGATTGACGACCAGGCTACGTCGTGCTACTATCATGGCACAACAGCATGGGGCGGTGGCGAAACGGTAGACGCAGGGGACTTAAAATCCCCCGACTGAAAGGTCTTGAGGGTTCGATTCCCTCCCGCCCTATTACCACTAGAAGCACAGCTAGAGCCAACTCACAACAAGCAGTCTTCACAACGGGGACTCTTTTTTCAGCCTGTTTCTATTAACCCCTCTTGACCTGACAGAAGAGAGTCAAAAGGGCGGAAGAGCCAGTTTACCAGGTAAGGGACGATCCAACGAGGGATTTGAGGCTTTCACCAATCATAATCGGCAAAGCAAAATCAGCTTTTCCGAAATGTAGAGGGGCAGCAGCAAAAATAACTGAGAACAAAGCCAAATTTAGACGCTGACGCCAATTCTGTTCATCTTCTCCAAAATCTTTTGCTATTCTTTGAGCAAAGGTTAGAAGCATTTGTTTGAGTTCGAGGCAACGAGAAGAAATATGGCTTTCTAGGACTTCCTGGTTATACTCAATAGTTAGTACATTATCATTCAGCACCATCCTTGCATTGAGAGCCTGTTCTAGATTTTGATCCCTTTTGGCCAATTCCAAAACATAATAGAATTGCCACCATTGAAGCATGTGGGCTATGCTAAATATCCAGTCCGCTTCCTTCTTAGCATTAACATAATCAACTATAATCCAACCGCTCGATTTACGACTTATTGTTTCCTCATATACCATGATGTTCTTAGCATGCTCGTCACCATGAGTAGTACAAGCAAAATGCATATTCTTATTTGCACTATCTACCTGATCAATAAATCTATCCATCAAACCAGAAAAAAGGCCATATTCATTCGTATTGACCTTAATATGCATATCCATAATATTATCTATGTTCAATATTTCGTTCATCCTTCCGATTTTGTCCCAGATCCGCTCTACATAAATTTGTCTGAGATTAGGGGGCGAGAAAGTTTTGGTGCTGGTCCATAGTTCCCCCATGTTGCGAAGGAAATCAGCATAAAGTTCCTTAATCCACCTATTGAAGTGGCTAGATGAACTGTTCCTGTACACCAGTTGGTGAAGTGTGGTTGCATCGACATGTGGCGTCAGCCAAAGAAGATGTGGACTATCTAAGCTAGAAGGAATAGGTGGAACAAGATGCTCAACAAATTCTTGAGGGCCTTGGCAGAGAATATTATATCCCTGTAATTCCCGTTTTGGATCCTCGGGATGCATTTTAACAAAGATTCGTACATGAACATCAGCTTGTAGAATAATTGCATCCGTAGCGCCAATTTCAGACGGAGGACCTATACTAACACGCTGAGGTTTCGCAGTTCCATGTAGCCAGTTATGGTGAATCTCATTTTGGACAATATCTCTCACCCAACTGTACAGTTTAGCGAGGTTCTGATCCTCAGGAACTGGTTGTTCCTTCATACGTTTTCTTCCGCCCTACATTTTCTTGTTTAATAGCTTCTAGTTCTTTACGTAAATCTTCTGCAACGACCCATGGAGGATCTTTAAGAGCTAGAGCCTCCAATTGGCGCACTCGGATATCAGCTATAGTTACTAGTGCTTTCTCAACAGCAGACTGATCAAACTCAAAAGGATTCATAGCTTTCATGGGTATAACTAATTTCTCTCCCCTTCCTATGCCGTCTTGGTATTGCACATACTCTATCATATCTGAAACATTCCTAGCTTCGTTAAACTTTTCATAAAGAATAGATTGCGTAATCTCACTTCTAGGATGTGGTTCGTAGACAGCCAGAAATTCATTATTGGGATAAAGACGATAAACAGTAACATGAAATTCTAAAAGGTCAGCATCATATGTTCCTTTGGGTGGAGCAAGTCTAAGCGAATATTCCCATATACGTTCCGATTCCCATCGTTTATCAGGAATGTACATTTTCTTATCTAGCATTTCTTTTAAATCAGGGTAAGTTTTTAAATATTTGAGAAAGTTTTTATATGGTTTACTCCCAAAACCCCGAATTAATCTGTTAAGAACCAGTATCTTTTTCCTAAAAAATTCCTCATTTTTATCCTTTGGAATACGCATACGGTGTTGACTGAAGATTTCAAAAATGTTAACACCAAAGAACGTACTACTATTAAGTTGTCTTGCTTCCCACAACCAGATTGCCAAAATATTGGCGGCAATAATGTCTCCTTTTGTCGAAAGGAGCCAAAAGGCGCAGGGTTTATTCAATTTCTTTTCTGCTTGAGAAATTGTGATCTGTTCAGGATCCGCACGTGACAAAACTTCGATAGACAAATTAGTGTGATGATCCTCTTTCATAGCTCTGTTTCCTCTGATTTCAGAGACCATTCTGTCTACTTTTGTTTTCTGTATTAGAAAGTATAAGCTATTTTGCATAGAAATTCAAGATATTTCAAAAATTTTACAGTTTATATTATTGAAATTTATTCTGGATAATTAATACAAGATATATCGAGGTATGAAAAATGATATAACTAGAAAAATTGTGCTAAAAACTAGAGCATTGACCATGTACTCTACATTAAACGAGATAAAAGGCGATTTCCATAGACAAAAATGGAAGCTATTTAATACATTAAAGATATTACAAAGAGAACAGAAGGAAAATTCAGACTATTGCCACTAAGGCGGGAACAACATAAGATAACACCGACATACTAGAGAAAGGCCATGCAAATCAACGCAACAATAGAATAGCTATTTTCATCATCTTTTCTTTCTATGAATATAGACGCAGAACTGCTTCAATGACCCAACGGATGGCATCCACCACAAACTCTGGTTGGTCTCAGTGAATATCATGTCCACTTTCCTCCGCTAGCAGATGAACAGTGTGTGAGGAGAGGTGCGTTAAGTCTTTTTGCAAGTCTTGCCACACGCGCTCCAAACTTGCAAGGGGCCATTCATGCGAGCGTGCCGCTGTCAGGATCACGAGGGGAAGATCTCTCAGGTCCCCGTCGCACGAACCTGCCCGCAGCTTGCCAACCACTTGATTCCTTCAGGCAGGCGAGGCTCACCTCTCAGGTCCCCAAGAAACACGCGTCGCAACCCTTTGAGCCAATCGCTATCTTCCGGCTTTTCCGGCGGCATCACGGCGAGCGCGTGCATCACGTGATCGGGATGTGCAGACTCGATCAGCACCATTCCAGCCACCTCTTCTGGATACTGGTGAGCATACAGGCGTACGTTCAACCCACCAAACGAATGACCTACCAGGACATAAGGGCCCTGGAATAGCTAACTTGACGAGGAGGGTGTAGCAGGAGTAAGCAGCTTCAAACAGCCTTTTATCGCCACCTGTCCGATAATTCGTCTGATATTCCGTCCGATATACTATATTTTGTGCACGTTTTAAGTTTCAAAGCTATTAATGCTCCTTAAAAGCCGTCCGATATTGGTAAAGCTTGGAAAATTATCGGACAGGTGGCAAGATTTGGCGAGATAAATGGCGAGATTTTGGAGGGATTCTGCCGAACAATTCCGCCATCCAGCAGAAAACGACGAAATCATGGCGGAATTATGAGGGATTATGAGGGAATTCTGCTGCCTTATGCTCAGCTTTCATCGAAATAAGAACAATTTATCCTACAAAAAAGGCTGCAAGCATAAACACCAGGCCAACAGCGCGAATACTATCTCCTACATAGTCGTAGGGCAACGGATTCGGCGCAGAAAACTTTATGGTGTACACCGCGATGCCAATAGCTATGAAAAGAAACGCTGTGCACATCAGCAGACTGAAGCGTGTGCCTTTCATAGCATACATCACGGAATAGTAATTGAGGAAGACAGCCAGGCAGACAACTCCACGAGCGCCACTGAGTACTTCTGTTAATGTAACGCCAGGAATCGGAGGGAGAACAGGGGTCAGCAACAGCAACAACAACAGGAAAGCGCTAGCAACGAGGTTCAACCGTTTGAGGGAGCGCATATGGCGTTCTGCGCCGGGCAGCGAGATGAAAAAAATGAACAGGTAGCTCACGATCTGTCCAATATACCGAAACCAGAAGGTATTGAAGGCGCTAGTGGTAAGAAGGTTCAAGCATCTGTACATGATGAAGTGATAAAAAAGTACTGGTATTACAATGAGTGATCTTAACCGCACGTTTTGAGAAAATGAAGGGATATAGGCCATATTTTGCATGTAAAAAAATGACCAAATCGTATGTACTATAAAGTACTATTTCCATTGACTTGTATCTTGTGTAATGTTATTCTCACCCTGTGGCACCTGATGGGAATTCCCTCCCGATGCTAGTGAACCCATTGTTCCGTATCCATTCATTAATCGCATGCCAGGTGCCCGCTAATTTATTATCACTCCCCGTTCTCATTCCTTGCCTAGAAAGTACTGTTTCATTGTATTTCACTATGCATCATGCTATCCTGCTCGTATGGCACCTGGAAGGTACCCGCACAGTTGCGAAGCATATTGAATGCCCGTGAACGCCCTAGAAGTTGACTTTCAGGTGCTCCCCCGTCTGATTTACGTATTGTATACTCTTCTTACCTGGAGCAATGTATTAGATAATATACGGAGCGCATTTAAGACTATAAGAAAGGGCACTCATGCAAAATCAGCATAAATATGCATATATTATTAAAGGAGGGCAACCCGTCGTTGGGGAGATCAAATGCCTGGGGGCTAAGAATTTCACTACCAAGGCAATGGTGGCAGCTTTGCTCGGTGACACAGCTTCAGTGTTCACCAATGTTCCCCCTATTGGCGATGTGACCATCACTAAAGAGATGCTGACCTCGATAGGGGTCAAGGTTGAATGTACGACAAGTGGGACCCTGGTGATTGATCCTTCCTCGATGAGCTCATCGGACGTCCCAACGCCTGACTCAGGTGGTAATCGTATACCCATACTTTTACTGGGAGCATTGCTGTATCGCTTTGAGAAAGTCGCGGTTCCAATTGTGGGGGGAGATCAGATTGGCGCTCGCAACGTCGATTTTCACCTGGAGGCGATTCGTCAATTCGGCGGCAAGGTCGAGGAAACACCCGACGGCTTTTTAGCGCATCGCACCGGGCCATTGAAGGGCACGCATATCAAGCTGTCCTATCCCAGCGTGGGGGCAACAGAGACGTGCTTATACCTGGGTGTGCTGGCAGAGGGGCGCACGACTATCTCCAACGCTGCTATCGAGCCAGAGATTTTTGAGTTAATCACGATGCTGCGAGCAATGGGTGCAATCATTTTCACCTCTTCTGGGCGAGAGATTCGCATCGAGGGTGTGAAACAGCTGACCGGCACGCATATGAAAGTGCTGGGGGATCGCATTGAGACCGCCTCGTGGGCCTGCCTGGCCTGTGCATCGGATGGCGATATTACTGTTGAGGGCATTCGCCCGGAGACTCTCGGCAATTTCCTCTCCTACTTCCGGCAAGTGGGAGGAGGTTTTGACCTGGTCAATGCAAATACCATTCGCTTCTTCCGTAAGGAGGAACTGCGCCCCGCGATAATCGAGACGGACGTCTACCCAGGTTTTTCAACTGACTGGCAACAACCTTTTGCCATTCTGCTCTCCCAGGCCAATGGTATCTCGATCATCCACGAGACGGTACATGAAAATCGCTTTGGCTACCTGAAAGCGCTTGATAAGTTGGGGGCAAAAACGCAGTTGACGACCCACTGTTTGGGAGGAACGACGTGTCGTTATCGTGAGTTCAACTACGAGCACAGTGCGATTATTATGGGGCCGACTCCTTTCACAGCCGTTGATTGCATTTCGACGCCAGATTTACGAGCAGGATTAGCCTATGTGATCGCGGCAGCAGTCGCTCGCGGCACAACGACCGTGACTGGCATCGAGCTGCTCGAACGGGGATATGGCAATATTGTTCCCAGGCTGGCCGCGATGAATCTCAATATCGAGCGGGTGGTATTGAGTTGAGCGAGTGCGCAACTCCGAGCAGTATCTTTTATGGCTCCTTCTGCGTCTGTTATAGTGAAACCTGAAAGCAAAACAGAACAGAAGGATACCTGTAGATGACTCGTATACTCTCGTATAACATCTTAGTAGGCGGAACGCGCCGCATTGATCATATAACTAACATCATCAGAGCTGCGAATCCCGATATTGTCGGTCTGGTCGAGGCCACTAATCCGCGAGTTGTCAAGGAACTGGCGGAACGATTGGGGATGCAGTATCGAATGAGCGGCTCTCCCACCCATACGAGCGATTGGCAGGTAGCTGTGCTCAGCCGCCTGCCAATCGCGTATGCGCATACACATGTGCGCCCTGGCATACTCACAAAGCCACTCTTAGAGGTGTGCGTAGAGGAGAAGGATGGGCACAAGCTCACGGTGTTTGTGACGCACCTGGCAGCAGCCTTCTCCCAGGGCAGAGGTGGTGATGGCATACGACGCAAAGAGGCGCAGGAGATTTTGCGCATCATGGCATCGAAGCAGGGAACACCACACCTGTTGATGGGTGATTTCAATGCGCTCGCACCCGGCGATAGGCTGAAAGCCAGTATTCTCCTGCGTTACCTGGTAGAGACGGATCGACGAAACCAGCAAAACCCCCATGATAACGTGGGACATCCCTACCTTGACTTCGTCGTGCCAGCGTCCCTACGCTTCCTCAACCCATTATTGCGAGTTATTCCGCGCAGCAAACTGCTCTGCGCCCTCTTTGATGAAACCGGCTCGCTGTACGCCCCGCGCGGCAGTATCGGCCTGTTACGCAAAGCAGGCTATATAGATTGTTTCCGGCGTGTGAATCCATATGCCTGGGGCTTCACCTGCCCGTCGAGCGCTCCGGCTGGCCGAATCGATTTCATTTTTGCCAGCCCGGAACTTGCTGAACATCTTGTAGCATGTAAGTTAGTTACAGAGGGCAATGGTTCTCGAGCCGACGAGGCAAGCGATCACCTGCCGGTTTTCGCTGAATTTGGTGAGAGCGTTGCAGACAAAGAAGACAAGCGCCAATGGGACCTGGAGGACTTGCGCAAAGTACCTTCACGCAGTACACACTCTCTAGCTTTGCCTGAATTTGATGGGAATGGTGATTTTGCGAGAAATAAAGAGAACGAGGATGTGCAGGGCATAGGTGTAGACTAAGGTTCCTACCTGGTGCCGCTGTTAATCAATTCGGAGATACAGCAGCCGCACCCAGTATCTCGCGCAGCCTGTGTGCATCATTAACAGCATGCCCATCCTGGTCGTTATTGAAGTAGACATAGGCCGCACGTCCTTCAGCGGCATCTTTGCTCAGGCGTTTGGCCCAGAACGCGAGTTCGTCATCTGAGAGGCCAATACCGTGCGCGCCGTGGTGGAAGCGGAGATAGCGGAATGGCCCGATTGGTGGAGCATCAAGCGGAGTAGGACAAGGGCCTCCTATGGCAATAGCCAGTGCGCAGCCTGCGACACTCAAAATGCGGTTCAGTGTGGCAAGAGTGGCAGGCTGAAACCAGGATGGGTCGCGAAATTCAAAAGCTGCTTGGTGGTCGCGCGGCAAATACGAGATGAAGTGCTCGAGGCGCTCAGGATTTGCGTGCCAGCGAGGCGGGAGCTGGTAGAGGAAAGGGCCAAGCTGTTTGCCCAATCCTGCCGCAGAGGTAACGAGCCTGGTTATACCTTGCTCCGGGTCTTTGAGCTTCTTCATATGCGTAATATAGCGACTGGCCTTGACCGCGAAGAGGAAGCCGGGATGCGATGCAGTCTGCTCGGCCCAGGCATGAAACTGCTCATAAGTAGGCAGGCGATAGAAGCTCCGGTTGATTTCAACGGTCGGAAAGTGCTGTGCATAGTAGGAGAGCCAGTTCTGCATGGGAAGATCAAGCGGGTAGAAACGCCTGATCCAATGAGGATATACCCAGCCAGATGTGCCAATCCAGATCATGGCAATCACTTAAAGTGGGCGCAATGATGAAATTTACCAACCAAGATCGGGAATGTGTTGTCACCCTGAGCCCATTCGCTTCGCTCAGGGTAAACTCCGCGAAGGGTCTCTCTCGATGGGCAAAGAGATGCTTCGCTGCGCTCAGCATGACAGTACCGACTTTGGTCGTGAAAATTCATCATTGCGACCACTACATCTATTTATTCGGCGCGATGAATTGCGCCTCTACTCGCCTTCTTCGGTTATTGAATAGGGGGGCTTTTCAACCGGCACACGGTATCCGCGTACCTGGTCGCCTGTGGAGTTTGACTCAGAATATTCCTGAGATGGAGTCATCAGGTCGCTAGAGATAAAGCGTACAAGGCGTTCGATACGATCCCAGCGTGCCGGGTAGCGATCAGCGTAAAACTTTTCTTTTCCCTCAACGTCATAGGTATAGAACGCGTAGTCTTGATCCCCATAGCGATAATCTATCTTGTTGTAAGGGATACGTACCAACTCCAGCACTTGCAAACTGGCCCGCGTCTGCGTCTTTGGATTGGCGGCGTGAGCGCCTGCTGCATTTGGATTATCGCCGGCATTTTGAGCCAGTTGGACGGCTACTCTCCACACATCCATCGGAACGCGCTCAGGAGCTGCTTCAGCATACAAAGGCTCGCTGACCTCAGCACTGTAGATCAGGTCACCAGAAGATTTCGTAAGATACTGCTCAGGAATGGCATTGGCGCCGACTACTTGTGACTGCACACCCAGGTCAAAGCGACGCACGATTTCATAATGGCGTACTACTTTGCCTGTACCCCCGCAGTGCACACACGTCTCGGTTTTTGCGCCCTGGCAGTTCGCACAGACACGCTTTCCGGTACCACAGGTGCATTCCACTTCGCCATTTTCACAATCAGGGCAGGGAATAGTGCGCCCCTTAGTGGCGGGATCGGTATCGAGCGGGTTAGGAATGGGCAGACCTTGCGAGCGAATTCCCTCGAAGACATCTGACACTTTTTCGTTGACCGAATTCGCCAGGCCTTCGGCCCGTTTCTGGAAAAACGGCTTCTTCTTTGTTGCCGACCAATCTGCGATGTAGCCGCGGCCTTTACACGTCGAGCAGCGAATCCTGGTACGCCCCTTACAATCCGGGCAGACCACCCAGCCTCGACCGGTACAGGTGGCGCAGAGAAGACGCCCAGTACTATTACAAGCGGTGCAGGATATGACCTCGTCCAGTCCTTCAAGACGGTTTCGACTTTCTGGCGCTTTCAAACCCGTTACCGCCGGCAATTCATAATCCCACACGGGCAGTAACGGCCGCATGTTCGCTAAAGGACGCCCTGTGTAGGGTTCCGACACTACTTCTAAATTGCGCGTCTCCCAGCGCGTTTGTACCGTGACCTCCCATACCTCATCTTCGCCCCAGGAGACGACGTCCATGTAAGTGCCGAGATCTCGCGCCAGTTGCCAGTTTCCGACACTCCACATGTTAGCCAGGTGGCGGATGCGCTCTTCCTCCACACTTGAGGCGCGCCGGGGTGCAAGGGGTGCATTGCTCTGCTGCCAGTATCCGCCGGCCTTATCAACAACGCGCTTGATACGCTGCTGTGCTTCGCTGGTGCTTTCTATTACTTTACGCCGGATATCCTCGATGCGTTTGTCTAAGTCATCTTGATGGGGTTGTTCTGATCCTGGTTCTGACCCGGTATCCTGATCCCATTCATCGCCCATAATGAACTCCTCCCAGTACTGGCGTCAGGGCAATTGTGAGCGTGCCCTTGTAAACGCCTGCTACAATTAATGTGTTTCTCACCATCATATACGATGATAACAACATGAGGGTTGTAAGCTATTAACCTAGCAGAGCCACAATTTCTTCCTGGGCAGGTAAGCCTGTCACCTCGACACCGCGTTCATGAATAAGCAGATTGACCTCGCTACGTATACCAAACGCTGGGAGATAGATGCCAGGCTCCATTGAACAGCAGGTGGAGGGCAGCAATACACGATCGTCCTGCGTCTCGAAATTATCGAGATTCGCGCCGTTGCCATGCACGACGGTGCCAATACTATGGCCGGTACGATGCACGAAGTAATCCCCGTAACCGGCGCTGGCGATGACTGCGCGGGTAACATCATCTACCTGGCGACCCTCGACGCGCTGCCCTGCTGACAATTGTTCGCGCACAAAGGTGATACCTGTGTCACGCGCCCGCCGCACGATCTCGAATACTTCATGCTGGTGCGCGGGGATCTCGTCACGTGTGCCAGCAAAAGCCATCCAGGTATAATCGGCGAAGATAGCCTCGGTTTCGGGCAGGTGCGCCCAGAAGTCGAACAAGATCAAGTCTCCGCGCCGAATGGAGCTGTGATTGTCCCTGGTTGGTGCATAGTGCGGGTTGCTGGCGTTCGCGTTGACTGCTACGTGTGGGGGATCGTCCAGGATCAGCCCGGCATGCTGTATGATGGCTGTGAACCGCTGCACGACGCTGTATTCGTCGAGCGGTACACCCGTACGTAGGTCGTCGCCTAATGCCGCGAAAAGGGCATCCTTTACAGCTATGAGCCGCCGCCCTGCCTCGCGGTGACTTTCAATCTGCGCTTCGCTGAGCTGGGCAACAAAACGCTGCGCTATGTTGGCAGAACTGACAATCTCAACCCCAAAGGATCGCACCAGTTCGAGTGTGCCGCCATCGACACGCGCCATATAGGGAATAGCGTTCATGGGGGAGTATTCCATGGCTATACGCATACCAGGCTGCAAGAGAGTTCCCAGGTGGGTTTGCATCTCCTGCCAGGTGCGAAAGACAAGCCGTTCTCCCGGTAATGAATGCAGTACATGTGCCTCGACGGAGCTGACCAGGGCCACCGGTGTGCCCTGGACGGGAACGAAGTAGAACCAGCGCCGTGAAAAGAAACTGTCGAGGGGTAATGACAGGACCTGGTAAGCGATGGGGTTTGATTTGCGAAAGTCATAAAAGAGCCAGCCATCAAGATTCTCGTTGCGTAAGGCCTGTTGAATTTGTTCGAGGTTCATGAATAAATAGCTCCTCCACAGTTATGTACAGATGTGGGTATTGTATCACTTGTATCGTTTGTATCGTTTGATAAGCCGCGTAGGGGCAGGGGCGGTACTTTCACGGGTAGGTTTTTTAGGAACCGAGTGGGGAGACTGAGATTTCTGATACGATAGCGTCTGCAAAGTTCTCGGCGTTGGGTGTGCTCTAGCGATACGAGCCAATTGTTGGGAGAACCCTCCTGTCTTTGCAAGCAGGTTTGTCGCAGTTGTTGCAGGCCTCACCCCCTGGCCCTTACAAGTATAGGTTTTTTACCCTTGGGCGCGGGCCTGTTCCCGCGCTCGGCGTTTTTGTCGTTTTCGACGCTCCTTTTCCTTTTGCGATTTCTTCTTGTTCAGAACTGAAGGTGTGGGCTGTTTCCGGGGCGCGGTGATGGTCTCAGGCCAGAGTTCCGCCCGCAAGCTTCCCACAGGGAACGGTTCGGACTGATACTGCATGGCAAGCAAGACCAGCCGTCCGCGCACGACACAACTCAAGCGGCGAGCTGGAAGTTGCCCCGCTGCTCGCGTTCGCCGTCGACGAGCAATATGCCGCTCAGGCAACGATGCGCCCGGCTCGTTTTGCAGCACCTCAGCTTCTTGCAGAGCCTCAGCCTGGCACCCCAGGCTCACGCACCATAACTGCGCGACGGCCATCGCCAACCAGAGCCGCTCCACACTGCTGGCTCGCTCCATTTTGCTATGATGCCAGCCCCACAGCCCTCGTTTGAAATCTTTGAACCCGCCCTCAATCCACGTGCGTAGCCCGTACCAACTCACCAGGGCCTCTTCAGGTTCCAGGTCAGTCAGGATGACCCAAGCTGACTCATATCCTACTTCCCAATGCAGCAGCAAGGTTCCATTCACCCGCCCCTTTTTGCTGGCAAAGCATTCCACTTTGCCCTGCCAACTCGTTCCCGGCGTGGGCACCCAGCGACTGATCCACGCAAAGTTTTCCTCTCCAGGCACGCGTGCTTTCGACCCCACATTGATCCGTAAGAACGGATGCCAGCCCCACGCCACAATGGCGTCCCACAGCCACCGAGCGTACAATCCCCGATCAGCCAGCACGATCACTTCCCACTCGGGCGGTACCGCTTTGCCTAACTCGTTGAGCAGTCCTTCCCAATACGGACGCCAGGACCCTGCCTGTTCCGCTGGGAGCACTTTCCAGGCCACCGGGATCGCACACCCCCTCAGAACCACGCTGATCGCCAAAATCGTCCAGCGATTGCCCAACGACGTGGCATCCATCACCAGCGGCAAGCGACGCTCTTCACTTTGCCACAAGCGCAACACCCATCCAAGCAAGGGAGCAAAACACGTGGACACCTCCAGCTCACGCCGCTTTTTCCCGCTCTTCTGCCCCGCATGAAGACTACCACTCGCGTAAACGCTGAAACACCGTTTGTTCCTGTTCCTGCAACACTAACGCGAGCAGAGCACTGATTTGAGTGATCCCGGCTACTCCTGACAGCGCGATGCCTGCGCTCCAGAGCACCAATCCCCAAATTTGCGGTTTGCTCAGGTGAGCAAAGGCGGTTGACACTTCCTGTGTCCATTGCGATAATCGATCCGGGCAAGCCATGTTCGTTCTCCTGCTTTTGATGAATGCTTGTTGTTTTTCTCATCTTAGCAGATAACGACTGCTTGCTCCTCCTTTCTCACCCTTCTTTCCCAAAAACCTATACTTGTAAGACCCCCTGGCCCCCTCTCCATCAAAGATGGAGAGGGGGAAGAGGTGCTGGCGCATGGCTCCTGGGGCGGCTTGCGGCCAGATAGGGTGCAACTGTGGTGCATGTGCGCCGTATTTTTGGGGGTTTTCCCCTTGCTTTGCCTGTTGACGCCAGGTGTAGAGCCAGATGAGACGGTGTTCAAGGGTGTACAAATTCTGCATATTACGCTCGGTTTCGCGTGCCTTTAGCACTGCATGTAGTTGTACCACGCGCATTGGAGCGGGAGGTACACCCCCAGAGGCGTGAACTTCGGCCCTGCTGTCCTCCCTTCGCTTCGCTCAAGGGCAGGCTCTGAGCAAAGCAAAGGAGCGCTCGCTGGGCAGCGCACAGATCCTTCGCTCCGCTCAGGATGACAGATGGCGGGCAGAGGCGTGAACTTCAGCACCTGAACACAGGTACTTCTTGGCTGAAGTGAACGCCTCTGGGTAACCCCCCCTCTGCTCTTATGTAGTCTTTCCTAGCTCTGAGAAGTGGCTCCTACGCAGGTGCAGTCCAAGCTACACGCAGTGAGGGGAGGCATGGCAGGCCACATCATCCTCTGGATTGCGTCCATCAAGGCCTTGTAAAGATACCCCGTATCTTTCTTGCCCATGTGCTGGATACATCCGCACCACGCGTTGATGATGCGTTTTACCAACCAAGATCGGGAATACCCCATAGGCGGCGCATGTATGCCCGCATCGCCGATGATGAACTTTCACGACCAAAGCCGGTCGTGTCATGCTTCGCTGCGCGGAGGCGTGACAAACTATTCCCGATCTTGCTTGTGAAAAATCATTCTCGGCCAATGGCCCGTCGATGCGCTCCCCAGGCCGATACATCGGCGATGTGCACGAAGTAGTGATACGCGCTCCGCTCCGCTTCGCTGAGGCACCTACGACATGGCCGGTTTTGGTCGTGAAAGTTCATCATCAACGCTCTACGGAGGGACGACGACGTTTCTAATAAACCTACCCGTGAAAGCGGGGGCGGTTTGGAGTGGGGTGGGGATGCTTGCATCGCCCCTTGCCGGTGCAATCGCCATACTCTGTGATTTGTCTTTTGGTATGAGAGAGAGTATAGTGAGCAGAGGATGAGAAGAAAGAGGAAATGCTGGGAGAAGGACGGCAACCGCACGGGCTTGCTAGCTCCATGCGGATTGAAAAAAGGCGGGTGTTTTCTATGGCAACCAATCCAGTGTCGAGAGAATCATCGTGGAGCTGGCCGAGCAGAGGCGGAGCGATGTCAGCAGACGTGTATCAAGGACTGGATTTCGCGGAAGCCGAGCCAGGAGAAGAGTAGCGTTCTATGGGCAATGAACTCCCTCGGAAGCGACCATTAACAAGTATACCCCCTGGAAAATTACCCTCCGACCGGCGAGGACGCAGCCGCTATTCAAGCAGGATGCGTATCGCTATCTACGTCTTCCTGCTCCTTATCATGCTACTGGGCGGCGCTTTTGCTTACGGCTACTCTTACTTCGTAAACAACATACAAACCCCGCTAGGGAAATTCTTTCATTCTGTCAGCCGCAGCAGCGACGAACCTGCACCCAATGACAGCGCTATTACAGGGCGACCATGGAATATCTTGCTGCTCGGCAGCGACGACGATAATAAATATAGTTACCCCGCCTTGCTGACGCAGGTCATGATGATTGTGCATGTCGATCCTGACAACAACAGGGTATCTATGGTCTCTATCCCACGTGACTCGTGGGTATATGTACCAGAAAACGGCGGCATGCACAAAATTGACCAGGCTTTTTTCCTTGGGGCTGTGCAGCACAACAGCTTCGATGATGGTGTCCGTTTGGCGCGATCGACCGTTGAGCAGGATTATGGCATCACGATCGACCGCTACGCCTGGGTGGGTTTAAGTGGCTTTGCCAGTGTTATCGATACACTTGGGGGAGTCGATATCGATGTGACGCATCCTATTGTAGATGATGCCTATCCCGATGACACGCGAGCCAACCCCAATGATCCATATGCCATTGAACGCCTCTATATTGCGCCCGGCCCCCACCACCTGAACGGGCTGGAAGCGTTAGAGTACGTGCGTTCGCGACACGCCGATCTCGTGGGCGATATCGGACGCACTAACCGGCAGCAAGAGATATTGGAGGCGCTGAAGAAGAAGCTGACTGTGCCAAACATCATCAGTCATTTCCAGCAACTGATTACAGATTTATCAGGCAAGATTTACACGGACCTGAGCGCGCAGGAAATGCTGGCGTTCGCTAATTTTGGCCGCACTCTTCCCAGTTCAGCTCTACACCGCGTTACCCTGGGGCCGGGAAGTGGCAATCAGGATTATGGAAACTTCGCAACTGTCTATGACCCATCGCTGAAAGCTAAGCAGAGTGTGGTCATACCACACTGCGATACTATTCAGCCCCTCTTCAACTCAATCTTCGGCATAGGGGTTTGCAATGTCACCGGCGGTTTGTAGCATAGATTCTGCGACAATACGTTTAGAGGAGCTAACTTGATCGAACAACAGCAGGGCGAAGTGCGCTATATGCAATTTAGCCATTACCTGCAATTTCCTGAAATTACACATGGCAGCTTTACGCGGCTGGGAGGGTATAGCAAAACACCTTACTGGGGATTGAATGTCTCGTATAGTATCGGTGATGACTTTGAGAACGTGCTACGTAATCGCTTGCGCGCGCTCCAGGCGCTCCACATAGAAACATACCCATGCGCTACGCTCTGGCTGATACATGGCGCTGAGGTTGCTACGCTGAGTACCGATGCCTGGGACGACTGGGGCACTGATTGGGCGCATCGCTCTTATCAAGTTGACCGGCACGAATTAATCTGGACGACGAAGCCAAGACGCAAAGCCGATGCGATCATTACCAGGCAACGTGGTGTGGCGCTCACCATGTCTTCTGCCGACTGCGTTCCCTTGATGTTCTATGATCCTGTAGAGGGTGTGATAGGGATGGCTCATGCAGGATGGCGTGGTACTGCTCGGGGCATCGCTGCCGCGACTATTGACGCGATGCGCGAACAGTTTGGCAGCCGGCCACGAAACATCTACGCCTGTCTCGGCCCATCCATCGGGTCATGCTGCTACGAGGTAACCGAGGAGGTACAACGGCTGTTCCTGGGGAAAAAGGAATTTGATACTTTGCCCACAGATGTGAAGTATCGCAACCTGGTACGGGAGTCAGCCGTATTTGTTGTAAGACAACTATCTGACCATAATAGCCTGCGTCTTGACCTCTGGGAGACGAATCGTAACCAGTTGCTCATGGCAGGTGTGTTACAGGAACATATCGAGTTGCCAGGCGCGTGTACAAGCTGCGAAAAAACGCGCTTTTTCTCACACCGGGGCGAACATGGCAAGGCCGGCCGCTTTCCATCCATACTGGCGCTACGTAATGAGACAGGATAAGATATGCTGGATGACCAACCGAGAATAACCCGGGAGCAATTAGCTGCCAATATCGCTCATGTGCGTTCAGCTATCGCAGAAGCTGCACAGCGAGCCGGGCGCTCTGCTGATGAGATCACGCTCGTTGCCGTTTCAAAAACGATGCCTGTCGAACTTGTGCAAATGGCGTATAATTTGGGGGTGACCGATTTTGGCGAGAACCGTGTGCAGGAGGCGCTGCCCAAAATTGAGGCGTTCCATCCGCAGGGTGTACGCTGGCATATGATCGGTCATT
>WNFG01000890.1_pt1 | contig 29311 bp, 20 predicted proteins | sample 5400431 | NCBI WGS metagenome assembly WNFG01 (sample SAMN13153346, study PRJNA577476) | soil metagenome | isolation source: 120 cm saprolite under Douglas fir tree site 2 hole 3 replicate 2 | place: USA:California | collected 2015-04-18 | reverse complement strand
CGCCAGCAATGGCGGGAGCGTCCTGGAGGCAGGCGTTACCGGCGATGACAGGTATTACGGATTCACCCTGGTCACCGTGGGGCGGCGCGGGAGCGTGGTGGCGGAGAGCTTTGGGCGCGACGTTCCGGCGGAGGGTTACCGCGCCCCTTCCGACGCCTATCCCACGACGATCCGCGACACCGTGTCGCTCAGCCGCTGAAGCGGAGCTTCACGCACTTTCCTCGGGGCGGACCGCATCTCTTCCTCGCTGACCCATCCCGCCCCGAAGAAGGTGCCATCCGGTTTTCCGGTTTCGGGCGGCGCTACCCCGCGCTGAATCCGACCAGGGGGGGCAGAGTCGAGCTTCTTCCACGCCGCTTCGACACTGCCCGCTTTCGCAACCAGCTCCTTGCCGCCCCGAAATGCGGATCGATACGTGACGGTGTGGGAACCGACGCAGGTCCTACTACCATGCCCTGAATGATCGAGGGCCGGCCCAACGACAGGGTGAAGACGACTCATTGATACACAAAGTAAAAGATGTCACGCTCGATCCCCTGAAGCAGGTTCGTGACATCACCCCGAAACGAGAACGAATAGAGGCTCCGGCTTTGGGCTCGACCTGCGCCCCGCTCGTTGGGCCTGTGTGAGGATTTCGGTTTGGCACTCACAGGGAATCTTGCCGAAACGCCGTTCGCCGACCTTATCCAGTTCTACTGCCTGAAGCGGGAGACTGTCGCGGTAAAGGTCGAGTCGCCCCATCCGGGTGGGCCGGATGGCGTCTTCTATCTCGAAGGCGGGGAGCTGGTTCATGCCCGGTTCGGCGACCACACCGGAATAGATGCGCTGCGCGAGGCCCTGAAGCTGCGCGAGGGCCCCTTCCGCGTCGACGTCAACGTCAAGCCTCCAAAGCGCACGATCTTCGAAGCCTGGAACAGGCTCCTTCTCGAAGAGGCCTGGCGTCAGGACGAAGAGGGACGCCGGGTGGCCAGTGGACAGGTGGTGCGTTCGCCAAGGCCATCTCCGGTACTGGAAATGAAACCTCTGGAAATCAAACCGTTGATCGAGGAGCACTCGATGACTACGCCGTCAACGCCCCAAAAAGGCCTGCCACCCAACCGTCGCGGAGCACCGCTCGTCGCCTGGCGGCCCGGCGCCACTCCGCCCGCGCCGCGGCATAAGAACAACATGAAGCGCAACCTGTTCATTGGTGGCGCGGCGGTTCTGGTCGTGGTCGGAGTGGCCGTGCCCATCATCCGCTGGCGCACGAGGGAGAACCGGGCGGTGGCCAGCGCGAACGCGATGCCGGTGCCGGTACCCCAAGTCGTCGCGGCGACCCCTCCTCCTTCGTCGATCTTGCCCCTGGTCCAGGGCGTCACCGAGAAGCAAATCATCTTCGGGCAAGCGGTTCCGCTCTCCGGCAGCGCCAAGGAGCTCGGCCGGCAGATGAATACCGGCGTCGAGATCGCATTCGCCGGGGTCAATGACGCGGGCGGTGTCCACGGGCGCAAGCTCAAGCTCATCGCGATGGACGACGGCTACGAGCCGGCCCGCACCCAGATCGTGATGAAGGAGCTGGCCGAGCATCAGAAAGTATTTGGCTTCATCGGCAATGTGGGTACCCCCACCTCGGCCGTCGCCATCCCCTATGCGCTGGAGAAAAAAGCGCTCTTCTTCGGCGCATTCACCGGAGCACCCCTCTTGCGCAAGGATCCGCCCGATCGCTACGTGTTCAACTATCGCGCCAGCTACGCCGAGGAGACGGCGGCCGCGGTGCGCTACTTGATCGAAGTCCGCCGCATCAAGCCAACTGAAATCGCGGTTTTCGCCCAGAATGACAAATACGGCGACGCCGGCTTCGAGGGCGTGGCGCGCACGCTCCGCCGCTATCGGCGCGACCCGAACAAGATCCTGCGCGTCGGCTACGAGCGCAACACCGCCGATGTCAATGGCGCGGTCACCGACATCCTCCGGAGCCTGCCCTACCTGCGCGCGGTGGTGATGGTGCCCACCTACCGCGCCGCGGCTCAGTTCATTTCCAAGCTCAAGGACAAAGGAGCAAACCTCATCTTCACCAGCGTCTCCTTCGTCGGCAGCAACGCGCTCGCGGAAGAGCTGATGCAGCTGGGCAAAAGTTACGCCGAAGGGGTAATTGTCACGCAGGTGGTTCCGCTCCCGGACTCGAAGTCTTCCGTGGTGCTGCGTTACCAGGAGCTCCTCCACAAGTACGCGCCGGGCGAGAAACCCGACTTCGTCTCACTGGAGGGATACATCGCCGCGACGCTCCTCATCGAAGCGCTCAACCGGACCGGACCTGAGCTGACCACGGAAGCACTGGTTAATAGTCTAGAGAACATCCGGGGTCTGGACCTCGGGCTCGGCGCACAGATCAATTACGGACAGTCTGAGCACCAGGCCTCCCACAAGGTCTGGGGTTCGATGCTCGACACAAACGGAACCTACCAGAGCCTGGAGCTGGACTAAGCCTCCCGCCTGCGCCCACCCTTAGGCAAGCGGGGGTTGCTGGTTGGACTTGCCACCGCGCTGCTCTGGCGGGCTTTGCGAACCGGTTTGCCCTTCCTCGGGAACGTCTGATACTTAAGGCGCCCAATCAACGGGGGCCCCGGGGAAACGAAATGAAAATGCGCAGCGCAACGAGGGTGGCGATCGCTCTTTTATCGGCCATGGGCGCAACCGCCTACGCACAAGAAAATCCCTTTGACGCCGTCTTCGCGCTGATGACCCAGGATCGCGGACCTGATTCACCGGGTTGTCGCGGTTGTCACATTGGACCCGGACCGGCCATCGGCACTTATTTCGGAGATACGCAGGACGAGGTCGAGATGACGTTCACGGTCGACCGACAAGACCTGATCGAGGGCGGGCGCGGCAGCACCCTCGCCAGCTTTCTGCGAGACGGACTGATGCCTCTATCCGGTTCCCTGTGGACTGATTGCGAACTCGAGTTGCTCTACGCCTGGCTGGATCAAGTCGCTCCCACGCTGCCGGTTGCGGTCGCGGCCGAGGCCGCCCGCTAGCACACCAATACAAAAGCGCGCGGGCGATATGCCCACGCGCTTTTTCTGTTTCAAAGAAGTAACGCCTGATTACAGCGGGCAGACCGGGTCAAAGCTGTATTGAGTCACCACGTAGGTCGGGCAGGTGCTCAATCCGCATTGTACGCCGACGCCATCCCAGCCGAAGAAGACGTAGGAGACGTTGTCAGCGTGCGTCGCATCGGTCTCCTCGGGTAGCAGGTCATCGGCCTGCAATAGCTGGTCGGGGTCGAGCTCGGTGGTGAGCAGGAAATCGCCGGTGTTGGAGCCGACCGCCGCCCACTGGCCGGAGAGGCCGCGGAAGTAGGAGTCGGACCAGCCCATGCTGACGCCATTGCCCCTGCCGGGTCCATAGTAAGGAGAATTGCATCCGCAGGGGAAGCGGCCGACTGAGTGATCCGCGAGGCAATAATTCTGGGGATCCCTGCCGCGGCTCGAGTCGTCCTGAATGCAGATGGTGCTCTTCCGCCGCTGGTCGACCAACGTCCAATCGCCCAGGTCTGGATCCATCCAGTACACGGTGTACTCGTGCGTTTGCGGCATTCTGAAGTACTGAGTGCTGCTCAGACACGCGACATCGCGGCGGATCGGTGGACGAATCCAGTCCTGCCCACCAATGTTGGAGGTCAGAATCTCGAATTCAATCGTCGGCTGTCCGAGACGATTGGTGATGACGAAGTTGTTCGCGACGCGCGATGTGTCAGGGAACATCGGCACCAGATTGGGCAGCGTCGGATCAACTTGCGCAACGGCAACGCCTGAGACTCCTCCCAGTGAACAGCAAAGAACCAACGCGATGGCTTTCATAGCGGCTCGAATCCTCATGGTTACCCCCAGCTCCAGGTTGAAAAACGAGCTATCTGGACCGACGCCGGGTCGGCTGTCAAGGGCTAAGGGGGACTTGAGGGACGGGTGTTAAACCGGCCCGGTCACCGAGGGCTCCACAATCGGATGGTGACGTCTTCGGATGATGAGACAACGCTGTCATCCGGCAACCAATCGGTCTGGTACACATAGCCTACGTGTCCCATCAGGGTGTCGAGGAGCTGCTCGCTCGCAACGTCCCAGATTCTGACCCGATGGTCGACCGAGGCAGCCGCGATCTTGCTGCCATCGTCCGACCAGGCGACACCAAAGGTCCAATCCGACGGCTGATCGATGATCTGCAGAGGCTCGCCGGTCGAGGCGTCCCAGATCCGAACCGTATAGTCGAAACCACCGGAGGCGAGCTTGGATTGATCCGGGGAAAGCGGTATTCGGATCCCAGATCTTGATCGTGCCGTCGAGCGAACCGGACGCAACCCTGTCCTCGCCCCCGTCGACCCACCACTGAACGGACTCGATGGTCCAGGTATGTCCGCGCAGCGTCCGCTGCTCTCCGCCGCTCTCCAGATCCCAGATCTTCACGGTTTGATCGTCCGACCCGGAAACGAGCCGGCGGCCGTCCGGCGAGAAGGCCACCGAGTTGACCCGCGCATCGTGCCCGACGAGCTCCAGCAGCAAGTCACCCGTGTCCGAGCTCCAGATCCGGATCGGCCCGTAGAGAAAAGCCGCGGCCAACAGGCTGCCGTCCGGCGACCACGCTGCCTCGTAGGCATAGTCTCCGGGACTCGCAAACATGCGGATCACTCCCGCAGTGGCCGTGTCCCAGATCACGACCGATCCATCGAGCGACGCCGAAGCGAGCTTCTTGAAGTCCGGCGACCAGGCGACGCTGTAGACCAGATTCGTGTGCGCTTGAAAAATCGCGGTCTGGTCCCCATTGCTCGCATTCCATTGGCGAAGCGTCTGGTCCAACGAGGACGACGCGATGTCATCGGAGCCGACCGGAGACCAGGCGACGGCCAGCACCCAATCGGCGTGGCCTGCCAGGGTCGTCAAGAGCTCGCCGCTGCTCGCATTCCAGACGTTGATTTCGTTCATCGAGGCCCCGACGACAATTCGCTGCGCATCCGAAGCCCAGGCGATCGACCAGACGGAGGTTGCGTTGCTGAGATTCGCGCGCAGCTCGCCGGAGTCCGGATCCCAGACCTTCACCGTTCTATCGGAGGAGCCCGAGGCGAGTCCCCCGCCCGACCAGGCCAAAGACGTCACCCAGGTTGAGTGGCCGCTGAGCGTCGTATTCAGCGCGCAGTCGGATCCCCAGATCTTGACCGTGGCATCTCTGGATCCTGAAGCCAGGCGATCGCCCTTGGGGGACCAGGCAACGGCCGACACTGGACCGGAATGAGATTCGAGCAGACAAACCGCCGAGCCGGTCCCCGCATCCCAAAGCCGCACCGTGCCATCGGCGGATCCAGACGCGAGCGTCGTCCCATCCGGCGACCAGTCGACCGTATAGACGTTGCCCGTGTGACCGGTCAGCGTGCTCAGGCGTGCGCCCGTCGACGCGTCCCAGATTCCTACCGTGCCGTCCTCGGAGGCGGTGGCAATCCGGCTCAGATCCGGTGACCAGGTTGCGGAGTACACGATTCCATGGTGCCCCAGGAATTGAGTCTCGACCGTCCAGGTGGCGACGTCCAACAGCTGGGTTCCGGCAACTCCGGAAACGAGTAGCTTGCTCCCATCCGGCGAATAGACGAGCGAGTAGAGAGCCCCAAGCCCATAGACGCGACTGGTTTGCCAGGTGGGTTCCGCCGCGCAGACCGTTGCGACGAGCGCGGCGAGCAGGGCTGAATTCTTCATGGGTCACTCCGGATCGCGATGGTGGCGCTGCCGCCCGGATAGCTATCTCAGGACGGCCCGGCGGACAATCCACATGGCGAAATCCCCGCTCGAGCCGACGCGGAGCTCCTCTCGCAGGTCGCTTTTCCGGGTCTTTGGCGACTCGCCCGCTAAGGCGGCCGCTGGGACAACCGTTGCGACCTCTTCAACGCAGCGAATCGTCAGCGGCCCTCGGCGGGCTGGCAGGCGCCGCGCCGGGGATCACTTACAGTTGATTCCGGAGTGACGGCAATCGTGGAGGTTTCGGGGAACCTCGAGCCAGTGAACCATTCCGGCGATGTCTCCGGTTCCCACCGTCACGGCCGAAGGAGGCGCACCGGGATCAATCGAGATGCCTCCGTAAGCGACCTGACCGGTGGTTGGGTTGACCGAGATGACCATTGCTGGCTGCTCCGGGGCCACATACGTGTTCCGCGCGGCATATCGCTGCGTGGTGTTGTATGTCGCCGAGCCCACTTGACCGCAAGCGACGGCCCCGCTGGTGGCCTCCGCTTGATACAGGTAAGCCGTGTCGGGCGGCAGGGTCGCAGTCGTCCCGCAGCCCACCAGATTGTTATTGGGGTTCGCGACCAGCGTGTTCCACAGCACGCAGCCGCCCACGATCAGCGCAGAGCTCGAGGTCTTCTCATCCGTCGAATTGGCGTGGACGACGTAGTACCCGTTGTCGGTAGGAGACGAAATTCCGCCGTCCGTGGCGTTGACGAGGTTTGTTTCCGTCAACGCGTTGTTGTCGTACTGGTTAGCCTGTGAGCTGCTGGTGAATTGCGCTCGCGACGAAGTGTCGAAGAGCCTGAAACCATAAAAATAGGAGAACTGAGGGGTGATGCTCGGGGTGTAAGCCACCTGAGCTCCGATCGGGCGGCCTGTGCCTGACGGGCATTCGACGCCCCCGTCCGTCCCCGCGCCCCAATCACAATAAATGGTGCTGGCATAATTCACCGCTGGATTGGTGCCACAGGTGATCTGGGTGTTCAAGTTCCCGTCATCAACGTCAGAGCAAACATTACCCTGCGTAAGGTTATCGGACGCCCAGCTCGTCGTTTCTTGCGTCGCGCCTGCCGTGTAGGTCCAATTGCCGCCGAAATAGTGACCACTCGTCCCCCCGGTGGGAGCGGCGCCGACGCGGTATTCGTTGGTTGAAACCGCTACGCTGCAATTCTTGCGAACGCATGCCCCCAGGTTGGCAAGGCCGCATGTACCGCCATTTGCATCCTTGATGTGATCGCGGTCTCCCGAGCCGAGATAAACACGAACCGCGCCGTTCGCGAGGACCACCGCGGTCGCCCGTTGAAAGAATGGGCTCCGCTGATAAAACGCCTGGCCACTGAATTGGGTGAATGCTCGACCACCGTACCAATTGTTATAAAGTCCGTTACTGCCGGGAGTGCCAGGATTGAGCAAGCTAAGAGTCCAGACTTGGCCTCCGGTGTCACCCACCACGGCTGTGTCGAACAACCCATCGGAGTTGGTATCGAGCAGTGAGACGGGGGCGACGATCGGACGTATCGAGTTGCGTGGATCCGAGCTGCCACTGGAGTCCCGCCGGTAAAAGCGCCAAACCTGTTGCCCGGTCCATGCATCCAGGACGTAGACACCACGACCGCGGAGATAAGCTGTGTCAAATCCACCTCCGGTCGCGAAAATATAGCGCTCCCGGGCGTTCGTACCGTTGACCTGGAACACCCCGCCGGAGTCGTATTCGGCAATCGGTCCAATCGCGGCCGGGGCGGGTCCAAGATCATCCCACGATCCTCCGCTGTGCAGATCCTCGGTGGTGCCGGGAGCCGGAAAGCTCCACAAGAACTTCGGGTTCATTGGGTCGGTGACGTCCAGGGCGGTATAGTGTCGCCCCCCTTCCCGTTCCCCGACGATCGCCACCGTGTGGTACTCGTCGTATTGTTTCTGGCGATCGGCCGGAATTGAGCCGCTCCCATCCACCCAGATGTCGCGGACCATTGGGGTACCGTCCACAAACAGCTCGTGTCGATTGCCAATTGCGTAACGAATGAGCTTCGGGAGCAGGTCGGGGGGAATGAAAGCCCACAGCTCCTGCCCATTGCCATTGTCGAAGCTGTGAACACCGCCTACGACCTGATCATTTCCCGCGTTGAACGCGTGGATCATCCCGTCGTTCGCGCCAACCACGACAAACTCGGTGCGGTACTGGTTGTTGTTGACGTATGTTTGATAGGCGCTCGCTCCGCCTGGCTCCAACTTCGGATTGTAGAGTGATGGAACACATTGCGTCGCGACACCAAGGTCGCACAGATACGTCGGCACCGGCGGAGTCACCAGGATCGGCGTCGAGTGGAAGATGTCGCCGAGAATGTTGGGTCGGGACTTATAAGTACTCGGCTGCGGATACGTCCGGTTGTACGGATTTTGGAAAAGGACGTCCTGTCCCTGCATGAAGCTGATCACGTCCTGCGCGCAGTCGTTCTCGGTCACGTAGGAGTGACGGGTCAAAAACCCCAGCGTGGTGCAGAAGTCGCCGTTGACGCCCCCCAGCTTGAGCAGCGGGGTGATGGTGGATACGTTGGTAGCGTTAAACGGAATCAGCGTAGGGCTGTACGTCCCGCTGGTGCCGTTGGGCGCGATGGTGAAAATTCTGCGAGCGTTGGCTGCGCTGCCCGCGATCACCGAATCCTCTCGGGCAGCAAGCAACGAGGAAGCCTCCCACATCGGGGTCGCGAGGATGACCCCCCCGTCGGCGCCGGTTTGGGCCGGCCAGCCGCCATCCCAGGGCTTGGTGGTGTCCGCGAGAGCAAACTGGCCATTGGCCTCGACGATGAATTTATTGTTCTGGTCGGTCAGAAAAATGTCGGTGCAGCTGTTGTTGCCATTCGGATTCCGCGCGTTCTGTACGCCGTAGTCGGCACTGGTACAGCCGGACGCAAATTCGCTGAAAAGGGCAAATCGGGTAAGCATTCCATTCCACTGCGCACCTCCGCTGGGGTTGAAGCGTGGAATGAACGCCGACGTATAGCCATGCGTTTGGACGGTGGCGACCGCGGCTGAAGAGAATGAGGTGGCGTTGGTGACGATCGCTTTCATCACCTGCCCGATGTTGGCTTCCAGATTCGCGAAGTTGTCCGCCGCCAGGTATTGACCACCTCCTGCCGTAGCAATCTGCTGAAGGATGGTCATTTCCCCATAGGTATTCTGCGGGTCACCCAAACCAACCACATAAGTCCGAATCTTTTCCGGAGTCGAAGCGGAACCCACGTTGTTGCTCGCCATCCATCTTGCGACGTCATCGGCGAAATCCATGTCACAGGTACCTCCCGGAGTCTGGCGAACGCCAGCGCCGGTAATCGCCGGTCCGGCACCGCCGACCATCGACGGATCGAGGAAGTCATTCCCGTCATCTTCCACGCCCATCCCGAGGGTTGAGCACTGGGCCGCGGCCGTGCAGGGCGCGGGAATGCCACCATCTGCGTAGGCGGTGCAGGCCGGGTTGGCCGTGTTGCCGCGTCCATCCGAGAAGAGCACGACAAAGTCTCCAGTGCAGGAGGTGCAGGGTCCGCTCTTCCCATTGGCCATCGCAGCGCCACCCTGCGTGGCGGTGTTGGTGAAGACCCATGGATTGTTCTGCCCGCCCATGTACCAGGCGGTATTGAACAGCATTTCCGCGATCGGGTCCGCGCTGCTGCTGTAGCTCAGGCCATCGATTGCCGCGAGCTTCTGATTCATTGGCCGACCCTGGCCATTGCAGGATTGGGGCAGCATCTTCTGCACCACCTGGCCACCGACAGTACCATTCGAAGCCACCACTCCCTCTCGCAAGCTCGAGAGCAGTGGCCCATTGACCAGCCGCTTGTAGGCGAGACTGAGCAGCGTCCACTTGGGTGGGTAAAACCGGAGCCAGTTGCCGGAAAAAACGCCGGCCGCCGCTGAAATGTCGTTGTCTGCCGAGCTCGGATTGAGCCAATATCCGTTGCTGTTCACGCACGTCATGCAGGCTGTTTGATTCAACAGGCCCGCGCTATTCAAACAAGCCGTTGCGAGTAATTCCGCTGCAACTCCAGTACCGTTGGCGCCCCAGTTCCGGTATCGGTAGTAACTGCCGTTGCTAAGCCCGTCGCTTTGGCCTGCGCCACCCGAGTAGGTGGGGCCGGGATCCGGATACGTAGTGCTTGGGTTGTAGAGACCTTGCAAACCGGCAGCGCCGTACGGGGGTGTAATGTTCGTCGGCATGAAATAGGTCAGGTTGTTTAAATAGGTGTTGGCGCACCCGGTGGGTGACGCGCCCCCCAGATCCACCCGGATCCGATAGAGCTTTTGAGCGAAGTCCATCATCGAGGCCTTGGCTGGGTAGAGCAGCGTCACGTTGCTCGACGAGCTGTTGGTAACCACGCCGGTGAAGAAGGCGTTGTCGCCCCCCTCCGGTGGGTTCTCGTAGAACTCCAATCGCTCCACGTCGCGGTTCCAGCACGCCGGGTCGGTTTGGGCCAGGCCCGAAATGGGAAAACACAGAAGTACTGCCAGGGTGATGAGAATTGAGACTCGCATAGTTTTCTCTCTACGTTTACAGACCAAACCGAACTACGAATTCGACTTCGCTTTGCTGCGTGGCCGCACCAGTTCCGGTGCGAGAGCAGACCACCGTCATCCGGTAGACCTGCCCGCCCAACCCCGCACGGGCAATGCGATTGGAAATGTCGCTGGTTCCACCGACCCCGGCGGCGTAACCTGTCGCCGCCACCACCGAAGTGACGTTCAGTGAGTCATAGTGCCCGGTGGACATGGTCTGATCGCCCACCGCCTGGGAAAGCGTCACCTGCGTGGGTGACATCCCGTAGGTGTGAAATTGACTCATCAGAAGATCGCGCGCCGCGTCCGCGCAGGCGATGGAATGGTCGAAACGCCGTTTCGCGCCCACCGCATCGTTCTCCGTCGAGCCCAGGCGCACAATCCCAACGACAACCACGGAAAGAATGCTGATGATAATCAGCGCCGGGAGAAGAGACGAGCCACGTGGGGTGCCGCGATTTTGGTCAAGCAGGGTTGGCATAAGTTTAGGTGTGGTCAATAAATAAAAGACGTCTTGGATTCCAGATTACGCAAACTGATTGAGGTCTCGGCCGTGTATTGTCGATAGCTAGAAACCTGAACATTCCCCGACCGATTTTCAGGATAGGGGATGCTATCGCCGGCCCATCCCGCGCGGGAGCGATCGGGCGAGGCTGCGCGAATGCGAAGCGTGACGCGGATCGAGCGCACATTCCCTGCCCACAAATTGCAACGCGTCGGATCGGTTGCGGTGGTGGTGTAGAGAGGCCCAGCCGTGGTGAAGGTGGGTTCCTCGGCGGTCGAGTTACTGGGATCATCGCCGAGGACGCCGTTGTGATTGTTGAGATCGCCGAATGCGCAGCCGCCCGGCAAAGGCGGAACGGCGTACGCCACCTGCATGTCTTCGACGTTCTTGGCAACCGGGATGAGATCCGGCGTGTTGCCCCGGGTGCCATCGGCGTTCACGTCGACCCCGGTGTCGAGCATCAGCCAGGAGTTGGAGCCAAAGCGTTGAATGAAGTAGCGAAATCGGTCGACGAGGAAGAGCGCGGCGCCAGGCTGCCCATGGCATGCGGCCAAGGATGCGTAGTCGTTGTAGGGAACCATGTTCGCGGCATCGGGCGTGAGCAGGAGGGCGCTGGTTCCAGTGATGGTGTAGGACTGGGACAGCGTGAGCATGACTGGACTTAGACCGCCCGCGCACATCGCGAGCACCACCTGGCCCGGCCTGATGGTCACCGCCGTTGTATTCGTTGCCTGGGGCGTGATGGTGAGCGTGGAAGGGGAGCCGCTCGTTGTTACGCCAGTAATCGGCCAGGCGCGTCCGTAGAAACAACCTGCCGCCAAAGTGCAACCCGGGTCGCCAGTGTTGAACCAGTAGTAGTTTGGATTGCGCGCGACGAAGACCAGCTCGTCAGGCGCAAAGGTGCTATCCCGGCAGGGCTGTGGCTGCGTCGCGCAGGCGCCATATTTGAAGTCGATGGCGTATCTCGGATCGATTCCCCACCCCAGCCGGCGGATGGACTCCTCGATGAGCAGGATCGCCTCTCGGCCAACAGCGTTGGCGCCGCGCGTCTGATCAAGCGCGGACATCGCGTTGTTTTGCGCCACCAGAGCCATCGAGGCGAGCGCCACTGCCGCGACGCTGAGGCCGCTCGCCACCAGGAGCTCAACCAGTGAAAAGCCATGTTGTCGGTAAGGTCGTCTCATTAGAACACGTTGGCGGGATTTCGTTTGTAGGCGGTGGCGGTAACTTGCTGGTATCCGACGCCGGGCTGCTTCCAGCGCACGATGATCTGAATAAGCTTGCCCTGTGGGGTGCCGGTAGTCCCGATATCGAGGTTGTACACGTTCCAATAACGCATGAAGTCGGGCACTCCGTCCTTGTCCACATCCGCGGAAAGGCCCTGGTAGCTCGCTCCCTGCGCCCCTGCATTGGTGGCATTGGAATCGGGATTGAGGTCGGAGTATTCGAGGGTATAGGGAGTCGTCTTTGCGGTCCCGAGAGTCCAGGACAGCATGGCTGGATCGTTGGTTGAGCTCACCGTGAAGAGGGGGGTCAGCCTGGAGTCGTTGTACTGCCAGGCGTGCATGCTCTCTCCCAGGTCCGTCGCCAGCGATGAAGCTTGGAGCATTCGGTTGCCGAAAAAGTTGGTTTGAGCGCCGACGACTTGAAGGCCGGCCAACCCTAGGAATGCAGTAATCAAAACGCTCATCGTGATCAGGGCTTCAATCAACGTAAAGCCTTGCGTCATCTCGGCCTGGATTTTTGGGTTCGCCATGGCTATTGCTCGAAGCTCTCGACAACGCCCGTGCGCCCAACGACGGCCACGGCGGTCGTGCGGAGGATGTTTTTAAAGCTTCCCTGAACCGTGAATTGTTCGCCGGCGCCGGCTGAAGTATGGCCCGCCATGAAGCTTGCCCCGCCCGTGGTGTCGAAGAGGACGGCACCGAAGCCCGGGTTAGGGGCGCTGGTATTGCAGAAACTACAGTAAGTAAAGTTCGGCGTGGGCGTCTGGGTTGAGAGCGTGGGAATCCCGCTGAACGGATCAGGCAGCGCCACGCCATAGCCGGTCGCTGGCCCAAACGACATCCCGGTCGGAAGGCTTCCAGAAACGATCACCGTGCCCGGCGAAGCGGGGTTGAAACCGTTTAGAGACCAACCGGTTGGGGCCTCTAGTCCCCACCATCGACCGCCCGCCGTATCGACGACGAAAGCGGTGTTGATGCCTCGGCCAAATGCCTCGGATCGAGTCCTGCGAAGACTGCCCAGCAGGTAGCCCACCGTTCCCGAATAGTCGGCCCTCTTCTGAACCATCGAGAGTGCGCCGAGGCCAATCGCAGATACGACCGCGATGATCGCCAGGACGGCTGCGATCTCCAGCAATGTAAAACCACGACTGATCGTGCTGCTCCGCCTCGCTCCCAGAGCGGGTCGGCTGAACGCAGTTGTCGTGCGGCTCGTCACGTCCATTTCCTTTCGGCAGCCCGGCTGACTCGGTGAGTTCCTGGAGCTTTGTGTCCCCGGGTCGCCCCGGGTTTACTCTTATCGAGGAGCAGTAATTCGATGAGCAATTCGCGGGCCAGCCCCGTGGAGAGGCCAGGCATCGGAAATGACAGCAGGGGAAACGGCATCAATCGCGGTCTGAGGTGGTCACCGACCCGGTGATTAATCACAAAAATTGCGGATCTGAACCACAACGACACACTTTGGGCGTCTCTCGCGGCCAAAGACCTATCAACGGCGGCGACGTCCCCTTGCTATGCCACGCGGCTTTGCAGCGAGGAACTGTAAGCCTTCGCTGAACGTAGGCGCTGATCGGAAGGTCGAGGGCGAGCACCGCCTGCGCGACGAGGTACGCGATCTGGCTTGCGCCGGAAATGGGTGTTGTCCATGAAGCCGAAAGTCGAAGCACGCCTGTTGCAGGCGAAAGTGGGAAGTGGCGCCGAGCTGCCCCCGACCCATGGGACACGCGGGACTTCACAGGGTTAGGAAAGACCGCTTTATCACCGGTGAGAGCTCGAGCCGCCGCAACCGCCGTTGGTCAGCGCGCCGGGAGCATCACCACCGGGCGCAGCCGCTTTTCCTGCCGGTAGGGGAAAATGTGGACGATCTCGCCGGCGCGGTGAAGCTCCTGCATCCGGCGCCAGAAGTCCGGCGCGAGCAGCTCGGCGTGGGCGGCGAGGAATGAATCTTTTAGGGGATCGGACAAGCCGAGGAATGGGAGAAACTCCTCCGGAAAAACGTCGCGCTCGTCCACGAAAAACCAGGGCTCGACGCTCATCTCCTCCTCGTCGCTGCGTGCCCGCGGCATCTCTCGGAAGTTGCAGTCCGTCACCAGGCAGAGCTCGTCGTAGTCATAGAAGATGACTCGCCCGGCGCGGGTGACGCCGAAGTTTTTCAGCAGCAGATCTCCGGGGAAGGTGTTGGTGGCGGCGAGATCGCGGATGGACTGACCGTAGTCGACGATCGCCGCGCGGGCGCTGGCCTCGTTCATCTCCCGGATGAAAAGGTTCAGCGGCACGAGCCGGCGCTCGGCGTACAAATGGCGGATGTCTACCCGATCGCCGATCGCGGTGACGTTCTCGCTGCAGGTGGTCAGAAGCTCCTCCAGCAGCGCCGGGGCGAAGCGGGATCGGTCGAAGGCGAGGTGCTCGAACTCCTGCGCGTCGACGAGCCGGCCGGCGCGATCTTGGCGGAAGACGAGCGCGTACTTGTTCATCACTTCTGCCTTGGTGTTGTTTTTCGGCAGCGGGAACCGGTCGCGGATGACTTTGAACACGACGTCGAGCGAGGGAAGCGTGAACACCACCATCACCAGGCCCTTGTCGCCGCGAGCCGGAACGAAGGAGTCCGGCGTCTGCTCCAGGTGTTGAAGAAGCTCGCGGTACAGCTCGGTCTTGCCGTGCTTGTGGCGGCCGAGCGCGATGTAGATCTCGGAGAACCGCTTTTGCGGCAGGATCGATTTGATGAAGTCGACCAGCTCGAGGGGCTGGCTGAGATCGACGTGGAAGTAGGACCGGGTAAAGCTGAACACGTTCGAGGCGTCGCTCGGCTCAAGGAGCACCGCATCCACCTCGACCCCGCCCTCCTCGTTGAGCATGGCAATGATGAACGGCGACATTTTCGCGCCGCGCCGCATCCGGCCAACGAGAAACGCTCCTTTGTTGCGGTAGAAGACCGGCCAGGCAATCTCGATCGCCTCCAGGGGCGGCTCTTCGGCGGAGCGCGCAAGGTGCTCGTCGATCCTCCGCGCCGCGAGTTGCACGTCGCTGGCAAGATCGCGCCAGGGCACCGAAAAGGAGAAGTCCTTGAGGATGGTCTCCACCAATTCCGCGGTGCTGCGCTGCATCTTGTACGTCCGGTAGATGGGTCGAGCGGCTTCCGACGGTCGCGCCGAGAAATCGGAGGCGACGAACTCGATGTTCGGGTCCACCCCCACCGTCGCGAAGATGCGGCGGGTGACCGAATTGAAGAATGATTCGGCGAGCTGCCAATCGCTGCGGCGGGCGATCAGCTCCGAAAACGCGGTCTTCATGCCTGACCAGACCGCCCTGTCGGAGGCCGATTCGGCGAGCAACTCGCGCAGGTGCGCCACCACTTCGATCAGAATTCTCGACCGCAGATCCAGTCGTTCCAAAGCGTCCTGCTGAGCACCTTTCCAGTCGTGCTGCTCGAACCGCGCGCGGGCCAGGCGGCTGATGCGGTTGAACTCCTCATGGTAGATGGTGAAGGCCTCGCAAATCGCCGCGGCCGCCCCCGACGCCAGGGTGTCCACCGGTCGTTGCCGGTTGCCAAGCTCGCCAACAGTTGGCTGAATTGCCACCGGAGGGGATATCCTTTCGGACACCAAGATAGCCGATACCAAGGCGAAGAATGGGGATTCCTCTCAGGACTTGTGCACTGTGCCTCGGCATCGCCGCGGCGCCGAATGCATCCCTGGCCGGCGGATGGTTCTGGCAGAACCCGTTTCCGCAGGGGAATGACCTCAACGCGGTGGCGGCGATCGATACGGACACGATGGTCGCGGTGGGCAATCTGGGCGCCGTCGTGAAGACGACCGATGGCGGGCTGACCTGGTCGACCCAGCACCACGCCGGCGGCAGCGCAAATGATCTCCTCGGAGTCTCGTTCGTGGACGCCGAGACGGGGACTGTCGTCGGCGAAGGAGGGACCATTCTCCGCACGAACGACGGCGAGTCCTGGGTGCCTCAACGCAGCGGGACCACCAACCGTCTTTCGGCGGTCTCCTTCGTCGATCGGAATACCGGGACCGCGGTCGGTCTGAGCGGAACGATTCTACACACGACGGATGGCGGGGAGACCTGGGAGGCCGAGGCCAGCGGGACCACGAATCTGCTCAGTGGGGTTTCCTTCGTCGACGAACGCACCGGAACCGCGGTGGGCGCCTATGGAACCATTCTCCGAACCATCGATGGCGGGGCCACCTGGACGCCTCAAGTCAGCGGGACATCCGAGTGGCTGGTGGCCGTCTCGTTCGTGAACGCCCAGACCGGGATCGCCGTGGGCGGCACCGCGACCGAGATCATCCTGCGAACCGACGACGGCGGCGCCACCTGGACTCCCCTGTCCAGCGGCAAGCACTTGCTGTTGACGGGTGTCTGTTTTGTGGACCCGGATATTGGAGTCGCGGTGGGCAACGCAGAGATTCTTCGGACCGACGACGGGGGCAACACCTGGCGGACCCAGGACACCGGTCCGCTCTCCTTCGGCCCGACCGCGATCGCCCTCCGCGACGCCGATACCGGCGTGGCGGTGGGCCAGCGGGGAATCATTCTGCGCACGACGAATGGGGGCGATCCCTGGGTGCCGCAGACGTTGAGTCAGACGGCCTTCTTGCTCAGCGCGGTTTCATTCTCGGATGCGGATACCGGAATCGCCGTGGGCGAGCTCGGAACCATTCTGCGGACCACCGACGGCGGCGCGACCTGGTCGACCCAGGTCAGCGGAACAACCCAGGACCTCGGCGGCGTCTTCACCAGGGACGCGAATACCGTCATCGCGGTGGGCGCGAATGGAACGATCCTGCGCACCACCGACGCGGGCGCCCAGTGGAGGGCTCAATCCGCCGGAACAAAGGAGCATCTCTCCGCGGTTTCCTTTGGGACCGCGACGACCGGGACCGCGGTCGGAACCGCGGGCATCATTCTTCGCAGCGAGGACGGCGGGATCAGCTGGACGAGCCAATCCAGTGGAACGGTCAACGGCCTGAACGCCGTCTCCTTCGTCGACGCCGATTCCGGGACAGCGGTCGGGGACTACGGAACCATCCTCCGCACGAGAGATGGCGGGACGACCTGGGCTCGCCAATCGAGCGGAACCCCCGCACATCTCTTGGGCGTGTCCTTCGTGGATCCCCGGATCGGAACCGCGGTCGGCGAGGACGGAACGATTCTGCGCACCGTCGACGGCGGGGACACCTGGGCGCCCCAGCTGAGCGGAACGCCGTATGAGCTCAACGGAATCGTTCTACTCGATGCCGAGACCGGAACCGCGGTGGGCAGACTGGGAACGATCCTCCGGACGGATGACGGCGGCGCTACCTGGATGCCCCAGGTCAGTCCAACGACCCTGCACATCTATGGCGTTTCTTTCGTCAACGCTGATATCGGCGCTGCCGTGGGCGATCTGGGGTTAATTCTGCGCACGACCGACGGTGGCTAGACCGGTGTTACGGAACTGCACCCTTCGAGAAGCGCATCAGGAAATGCGTCTCTGTTTCCCCAGTAATTCGAAAGCCCAGGCGCTCGTAAAATCGTCGAGCCGGATTCACGCGCAAAACTTGGAGCGTGGCATCGAGCCCGCGCTCGTCTGCATCACCGAGAAAGATGCGGACCGCAGCTGTCCCCAGGCCTCGCCGCTGTAGCTCGGGGAGGATGTGCAGATTGCCGAGGAAGAGAGTCCCATCTTTTTCCTCGACCCCCAGGATGCCGATGTCTTGTCCATCCATCCGAAGGACGCTGATGCTGCCCGGAACAAAACGCTGATTGAAGCGCTCCCGCTGCCACTCAGGGTCCCAGGCGCCATAGGTAGCGATGACGTAGTCGCGCGATGTCCTCTCCATCAGGGAGAAGACGAAATCCGCGTCTTCCGGGACGCATGGCCGTGTCGTTAGCGTGGCTGGCGCATCGGTTGACATGACTAGAGCCACCACTCTGCTCTTAGAGCAGTCGAAGCTGCTTGGCCAGGGCCCGACGTCTTACAACCACGAAGAGGCTGGCTAGCCAGGGCGACCAGGGTTCGCACCTCTGCTCAAGGCTCGCCGAGGGCTTCGACGGCCTCTACCGCCTGGAGCGGTCGTTCGCCAATCATGCGCGCGGCCCGCAGCGATACCTGCGCCCGAACCTCCTGGTAGATCCGGCGCTGGATCTCGGGGCGACGCGGCCATGCCGTTCGAGCTCCGACGCAATGCGCACCGACACGGGCCGCACTTCGATTTTTCTTGGCAATGGCCGAAGCCGGGAGAGTAGGTCGCCGCGAACGTCGTCTCCTCCGGCGGCGAGACACCAGGCAAGGATCTCCCACGAGAGCTCTGCGTGCGAAGCTTCGTCTCGCGCGATGATTTCAAGCGCTTCACGAACCGCCGCGTCCTGCGCCCGGGCGAGAGCCTCTGCAGCCATCGCAGCGGCAAATCCCTCGCCAAGGCAACCGTCGGACAGCGAGTCCACCGCCAACCGTCGGATCGCCTCCTCCGGGTTGCCCTGCCCAGGCTCGAGCGTTTCGCTCAGCAATTCGGGCAGGGGCCCTGGCCCCAGCGCGCTCCCACCGTAGGCCGCGGCCAGGGCGAAGGTCCGCCGCGCGTGCTCAATCTCTTCCAGGGCCGCTCGATGGGTCCACTCCACCAGCCGACTCGGGGCACCGAGCGCGACCAACGTGAGCGAAATCCGGGAAAATGCCGGCACCGACGCGTGCTCGTCACGAGCGTCATTCAGCCACGCGGTGGCCAGCGCTTCTCGCGCCTCGAGGGACAGCGCGCTTGTCTCGGGAGGGTGGGCGACACCGATCCAGCCGGTGCTCTCGCGCACGGCCGCAACGACGGCATCGCCCCGGATACGCAGCGGCCGGCCGCTTCTATGCCCAGACAAAATAATCGCATAGAGGGTAACCAATGTGATCAGCGTTCCCACGACCAGCAGCAGGCCGCCGGCCAGCAGAGCGGACTTCCCCCCATCGAAGACGTCCATCTGTGCAGAGGTGACGTCGCTCAAGGGCACCTCGAGCGTCGATCCGGTTTCCGGTTTCCAGATGAATCTCCCATCCCGGACTTTGATGGTATTCAAATCCCCGCCCACCAGACCGTCGTTCGCGAGGCGCACATAAATGCGAGGGCCCCGATCACCAGGCCCCCGCTTGAGATCGATCGGATTGCCTTCCAGGTCGCGCAGATACTTGGGGTACGGGGCGATGAAGCGCGCTTCGTTCGCCCCCTCTGTCGCGTTGTTCGGGGACGAGACCTTCCCTGCGTCCTCGACTTGAGGGCTTGCCGCGGTGCCCCCGCCGCTCTTCGCGTCCGCCGGCCGATTCCTCTCGTCCAGGAGAGTGAGCTCGTTGGGCGATATCTGCCGCGTCGTCATACATCCGCTGAACATCAGGCCGATGAACAGGAAAACAGGCTGGCAAATGGGGCGGTTCATGAGGATCTCCCGTGCCTCGCCATACCCCGCTCAGGCGCCAAAGGGGACAAGGATTCACTGTCGCGTCCCTTCAAACTGGGTAGTTTCTTTCAATAATTATGGGCTTAGAAAGTGGCGTAACTGGCTGTCACTTAAGCGATTTTAAAGACACCTCTCAGCAACGCCAACGTTGGCGTTAGGATTTTTTTGCGACAGGTACAGCTTTGAGTCCCAGTCTTTCAAGGACCTCATCCAGCGCTTTCCGCAGCGACTGCAGATCCGCTTTGCCGAGAGTCTTGAGCCGCCCGTAGTAGATGACCAGCTGCTGACCCGTCTTCTTGAATGGCAGTCGCGGTCGGCCGGGGGTTTTTTTCGCCTCGGGCGCCCCGCTTTTGGAAACCGCTTTGTCCACGTAACCTGCAATCTCGCGAAAACTCCACCCGCCTTGCAGCGCCTGAGCAATCGCTTCGCGCGTCAACTTATCCGCGGACGACTCTCCATTTTCCGCAGACGAGTCTTTCTTCTTGCTGACGCCAGGCTTCTTCGACAGAGCCTGGTGAAGCCTGGTGAACTCCAGGGCGGCCAGCAGATCGAGAGTTCGCTTTTCTTCGGATGAGGAGTCATCCGGCTTATTGGCAACGGGTACCTCTACCCCCTCGCGAACGCCTTGTTGTACCACTTCCGGCGAGCTCGCCAGCCGCAAAAGACGCTCCACCTTCCTCTCCTGGAGGCCGGTTTTCTCGGAGAGTTTTTTCGCGGTGTTCAAGGCGGGCGTGCGAATCTTCAAGGCTAAAACGCCCATGGCCGCATCTAGCGGCGAAAGGTCCTCGCGCAAAAGGTTTTCCGTCAACCCGAGCAGGACCATCTGCTCGTCGGTCACATCCGGGACGACCTGTGCTGCAATGAAATCGTACTTTTCTCGCTCCTTCTGCGCCTTTTCAGTCTTCGCTTCGAATTGCAGGTGTCGATACACGGCCAGCCGGCGGTGACCGAAGATCGCCTCGTACCTGTCGCCTTTGCGCCGGACGAGGATGGGGCTTAGCAGCCCGTTCTCCTGAATGCTGCGGGTCAATTCCCTGAAAGCGTCGCCGCCCATCTCGTGGCGCAGTTGGTGAGGACTATCGTCGATCTGCTCCACCGGGATGTTCATCGTCCCCGAGCCTTTGGTCGCGGTTTTCGGGTGGCGATCGCGTTCTTCCTGTGCCCTCCACTCCGCAAGCGTCGCTTTCCCCAAGGGCGTGTCCGCCCCAATCGCGGAGATCATTTGTTTCTTAAAGGCTTCTTGCTGCTCAACGACCTTCGGATCTGTGGACACTGTTCCTCTCCTTGGTTGAGCCCACGCGCGGGCCCCATATGTAAAGGGCGTATTCCGCGGACAAATCGGATCACGAAACGTCACTTTTTTTCGCGAACAGCCCGATCTGTCCTGACTCCGGACAATTCTTGGCCCCGCCAGCACGGACACGGCACTTTCAGTGAAACAATCCTGGGCACAGAGTCCGGGGGATGCGAGATGAGAAACCTCCTCCGAAGCGTGGTGCACGGGCGGGATGTAAACGTTCGGCCCCGAACCTGAAACAAACGCAGATATCAGCGCATAGGGCCACAAATGACTCGCGGTGATCTCTAACTTCACCGATGTAACAATGGCCGTCAGATGCGGTTCGGTCCCCTGACGCGCGCAGCAGTCCCTCCCCGCTTCCGCGCGACGGGACTCAAGCTTTCGCCACCGCCGCCGATCGGCAACCCCATCTGATGGCCCGCTGCTTCACATGCGGTCGCCGGGTGGACTCCCAGCGCGCGTCTTGCCCTACCGACGGCACGGCCATTGTCGCCGCGGACACGGAATCCGTCCCGGGACACCCCGCCGAGCCGCAGCTGCCGGGGTTCAATATCCTCCGCGTTCTGGGGCGCGGAGGCTTTGGAACCGTCTACGCGGCACGAGACGAGGCACGCGCGCTCGAGACCGCGATCAAGGTTGCGCGCAGCGACGCGCCGGAAGCGAGCGTGCAGCTGATGCAGGAAGTCGATGTCTTGCGAAAGGTCGGCCCTCCGCACGTTCCAGAGGTCTATTCGTCGGGGCTCCTGGCCGACGGGACGGCCTATGCCGCGCTCGAGCTGATCGCCTCCCCTACCCTCGCCGATCGCATGGCGAGCGCGAATCTCCCCTTCGAACCATCGACGTTCCTCGGCTACGCCGAAGCCACCCTCGCCGCGGTGGAAGCGGTTCACCAGCGCGGATTCGTGCACTGCGACCTGAAGCCGGAGAACATCTTCATCGACGATTCGCCGCTCCGGGCCCGCCTGGTGGATTTTGGGTTGGTCCGTCTCGTGGAAGAGGAAGCCGGCAGCGAGGCGACCGGCGATGGCGTCGCCCCGGGAAGCCCGGACTACATGTCTCCGGAGCAGTGCCGGAATGCTTCGAACATCGGCATTGCCACGGACATCTATTCGCTCGGTGTCGTTTTCTTCGAGATGCTCACCGGGCGCATCCCGTTCTTCGGAAAAGCGGCCGATGTCCAGGAAGCGCACCGGTCCCGTCGGCCGCCGCGCTTTACAGAGGTGGGGCCGCAGCCACCGGCGCTCGAGGATGTCATTCTCCGCTGTCTGGCGAAGAAGTCGTCGGAGCGATTTTCAAGCGTCGTCTCTCTGCGCGCCGCCCTGCGCAGCGCGCTTGACGCGCGGCCGGAAGGCGCCCCGAAGAAGCTTGCCAAGGCCAACTCGGACGCCGGTTCAGAGCGTTTGCGCGAGAAGCGATCGGCGGCCGTCCTCTTTTTCAACAGCTCGGCCGACGCGGCGGAGATCAAATCCGCGGTGAAGGCCTTCGGCGGCCACCTCGTCCACGCGGCGGTGACTGCACACGCGAGCGTTTTCACCTATCAGAGCGGCGACAATCCGGTCGATCGCGCCGCCGCCGCGGCACGGGCCCTTTTCGATCGAGGCCTGTGCGTCCGAGCGCTGGTCGATGTCGGAACGGTGACGGTTCAAAACCGACCGCACGGCGAGCGGCATTATTTCGGCGCCCTCCTCACCCGTGCCGACCGCTACCCGCTTCCCTCCGACCCCGAGGGCATCTTGCTCAGCGAAGAAGCGGCGAGGGTTTTGGCGGATCCTCTCGGCGGTTATCTCTTGAAACATCGCCCCGGGTTCGTTCACCTGGCCATCTCCGAAGGCAGCCTGGAGCTCTCGGTTCCCCCGCGCCAATTCGCCGGAGCGCTCGTCGGCCGGGACGACGTGCTGGAAGCGCTGATCAACAGCGCCCGCGCGGCGGTCGATTCCAGATCGCCCCGCATCGCCACGGTGATCGCCGAGCCGGGCCATGGGAAGAGCCGCCTTTGCCTGGCGGTGTCCGAGGAGTTGCGGAAGTTGCCCGGGATCCAGCTTCTCCAGCTTCGAGCGCGCGAGCCATCCGGGGGTGGCGCGGACCCGACCATTCGAGACCTTCTGGTCAAGCTTCTGCGCATCGACGGCAGCGCAGGGCCGCCAAAGGACGCGGGGCGAGAATTGCTCGCCGACCGGCTGGGGAACGAGCTGGCCCACGAAGTCTGGGCGGGCGCCGCGCTCGCGTTGGGATGGGTGTCCTTGGAATCCACCGACCTTCGGCCCTTTGCCGCGGCGCCGGGAGCTTTGCGAAGTGGCGCCGCTCGCGCGGCGGGCGCGGCAATGAGGCGCTGGGCCGAGGAGGCGCCTTTGCTCCTCGTGCTCGATGATGCGCAGTTCGCCGACGAGGCGACCCTGGACGCGATCGAATACGCCACTCTCTCGGAAGCGGCATCGCCGATCTGGGCCTGCGTGCTCGCCCGGCCTGCCTTTGAAACGGGCCGCCAAGGCTGGGCCGAGCGTTGCGATCAGCGCGATCTGGTCAGGCTCGGGCCGCTGACCCACGAGGCCGCCTCGGGCCTCTGCCGCTCGCTGCTCGCGCCCGCCGAGAATGTCCCCGCCGCGGCGATCCAGCTGCTTGTCGACCGGACCCACGGGATACCGATTCAAATCGTGGAGCTCGTCCGCGCCCTCAAGGACGGCGGCCTGGTGCGGCAGAACGCGCGGACGGGAACCTGGTATCTCGCCACCGACGAGCTCGGCAGCCTCCCCGACCTGCCCCTGGTGGAGTGGCTCGCGGCCCGCGAGCTCGAGTCGCTGCCGAAGGATCTGGCCTCGCACGCCCGGCTCGCCGCAATGCTGGGCGCGGACCTGGTCCCCGAGGAGATTGGAGGCGTGCTCGCGGAGCTGGAGCGCGCTGGCGCCGCGGCCCCATTCCCACTCGATGCGGCAGTGGCCACGAAGCAGCTGTTGAAAAGGGGCGTCCTCGTCGAAAGGCGGCGCGAGCAGCTGAGCTTCCGCCATGCGCTGGTGCGCGATGCGGTGTTCAATTCGGTGCCGGAGTCGATCCGGCGCCCGATTCACCAAGCGGCGCTTCGCTTCTACAGCGGTCCTTGTCTGCTTCCGCCCCGGCAGCGCTTGGCTCGGCTGGCATTCCACGCGGCGCAGAGTGGTTTGCCGGACGTCGCCGCCAATTCCTACTTCGCGTTGGCCGAGCAGGCCCAGTCGCGTCACGCCTATCTCGAGGCGGAATCGATGTACACCCGCGCCCTCGAGCAGATGACCTCCGAGGCCAATCCCCGCCGGCTCGCGGCATTTCGATGCCGTGGACTGATGCGCTACCGGCTGAGCCGCTACGAAGACGCGTGCAAGGATTTCGAGCTCGCCAGGGCAATCGCCCACCGGCTGGGAGAGCTCGAGGCGGAGGTCGAAACCCTCCTCGACGAAGCCACTGCCCTGGACTGGGTGGACGAGTACCGGCGCTCGAAGGAGCTGGTCGAGAAAGCCGAATGGATGGCCCGCAATCACGACTCCGCGATGATCGAAGCGAGGGTCCTGATGGGGCTGGGCCGCTCCTGCGTGCGCTTCAACAGCTACGAGCGGGCCGCCGAGCTTTATCTCTTGGCGGTGGAAAAAGCCGAGCAGCTGGGCGACGCCGCGTATGAAACCTACGTGATTTCTCTGCTCCACCGCGGGTATGTGTTGGCCTCGCTCGGGCGGCTGGAGGAATCGGAGCGCGCATTCAACCGGGTGATTCCCCTCTGCGAAGAGCGCGGCGACAAGCTGCACCTGGGCGCCGCGATCGGCAATCGCTTCATGCTCTGGACCTGCCGCAATGACGAAGAGGGCCTGCTCACCGACCTCCACCGCCTGCTCCAAATCTGCCGCGAGATGGGCAACGGGAGAATGGAGCAGCAGGCGCACTTCTATCTCGGACTGTTTCTGCGCTGGCTCGGTGAGTTGGGCGACGCCGAAAAACACGCGCGCCGCGCGATGGAGATCGACGGGAAGCGGTTGGGCGAAGCGGCTCGCCCCGAATCGGCCCTCCTTCTTGCCCGCGTTCTGGCCGCCGCGGGAAATGCGACCGGCGCGCGGGACATCTTGAACCAGATACAAACCCGACGCAGCCGCGCCCAGGAACGAAGAGATCGGGAATTCGACCTGCTTCCCGGCGAAGAGGTGTTCTTCGCCATGGTGGATCTGGCAAGTCGCGAAGCGCCCCGCGAGGAATGGGACAAGCTACGGACGCGAGCGATGAGATGCCTCACCGGGCAGGATCTGATCGAGTTCTGCGAAATGCGCGGTCGCGCCGCCCGGCGCCGCGGCGCCGACGACGAGGCGTTGCGTGCATTCGAGGAAGCAGTGCGCCTTGCCGGTGAGGTCCCGAACGTGATGCTCAAGCGGCTCCAGGGTGAGCTGAGCAGCATGATCGGCCCGTAGAACGCCCTCGCATCCGCGCCGCAAAAGGGCGGCTCTCTTGCACCGACCTGAGCCGGCGTGCAAGGTATCAGGCTCGATGGGAGCCGACCACGAAGCCCTGATGCGACTGGCGATCGACGAGGCGGAGCTCGCGCGCGGCACGACCGGTGACAATCCGTGGGTCGGCTGCGTGATCGTCAATTCGCGCGGAGAGATTCTCGCCAAGGGACACACCCAGGGGCCTGGGGAAGATCACGCGGAGATCGCCGCAGCCCGGCACGCCAAGGCCCACGGGTTGGTCATCGAGGGCGCGACGATGTACTCGACGCTCGAGCCGTGCTCGTTCCATGGCCGGACACCCGCCTGCTCGCGGGTCATCGTGGAGCAACGCCTCGCCAAGGTTGTCTTCGGAATGCGAGATCCGAACCCGCGTGTGGATGGGGCGGGGTCGCAAATTCTCAAAGACGCGGGCATCGAGGTTGTCGAAGGGGTCTGCGAGAGGGCTGTCCGCCGTCAGCTCGGAAGCTGGGTGTTCACCTATCACCCCCATGAACCGCTCCGGCGAGCCCGGGATCTGGCGCTCACGCTTGCGCGCGACGATCTCCGCGCCGCCCTGGCGGATATCTACGGCGTAGATTTTTCGCGCGTCGACCTGGTGGTCGCGTCGGTCCAAAACACCCGATCCAGCGCCGATAAATAGCAATCAAAACCGGGATGCAGAGAGTCATTCTGCGCGCCCACACTTCAAGCGATGTCCACATGTCCCACTTAAAGTTGAAAACAAACTAGAACTACGTGTCCGTATCAGCCTGATTTTACCGGCTTGGCTGGCAGCCCTGCCGCTTGACGAAATCAGTCCGTGGCCGTCTTATGTCGGCAGGGGTGGCCAATGCGTCGCCACGTTTCGCCAAGAGTGAAAGAAGTGATGAGTCGCGAGTTGTTCAGTTTTCGACCCGACGACACTGCTCTGTATGCATTGAGCGGTTTCTTTGGATTCGGAATCCTTGGCGCGCCGGTTCTCAACGCGAGTGAAATGCCGATTGGTTTTCTTTCGCTGCGCGACCTGGTTGTCCGAAAGGGGCCAACGGTCGTAAGCCGCATGTCCTCCCCAGCAATGGTCATTCGCGCGGCCGCGCTGATCAGCGATGCGGCGACGCTGATAGGAGAAACAGGGTATCGGATGCTGGTTGTCGTTGACAACAACGGCCGCGCCGCGGGGATGCTGTCGTCCTCGGATGTCATCCGGGGGCTCGCCGGACTACCCGTTTCGCACCCTGCGGTTTTCCCATACCTCGGCTCGACCCAGGTTCAATGGAGCGACGACCTTTCGTTTGACGCAGAACGGGTGGCGATCGCCCCCGACTGTCCCGGCATGCTGCTTCTTATCTCCAGCGAGCCCGGATTGCCGGAGTCGGCGAGGTGGGCCGAGTCTGTCAGCAACGTCCGGATCCGGCTGCACGAGCTATTGTCGGTTCCGCAGCACAACGCCGAGCTCAGCCGTTTACTCGAGCACGGCAATCACTTGCGGTTCCGCTCCGCATTCGCGACCGAGCCGAACCGGCAACTCCTGCCTCACTGGCCTACCCATTAGCCTACGGCATCGAGGCCACCCTGACCCGAGCCCGGTGAGCGGCGCCTCTCAATGATTCACAGCTCATTCACAGCTTCATCGCCAGGCCCGTCACCGCTTTGAGATCGAAGTCCACATTCCCGCGGCTGGAGATGGCAGGTCCCATCCGCAGATTGAGCGTAATCGCCAGGTCGCGCTCGAAGTAATATTCGACGCCTCCGCCCAATAGGATAGGTACCTCCGCGCCTCCACCCTGATTGAGATAGACCCAGAACGGAATCTCCAATCCGAAGTGGATGTTGGTGGAAACGTTGAGAGGCATTCCGAGGGCGAGCGCAAGCGGCGCGGTCAATCCCACCAGATTCGAGTCGCAGCCCGAGCCACCCGGGCAATTGCCGGACGCGAAGTAGAGCAGCGCGCCCGGCGCGAGGCTGACTCCGAGGTTGAGCCTTCCGCTGTCCCAGAGAATCTTACCCACCCTGCCCTGCAGCTTGATTCCCGGCAACGGCTTCGAGATCAGGCCTTCCACGGCATAGTTGAAAGTGAAGATGGCTCCCACGTCCACGGTAGGTGACATCCCGTGCAACAGCGTCGCCGAGACTCCCGGCCATCCGGCTTGCAGGTGCAGCACGGTGTCGTTGCCGCCCACCATCCGGCCTGGAGGATGCAGCCTGGCCTGTTTCACTTTCACGTCGTCGATCAGGGCTTCCACCACCGCGGCACTCTCGCCGCTCACCCGGGCCTCCTCCAGGTAGCGCTGGTAGCTGTAGAAGGCCTGCCGGTACTGACCCAATTGCCGCTGGGACTGCGCCATGTCGAAGAGAAATCCGCTTTGGGGGATGAGCGCGTATCCTTGCTGGAAGTGGTTCAACGCGAGCTGAAACTCGCCGCGTTCGTAGGCTCGGCTGCCGGAGATGTAACTGGCGCGCGCCGCGGCTTTCCTCTGACGGTGGGGCTCGGAATGCGCATTCGCCGCACCGCTGAGCAAGAGCAGAATTGCGAATCCCCTTCCAATCGTCGCCCTGCGCCTTTGGACAACGCTCGCCGGCGCGGTCAAAACCATGTGAGCTCCAGGGCCATCGTCGGAGACGTTCCCGACTGGGGCAAAGAACATTGAATGATGCCGTCCGCGATCAGATCGAACACCACCCGCGCGCGTTGTTCCCATTCGTCCCCCCAGGCGCCCTTCAGATCGCCCAGCGAAACCGGGCCGGTGGAGCGCGCCACCTTCTGCATCAGGGCCATTTCCCCGGGGGTGAGCAAGCGTTGAACCTCGGGCCGCGGCGCTCGATGCAACACCGTTTCAATCGGCAGTCGATGGGGGGCTCGACAGACCGCCTTTCGGGCGTCCGCGTCCTTCGCGATCAACTTTCGAATCCAGTCCTCGAATGAGTTGCCGTGCCACTGTCTATCGAAGGCAACGCCGATCGCGTTCTGCGCTCCGCCGTAGAGACCGGCCACCTTGCCGATCACCACCATCGGCTCCTCGATCGACGGATGAGTGACCATCAGCGCCAGCGGTTTACCGAGTGGGAATGGATAGTACCCGGCCAGACGACACCCCCCGAAACCGATGTCATGTGTGTGGCAGCGCCAGGATTGCACCTGGTCCCGGTAGAGAACGTCGCACTTTAACTTTGCCCGCGGGAAACGCCGGCAGTTGTTCAGGACAATTGAATCGCCCATGGATACCTCCGTGGGTAAAAGGAATCGGCCAGGGGAATAGTACGAGGTTTCCATTGGGGGCCGCCATTGCGACATCCTCGCCGTGGGGTGACGATGACCGGCCTTTCGAAACGCCCAGAAGCCGCGCCGTTGAATTAAATGTTTCATGTCGTCCAATGTCGCCTGGGTCAAAGTCGCGCCTTCTCGAAGGGTCAATCGCTCGCGCATCCGGCCAGGTCAGGTTGGTGCCAAAAGCCGCTCATTCGCGCTGGCGACCCGATGCGCGCCGAAGCAAACGTGCTATCACCCATCGCTTGCCGCCTTGGGAATAATCGTGAGCGAGTGGCTCAGCCGCACCCATCAGGAATGGAAGCTCAAGCTGGGGATGGCCTGGATCCTCGCCGGCATTGCTCTGTTCGTCATCGCTATCGTCGCCGGCGCCCTGTCGGTGGCCTGGATTGTGGCCGTACTCGCATTTTGTGTCGCCGGGTTCGGCTGGACCGCTCTTGCCATCCGCTGTTCGGCCTGCCGCAGGCGGGTCGTGTATTGGGTGATGCTGCGTGAGCCGGGACATGGATGGCTGAATCGAATGCTGAAAGTGGATCGTTGCCCCGTCTGCGGCGATTCCGCAGCTCCGCGATCCTGACCGACCTGCCTCGGCCTGAGCGATGGGACCGCGGGGCTAGATTCATCTCCCGAGAAAGGTCCGCAACTCGTCCTCGGCCGCCCGGCTTACCAGGATCCCGACCAGGTCTCCTTCGGCCGGCGTGGTGCTCGCGCGCGGGAACAGCGTCTCTCCAGCGCGGCTGATGAAGACGACTGTCGTCGTCTTTGGCAGGTTGGCTTCTGACAGCGTTTGCCCAACCAGCGGAGAGGATGAGCCGAGCTTGAACTCCAGCAGCACGGTGTCGCCGGGAACGACCGAGGCTCG
>WNFG01001867.1_pt1 | contig 29325 bp, 36 predicted proteins | sample 5400431 | NCBI WGS metagenome assembly WNFG01 (sample SAMN13153346, study PRJNA577476) | soil metagenome | isolation source: 120 cm saprolite under Douglas fir tree site 2 hole 3 replicate 2 | place: USA:California | collected 2015-04-18 | reverse complement strand
GTGGTGGCTGGGTTTGCCCGGGGAGCATCTTCATTTCGGCAACATGACCTCGCTTCGGCATTCTGCCGAAGCTCCCCGTACCCGTTTGGCATCCCGCAGAAATGTTTGATACCCCATGAAGGTGCGCGAAAGGAGCAGTATATGAAGTCTTCTAAGTTCGGAAAGGTGTTTTTCGCAATCCTGATGGTTTGTTTGTTCGGCACTGTCAGTGCCTGGGCGCAGACCGGAACGACTTCCGTAAGAGGTGCGGTTACGGACAAAACGGGAGCGGCGATCGCCGCGGCGAAAGTAACCGTCAGCAATGCGGCGCAGGCGTTGCATCGCGAAGGTGCCACGGACGGCACCGGCGCCTACGAATTCCTCGCGCTCCCTCCCGGCAGCTATCTGTTAACAATTGAGGCAAAGGGGTTCCGAAAATTCGAGCAGAAAAACCTGCAATTGCAGGTCAACTTGCCGGCCACCGTCAACGCCACACTGGAGGTGGGCTCGGCCACAGAGGTTATCGAAGTCTCAGCGCAGGCCATTGCGCTGAACACGACGGATGCTTCCCTGGGAGTCCCATTCACCGAACGCCAAGTGAAGGAACTACCGCTGGAAGCGGGAAACGTGCCAGAGCTTCTTTCTCTGCAAGCCGGTGTGGTTTACCTCGGTAACCGTACGGATATCAACCTGAACACGGACACGCGCAGCGGCGCGGTAAACGGAGCGCACAGCGATCAGAGCAATATCACGCTCGATGGTGTGAGCGTGAACGACGAGACGCAGGGCTTTGCTTTTACGTCAGTATTGCCGATTACGCAGGATTCTGTGGAGGAGTTCCGCGTTACGACTACCAATTACAATGCGGACCAGGGACGATCTTCTGGCGCGCAAGTTACGCTGGTCCGCAAGGGCGGTACAAACGCCTTCCACGGATCGCTGCTAGAATCACATCGCAACACGATAACCAGCGCGGGCGATTACTTTGTGAAGCAAGCGGAAATCCGCGATGGGTTTCCCAACAAGCCGCTCAAATTGCTGCGCAACGTATTCGGCGGGTCGCTTGGCGGTCCGATTCTCAAGGACCGCCTTTTCTTCTTCGTAAATTATCAGGGCGCCCGGCAAAGGGAAGAGAACAGCGTGGTACGCATCGTCCCCAGCGCGTCCATGCGCGATGGCGTGATTTTCTATCAGTGTGATTCAACGAGTGCCACAGTGGCAACAGATTGCCCCGGCGGCTCCGTCACAGGGAAGAGTGGCAAGTCCTACACCATACCGGCCCCCAACGGAACCACGGCCTTTACGGCTCTGTCGCCAGGGCAGATTCAGACTATGGATCCCCTAAATATCGGACCAAGTGCAGTGATGCTCCCCTATCTACGGGGTTTCCCTTTGCCCAATGACACGTCGGTTGGCGACGGAGTGAACTTCACGGGCTTCCGCTTTCGCGCCCCCATCTCGACCACGAACAACTGGTACATTGCGCGGGCTGATTACAAGCTCACGCAGAACGGCAACCACACGCTTTTTTGGAGCGGAAGTTTGAGAAACGACACACATAATGATGTGCCTTACTTCGTTGGGGACAGCCCGGAGCAGACAACGTTGAATCTGAGCAAAGGGTTCTCCCTCGGCTATACTGCGATACTGAAGCCGACGCTCATCAATAACTTCCGATGGGGCTTCATTCGGCAGAGTTTTGCCAACACAGGCAACAACTCGACCCAGAGATTCATCTTTTTCCGCGGGCTGAACGACAACAGCACTAGCAATTTTTCCAGCGATGCGGTCACGCGCAGCCGCAACTTCCAGGTGCCGGTCCACAACTTCATTGACGACGTTTCCTGGAGCAAAGGCCGCCATTCGATTCAATTCGGTGTAAACGTCGCACGGATCCGCAACCCGCGGACGAGTCAGTTGAATTCTTTTAGCGACGGTGTTACTAACGCTTCGTGGCTGGACAACGCCGCACTGGCCAATACCGGCTCCACGACCGATATGGATCCAGCGGCATTTGGTTTGCCGGCGGTGGACAGTAGTTTTCAAAACAACTATGACTACCCGATGATAGCGCTCGTGGGTGCGGTGACACAGGTGGACGCAACCTATAATTACCTCAAGGACGGCAGCATTCTGCCGCAGGGGGCAGGCACGAAGCGTCATTTTGGCGCCGATTCGTATGAGTTTTACGTGCAGGACTCGTATCGCATGAAGCCCACTTTTACCGTCAACCTGGGTTTGCGCTACTCCCTGTTTTCTCCGCCGTGGGAGACTACCGGCTTGCAAGTCTCTCCGACGATCAGTTTAGGGAAGTGGTTTGATCAGCGGAGAGCAAATATGCTGAAGGGCCTGCCCTCGAACCTGGATCCTCTGGTTTCCTTCGATCTTTCCGGCCCAGCCAACGGAGGCAAGAACAATTGGTACAACTGGGATTACAAGGACTTTGGTCCACGGGTGTCCTTCGCCTGGTCACCCAGGGCCAAAGACGGCTTGTTGAGGAGCCTCTTTGGCGAAGGCAGCAAGACTACGGTTCGCGGCGGCTTTGGAATTGTTTATGACCGCATCGGGCAGGGCCTGCTTACCACCTTCGATCGGACGGGCTCATTCGGCCTATCGACAACGCTGACGAATCCGGCTGGATTGGAGGACATGTCCACGGCTCCGCGGCTGACGGGGCTCAACACAGTTCCCCCGACTGATAACACGGGCGCACCCATTTTTCTGCCCGCGCCTCCAGGCAAATTTCCGCAGACGTTCCCCAGCACCCTGGATACTGGTGGTTTCGCAATTACCTGGGGAGTAGACGACACAGTTAAAACCCCCTACTCCTATACTCTCGACTTCTCGGTCGGTCGGGAACTACCCAATAATTTTTCCATCGAAGTTTCGTACGTGGGACGATTGTCCCACCGGCTATTAACCCAGGCCGACTTAGCGATGCCGCTGGACTTGGTGGATCCCAAGACGAAGGTGGACTACTTCTCGGCGGCCACGGCCTTGGCGAAGGTGGCCAAGACAGGTGTTGCAACGCAAAACGTGACCGCTGCGATGATCGGCCCGACGGCGCAATATTGGGTGGACATGATCCAATCGGCATCAGCCGCAGGGGGACAATACAGGATCCGGAGATGCACAACCATTGATCCGACGACCCAAAATCACGTTGTCACCGGAACAATTGACCCAGTGCAGGCGGCTTATGACCTGTTCTGCGGGTTTAACGGGAACGAGACAACAGCGTTGTTTGTCCTCGATTTGCTGGGAATTCGAGACTTTACGGGCAAGAATAGCCCGTTCTTTCCGGTTGGAGGAGCAAACTCATATTTCAACGCTCAATATTCGTCGCTTTATGCGTGGCGCTCAATCGGTGCCGCCAACTATCACGGTTTGCAAGTCAATCTGCGCCATCGCATGAGCCATGGGGTAGATTTTAGCCTGAATTACACATACTCTAAATCCATCGATCTTGCGTCGGATGCTGAGCGCATCGGCGCTTGGGGCGGACTCGGCGGCGAAGTCATCAACGCCTGGCAGCCAAACGCGCTGCGCGGCGTATCTGACTTTGACACCACGCACCAGATTAACGGCAACTGGATCATTGAGATGCCCTTCGGCCGCGGCAAGCTAATCGGGAAGGACGCTCACGGCTTCTCGGAGGCAGTTATTGGCGGCTGGGAGCTTACGGGTCTAACTCGCTGGACGAGCGGCTTCCCGGTGAACATCTTCAACGGGGCGACATGGCCTACCAACTGGCAGCTTGGAGGTCAGGCGACCCTCGTCGGCCCAGTAAAGACCGGCGTAACGAAAAACCCGGATGGCTCGGTGAACCTCTTCCCGGATCCGACGGGGCCAACAGGAATCGGGGCGTTTCGTCACGACTTCCCTGGAGAGAGCGGGAATCGCAACGTGATTCGTGGTCCAGGCTTCGTGGGTTTGGACCTCGGTCTTAGCAAGCGTTGGAAGATGCCCTGGGCTGAAGGCCAGAGCTTTCAGTTCCGATGGGAGGTCTTCAACGTTCCGAACTTCACGCGATTTGACGTCCAATCGATCACTAACGGTATTGACCAGTCCAGTTCGTTTGGGAAATTTACTGGGTTGCTGACCAATCCCCGTTCGATGCAGTTCTCAGTACGCTACGAATTCTAGCGGTGTTAAGAACTGCGGGGTTATTAAAGGCCCGCTAACGCGGAAGGTCGCCGGGGAGCGAGAGTTCTCCGGCGGTTTCTTGTTGTCTCGTCCAGACAGTGGTGATGGAAGTGGCGAGGGACCGTGTTCGATTGCGGATTCAGCGAGTAAGAAAAGAACAGGACCCAGCTACCTCGGGCGGTTGGGCTATGTTAGTCTAATAGTGGCGCTCGACGGAAAGTTCCGCCTGAGCTCATCGGTCGGGGCGTAGCGCAGCCTGGCTAGCGCGCCTGGTTCGGGACCAGGAGGTCGATGGTTCAAATCCATTCGCCCCGACCAATTTATCCCCCTCAAATTCAATAACTTCATGCTGCTTTTCTTTTTTCGACCGCTTTCAGTTCTGGTTGCGAAGGTTGTGAATTCAAACTGAATCCAAGGCCGATTCTCTTGGCGTAATCCTGTCGGAACTCAATGTCCTCGCGCAGCTGTACCGTGTATCGGTCTGTGATGTTCTTATCCGCATGGCCGAGCCAATACTTTTCTAAGTCCCAGGGGCAACGGTTCTTGCGGAGCCATGCAGCGCGGAAGCGACGAAAGACATGGAAGCCCGATGTCTCGCGTCCCATCTCTTGCAGGATCAGATGCAGACTGTCCCGCAGAATGTTTCTCTGCGAAAGCGGCCCGCCACTTGATGTCTGGAAGAGATACGTTGACTTGCGGAAGTCCTGCCCGACAACGAATGCCTTGAGCATCTTCGTCAGTTCAGGGGGCAGGTCAACGTCCCGTACTGCGTTTTCTGTTTTTGGTGTTTGCTCTTGGCCACGCCACACGGAAGCACGGACGTGGACAGTGAGGCAATCTGCCGAAATTGTCGTGCGTTTCTCGGATGGAGCCTCTGCTCGAATGGCGAGTGCTTCGCCAATGCGTAGACCGCTTCCGCCAAGGAGCGCGTAAAGCATCTTGTAACGCTCCGTAGCTCTGGCGATTATGTCTCCTACCTCTGCATCCGTGGCTGTTGGTCTTCGCTGTATCTTCCTGTTGACGATGGGTAGTCCAATGAACTCGTGGTTCCATGCGCGAGGGAATAGTTGCTCCCCCTCGTTGTCAACCGCCGATGCGACTATGGACTTCGCTACACCGATGTAATTGACCATCGACTTCGCGGAGAGTTTCTTATCCAGCATTGCGGCGGTCAACTTCTTGAGCGCCGCGTTGCCAACATCCGCGAGTTGCATGTCACCCAAATGCGGGTTGAGCCATGCATTGATAGCGTCCCTACACCCGGCGATTGTGGCTGGCTTCACAGGCTTGCGTGTTCGGCTTTGCATATACGTGAGGTATCGATCCGCTTGCTCGCGGAAGGTCACAGATACGATGGCCTCTGTTTGCCGCCCAACCGAATTGACTGCGTTCACGACCATGTATTCACGCGCTGCTTGTTCCGCCAAGGTCCGAGTCCGAAACTTGCCTAGAGTTACGCACTTTAGCTTTCGATCCTCCTGGCCCGGAATGTCCATTAGATAGCGAAGGTGTGCGGACAATTCAGGGTTCCAGTTGTCTGTTCTCGTCCTCCCTTTCTGAAAGATTTGTCCGTCCTGTCCACGGCGACGATCCATGTTCTTGCCTCTCCGCCGTCGCCCTGGCGTCGATGGGACAGTAACTCCAGGATGGTTTGGATGTCGAGGGTACGACTGGCCCGGTACGGCCTGCGCGGGCGCGACACACCACGGCGGCGGAGGCGTTGGCGCGGCGGGCGAAGTGGATTCCGAGATCATCTATGGGGGTTTTAGCAGAATCGGGCGGATGTTTTTCCAGTTGTGAAAGAGTTGCAACTTTCAGTTTCCAAACTTTACCCCTATGCGGATTCTCCAATTGCGAGAGCCTTGGGCGTCTTCGGGGAAGGCAGCGCGGGGACGGGTAGCTTGGCCTTGTCGTCGAGGAATTTGTTCCAGTCCTTCGCGGTGCCCCATGCCTTTTTCGCTGCGAGGATGGCTTGCTCCAGATTGTGGGTCGCGCGGATCGTACGGGCAAAAGCCTTCGATTTTTCGTAGGACGGGTTGAGCCGCTTGGCGGGCGGGTCGGGAATTTCGTCGAGATGCCCGAAGAGTTTTTGCCAGTCGCCCCGCTCGGTGCCAGTCAGCTCGAGAACAAACATTTTTGCTCGCCGGGGATCGAGGCGGAGGAAGAACTGCTTTGTTTGTAGGGCGTATTGTTTGACTCGGAGATCGTCTTGTTCTTCTTTGAGAGACTTGCGCATGTCGGAGGCATGGTGTGCGTAGTCCAGTGTGGAATCGGATTCGGAATTCTCCTTGACCCAATCCAGAGCATTGCGCCCCTCTGGCCTTTGCAGAATCCCATGCCAACTGTCTCTCAGGTATTCGTACTCGTACTTTTCAATGGACGGGTCAAGGCCGAGCTTGAGCGCTCTTTTGTACTGCCAATCTTCTCGCGCCTGAGTGCCGCCTCCGGCTTCCCGAACGGCTTGCTTGAGTGATTGCTTTTCCTCTGGCGTGTATTCACTTTCCTTTGCCAGAAGGGTTCGCACTTGATCCGGCGTGTATTGAGACAGGTGCAAAACATGGTCTTCCGCTGCCTTGTCAGCGCATTCCTGTATTGATGGTACCTTGGTCATGCGGCCTCCTTGCCCGTAGCTATAGTCCATTGACACGCAAGAGCTTTTTTAATGAGACGTATCTTGCGATGACACACAACACGGAACTCACTTTTCGTGGTGCTTGCGAGGTCCTCTTTAGCGGCCCGGAGCACCCCTATAAGGTCATCGGCATACGCGATAATCCTGTCTAACTCTCGGCCGTTTAAGGGCTTTCTGATATGCGATGGCTTTCTAATATGGATCATGCCGCCCCCTTTTTTCTCCGCTCCGGCACGGTAAAGCCCCAGGCTTGAACCAGGTTGTCAGCGTCATCTTCCAAGGTTGGAGGATTTTCAAGCATCGCCCGGTGTCCGAGGTGAACATGGGCAAACTCGTGCGCGACAGTGAAATCGACCTCTTCCTGCACCATGCTCTCAAGCTGGGGCGATAGGTACACCACCACGCCACAGAGCGGCTCCGGGTATACCTGGCCGAGGACGTGCTGACTTGGAGCGACGACCAGCAAGATTGGCAGGGCGTCGTAGACCGCCACGGGCATGCGTTCGGAAAGTTTTCGCATGGCTTCCACGGTCTTAACGCGGTCGTCGTGGTCAAACCAGCCTGTTTCCAGAAATTGGTATTGAAAGTCCTCCCATAGTTCTGTCATGTTCGACTCCCTACCTCGAACTTCTCAGCGTTCTCCATGAGGTATTCCTCGATATTTTCGGCGGCAGGATCATAGGTGCATTCGCCAGCCATTCGGCAACGGGAATCCGGCCAGCAATCCAAACGGTGATATTCATGCAACTTTTCCTCCGCCTCTTCCACAAGCTCGTCAAAGTGGATAGCCTTGTGGTACGCCAGCGCGGCCGCATCAAACTTCACCTTTGCATCTGGGACTCCGACCTGCTTCGCGGTTTGCTCCTTCAAATCAGCGATCCGCTTCTCCAAATCAGCGACCTCAGAAGCGACGGACGAACTGGCCTGCTCTTTGAGGCGTTTCAATTCTTCGCTGGCTTTCCAAACTTCCGTCTGTAGTTCCTTGATCTTGTCCGCGTCCCGCTCAAGAATGTCGGCCAGCGTGGGGACCTGCACTTCCCTAATGTCGCCCTCGGTGAGGGCGGCCAGTTTTTCGACCCTGCTCTGCCGTTTTGCTCGTTCATCCTCCGCCTCTGCACGAGTTGAAAAGGAAAAATGCCAATAGAGATTCCCATAGGCTGGCGGCTTCCCATGGGCGGTATCAAAAACGATGTACAGTGGGTCGAGCGTCTTGGCCGAGATGATTCTCGGCACGCGCTCAAGGCCGCCACGTATCAGTTCTGTGATGATGTTGCCCTTTGCGGTCTTCCGCGTTACCTCCGTGTTTGCCATTTCACACACTGAGAATGAAACAGGATTAGCTTTCCACCAGGCGACCTGTTTCATTGCCTCTTCTCTCGATCCGAACCGCCCATTTCCAACTTCGAAGTATGTATTCATGCCGCCTCCTTTTTAACCTCCACAGCGACGAAAATAGCCGCGCCGCATGCGCCTTTCAAGCGCAAACCGCGTATGACATGAGCCAGGGACGCAAGATGTTGCGTTTCAGTCCAAGCGCATCGTCACTTTTTTCTGGGCGTGGGATTTGCGTTCGGTGGTCTGGCCGCGCCCGGAAAAAAGGCGGCGCGATTCTAAAACGAGACAAGTCTCACTTTACCGGGAGCCGCCTGCAGCGGCCCACATTGCGGACATTCGCATACAAAATAGTACGTTGTAGACATAGATGGTCGTGTGCCATCGCGGTAGGCTAGGCTGCTCCAATGCCTAAACGCGAGACCAAGAGGATTGCCAGGCTAATCGACGCAGCAGTTGAGATTCTCGACGCCGAGCGGCCCATGACGCTACGGCAACTTTTCTACCGTCTCGTGAGCACCGGCATCATCGAAAACGACCGGAACCACTACCAAATGATGAGCCGCGTTATGACGAAAGCAAGGGACGATGGCCGGTGCGACTTTGACGCCATCGTGGACCGTTCCAGGCCAGAGTACTGCCGGGATGCGTTTGCAGACGCGGCTGCATATCTCAAAGCCGTCGCCCGCTCGTACCACAAGGATTACTGGCAGTTGCAGTCGTGGTACTGCGAGGTATGGGTGGAGAAAGACGCGATTGTCGGTTGTATTGAAGACACAACCAACGACCTTGGCGTTAAGGTGCGGGTAGGCCGTGGATTCCAGAGCACAACACGGGCGCATGAAATCGCGGAATATTTCGATACCCTTGACGACCGAAAGCAAATCCGAATCTATTACCTCGGTGACCACGACCCGTCTGGCCGCATGATCGAGGACGACCTACGGCGGCGTATCGAGCACTACACATCCAAAGACTTCACGCTTAGGCGACTGGCGATTTTCCGGGAAGACATTGAGGCATTCAACCTTCCACCGCTGCGCGTGAAGCATTCGGACTCGCGGGCACGGGGATTCGTCGCGGAGCACGGCGGGGAGTGTGTAGAGCTGGACGCCCTACCTCCTGCCGAGTTGCGGCTCAGAGTGCGGGACGCCATTGAAGCCCTTATCGACCGCAAGCTGTGGGACAGAGCCGTGAGGGTCGAGACCGCCGAGCTTGCCAGCATTAGGGACACGCTCAACCGCTGGCCGGGGACCGCGCATTCGACAAGGTAAAAGGAATGACAAGGCCCCAACCCTTGCGGATCGAGGCCCTGCCCTGGTCGAGGGGCGGCTGCCTGGCTTCATCTGCCGGTTCTGCCCTTTTTCGGAGGTTCCGAAGCCACCGGAGCGCGCTCCGGCTCGACGGAGCCAGGATTCCAGAATTTTCCCGCATAACCTGTCCCGTTCGGGACAAGAGCGCGGGGGAAAAAAGCGGAGAATGCCCCCTGACTGTATTTCTTTCCAGCTGGACTGACTTATGAGAGTTTACTGCTCAACGTGTGCCGCCAGGTTCACGGAACTTTCTGATGGAGTGGCGCTCTCGCCCGATTTTCACTTTACTTGCAAGGAGTGCCTGCCGAAAGCCGATGCGGTCGGCGCTCGGAGGCTGGACACGGCCCACGATCCGGGATTAGCGCGGAAACGTCATAAGCCAGATGATGAAGGGACAAGCATTGAGGTCGAAGCATTCCTCTCGAAGATCCGGACAATAGCTAAGTCGTTTGCCAGCCAATATGAACTGGACCTGGAGGACTGCATTTCGGAAGGCACTATCGGCCTCCTAGATGCGGCTTCAACGGTTTCCCGAAGCGGCAAGACCTTGACCGCCAGATACGCCGCTGCAGCAGTGCGTCGAGCGATATTCAAGTTCGCAGCAACGGAACTCGCCGAGCGTGGCAAGGCGCGGAAAATCGATCCGCAAACTGGACAAAAAAAATGGGTGAACCTGAGGAATGTCACGAGCATTCACGAGAAATTCGAGACCGCTACCGACCAAGACGGTGACACCGACACCGGCCCGCTTTCCCTCCACGAAGCCATGTCGTCCACCGTCGATAGTCCCGAAGATGAAGCCATCAAGGCGGAGGCAAGGGGCCGGGCGGAGAGTGCTGTGCGGAAACTGCCCGCGCTGTGGCAAAAAGTCTTGCATCTCCTCTTCGACAAGGGCTTGACCGTAAGGGAGGCAGCGTTTGTTTTGCGGATGAGCAAAAGCGAAGTGGCGCGCATTTCCAGGGCGGCTACGGACGAACTATCCAAAAACCTTGGGACAAAAAAGCCCGAAAATGCCTATGACATATTAGGAACCCACACTTATGAAGCCGCCGAACTGAAGAAGGCGGCCTAGCCTTAGGGTTTCTGACTTTCGCGCTGGCCTTCACCAGGTCAGCCACGCGCATCAAGCGCCCAAAGCCTTTTCGCAACTACTGCCTGACCGCAGAAAAGATTTTATTTGTAAAGAGATTCTCGGCCAGTCACCGAGATCGTGCAGGCCCTAGTCAAGCCTGCTCGCCAGCGAAAAGGCACATGGGCGTAGGTTCCTCCCCCGGAATCTGCGCCCTTTTTGTTTTTGCCCGGAGTAGGCGCATGGACCGAGAACTCACCAACGCGGAAGCGGCTACGCACAATCTACCCGGCCGCGAGCAATTTCCGCCGTTCGATCCTCTCGATTGGTATGTCAGGGATGAGGAGGCTAGGCATCATGGGGAATCCGGCAACGCGGATCGGAACAATGAACCCAACCGTCCTGCAGCACTGGCAACACTCGCTGGCCATGCTGATTGTGAGCGAAGAGCGCGCCCGGTGGATTCAGGAGCGGTATCCGCCGACCGACTCGGGCCGGCCGGGGATTCTGCATTGCGAGCCGCAAAGGAAAACCAGCCGCGCAAAGGACGCGCAAAACGGTCGGAAAATGGACGAAGCCGCAGAAGTGGCCGAAGTCGCTTGAAGTAAAGAGTTTCACGCGCCACGGAAGGCGCGGAGTGAACGAAAGGATGGAACAATGTACGGCACCATCAAATTATACAAAGCTGAAAAGGGTTTCGGCTTCATTCGCCACGCCGATGGAGACGATACTTTTTTTCATGTCTCCGACTTCCCACCTGGGATCGAGCCAGAGGTCGGCCTCGCCGTGGAGTTTCAGATCGGCAAGCGGCGCGGCAAGGAACTGGCGCTAAACATCAAACCCCTCGCTGCTGCTTGCGCCGTACTGGGCGGGGGCGGCGATGGGCATTAAATCCAGTCCCCAAGTAAAACGCCGAGGGGCACCCGTCAAGGCTGTACGAGATGCCCGCCATGTCGCGTTCGACTTATTCGGTCATGGCCACGCGGCGCACGTTCGCAAGCTCGTGTTTTTGTACCTCGCCACATACGCCGACGCTGACGGTTCCGGGGCATATCCATCGCGCGCCACCATCGCCGAGGATTGCGGCCTCACCGTTCGCGGTCTTTCTGACGTGCTCGCCTGGCTGCGCGATCACGCGCTTATCACCGTCGAGCACAAGGGCAGCGACTACGGAACGAACAAATATGCCGTGCTGTTCACCGATGAAGCCCTCCAAGTAGCGCGATTGAAAATCGAACAGGACAACACGCAAGCCGCGCTCCGCGTCAAGGCCGAGCGCACCACTGAGAAGTGCCGCGATAGGGCGAAGGCATTTTGGAACAGTGAGGCCGGAAAGGTCGCCAAGACACACCTGGCCAGGAGAAATGCAAAAGGAGACCAGGAACTCCAGAGTTCCCCATCACCGGGAACGTCAGAGTTCCCCATAGTAGGGAACCCCAGTGTTCCCCATGCACCAGGAACAGATGGCATGGGACGGGGAACAGATGGCATGGACACCGGGAACCCCAGTGTTCCCCCTACCGTCCTTTCTTTACCGTCCAAAGAGAGAGAGGAGCAAAGTGCAGAAGCCGCTCTCTCTCCCTTGCAGGTCAATGTAGACTGCGACTGGATCGCCAGCGAGGTCGCGTACAGGAAGTGGCCCGTGACACCAGGCGCGCAGAAAATCATTCACGCAGCCCTCGAGGGCGGGCGCAAGCGCGAAAGTGTTCTCGAAGCTATTCAAGCGACAATGGCGACGATGCCAGGCCGCGAACGTCACGCGGGGCTGTTTCTCGAACAGAACCTCAAGCCGCAGATAGCAAACCTTGATCGTGCACCATGCGGTGACGATGACGGTCCCACGCGCCGCAATCGTCCAACCTATCTCGACGAGCCGCGTCCTGCCCCGCTCACCGGCAAGGAGCTGGAAGAGATCAACGCAATAAACGCGGTCGCCCGCGCGAAGATCGGGCTGCCCGCGCCGATGGCCGCACGCGCGGCGGCGTAGGCCAGTGTAATAACAGAAAACCCGTGGAGAAATAACGCATGCCGCAAATGGGAAACGATTGAAGCCCAGCCGGTGATTCCGGCGATTCCTGGGGTAAAAGAAAATGCGGGCGCAGTGAAATCGTCAAGAGGAATGACCATGGACATGAAACAATTTTCGACGCAGCACCGCGTAAGAATCCGGCGCGACGGTTGCGGCGAGGAGATCATTCTCGGCCGCCAGTTTTGCGCCGACATGCCAAAGCGCACGGAATACCGCGCGCATGTCTATGAGTATGGAGACAGCAGGCTTGGGGTCATGCTGCTTTTTACGTCCGCACGGAAATGGGAATCGGCGAAGCGTAAACTCACGGCGGCGGGGTTCACGCTCAGGCAGGATGGCCACACCGAAGGTACGCTCTTATTCGACCCCGCGAACGAAGCGCAAGCCCGCCTCGCCCTGGCTGTCATCCGGGCCAAGCGCATTCGGGAATTGAGTCCGGCGCATAGGGCAACCGCTACGGCAGTCCTAGCCGCATCCAGGACGCTCACGAAGGCCGCGTAGAATGGCCCGACCATCGTAAAAAATGGGGGTCCCAGCGGCTAGGAACGCACAAATCCCTAGCGTCAACTGGCAGCCTATGTGCCAGGTGCCAAACGCTCTGAGGGGAGTTTCCGGACAAAAGTTCATTTCCCGGACGTCTGGGCTACGGTCTCGCGGCTTTGAATGCGGCACCTACACTGATTCCAAACTTGAAAGCCCCCCTCTACTTCGCCAGTCGGCAAGTCTCGCGGGAGATTCCAGTTTGCAGTGCAATGGCGTCCCACGAAAGCCCCTGCGAGCGGAGGGCATGAATCCTTGCGCCATCCACTTCGACGCGCGGCCTTCCGATCCTAGCGCCACGGCGACGAGCAGCAGCCATGCCGCTGAGGGTTCGTTCGCGTATGAGGTCTCGCTCGAACTGAGCCATCGAGCCGATGACGTTGAACATGAGCCGACCGGCTGGCGTAGAAAAGTCCAAGTTGTCTTTGAGGCTAACAAAGGCGACGCCAACGGCTTCAAGTTCTGCAATGACGTTCACCAAATGCTTGAGGCTGCGGCCTAGCCTGTCTATTTTCCAGCAGAGAAGCACGTCAATCTTGCGCCGCTTGGCGAGGATGAGCACCTTGTTTAACTCCGGGCGGCTATCCAGGCTTCCGCTCGCAATGTCAACATGCTCCGCGACGATCTGGAATCCGCGACGTTCTGCGTATTCTCGTAACTCCGACACCTGCATGGAGACGTTTTGTTCGGCAGTTGAACACCTTGCGTAAATTGCACAACGGTTATTTGCCACGGCGTTTCTCCTTGGATCGCACTAGCTTTCTTTCTTCGCGCGGAGGCACATCGTACATTCCGCGCCTCGCTCATTCGGGAAGGCTCCGATGCTCTTGCGCTTACCGCAAGAAGTACAGCGGCGCTTCCCTTTCAAAATCGGAGCAGGCGTCGTGTATTCCTTCGGCGCAACGCCAAGCGCCCGGACGTGGTGCGCAATCGTTCCAGGCGCGCGATGAAGGATGCGGCCAATCTCGGCCTGCGACTTTCCGGCCTTGAGTAGCTTAGCGATCCTCTCGCGCAATTCCTTATCGACTTTTCTACCGCGTGGCATGTGTCGGTGCTCGGAAGTATATACCGTGACCGCAGATAGGCTCTCTTTCTCGTGCGCTCCTATACTGTGGAGCTAGGCGCATCCTGTAGCGTCCGCAAACTGACCGGGCGCTAGTGGCCACGTCTAGGCGATCACGCTACTTGCTTTCCGGCCAGTTTGTGGCCAGTGGCGCAGCAAGAGCACTTGCCGTCCGCGTTGAGCAACACAACATCAACGTGCTCCATGAGGCATTCGCCACAGTTCATGGGATCAACGCCATACGTCGAGCGGACGTGCTCACGGCTAGGAATGCTTCCCTGGCCGCCAATCTTCTGCGCGTGGTACGCACGCACCTTAGCTCGCCATGCCTCAGCGTAGGGAGAGGCTGGTAATGGAGTGATCTCAAGGAACTGCAAGGGACAAGAGACTTCATACGGCCCGGTACTCTCGTCCATTGCTTTGTAACCCCATCCGTAACCGCGCTGCGATTCGAGCAGGTACAGCCCGATAAAACGCGCTGCGCGGTCTTGCGAGTTATGCTCGAAGACCACCCACAAACAGCGTCCAACAGTCTTGTGAGCAATCGGAGAGTATTCCGCAGGCTTGGCACTGCCCGACAAACATTCCTTGATAATGTCGGCCTTGCTTGCGTCTTTTGTGAAGTCCCATCCCATAGTGGCCTCTCTATCTGATTCGCTAGGCGAATCGTGCAAGGCACTCGCGGGAATGCCTTGACCGTCGCGCCTAGAGTGCAAGCAGTTCCACTTGCAAACTATTCACTGCGTCTCGGACGTTGTTCTTTCCGTCTTGCACCATGCGGAGGAAGTTAGGTTTCTCCGCCGTGTCTCCGGCCTCTGCAATCCAGATGCGTTCCAGCAACGTCGCGGCCTCTTTCGCCATGCCGTGAGATTGGAACTGCAAGACCATGCAACGGGAGAGGAAACGAGGATGCAGTCGCTCTGTGTCGTTCGCTGTGAAAATGAAAACGGTCTGCGGGGGGAATGCAGTCCCGTCAAGTTTGGACAGGAAACTATTCTGCGCTGGCGGAGTCATAATGTCCGCTTCGTCTACCAGCACGACGTGCAAGGTGTTGTTGCGTGGGACGTAGTGACACTGGCGCGTTACATCCTCGACCGTTTCCACGTTGCAGCGCTGAGAGGGGATATGGTGAAGTTCTCCCCGGATTGCTTCGCATAGCGCCAGTGCCATAGACGTTTTGCCAGTGCCGCTAGGTCCGACAAAGAGGAAGGCCGCGTTAGGGAATGGCGCGGCCGCAAACTTCGCTAGTACTCGCTTCGGTTTGTCGAGTCCAACAAACTCCGCGAGAGAATGCGGCCTATACTTTTCAGACAAAGAGGCCGGAAAATTGAATCCGACCTGATCTGCCTTGACTGCGCCAGTCATTAGCGCCGTACCATTGAATAGGGACATTACGCGGCCTCTCTTTCCTGAGTCGTAGACTCACTTTCGGATTGATCTGCAAGGGACTTTGCTGCAATGTAGTCAGCGGCCTTTTGTGCTTGGGATGCTGCTGAGAGAATCAGTTTGTGGTCTGCCTTGAGTCTGGTAATCCAGTTCTGCAAGTAGGCCGCCGAGTTTTCCAGCGTCTCGCGTTCGATACCGGAGAGGCCGCACAGAAACGCTGCAGTCATTTCCGCTATCAATTCCTCTTTGCTGTAAGACTCACTGCCAAAGTGTGAGGGGTTGTCGAAGTCTTCGCGGTGCAAGCGCGAAGCGTGTCCAGTGGAATGGCCTAACTCGTGGAACAGTGTCGAGTAGTATTCAGCCGGAGAATGAAACAGGGAACGCGCTGGCAATCCTATGGCGTCTTTGCGAGGGGAATACCATGCCGCATCTGATTGCTCGAATGCGGGAGGATTTGGCATAGACTCCGCCAGTGATTCAGCGGCCTCTATTGCCTCAAACTCGCTTCGCTTGTTCCGTTCAAAGACAGCGCGAGGCAGGTCTATGTTTTCCGTTTGCGTGAGATTGAAAACGCCGTAATAGCGAAGCAAAAATGGTTTCTGGAGTCTGCCTGTCTTGGCGTTGATCTTCTCTTGCCCGACATTCCAGAAAGTAACAAGGTGAGACTTGCTCCCTGCCTTGATCTTTCCGCCTATCCTGTTCGCCTGATTGAGAGTCAGCCAGTACTTAGACTCGAATCCGGCAGTAGCGAGCATGAAGACGTTTAGGCCGCGATATGGTTTCTGGCTGAGAAGATTGCAAGGCATGGCGCTCGACCACGGCTTACGCCACGGCGCAACGCCAGATTCCAGAGACTTGATGACTTGCTCTGTAACGATCTCGTAGACGTTCGGCATGTTATGCGTTCTCCTTTAGTTCGATTGACAGCCAACCGCGTCGTTGAAAGATGGCCAGCATGGACAACGGCTCAAACGTGCCAAAGCCGGTAACCGCGTTTCGGAAGTGAATCTCATGCGGTCCACGGGTAGCTTGATAAAGACCATCCGAGAGATACGTGGGACGGTTTGCGCCAGTGATCCTCACTTGGACAAGTACCGTGTGACCGTGCTTGATAGTCGATAGGTCCATTCGGTTCCTCCCTTCGCCATTCGATATGCTCGAATGTCTGCATACGCTAAGAGCAAGCGAGAAACCAAATGGTTCGATAGTGCAGACATTCGACTTAGTAAGAATGAGGCGCGTGCAAAGTGCCGAAAGTGCCGCAAAAGGTCAAACAAATTCCGTCACTGTGTCAAAAAATGCAGACATTCGACTTAGGTATGAATGCGGACTTACGGGGGTTACCTGGCGCTTGGCAAATGTTCCGACATGCGGCGCAAATTGCGGTGAAACTGCGGTGAAACGTGATCTGAAAGCAATCCGCACGGCGCAGGCAGGGTAGACAGCGCGGAATAATGTCGGAGCAAGGGACAGAATCGCAATTAAGGGTATTTTTTTGGCGTCACAAATCGCCAATGTTTATGCGGGTTTCCGCGATCCGGTTTAGCTTGCAATAATCGGAACCGTTTTTGGCAATCGCAATCTTCTGCAAACCTCGCGCAAACACCATGCGAATTAGTGTCTTAGCGTGTTCCTGTGAGGGATTGAGGATTGGTCTGTCGAGCTGATCGTCGTCGTGCTTTTGTTGGCGTTTTCCGTCCGTTTTTCATGTAGGGGGACCCTATTCGGTTTGGCTACGAGACCCGGCCCAACCCCTTTGGGGTATTCCACGTAGCGGATGGTCACACGGTGACACCCTTTTATGCGGGTCCCTGCACCTCCCGGAACGTAGTGCAGAAGCGAGTACAAAGCGAGGGAAGTTCGTGGTGCAAAGTGGGGGAGCTTTGGTGCAGTTGTGAAAATGCGGAGGCGGCGTTGAGATTTCCCAAGCCGGACAGAATTCACGCGAGGGTAGTAGAGAATCCAAAGGCTCCGCTCAAGACGCGCATTGCCGCTCTGGAGGCGATACAGCGGCCCTCCATGCGCCTGCTCTACCGGCTAGTGTCCGATTCCATGAGTTTGAATTTTCACGAATGGAGCTGAGGAAACGTGCAAGACAAAGACAGTCTGATCCGCATTCTAAATGACCCGCTGAGTTCCGCTGAGGAGAAGGCCCAAGCGCAGCGGGAGTTGGACGCTGTTGACGGCCAGGCTGATGACGGCCAGGCCGATTCATTCCCCGTCCACGACGCCACGCGCGCGCTGCTCGCCGCTCTGAAGGTAGAGCGCGTCGAGAATCTGAGCGAGGAAATCTATGAGAAGTATTGCGCCACGGTCCACGTGAGGCCAACAGACATGATCTGCAAGGAATTTTACTTCTGGTGTGCGCCATGCGAGCGGACGTTGTGGCTGCTCACAGACAAGGACCGCGTTGGCGGGCTACGCTGGTGGTGGAATAACGTGCTGAACATTTGCGGGGACCGCGAAGACGTCAAGGCGCACGCGCGGCGGAAACTGGCGGAACTCCATGAGTGACCCGTGGGCACCGTTGCCAGGCTTCGAGCCTTACGAGCGGCCACAGGCCGGTGACTTTTCGCAGCCAGACCGTAAGGCGTCCGACTTGCGGACATTCCTGCGGGCATCCATTCAGGCCGTCCGGGAAACGGAAATTATTGAGGCTGCGGTTTCATGGGTGCGGTTGCCTTCGGGAACCACGGCACAGCTCACGCGCAAAGCGGCTGACCATTGGGAACTGTCGATCCCGCTGGGGCGCGATTGGTTTGAAGTCGTTGAAGGGGTGAGCCGCGAGGAAGTCTTGCGGAAAGCAGGGGCAATGCAATGAGCAGTCTGAACAGCAATCCAATTGTTGTAACCGCCGACGCGGACATTTCGACTGGCTGGCGCGCATCGCAGACATTGAACACCGGAACCATTCCCGGATACACGGCGAAGCGACAGCCAGGAATCCATCCCGTAAAGATTCTCGTCGAAGCGGCGGCGACCACCACGGTCAACGGAACAATCAACGTCACCGACCCGAACGACGGCACGGTACTGTGGACCGTTGCGGTGAACGGTGCGACTACGCACCTGGTTGGCGACATTTTGACCCGCGAGGATTTCGAAGAGCACTTTCCGGCGTGGCGGGACTTTACGATCACCGGCCCCACGGCCACAGCCACGAAAGTCTACATCTGGTATCGGACGTAAAAAGGAAAGAGGGATAAATATGCCAGCACCAGCACCGAAGAAAGTGGAACCGATAACCGGCTTGGGGTATGACCCGAATTTTGGCGGCCTTGATTTGAGCGGCTGCCCAAGCGTCCAGCCGTTGCCGAAAGACGAGGACGCCAGTTTCGTTGACGAAAACTTTGGCGGCCTGGTGAGCGAGAGCCGCACGCGGCTGCGCGACGTCTTGCCCAAGATGGTCGAGCAGGCCGGGAGTGATCCCGAGATTGCCCGCTTGCTCAAGGAAGCCGGAATCGAGAATCCCAACGCGCCGAGCATCGTGCATGTTTGCGACGAGCCCTTCAAAGTGTTTTTTGACCAGAATACTTGGCGCTCCACGGGCACACTGGCCGGAATCAAGTACAACGTGACCGCCGAGGACCGGGAGGGGCTTTTGGGCAAACTCACGCAGCTCGCTCGCCGCGTCGAGGCGGAGAGAATCCACGAACTCACAGAGAGCGAACGGCTGCAAGTCGTGAGGCTGGCGCAAAGCGGCGACGTGCGCGGGGCAATTGCCTTGCATCTGCGTCTAAGCATCGGTGAAGAGCGCGCGAATCAATACGAGAATCCGAATGAAATGATGGGCGATCGGGCGTTGGCCGGAGCGTTCGACGAGGCTGCGGCCTTGACGTGGTTCGCCGCTCGCCCGCAAGTGCAAGACAGCGCCGAGTTCCAAGAATTTTTGGAACGTTATCGCGGCGGCCGTCCTCTCACGCACGATTTGCTGGATGGTGCGCACGCGCGGTTCCAGGAAGACCAATACAAACGCACGCCACTCCTTCCGCCAAAGAAGGAAGCCACTCCCACAGAAATTCGGCAATCGCTCGAAGACGCGGACGACGAAACTATCAGGCGAACGTATTGGAGCACCGCCACGGCTATTGCGCGTGCCGCGCGATAACCGACTCCCCGGCGCTCCCTTGAGGCCGCACGACTATCCCGCAACAAAAATCCCACAAGGAAAAACAAAATGAAGTCAGAAAACAATCAGGTCATCAAGTTAAGCCGCGCCCAGAGCGATCCGTACGTGGCGCTCGCGGAGGACTTTCCGATTGTGGAAGATGGCACGCCGTTTCATGCACAGTGCGGCTCCAATAAACGCGAATACGAGAGCCTATTGAAGGAATCGGAGAAGCTCAACACCAAATCTCCATTCACAGGCACCGCTCCTCGCGCGACATCGGTAAGCGATGCAGGCAAACCTCACACTGACGGGATGGGCCGCGACGAAAAGTAACCATGCGACTCACGCCCCAAGAAGAGGATCTGGTTCGCTGGCTCTACGTTGTCGCCGGATTTTCAGGGGCGAGGCTGGCACGAGACTTTGAATGCTCGGTGAGTGACATCGAAGAAATTGTCGCCACCGGCTTGGCGCGGGCACTGAATCCAACAAGCAAGGCGGCAGGGCGCAAGCAGAAACCTCGCCAGATGGACTTTCAGGCGGTGAAGCCGCAAACGGCAACACCGAAACTGGACCGGGAACAACTCCTAGATATTTTCCGCCGCACGTTGACTGAGATGCCGTAGGCGCGCCCTTTTGAAAACCTGTTGGTATTCGTCGCTGAGCATGGCATCGACCAGCGACATGGACGCTTCCATCGGGCAATCCGGCGCATGTGGCCCGCGATCTGTTTCACCGCCGCATGCGGGACAGGCATCCGCACACAGGCGCAAGTCGGTGAGTTTGGCTTTGAGATGCAGCAGTGTCTGCGCGTCCACCGTGAATGGACTCATTCGTTCCGGCCTTTCAGGGACAATCCATTGATGCCATAGACCAAAGTTTTCCGTCAAGGGTACTTTGACGCCGCCGCCAAAGTAATCCGTCACCCGGCGAAGCCGATTGCTTCGTTCGGGAACATAGAGCGCAGGCGAGCAATGAGAATTCTAGGCGTTGATAAGAAGTTCGAGCGCCTCAAGCAGCTCGGGGGGATACTCTTGGCGGTCTCTTGCTGAAAACCGAAATGCTCCATCCACTTCCCGGAATAGATGGCCGTGGAACGGAATCGTGCTTCCCCGATACACCAAGCGGCTGTCTGTGGGACTGGCATCGACTACCAAACGCTCGCGGCGCGCCCACTCAGGACCGTGATCGAGCGCAGCACACGGATGCACCCAGAGAGTACCGAATGGCGATTGCAGCGGCGAATAGCTCACTGTGCATATCATACAAACAAATGGGACAGCCGAACGAGTAAGGCGAAAAGACAAATTCAGGAAGATGTGAGCGCGGCTCTCGACCAGGGCCGCGTTTTTTATTTGGTGGTCATGCTACGATTTGCAAGCTAGGAGCGGACCAATGGCCGAAAGAAAATTAGAACGCATCATCGTCGCTGACCGTAGGTTTTTCTTGTATGGTTTCCCGTTGCAGGGCTTCGCTCTGAAGTTTGTTTCTGGCCCTGAAATGACGAAAGACGTGAAACCGGGATCGTGGTTGGATACGTGGGAAATAGCGGACGGAAAGCGCCGTTTTGGTTTTGGGCCGCAGAGGAATGTTGCTTTTGGAACGAAGGAAGCTGCCACAGAAGCTCAAAAAGAGTTGGAGAAAGCGGTAGAGATAATCACAGAAGTTGTGGAATAGCCGCCTTCGCGCCTTTTTATTTCTCCGCCAGTCTACGCCTTAACTGTCCAACTCTCTGCCGCGACAGGCCCACTTGACGCGCTATCTCGTCGTCTTTCATGTTCGGTAGCCTGTCCACAATTGCTTGGTAATGGTTGTGCAGAACGCCGTCCTGATGGGCCTGCGTGTTTGCTGCTCCGCACTGAGGGCAGATTTTAGGCGATTGCTTTACCTTCGCGCGCTTTCCACGGCGCATCTACCTCGCCTCCGCTTTCGTTACCGCAGTTCCCTCCGCGATTGTCGAGTTCATTTCCAGAATCGCGGCCTTGTACTGGTCCATGCCCTGAGTAATTGAGTTGAGATTCCCGTTTGTCCAGTAGCTCAATATGGATGACAGACCGGCCATGGATTTCTTGTGAATCTCGCCGATGTGTCTGTCCATGTTTGCAAATGCGGGCGGGACGGTGCCACGGGTCGCGCGATAGTTCGAGTAGCGCGCGTTCTCGTCGGCGAATGCCTTACGCGCGGCGGTGCGGCAATCGTCAAGCGTCGAAGTGCCGTCAGATGCGCCAGCCCAAATCGTAGCCAATTGCGTTCCAGCGGCGTTCGCTGAATTCAGGTATCCGATTGAGGCACGGACATAACCCTGATCGGCGGCGGGAAGCGTCTTGCTCGGTGTTGTGTTTGACACCGAGGGAGCTGGCGAGTCCGAATGTGTTGTGCTTGTGGACGTACTTGTACTCGCCCAAACGATGAAGGCCAAAACCACAATGGCCGCGACAATCGCTATGGCTTTGCTGGGCGACGGACCACCCGTGCTCGCTTGTGGTTGAACCACCTGGCCAACAGTCGGGCCGCGACCCGCGAGAGCTTGTCGAGCTACTGGAGAATCGAGGGGGATTACAGCCGGGCTTCCACAATTCCTGCAAACCTGTGCAACAGTGCTGTGCCGCCAGATGGAATAAATCAATCCGGGGAGCAAGAAGAAGCACCACAAAAACAACTCCGTGAGGATGGACCCCTTCATGCTGCGTTTCGTGTCTCCGACTGTCCCGCAGACTGTGCAAAGTTTCTGTTCCGCCATGAGGACTCATCTCCGTTCGATGGGCGCTGTTAAGCGTAGAACTGCCCCGCTCTCGAATCTTGCGCATGAATCCAAGCGAGGCAATGGTACGAGTTCCCGATGAGTAACGGGTAGGATAAATAAGATGGCATGCGCGGCTCAGCTACGACGCCGCGCGGGGCCGCGCCTTTTTTGTTTTTCGGCAGGGGCAGGTTGATTCTTGTACAGATCAGCGATGGTGCCGTGGTGTTCGAAGTACGGCATGGCCCATTCAATCAGGTTTCGGAGGAAATCAGAAACGGAACGGCGTTCCAGTTGTTTGGCGGCTTTAACCAGGCGTTGCGCCAATTCGTCATCGAAGCGAACAGAGATATGCTTAGAGGAAACCCGCTTGGTTTTATTATTCACGGCTATTCCCACCCCTTCCATTTCAAGCAATTCAATTTTGGTAGCAATGGTGGAAAAAACCGATAGTGCATGGGGCCTGTAAATTCTGTTACCGGAGTCCTGGAACGGGGTGGGAATTGATTGAATGTATGCTAACTAACGGAACTCAGCGCGGTCTCTTCGGGGGCCGCGTTTTTTATTGGGCCGTCTCGTTCAGCTACACGCCTGTCGCGCCGCAACTCGAAGAACTGGCAGAGGCAGAAGTCATGAGTTCAGGAGATTTGGGTGTCGTATGATCCCGTGCGCGGAGCTAGGGGGCAGGTCACCGGTAGGCTTGCTTCATCGAGGGTGCCGAAGCAAAGAGCGGAACGCCGAGGATTTGGTACGCGCGTTTCAGTTTTTCAAGCTGGTCCTCGGATATGGGCATCGAATGTCTGTGGAACTCTCTCTCACGTCAAAATTACTTTGCCTTTGGAAGTTTCACAGGTTGAGGTTCATCCTGGCCGAGAAACCGCTCTATATTGTCCTCGACTAGATTGTCTCGGACACCGAACTCACGCAACGCTTCTTGGGCACGAGATAAATTTGCTCTGTACCCTTCCATATTCCCGTCGCGCCGGTCCAGGCCAGCCAAGCGCATGTACGCGTGGGCAACATCAAGGCCAAACGCTCTTCCGTCTGATACCTTACCAGCAGTTTTCGCCTGCTGAGCGAAGCTGACGAAGTCTGACAGAGCAGCTCTTGCGTGTTGTTCATCTGCGTAACGATACTGAAGGTGAGCGAGTGCGGCGTACGTTCCCACTGCTGCCCACTGGGACATCCGTTCGTTACTCAAACTGATGGTATGCCTGGCGTATATAACTGCAACCGACATCCCTAGCCCCAGTCCAACAACAAGGGCAAGTCCCAACTTCATACCCAGTGAATTCACTTCTTCTCCTTCGGCATTCCATCCTGCTGCTGGCAGCCATTGAACTCGCGAACGACGGTTGCCAAGCGGTCGGGCGACGCGTCCTTCCATCCCGCCGCCTGAAGGAACGTCATCCCCTGCTGAATGGCATCAGATGCTTGCTTTTCGGAGCGTATTTCGGCCATTTTCCCGCTCCGATAGGCGACGACCGCCCTGGCGACATTCAGCGGCGGGTCAAGGTTCGCTTTCTTTGCGCTCACCTCAATTTGATCGATGACTTGCCTTTCGCGCTCGATGACCTCTAGGGGCACAGGCTTGCCGTCACACGTCCCCGCAGCCGCCTCCAGTCCCCCAAGCCGGGCCATCCCCCGGTACGTCTGGTCAAATGGTGAGTCGTTCGAGCTACCTTGATAAATTAGCGGGCTTTTGAAAATCACTTGGTAGGAGTATCCGAAGTACCCTACAAGTGCTCCTGCCGCCAGCCCGATCAACCCAACAGCCACGATGATCAAAGTATGTCGCAGGCTTGGTGTTCTCTTGTTCTCAACGGCCATAAGGCGAAATTCCTCCAGGATATGCTTCTTATCCGCTAAACGGCGGAGTCACTTGGGAACTTTGGGAAACGCTCCATTGTCAACTGGGTTGAGCACTACGTCCCCACACTCTTTCAGAAAATTCTTGCAGTTGTCGTTATCTTTCACGCATAGGCGAATTCTATTCAACTCGTCGTCCTTTGGATTAGCAAAATTGTCATCCGTGGGGTTTGCCGTGGGGTCTGAACCCGGATGCTGGAGCTGCTCCAGTCTATTGGTGCCCGCTGGACCTAAGCAGAAAAAACCCCAGATATAGCACTTAATGCTGTGGATGATACCCAGCCCAAGGGGATCTGTCCTGTTTATGGGGTTATTCCCTATGTAACGATAGAAGTTCTCGCCTCCGCGAAAGCGAATCGGATCCTCGCTCAGGAACCTTCCCGTCATTGGGTCGTAGTATCTGGCGCGGTAGTTGTACAGGCCCGTTTCGGCATCGAACTCCCGGGCGGTGTACTGGAACGGATTGGTGACCGAACCGGAAGACGCGGTTTGCTTGCCGAACGAATCGAACGTGTAGGTCTGGGCGAGGACACCCGCTGCATTCGACAACGACGTGACAGAACCAAGGCCGTCGGCTTGGTAGTAGCTGGTGGACGCGCTGCGCAACATTGCGATAGGCGCGTCGATTTTGAGACCCTGCGAGTACCGCGCCACTGCGGTGCCGCTGGCGTTAGTCTCTTCGATCAGGTTTCGAACGTCGTAAGCGTATACGCTCGTGGCGCTCGATGAAGACTTATAGATTCTTCTGCCAAACGGGTCGTATTTGAAGCTGACAGTCCCGCCGCTTCCAGGCAACGTTACGCTGGTCAACCGATTCTCGAAGTCCCAGGCGTACGTGGTTGTGCCAGTGGAATCAGCCTTCGTCGCGGTGTTGCCGTTGTTGTCGTACGTGTACGTCGTGCTCGGCGTCGAGGTCAGTTCGTTGGAGGTGTTCACGTTGTACGGCGACACGCCTAGCGAACTCAGCCGGTTGCCGACCGGATCATAGGTGTAGCTCTCTGTCGTGCTCGCTCCTTGCGTAACCTGAGTCAGCTCGTAGATGTTGTCGTAGGTAAAGTTGCTTGCGGTCCCGGAAGGCTGCGGCGTACGGCTGGCGCGGTTCCCGGCGTTGTCCACGGTATAGGTAGGCCCGTCCAGCGTCGTCGTCCCCAGCTTGTGCAGGACGCTGAGCAGGTGCGATAGATTGTCGTAGCCATAGCTGGTGTTGACGGAATTCGGCCGGGTGAGGCTAGTGCGGCGGCTCAAGGCATCGTAGCCGAACCCGAACGAGCCGCTGCCGCTGAACGCCGTTGGCGGTGTCAGCGTTTGCAGCCGGTTCAGCGTGTCGTAAGCGTAGCTCGTCGCCCCGCTCTCCGGGTCCGTGAAGCCCGTGCGGTTCGACGCCTTATCGTAAGAATAACTTGTGGTGAAATTCCGGGCCGTGAGGAAGGTGTAGCTGGTGGTCGTGCTCGTCAGTCGCCCCATGTTGTCGAGCGTAAATTGGTATGTGCCGGTGGGGTCCGCCACCTGCGTCAAGCGCGAATCGTTGTCAAGCGTGTAATTCACAGTGCTGTTATCAGGGTACGTCTTCTTCGTCAGCCGATTCAACTGGTCATAAGTGTAAGTTATGAGCTGGTTCTTCCGGTCAGTCTTGCTGGTCAGGTTGTTGTTCGCATCGTATCCGTAGGTCTCAATGAGCGTCGAGGGAAAGGTCGTTTTGGTCACCCTGCCAAAAGCATCGTAGTTGAATGTCGTTTGGTGATTGTTCGCGTCGGTGATGCTCGTAAGATTGCTTTCCGTGTCGTAGCCGTAGGTGGTGACGTTGCCGGGAGTAGCTGCGTCGGTAACGCTGGTCAGCCGGTCGGCATCGTCATAGGCGTAGGTGGTGGTCTTGCCGTTCTGATCCGTCACCGAAGTGCGCCGCCCGCGAATGTCGTAGCCAAACGTCGTGGTCCCTGTGCTCCCCGGATAAGTAATGGTCTTCAGTCGGTCGCCTGTGTCATAGGCAAATGTCGTTTGATTGCTCATCGCGTCCGTCACGGAGGTGCGGTTGCCGTGGGAATCGTACACGTAGGTGGTGACGTTATTTTGCGCATCCGTGATGGTGTTGATCAAGCCCGTTGGGTAGTAGGCCAGCGTCGTGACATTGTTCAGTGGGTCCTTGATCGTGAGCAATTCTCCCTTGGTGTCATAGGTGAAGGTCGTTACGCTGGCAGTCGTGTTGCCGTTCGGTGCGGGCGTAGTGACAGTCAACAGGTTTCCGTGGTTGTCGTAAGTGTTCGTCGTGACATTCCCGAGGGGGTCGGTTGTGGTGAGAACTTCGCCGAAGCTGTTGTACGTGTAACTCGTCGTGGCGGAAGTGCTCGAAGTAATGGGCACGGTCACCGACAATACATTCCCGTTGGCGTCGTACGTGTAGGTCGTCACGTGTCCCAGCCCATCGGTAGTTCCGGTCACATTTCCCAAGGCGTCGAAAGAGTTGTGCGTGATCCATCGGTCCGTGCAAGTGGAGCATCCTGATCCTTGAGCATCAGTGACGTACCACATTCCACCTATCGCTGCGCCAGTGTAAGTCGTGGAATTGCCGAGCGAGTCCGTCAGTTGCGTCGTGGCGGTAAGCGTGAACCACGGACCCTGGGCGGTGATACTCCCCACCACAACGGTAACGGGTCCCGTGGAACCTCCTGAAGGCACGACCGCTACAATCTGCGTGTCGCTCCAATTGGTAATGGTGGTGGCTGCTGCGGAATAGAAAGTCACGGTGCTATTGCTCTGGGTTGCGCCGAATCCGACACCGCTTATGGTAACGGTCGTGCCAACCGGTCCTATGTTCGGCGAAACGCCGGTAACGGAAAATTGCGTAATCAAAGTAAATTGCACGCTGTTGCTCGTGACGCCGTCCACTGTGATTGTTACGGGACCACTCGAAGCTCCGATAGACGGCACGCCGACCGTGACACTTGTATCGCTCCATCCGACTTGACCCCCAACAAGCGCCACAGGTGCCACTACACCGTTGATTTGGACTTGGCTACTGTTCTGATATGCACCAAAGCCTGAGCCATTCACGACGACGAGTCCTCCAACCTCTGCAGCAGGGGGAGAGAGGCTGGTTATCACCGGATGAATTACCGTAAATGAGCTAGTTGAAATGCCTTGAATGGAGTTCACAACAACGTTCACAATCCCGGTTGTCGCTCCAGCGGGCACTGTGGCTACGATCTGCGTGTTGGTCCAGCTTGTGATGGACGTTGCGAGCGTGCCGTTAAAAGTAAGCGTGCTGGTCCCCTGAGTGGCCCCGAAGTTTGATCCGGCAATCGTTACCGTTGTTCCGAGCGGTCCGACAGTTGGCGTCAGACCGGTAACAACGGGTGTCGTTCCAGCAGTGACCGCAACGTTATCGAACGTCGAGGTAGCAAGACTCGAAACAGAATTGCTGCTTTCCACCAGTCCCACGTAAGTGTTCTGCGCCATGGTAATTGTCACGTTCGACCCGGCCTGCACCCAGGTCGTCCCGTCCGATGACGTGTAGCCGCTGAACGTACTCCCGTTCCGCACCACTCTTATCCAATACGGCAGGGTCCGACTTCCATAATTCTGATAAGTTGTGCTCCCTCCCGTGCTTGTCCGGTCAAACAAATAGATAAACGACTGATGATATGCAGAGGTCTGCAAATTCGTCGCGCCCGATGCTAATGTTTCGCGGATCATTACTCCGGCTTGCGTGCCAGCGGTGGAGCTGACGACTCGCGCCACTATCGACCCGTCCCCGGAAAGCGTCTGATACACGAAATGTATCCCATCTGCGGTGCCAAATGTTCCCGACCCAGCGCCGTTGACCGTGAACACTCCGTTCGAGTATGTCGCGCTTCCGGCCAGTCCTACGGCCCCTACATCCTGATCCAACCATGGGATCGGCAAGGGCTGCGAGGTTATGGTGAAATACTCTGGATTGCTATCGTTCATGCTCGGAGCAACAGAAACCACCAACGGCCCAGTGGTCGCTCCGGTCGGAATCAGGATCACGATTGAAGTGTTGCTCCAAGAATAAATCGCCACGAGAGCGCCATGCAGCGTAACGACGCTCCCGCCTTGCGAAGCTCCAAATCCGGAACCCGAAATCACCACTTGGCTGCCAACAGAGCCGGTAGTGGCAGACAAGCCGGTAATGATCGGTGCGGGGGCTGAAGGCGTACTTAGCGACACGTTGTCGAAGGTGGATGTCGCTAGGGATGAGGTGCTGCGACTGCTAACAGCCAAGCCAACGTATACTTTCTGCGCCATGGTAATCGTTTGGCTCGACCCGACCTGTACCCAGTTCACCCCGTCCGACGAAGTGTACCCGGTGAAGGTGTTTCCGCTCCGCACGAGCTTCACCCAGTACGGCAGCGTCATATATACATAGTTGTTGTAAGTGGTGCTTCCTCCGGTGCTCAACCGAACGAACAAAGAGATGAACGACTGGTAGTCAGCCGTCTGCATATTGGAAGCACCTGAAGCTAGCGTTTCGCGAATCATCACCCCTGCTTGCGTTCCCGCAGGCATGGTGAGGAGCCGCGCCACAATCGTGCCGTCTCCAGATATAGATTGGTATACGAAATGCATCCCGTCGGAGGTGCCAGAAGTTCCTGAGCCCGCACCCGTCACCGTAAATACTTCGTTCGCAAACGTCGCGCTCCCGACCAGTCCTACACCGCCAACGTCTTGGTCCAGCCACGGGATCGGCAATGGCTGTGAGGTCAACGTGAGCTTCACGGCGTTGCTGTCATTCATGCTAGGACCAACGGACACCACCAATGGCCCAGATGATGCCCCTGATGGAATCGTGATGACGATTGATCCATCGGTCCAAGCGTTGGCCGTCACAAGCGCATCGTTCAGCAACACGACACTGCTACCTTCTGAGGCCCCAAATCCCGACCCGGAAATTAACACCTGGGTCCCGACAGACACAGTAGTGGCAGAAACGGTGGTAATGATAGGTCCTGGCGTGGAAGGGGTACTAAGAGAGACGTTGTCAAAAGTGGCCGTAGCGAGAGCCGAGGTGTTGCGACTGCTCACTCCCAAGCCGATGTAAACGCTCTGTGCCATGCTGATTGTCTGGCTCGTTCCGAGTTGCGACCAATTCACGCCGTCCAAC
>WNFG01001364.1_pt1 | contig 29405 bp, 20 predicted proteins | sample 5400431 | NCBI WGS metagenome assembly WNFG01 (sample SAMN13153346, study PRJNA577476) | soil metagenome | isolation source: 120 cm saprolite under Douglas fir tree site 2 hole 3 replicate 2 | place: USA:California | collected 2015-04-18 | reverse complement strand
GAAACCGTTCGGCGATCGACGTGGACCCTCTCATAGACCCTTCGTCCCGGGAAAATTCAATCGCCATGAAAAAGGCCGGGCTCCGGGTCGTCCGAACTCCAGCACAAGATGGTTTGCTAGGAACGCGTCGCCGTTTTCCTGTCCGCTTCCCGCATGGCGCGTCTGCCGAAGACAAACATCACCAGGCCGAACACTAGAAGAACAAATCCCCACCCCAGGTTGAGGTTCACTCCGAGGGACTGTTCGTTACGCGAGGCATCACCGAGCAAACCGTATCCAGCCAGGATGCTTCCAAGCAGCGAAAATAAAATTCCAATCGGCAGACGAATGTCCAGTTTCATGAAAATTCCTACCAGAAAATGATGTTCAGCAAAACAGTTGCGCTCAGGACTATGATCGCCAGTGGAGCCGGGCGCGCATACCAGGCCAGCGGCTCTTCTTCGGGCCGCGCGGTAAGTGAGTATACCAACCCAACGAGTTTGCTCTCGTCCGGCGCTTTCGTGAGAAGGCTCACGACGATGGTGACCAGAAAGCACGTCGTCCAGGCATAAATGGCCGTCCAGAAATTCTGCGCCATCTCGCTCGGATACGTGTGCAGCAACCCTAACCACCCGCCCTTGATTCCTGCCACCGCTCCCGCAGGAAGAGTCAGGCCATGATGCACGGCCGCCGCGGCCGTCCCCGCAAGCAATCCTGAAAAAGCTCCATGCCCCGTGGCCCTCTTCCAGAACATTCCAAGCAAAAACGTCGCGAAGAGCGGCGCGTTCACGAACGCAAACACAAGCTGCAGCATGTCCATGATGTTGTTGAAGCGGTTCGCCATGTACGCCGCCGCGATGGAAAATGTGATCCCAAGAACGGTGGCAACCCGGCCCATCCAGAGGTAGTGCTCGTCGGTGGCGTTTGGCCGGATGTAGGACTGATAGATGTCGTACGTCCAAACGGTATTGAACGCCGTGACGTTTCCCGCCATGCCAGACATGAAGCTCGCGAGCAGCGCGGTGAGGCCGAGTCCCAGCATCCCCGGCGGAAAATAGTGCAGCAGCATGTTGGGCACCGCAAGATCGTAGTCAAGTTGCGGTTTACCATCCTTGTCGAGAGCCGGCTTCCCGCTGTTGGCGTCCACCTTATAAGGGATGATGCCTTGCCCTTGCGGCTGCGCCATCACGGTAAGATTTGCGTTGGGAACCGCAGGTTGCGTCGGCAGCGCAATGGCGATCAAACCCGGAAGGATGACCAGAGCGGGAAACAACATTTTCGGGACGGCGCCGATCAACGGCGTGCGGCGCGCCGCGCTCATGGATTTCGCTGCCATCGCTCGCTGCACGACGAGAAAATCCGTGCACCAGTAGCCAAACGAAAGCACAAAGCCCAATCCCATCACCAAGCCAAACCATTCGACACCGAGCCGGTTGGTGTGCGCATCGCCCAGTCCGACCCATGAGTGCGTGAAACTCGGGTCGAGCCTGGCCTTTAATCCCGTCCAGCCTCCCACGTTTTTCAAGCCAATCCAGGTGAGCGGCAGGAATCCCGCGACGATCAGAAAAAACTGCACGACCTCGTTGTAGATCGCGCTCGACAGGCCGCCAAGAAATGTGTACGCGAGCACAATCACTGCAGATATCAGAATGGCGAAATCAAATATTCGGTTGCTGCTGATTCCCAACCGCTGAAATGGACCATCCAGGACGTGTAACGTCTGAACAAGTTTGGCAATCGCATACATCGAGATGCCCGAAGAAAAAACCGTCATGATGGCAAAGGAGATGGCATTCAGCCCCCTCGTTTTTTCATCGAAGCGCAACCGAAGGTACTCGGGCACGGAGCGCGCGCGCGAACCATAATAAAAAGGCATCATGAAGATGCCGACAAACACCATCGCAGGGATGGCGCCGACCCAATAGAAGTGCGAAGTGGCGATGCCGTACTTGGCGCCGGAAGCGCCCATGCCGATGACTTCCTGCGCGCCGAGGTTCGCGGAAATAAATGCCAGCCCGCAGACCCATGCCGGTATCGCGCGGCCCGCGAGGAAAAAATCAGTGCTCGTCTTCATCGAGCTTTTCAGCGCGAAGCCGACGCCCACGACAAAGACGATGTACAGGCTCAGAATGAGCCAGTCGATTCCAGCCATTCCAGAAGCACTCCTTCCTTTCCCTTTGCGTCGCGCTGGAGCCTGCGGGTCCGCGGCGCACCGTTCCGAAAGAAGGCCATCACAAAGCTGGGAGGGTACACGAGGGTGAAACTTGCTGCAAGCACTTCTCGGCAGTGTAGAATGCGATGCGCCCTTTCCCGGATGCAAAAAACTAAGGATGGAAGACTCCCGCGCGCTCCCGCCTGTGTTCGCGCCGGGGCAAATTGGAGCAGGTAAATGGATATTCACCAACTCGAACTCTTCCTCGCGGTCATGGACTCTCCCAGCATGACCCGCGCGGCGGAAAAGATTCACCTGTCGCCGGGCGCAGTGAGTCTCCAGCTCCATAACCTCGCTGACGAACTGCACACGGAACTCTTCGTACGACGTGGAAAACGGTTGATTCCGACGCCTGCGGCATTGCGCCTCGCTGAGCGTGCCAAGGAAGTCGTGAGCATGATGGGCCATATCCAGCAGGAGTTTGAGAACGATCTGTCGAAAGATGTTCGGCCCTTCCATTTCGCCACGGGCGTCACCACGCTGATCTACCAGTTGGGAGGTCCGCTGAGACAATTGCGAAAGCGCTATCCCAATGCGGAAATCCGTGTGACTGTGGGGGTAACGGAAGAAATGGTTGCCGGCCTGCTCGATCGCCGCTTCGACCTGGCGCTCATCTCTCTACCCGTTTCCGAGGCCCACCTCAGGCTTATCCCGCTCTTTGACGAGGAGCTGCTGATCGTGCGCTCTTCGGCGAACAAGGCGGGCAGCGGCCATGTGATCTCACTGCGCGCTTCGGAGCTAGCCGACGTCCCGTTTCTGCTCTATCCCAAGCGCAGCAATGTGCGTCTGGTCATCGACCGGTTTTTCAGGGACATCGGGGTGACGCCGCGGGTGCTGATGGAAGCGGATGACACGGAGGCGATCAAACGTCTGGTGGAATCCGGCTTCGGTTACTCGATACTTCCCGAACATGCCGTGAGGGGTAGGTCGCAGTTCCTGCAAAAGTTTCGCATCGAAGGCCATCGCCTGACGAGGAGTTTGGCGCTCGCGACAGCGCGGAGCGAGTGTCCTCGAAAGCTGACGGAATCCATCGCCGGTTTCCTCCGGAGCGCCCTGGTCGAAACTTGATGCCCTAGGAAAAATACCTAAACGATTCACCCAGATCTATTCGCTCGCTTCCTGGCCCGCCCGTTTCAGAAGGTTCGGCGCAAAGCGCGCCTATTGACAAATGAGGGCATGCTGAAGATTCTTTGTCTCGATATCGGGGGCCCTCTCGTGGACGCTCGTTCGAATTCGCTGAACAATGCATTTCTAAATTGTAAAAGGAGAAGTGATGTCACTCACGCGACGTGATCTGTGCTTGCTGCTTCCGGCAGCTCTGGTTCCTGCGGTCTTGCGGCCCGCAAACGCGGCCGCGCAAGAAGGCACGATGCCATCCGCGATGTATCCGTTCGAAAAGCTGCCGGTTCGAACGCCAAACAATGCCCAGATCCGTGACGTTCTGAAGGGCAAGCTCGCCACGGGAGAGTCGCTGGAGGTGCACGAAACGACGCTGCCCCCAGGCGGCGCGCCTCACGCGGCACACCACCACGTGCACTCCGAAATGTGGTTGATTCGAGAAGGAACGGTGGAGCTGACGGTGAACGGCACGAGCTCCCGTCTTGGGCCTGGTTCCGTGGGATTCGTGCATTCGAATGACGAACACGGAATCAAGAATGTGGGTGCAACGCCGGCGACATACTTTGTGGTGGCCATGGGCCCCGGCGCGGCTTCCTGAGGCCAACAGAACCCTAAGCGCAGTTTCCGTGTTGACCACAAGACGGCCTGAGCGGCCGATCGCAGGCGCTGGTAGTTTGCGCGAGAGTATCGGCCGCGATTGAGAACCACCGGCGATAGCGTTTTTTGAATATTTTGAATATATGGAGAGTAAGATTACAGAGAAAGAAGCACTCGGCGCGGGAAGGGCTGTTGTAAGATTGCTGTTTGGACGATTCCACACCTAGTAGTGACGTGATGAATGCAGCTTCATCTCTTGCGATTCGGCGCCGCCCAAATGACCTAAAGGAAAGCGTCAAGTATGAGTAGCGTTAGAATAAAGGACGTCGCCAAATTGTCGGGCGTGTCAACCGCCACCGTCTCGCACGTCATCAATAAGACGCGCTATGTCAGCGATGAAACGAAACGAAGGGTTCTAGGCGCGATTGAAAACGTAGGCTACACACCAAACATACACGCGCGCAATCTGGCGTCCGGCCGCAGCCGGACTCTCGGCCTGATTATTTCGGACATCACCAACCCATTCTTTCCGGACCTTGTTAAGTCCATCCAGGAAAGAGCGCTCGAACTAGGTTACGACGTTATCGTTCTTAATACGAATTACGACCCTGAGCGTGATGTCCCGTATGTACAGCGTTTGCTGGAACTGCAAGTTCGCGGGGTGATGATCCTGACGACGGAGATGGATCTTTCGGTGATCGAGCGCCTGTCATCCAGGCGAATTGCCGTGGTTTTTCTGGACATCGGAAAAGTGGGACCGCATACAAGCAATATTCGCGTGAATTATGAAAACGGAGTCCATCAAGCGGTTGAACATCTGCTTGAATTGGGCCACCGGCAAATTGCCTTCATCGGGGGACCGGAGCATTTCAAGTCGGCGCAATACAGGCGTCAAGCCTTCCTCAGAACGATGAAGAAGCATAGTGCGACATTGCATACAGAGCCGGTGATCTGCAAAGGTGACTTCAAGCTGGAGAGCGGACAGCAGGCGGTCAAAGAACTCCTGGCAATGAAGAACAAACCGACGGCGATCATCGCCGCGAATGACTTGATGGCGGTGGGAGCCTTGCGCGAACTGGGACGTGCGGGATTGCGAGTGCCGAAGGATATTTCAGTGATCGGGTGCGACGACATCTGGCTGGCAAAACTTACTGATCCGCAATTAACGACAATCATGATCCCGCGAGCCGAGATCGGAGCAGCGGCCGTTGAGGCGGTATTGCACACCAATTCGGGAGAAGGCCGCTCTGGCCGTGAAATCAAAATCCGCACCGAACTCCTGGTCCGGGAATCAACGGGCGTCGCGCCGCGTCTGACGTAAGTAAACGACTGGCACGAAGAGCGAGATGTGCACGAAGGTGGTTCCGCGCGGCGAACGCACGAAGGCGAATTTTCTAAGGAGAAGCCCGTTTAGTATTCCTCAATCAAAACTTCAGAATTTCGCGTTTGACATCCCTGCTTGATGCTCCTAACCTCCCGCACAAGAAGCAATTCGAATTATAGATAGTAGACATCGAAAAGCTGGTTCCGCTTGCGGGGGAGCGTGGTTCTTCGCCTATTCACAGCGCCGAAGGAAAAATCAGTGTGTTCACTTCCTTTATCGCACGGGAAAGATTGGCTTTGCGGGGGACTAGGTTCCTGGCGGACAGTCGGGGAAGGATAGGCGCGGTAAGAACGATTGGGAAAGCCGATGGAGCAAAGCAAATAAATTCATTTTGAGCTTGACAGAGGAAAAGGCAGTGGGAATAATGCAAACCATTAGGGGGACGTAAGCGGTTACGTCTGTGATTTATGTGTTTTCAGGGGTGGCTTCAATCCTTAGTAGTATTCTGCGACACAGTTCAACTGTGAGGTGAAACCATGTCCGCGAAAGTGGCGCAATCGAAAGGTGTTGTTCTTGGCTTCGTTTTTATTCTTTGCGTCGGGCTGTGCACGTTTGCTCTTTCCGCGCGAGCTCAAATCGGCAATGCCACATTAAGCGGCACCGTCACCGATGCGTCGGGCGGCGTTATTGCCGGTGCTGAACTAACGCTGACAAACCAGGCGACGGGGTTCGAACAAAGAGTTACCTCCAACGAAAGGGGCGAATATACCTTTCGCAACTTGACCCCCGGCACGTACGACTTGAAAATCACTAAAAGCGGGTTCGAGAATTACGTCCAGACGCGTATCGTTCTGACAATCAACCAATCGGGTCACGCCGATGCCACCCTGGGAGTCGGTGCGACGAGCCAAACGGTTACAGTCGAGGGTGAGAATACCCTCATTAACTTCGATAATGGCACCTTGCAGGGCGGCATCGATCCAGACACCCTCAAGGAACTGCCGCTCAGTTTCGCAGGCAAGCCACGCTCCTCGGCAAGTTTTGCAGTCCTTCTGCCGGGTGTGTCAACTGGCAGCAGCAGCGAGGCATTCAACGCGCGCATCAATGGAGGCATACAATCCGGCGATGAGGCGCTTTTGGACGGCGCAACCATGCAAGAAGGCTTCATGAGCCAGAGCGGCATGGTGGCGATCCAGGGCGATTTTCAGATGTCGCCTGATATGGTTCAGGAAGTTAAGGTTCTAACGTCGAGTTACGACGCTCAGTATGGCTCCTCGACGTCCGGTCAGATTACCATGGTTAGCAAGGGCGGGACGACACAGTATCACGGCGCGGCCTTCGAGTACGCTCGCAATAAAGCAATGAATGCCGCACCCTGGGGTACGACGTGCCCCGTATCAAAACCGGGTTGCGACCGGCGCCCCCTCGACAACGAGCACAACTTCGGCGCGAATGTGGGCGGCCCGATTAAGATTCCCTTCCTTTACCATGGCACGTCGAAACACCATTCTTTCTTCTATTTCGACTGGGAATCCTTCCATCAGGCCGGCGGCTCCAATACTCCGACGCTCACAATTCCATCGCTGAAGGAGAGGGCTGGGAATTTTACTGACTGGCTAGATTCCAACGGCAACATTAAGCCCATCTATATCCCGGGCAATTTCAAGGCTCAGGCCAGTGCCGCCTGTCAGGCGGCGCTCGGAGGAGTAGGACCTGGACAACAATTCCCCGGGAATATTATCCCGTCGGCGTGCATCAGCCCCATTGCGAAGGATTATCTACCGGCTTTCCAGACCCGTGCCGGATACGCTTGTTGGGAACAGCAATGTTTATATGACTCGTATCGACCACAATTACGGCGATAAGGATCACTTCTATTTCTTCTGGTGGCGCCAGTTCACGGGCTACAATTTGGCTACGGCACTTCCCGAGGCGATTGCGACGGAGTCGCCTACAAGACCGCAGAATTCGCCGATTGCGCGTTTTAACTGGGAGCACACGTTCTCCTCTACACTTACCAACCACGCCACCTTCGGGTACCTAAATCGCAACGAAGGTTATGGCTCAGTCAATCTTGCGTTTGTGAAAAAGCTGCGCAACGTTCCGGTCGCCGGGGTAACTGATTTTAATGCGCTGCCGCAATTTTCGTTCTCAGACAAGTTCAACCAGCTCTCGAACAGTACAGGAATTCCAGGCGGTAACGTCACGACGCGTCCGACATGGGTCTTCAATGATATCGTGAGCAAGGTCCATGGCCACCACACGTTTACGTTCGGCGGGGAGTGGCGCGCGGTGCAGGGAAATATTCACCAACACACTAGGGAATCAGGAAGTTATGAGTTCGGAAGAGCCACAACCAGCCTGTCGGGTGGTGACACGGGAAATCCGGTTGCCGGATTCCTGCTCGGAGCCGTCAGCGGCGGGAGCGTCGATCGCCGAACGGTTAGCGCCTGGTATCCACGCCAGATCGTCTGGGCGTTTCACGGAAATGATTCCTGGAAGATCACTCCCAAACTTACGGTGAATTACGGCCTTCGGTGGGACTACTACTCACCTTCCCGGGAAAAGTTCAACCACCTTTCGTTTTTCGACCCGAAAGGCAGCAATCCCGGCGCTGGCGGCCTTCCTGGCCGACTGGCCTTTGCCGGTACAGGCGCGGCTTGCGGCTCGGCCTGCTTCGGGGGGGATTTCCCCGAGGATAGTTGGAAGAAGGGGTTCGCCCCGCGGTTTGGCGTCGCATATTCATGGGATAGCAAAACCGTAGTTCGTGCAGGCTACGGAATTTTCTTCGCCCAGGCATTCTACCCAGGCTGGGGCGGAGGGATGTCACTCGACGGGTTCAACCTGAATCAAGCGTTTGGCACGAGCCTGGACCCGACGACGCGGCAAGCTGATCCTTCTTTCTACCTAGATACTGGAGTGCCGGCACCGCCGCAGTCGCCGCCATTTATCTCCCCGACGTACGACAATGGTCGCAGCCCCTTGTATCGTCCAGTGGACGCCAATCGGCGGTCGTATGCTCAACAATGGAATCTGACTATTGAGCGGCAGCTTCCGTACAGTGTTTTCCTAAGCGTGGCGTATGTGGCAAATAAGGGCACGCGGCTGCCCTCGAGCCTGGAGCCAATCAACATCATGAACCCCTTCGATTCAAAGGTCAAAGCGCTGGAGGCTCCCCTCAATCCCAACTGTGGCATCAACAGCCCAAACCCCAACAAGCCGGTCGGCTGTGTTCCTCAGCTAACTGACAAGTTCGTAGCCGGAGGCCCGACGACGCTTCATGGCGTTACCGTTCCGTACGCTGGATGGGCAGACAGCAGCGGGAAGGTCGCTGGCGGAGTGTGTGATGCCACGGTAGCGCAGGCATTGCTGCCCTTCCCACAATTCTGCAGTAATCTCCAAGGGCTAAATGAGAACCACGGTAGCTCCACCTATCATTCTTTCCAGCTGAAGGCCGAGAAACGATACAGCAAGGGCCTATATATGCTAGTGGCCTACACCAACTCCAAGCTGATTACCGACTCATCAGACAATACTCAGCGAGGTGGTGGCGGTACATGGAACGGCACCCAAGGGGTGGTCTCACCTTTCGAGAAGAGCCGTGCTCGAGCTGTTGCTCCGGATGATGTCCCGCAGGTATTGTCGGGTGGTGTCGTCAACGCGTTGGTGGGAGGATGGCAAATCAGCCCTATCATTCGCTACTCGCGTGGCACGCTGATGTGGATCCGATCGGGCAGTTGCCAAGTGATGGGGTCATTCGCACAGGGCTGTCTGGTGGGCCTTGTACCGGGTGTAAATCCCTTCCTGCAGGACCCAAATAGCTTTGATCCGGCCAAAGGACCTCTCCTCAACCTCGCCGCATTCGAGCCGCTGAATAACTTCAAATGGAACGATCCTACACGTCCAGCGGGAGCACCTGGCGGGTTTGGATACGTTGGCACAGGCCCGCGTGTGTCTGGCTTGAGAGGTCCGAACTACAAGATCGTGGACCTTGGGTTCGGCAAATCCCTAAAAATCGGCGAGAGAGGAACCTTTCTGCTCCATTTGGGGATCCATAACCTTCTCAACAACCATATCTTCGTCGATGACGGTAATTTCAACCAGAGCGGAAATTTCGCCTTCAATAATGATATCAATAACGGAAATTTCGGCACTTGGACTGGCGCCGTCAGTTCCCCGCGCAGCCTTCAAGTAGGCGGGCGAATCGAATTCTGAACACCCATACACGCTAACCACCCCACCAGCGCCCCGACCCGGTCGGGGCGCTGTTTTTCTGTCCGGATGATTTGCACGCCCTCAAACTATGAAGCTGTGCGGAGGCTACTTCGGTGATGCGGAAGGCTTTGCAGCTGACGGAGCTTCACTGGCCTTTTTCAACTCCTGGAATCGTCCAATTTCCTTCTTGGATAGCTGGACTTCACCCAGGCGGTGATAGATGCGGCCCAGGAGATAGTGTGGCTCGGGATAGGCGGGATCTAGTGCGATGGACTGATTCAGCGACAGAACGGCTGCCTGGTAGCTCTCCTGCATCTCCAGGACGCGGCCGAGCTGATAATGCGCTTGCGGAAGGCGGGGGTCGAAGCTAAGGGCTTCGCGCAAGTGTTTCTCTGCGTCCGCGAGTTGATTTACGGAAACGAGCGAAACAGCAAGATCCACGTGAGGCCAAGGCGAGGGCTTGGATTGGAGGCGATTCAGCTCGACGGCGCGGTTAAAGTTCTTGATGGCTTCGTTGGATTGCCCCAGGTAGTCATAGCAAAGCCCCAGGCTGTCGTAAGCGCGCATCATCGTTGGATCCAGTTCAACCACCTTTCGCAAGCGGGAAATGGCCGTCGCGTAGCTCTTCGCATCGAAATCAAGGCGGGCGAGCCAGTACAGGTACAGCGAATCTTGGGGCTGCGCGGCCACAAGCTTCTCCAGCTCCGGGCGCGCCCAGTCGCGCCGGTTGAGCCTTACGTAAGCCATTGCCAGCGTGAACCGGCTGCGGTCATCGAGAGGAGCTATGGCTTCGGCCTTTTTCCAGGCGACGGCCGAATTCAGGTATTGGCCGTCCAGAAAGAAGATCGCGCCGGCCATCGTGAGGATTTTTGCGGTTCGAATGGATTTGGGATCACCCTCGGCTTCCTCGACGAGGATCGTTTCTGCGCGTTTGTAGTCTCTGCGCTTGAAGGCATCCTGGAGCTCGAGCCGGTGCGGTTCGCTGAGTTGCAGATCAGCTAGATCAGGTGGCACGGTTGCGGGGGCAGGACTCTCCTGGACAGCAGAGCGGTCTTGCGCGGGCAAGAGAGACGACATATAAGTCCCGAACAAATAGGAGGCAAATATGAAGACGGTTTTCTTCATTGCTCTTTCGCCATATTCCCTAGCTACGTCCTGCGAGCAGAGTGATTTCCGCGTTTCCTCACAATGGGCGCTTCCGCGGGGAGGAGGGTCCGGCAGCCGTATACGCAGAATAGCGCGATGGCTAAGGCGTTGAACCAGCGATCGCGGCCTCAATCCTCGCTCTTGCATCCAATGCGGCCTTACTCTCCGGCACAAGCTTTAGCTCGAGCTGGACTTCCCCGAGTGCGTCGTCGAATTTTTTCGATTCCAGCCAGATCAAAGCCATAGCCAGATGAATCTCCGGCAGCTTGGGATCGGAGCGCGCGGCTTGCCGGTAGGCAGCGATGGCCAGATCGTACTTTTCCTGGATGACGTATTCCTGTCCGAGAGCCTGATGCACGCGTGCGGAATCGGGATCGATGCCGGTAAGTTGGCCATAGGACCAGCCGGAGAGCTTCGCCCAGGCGGTGCCCAGTTGGTAGGAATATTCCGGTTCTTGTGGAGCCAGCTGCACAAGCTTCTGATATTCCTGGACGGCAGCTATCCAGTTGTTCGACACCTTGTAGGCTCTCGCCAGCTGCAGATGAGCCTGCGGCTCTTCGGGCATCAAGGCGACGGCGCGTTTGAGTTGCTGCATGGCCTCGGCATTTTTTCGGAGCACCAGGAGGCTGGAACCGAGGAGCAGGCGGGAAGGGCCGTAATTCGGTTGCAGAGCGAGGACTTGACGAAATCGCGTGACCGCTTCGGTATGCTTGCCGCGCAGTTGAGCGATGACGCCCAGGTTGTGATAGATGAGCGGATGCTTAATTCCCTGCCGCAAGGCATCGGTGAAGACTTGCTCAGCGGAATTCAAATCACCGGATTTGAGAGCTTGGACGCCTGCGGCGATTTTTGTTTCGAACGAAGCCGGCAGGTTTTCCTGTGCGAGGGCACGGGCGGCGATGCAGAAGCACAGCAAGAGAAAGATTCCAAAGCGTGGGGCTCTAGTGGATGCAAATCCGGCGCTTTGAGCAAATTGGTTCGAGCGCGCGAGATTGGCAAGGGTGGCCACGAGTAGTTGGATAAAGAACGATGGATAGTATAAAGGAGTGCGCAAAGGGGGCCGCATAGTAATTATTTAAGCGCATACGTATAATTGTGCAGGCGAGTGTTTGGAAGTTCCCTGAAAAACAGGCTCAAATCCTGGTTGATGATGCGATTCCGCCGGCCGATTCCCGCTGTGACCCTATGCATTTCCTTGTGTGCCGTGCATTTTGCCCTTGCCCATCCCAAACAGGACCACTCGACCGAAAGAGATCAAAAAATTCTGCAGATTCAACAACTGATTCAGGATCACGATTTGGCGGAGGCCAGCCACAAAATTCTTGAAGCGGCAAAACAATATCCTGCAGACGCCGGGCTGGACAACTTGCGGGGCATCGTCGAGGCGCAGCAGGGCAACTACGCTGCTGCGGAAAAGAGTTTCAGCCGGGCTCTGAAGAGGGAGCCGAAATTCACGGGTGCTTCCATGAATTTAGGGCGGCTTTATCAAGAGAACTTTGCCGGCGATGCGCAGGCGCGGAGGAAGGCGCTCGGCGTTTACCTGGGAGTGCTGGCCTACGACCCCCAGAACGCGGAGGCGAATTACCAGAGCGCGGCGCTGTTGCTGGAGCAAGGGAAGTACCAAGATTCACTCGATCGCGTTTCGCGACTCTCGGAAGAAAGCCAAACGGGAGCGCAGGTATTGTCCATCGCGTGCGCGGATTACGCTGGGCTTGGCGATCGAAAACGGACGGATGATGCGGCGGCGCGCCTGCTCGCGGACCCAAATTTTTCCGAGGCGGATGCGCAGCAAGCGTTGCTGGGCCTGAGAACAGGAAAACGAAACGACTTGGTTGTAACGCTTCTTGAGGGTTTGGAAAAACGTCGGACGTTGTCGCCGGAACTGCTGCGCGCGCTGGGCTTGGCTTACGAAGGAGCGGACAGGCTGGTGGCGGCGCGAACGGCGCTGGAAAGATCCATCACGACGGAAAGCCTTACGGCTGGTTCGTTACTGGAGTTAGCGCGAGTGGCACGCAAGCAGAAAGATTATCAGGGCGCGCTGGGATACTTGGCGCACGCGCGAGATCTGGAGCCGAAGAACGCGGGCATCCACTACTATTTTGGGTTGGTGTGCATGGACTTGAGCCTCGTCGCGGAAGCGCGGAATTCCTTCGAGAAAGCCGTGCAGATCGAACCTGAAAATCCGAACTACAACTATGCGATGGGGGCGAGCTCGACTTTCCGTCATGACCCAGGGGAGGCCGTGCCATATTTTGAGAAGTACCTAAGGTTGAGGCCGCAGGATCCGCGAGGAAGGCTGGCACTGGGTGCGGCTCATTTCCGGGCCAAGGACTATGAGGCAGCGGTTCCCCGACTGGAGGAAGCTGCCAAGACTGCCGAAACCGCGACGGCGGCGCATTACTACCTTGGGGCGATCGCGTTGCAAGAACGGCGGCTTGAGGAAGCTCGCAAGGAATTGGAACTTGCTTTGAAGAGCAAACCAGACTACGTGGATGCACTCGCGGAGCTGGGCCAGTATTACTTGATGCAGAAAGACTACGCGCAAGCAGAAAAACAGATTCGGCGGGCCTTGGAGCTCGACGCGGAGCACTACAGGGCAAATTTCTACCTGCTCACGCTCTACACGCGGACGCGGGATGCGCGCCAGGAAGCACAGGCGAAACACTTCGAGGAACTCAAGAAGCTTCTGGCGGAGAAGACGCAGGAATTCCTGCGCATCGTTGAGGTACGGCCTCTCGAGAATCCATGAAGATGCTTCGCGACATATCTCGTTCTGCCGCCTTCCCTTCCCTGCTGCGCATTTTTTGTTTATTACTGCTGGCGGCCGCGGCCGGCGCGCAAACGCACGGACAATCCTTGGCGCTGACGGAAAGCACTAAAGCGTTCTATCGCGGCGATTATTTGCGGGCCGCAGAACTGGCCGAAAAGCATCTGCGGGCGTACCCCAAGGATATACCGGTTCGATTGATTCTGGCGCGGGCGGAGCTTGCCCAGGGGAAGTTCCAGCAAGCATTTGAAGGGCTTCAAAGAGTTCTGGCATCCGATCCCAAGAACATGGATGCGCTTTACTACCTGTCCCTTATTGCGCGGGAGCTTTCTCATCGGGAATATGAAAGACTTTTTTCGATCGCACCGGACTCCGATCGTGTCCACCAGCTTCTCGGCGAGGCGGCGCTGGCGGCAGAAAATAGCGGCGAAGCAGAGGAGGAATTTCAGAAGGCACTGAAAGCTAATCCTCGATCCATCGAAGTGGCCACGGAACTGGGGGAACTGAAGCGCTCGCAATCCAAATTTGATGAAGCGATCGACTATTACACGCAAGCGGGACAGATCGGCCCGCTGAATTATGAAATCGCGTATGGTTTGGGCGCTTGTTACACCTACAAACAGGAGTATTCGCGAGCGATCGAGTGGCTTCGCAAGGCTGTCGATTTGGCTCCGGATTCCGCGGCGGGCCGGTTTGCGCTCGGGAACGCACTGTTTCAGAATGGCCAGATCGAAGCAGCCATCCCGGAACTAAAGATCTCACTCCAGTTCGAGCCACGGATGAAGCAGGCGTATTTCCTGCTCGGACGGGCTTACTCGAAGGTCGGACGTCAGGACGAGGCGAAGGCCGCGCTCAAGAAGCTCGATGAGCTAAACAGATCTGAAATGCCGGGGCAGGACAAAAATTCCGCGGGCGACACGAATCCGAAGCCGGAGAAATAGGAAGAGCGGCCCGCCTCAGAGGGCGGGCCCTCTACGGGCGAAGAGGCAGCCCCCCAAATCTTGAGAGATGCAGACGACGGTCTGAGTGTTACCGCTGGATGGCTATTGGGAAAGTTTCACCAGCGCTACGCCGTGGGTTGGCACATCAGCCGAGTAGGAATTTTGCATCGTGCCGAGATCCTTGTGATCCAAGAGATCGCGGAGTTTGGCAGAGGCGGGCGCGCCGATGGACTTAAAGTCGAGCGTCATCTTGGTAGCCGATTCACCGCGATTGAAAAGCCCCACAGCCTGACTCCCGTCAGCGAGCGGCTTTACCCAGATCTCCAGCGGCCCTTCCTGCCAAACGCGATGGCCCTGTACGCCCTTCTTGTCCTGATCGACGGCGAGGACCTCGGAATTTGTCAGTAGCTCCTTTGTTTCGGGCGACATACTCCGCAGATCATTTCCCGCGAGTAGTGGAGCAGCAAGGATTGCCCATAGCGCCATATGTGTGCGGTATTCATCGCGCTTCATACCGCCATTCCCAACTTCCAGCATGTCCGGGTCGTTCCAGTGTCCAGGACCGGCAAACTTTTCCAGACCGTTCTGCCCGAATCCGATCAAGGTCATGCGGTCGTACGTATCATTGATGTCTCCGGTGGTGCGCCACAAATTGCCGGTCGTGGGCCCCCAACGCCAAGGCGTCTTCACTCCCCAGTTGCAGATGCTGAACACGATCGGGCGGCCCGAGTGCGCCAGCGCATCGCGGAACTTCGCGTACTGGACTTCCGGATCGAGGCCCTCCGAATTGCACCAGTCAATTTTTACGTAATCGATTCCCCAGGAGGCATAGGTCTTGGCATCCTGATCTTCGTGATTCAAGCTGCCCGGCCGCTTTTCGCAGGTGCCCGTGCCAGCGTCGGTATAAAGCCCTAGCTTCAGGCCCTTGCTGTGCACGTAATCCGCGAGGGCCTTCATTCCCGCGGGAAATCTTGTGGGATCTGCGACGATGGTACCCGAGGCATCACGGCTCACCTGCCAGCAGTCGTCGATGTTCACATACTGGTACCCGGCCGCTTGCATGCCATTACTGACCATAGCGTCGGCCATTTCGCGAATGAGTTTGTCGCTCACGTTGCAGCCAAACTTGTTCCAGCTATTCCATCCCATCGGCGGAGTCTGCGCTAGGGGTGTGGAAGTCTGGGCGGAGGCTGCGGGTGTAAGCAGGGTCACAGAAGTGGCGACGAGGAGACAGGCAAGAAACGCAAGAATGGGAAAAGACCGTTGAAAGTTCATTATTCCTCGCAAAATTGGGATACGTAACCGCTTACGCGGAGTCTAGCACGCGACGCTAAAAAGTGCGATGCTATTCAACCTTGGAAAAATATTCGCGTGCGGCGCAGTTATACCGCGCGGGTTGGCCCGCTTTCGATTGGGACAACTCATTGAGTGGCACGGACCCACACACCAATGGAAGGTTAGCGAACCGGAGCGAGATGACATTTCCTCTATCCAAATTTCTTCCTGCACTACTTCTTATGCCGGTCTTGTTCGCCCTCCGCGGAGCGGCTCAGGAACCCGAGGATCGCAAACCGCAGAAGCCGGAGTCCATGGGCGTGGCGACCGGCACTCCTCATGCTCCTGTAAAAGACGCCCTATCCCGTCCGATCACTGCCGGAGGATTTGTTGACGGGGCGCCGGTGGTATTCACAGACATTACGAAGCAGGCTGGGCTCGCCAAATTCCTGCACCGTTCCGGGGGCTCGGAGAAGGCCACGATTCTCGAGACTCCGGGTTCCGGGGTAACCCTGCTCGATTATGACAAGGACGGGTGGCTGGACATTTACATGCTCAACGGTTCCACATTTGGTGCGCTGAAAGGGAAGGAAGCCGCTCCTCGCGCCATGCTGTTTCACAATAATCACGACGGCACGTTCACCGACGTCACGGACAAGGCGGGCGTGGCGAACGAGCGATGGGGCTTCGGGGTGGCCGCTGGCGATTACGATAACGATGGCTGGCCGGACCTGTACGTTGCCAACTATGGAAAGAACCGTCTCTACCACAACAATCATGATGGAACGTTCACGGACGTGGCGGAAAAGGCAGGCGTGACGTTGGGGGGATGGTCCACGGGACCGACATGGGGCGACTACGACCACGATGGCCTTCTGGATTTGTTTGTTCCCGGCTACGTGAAATTTGACGCAGACCACCCTCCCATCGCCGGCCAGGGAGGAATTCCGGCCGGTGCGTGCCAATTTCGTGGCGTGAATTTCCTGATGTGCGGGCCGCGCGGGCTGCCGGGCGAGAGCGACCACCTGTTTCACAATAACGGTGACGGCACTTTCACGGACGTGAGCAAAAAGGCCGGCGTCTCCGACCCGCAGGGTTATTACGGCCTCGCCTCGGTGTTTGTGGATGTGGATGATGACGGTTGGGTTGACCTGGTAGTGGCCAACGATTCCGTGCCCCGGTATCTCTATCGCAATCTTCACAATGGCACGTTCGAAGACGTGAGTTACCTGTCGGGTTTTGCGCTGACTAACGAGGGGCTTGCGCAAGCGTCCATGGGAGTCGCGGTGGGAGATTACAATCAAGATGGAAGAGTCGATTTTCTGATCACGACATTTTCGGACGATTACAAGACGCTTTACAGAAATGATGGCAACAACAATTTCTCGGACGTGACCTATCCGGCGGGCCTGGGCACTCCGACGATTCCCTTCCTAGCCTGGGGAACCGGGTTTCTGGACTTTGATAATGATGGGCTACTGGACCTATTTATTGCCAACGGACACGTCTACCCATCCGTGGACCAGCGGGATTGGGGCACAACCTGGGCCGAACGGCCACAGCTTTTCCGCAATCTGGACGGGACCAAGTTTCAGGAAGTTCCTCCCGCGACCGGAAGCGGCTTGGCGAACGTGATTCCGGCACGAGGAGCCGCGTTCGGAGACCTCTTCAACGATGGCCACATGGACGTCGTCCTGAACAACATGGATTCCGCACCGACGCTGCTGCGCAACGTGGTGAAGAACGGCAACCATTGGATCGCGCTCCAATTGGTAGGAGGATTAAAGAGTCCGCGGGATGCCATTGGCGCGAAAGTCTTTCTTAGCGCAGGGGGTGTGCGCCAGCGGGCTGACGTCATCAGCGGAGGGAGCTACGGATCAAGCTCCGATCAGCGCGTTCATTTCGGGTTGGGCTCCGCCACTAAAGTGGATAAATTAGAGATTCAATGGCCGAGCGGAAAAAAGGAAGAGGTGGTGGCGCCCGGCGTGGATCGGATTCTCAAGGTCGTGGAGGGACAGGGAGTCGTCGAAAAATAACCTGCACGATCTGGACGCTGCTGCGTCCCAGCGTGGATACCGGAAAACTATGCTTTCGCGCCCCGTAGCTCGCCTGCTTCCCTTCTGTCATGGCGCTCTGTGCTTGCTTCTACTTTCCTGCATTGTGGCTGCGCAGACGCGTCAGGAGAAGGCAACCGACTTCTCCAATTTTCGCCCGCGGCGGGAGATGCCTGGCGAAAGTTTCCTGGGCCAAGAGTCTTGCGCGAGCTGTCACGCGGAGAAGAGCCGCACTCAATCGCACACGGCGATGCGGCATGCCCTGAGTATTGCTTCCGAAAGCGATGTGCTGAGAACCCACGCAAGGATGACTTTTCGGGCCGGTACGTACTCTTACGAGATCGTAAGCGACGGCCAACAAAACTCGTATCGCGTGACCAACGGGAAAGAGACCATCAGCGAGCCTATACTCTACGCGTTCGGGAATGCACACGTCGCGCAAACTTATGTCTACCGCCGCAACGGGAAGCTTTATGAAGGCCGCGTAAGCTATTACGCGGCGATCGATGGATTGGACTGGACGATCGGAGACGTTCTCCATCCTCCGCCCAGCCTCGAGGAGGCTGCGGGCCGCGACATCAGCGGTGATGAAGCGCGGAACTGCTTCAGTTGCCACGGTACCGCTGCGGTTGTCAGTAGGAAACTTCAACTGGATCGTTTGATTCCCGGCGTGACCTGCGAGGCCTGTCACGGGGCGGGAGGGAGCCACGCTTCCATCATGCTCTTTACGCCCGGAGCGGGCGTGGATATTTTCAATCCCAAAGAACTAGATGCAGAAAGTCTTTCGCAGGAATTTTGCGGGGCTTGCCATCGAGGAGTGGACACCGTGGCGATGATGCCCGACCTCGGCGGCGTCAACAACGTCCGTTTTCAGCCTTATCGCTTGTTCAACAGCCGTGGGCACGATTCCAAAGATGCGCGGCTTGCTTGTACTGCTTGCCACGACCCCCACGTGGATCTGAAACACGGGGACAATTCGTACGATTCCAACTGCACGACGTGCCATACGACGCGCAGTGCAGAACAGCCAGCAGGGCAGAAAAATTTCGCAACGGCAAGAAAACGGGCTGATCCCCCCTCCGCGAAGTCGTGTCCGGTGGCAAGCGAGCGTTGCGTGAGCTGTCACATGCCAAAGGTGGAATTACCGGGGGCGCACTTCAAGTTTACCGACCACCGCATTCGAATCGCGCGGCAAGGGGAAGCGTATCCTTACTAAATTAAGGTGTCTTGCAGAAATCACTTGATTCCGGTTCCCTCGACGATGGTGATGTAGCGGTCGATGGGAAGATCGGTGAACGTTTCCGTACGCCCGCTCGGTTGAGGCCAGCGGATCTCCAATTTGTCAATTTTCTTCTGTTTGGCAAGGCCCAGCACTTCGCGGGGGTCATGCGAAGAAAGATAACTGCCGCCCCCCACTTTCAGTTTGCTGCGTTTCATGTCGCCTGCCTGCCATGTGATTCTTGCGCCGATGGCGTCCGGGTTTGACTTCTTGCCGACAAGACGAATGCCGAGCCAGTGATTTTCCGGCGCTGAAACATTTTTCAGAAGCACGGGTGATCCGCCATTGACGGAGACCAGGACGTCCAGAGCGCCGTCATTATTGAAATCTCCCACGGCCATGCCGCGCGCCGCGAAGCTCTGCGCAAAAGCCGGGCCGGCGAGATCGCTGACATTTTCCAGAGTGCGGCCGTTGTTGTGGAGCAGCAGCAGCGGCTCCTTGTAAGTCACGTGGCTGGAATGTGCTTCGATCTTGTCGTCGGGGTGTCCGTTGGCGATAAACAGATCCAAGTTGCCGTCGTTGTCGTAATCGAAAAATTTCACTCCCCAGCCGCTCATGAGGCGAGTCAGCCGCCCGAGTCCCATGGGTCCGGCCAGATCCTCGAATGTCAGATCGTGATTGTTGCGGTAGATGGAGTACATCTCCTGATCCACGTTTGTAACGAAGAGATCCTGCCAACCGTCTTGATCGAAATCCGCGGAGTCCACGCCCATGCCGGAGCGCTCGCGGCCAGACTGGCTGTAGGCGACAGCCGCATCGAGACCCAGCTCCTCGAACTTTCCGTTGCGCTTGTTGACGAAGAGAAAATTGGCGACCGTGTCGTTGGCGACGAAAAGATCCATCCAGCCGTCGTTGTTGACGTCCGTCGCAACGACACCCCAGGCTTTTCCCAGCGCCTTGGCGATGCCGGATTCCTTGCTGACGTCCGTGAAGGTGCCGTCGCCATTGTTGTGGAAGAGCCAGCTCGCAGCCGGAGCGTAGACGCGCGGAACACAGTAGTAGCGCTCCCCAGTCTTCGCCTCACCACAGAATTTGTTCTTCGATTTGTCGAAGTCGACGAAGCGGCAAACAAACAAATCCAGCCGGCCGTCGTTGTCGTAGTCGAACCAGACGGCACTGGAGGCCCAGCCGGGAGCTGCTAAGCCGGCTTTCTCCGTGACGTCAGTGAAGGTCCCGTTGCCATTGTTGTGATAAAGAACGCTGCGGCCGTACTGGGTGACGTATAGATCGGGCCAGCCGTCGGCATCGTAGTCGCCAACAGCGACGCCCATGCCGTAGCCTCCGGCGGCGACGCCGGCTGTTTCAGTTACGTCGGTAAAGGTGCCGTTTCGATTGTTGCGGTAGAGCGCATTGCGCAGCGGCGGATCCGGTGTGAAAAAATCGCACTTCCCGCTGTTGACCAGATAAATGTCCATCCAGCCGTCATTGTCGTAGTCCAGAAAGGCGCAGCCCGCGCCGGTCGTCTCCGGCAAGTAATAGTCCGGTGATCGGCCGTTCTCATGGCGCCAGGTGAGTCCGCTGGCGGCCGAGGGCACTTCCTCGAAGAGTGGTTTCGGAGTGGCTTTTGGGATTCCCGCTGGAGGGACAGAACGGAAATGGGGGAGCAAAGGGATGCCCCGGAATTTGGCCAGGCATCCGCTGCTGGCCAAACTCAATCCTTTGACGAATCGTCTTCGCGTCCAACCTGACATCAGTTTTTATCGTGCGTTTTAGCCGGTTTCAGATAATAACTGTGGTTCCCCGTGGCTCTGGGCATCAGGGGCTGGAAATAATCATACTGTAGTACGACAAAATGAGGAAAAGGCACTTCGTCGAGGCGTGGAGACGAAGCAATGTTTAGCGGCATTGAAGAACAGTTTCATTTTTATGGAAGGAATAGGAGCTTGACAACCATTCGCGGAGCGTCGTACAAGCTTGGTGGAACTGAGTTAAGCGGTTACGTGCGTCCTTTCTTGCGTTACTTGCAATCGCCCCGGATCGATTTTTCCCGATGGGACATCGTGATTCGCTGCGTGTGCACGATAGTTGCGCGACGCCAAAGGAGACTCATGAACAGCACGCTCTGGAAGGCCTCTCTGCTGATGGCGGCGGTGCTCTGGCTGAGGAGCGACGCGTGGGCTCAAGCAAGCTACGACTTACGCTCGCCTGACAACAGCATCGAAGTGAGAATCCGCACGGCAAAAAGCATCCGCTTCGACGTGTTGCTGAAAGGCAGGGCCTTGCTGCAGGAGTGCACGCTTTCCCTCGATGTGGATCATAAGAAAATGGGACTCGATCCTAAGGTCATTAGGTCCAAGGAGCGCAACGAGGACCAGATTCTTGAGCCGACGGTCCGCCAGAAATTCGCGAAGATTCGGGACAACTACAAGGAAATACGGCTGGAAATGGAGGGCGGCTATGCGGTGGTGTTTCGCGCCTACAACGAAGGCGTGGCCTACCGATTTGAGACGTCCCTCGCGCAGGAACAGGTGAAAATCTACGGCGAAGAAATGAACCTGAACTTTCCGAGCAACTTTGTCGTGTACTACCCGCAGGAAGACAGTTTCTTCTCGCACAACGAACGAAGATACACTCCGCAGCACCTGAGGGAGATCGCGCCGGAGTTCATCGCGTCGCTACCGGCGGTGGTTGATGTGGGAGAAGGCGCCAAAGTCGCCATCGCGGAGTCGGACGTGGAGGAATATCCCGGGCTGTGGCTGCACGGCACAGGCGGAAACGGCCTATCTGCGATTTTTCCGCCGTATCCTTTAAGGGAGAGACTACAAGGCGATCGTGATTTCAGGATAATTGAGAGCGCTGACTATATTGCCGCGACCATCGGGAAGCGCACATTTCCCTGGCGAGTGCTGGGCGTCGTCGCAAGGGACGGGGACCTGCTGACAAATCAGCTGGTGTGGCTATTGGAGAAGCCGTCGCAGGTGCCAGACACGTCGTGGATCAAACCGGGCAAAGTCGCGTGGGACTGGTGGAATTACAACAATGTTTACGGCGTGGATTTCAAGGCGGGAGTCAACACGCAGACTTACAAGTACTACATCGATTTCGCCACGAAATATGGCATCCCCTACATCATTCTGGACGAAGGCTGGTACAAACTGGGAAACGTGCTGGATGTCGTTCCGGAAATCAATATGGAGGAACTGACCGCCTACGCGCGGCAGAAAAATGTGGGGATTATTTTATGGGTGGTGTGGAAGACGCTTGACGATCAGCTGATACCTGCTCTGGACCAGTACGCGAAGTGGGGCATCAAGGGAATCAAAGTGGATTTCATGCAGCGGAGCGACCAACCGGTGATCAATTACTATCACAAGGTGAGCCGGGAAACGGCGAAACGCAAGATGTTGGTGGATTTTCACGGGGACCAGAAGCCGGCTGTCATGACGCGCACGTGGCCGAACCTGATCAGTACGGAAGGAGTTCGCGGGCTGGAGTGGAGCAAGTGGAGCGCAGAAACCGAGCCCAAGCACAACGTGACGTTGCCATTTACAAGAATGTTCTTGGGACCGATGGATTACACGCCCGGGGCGATGCTGAATGCGCAGAAAGCGAGTTTTGCACCGATTTTCAATCGGCCGATGAGCCTGGGGACGCGGTGCCACCAACTTGCGATGTACGTGGTTTACGAGAGCCCTTTGCAAATGCTGTCAGACAGCCCGTCGAATTATTTGCGTGAGCCGGAGACGATGGAGTTTCTGGCGCCTGTGCCCACGGAATGGGACGAAACGAAAGTGCTAGATGCGCGAATCGCCGACTACGTTTTGGTGGCGCGACGAAACGGAGCTGACTGGTACGTCGGTGCGATGACGGACTGGACGCCGCGCGAACTGGAGATTGATTTCTCTTTTTTGCCCGAAGGCAAGTTCCAACTGGAAGCCTACCAGGATGGCGTGAATGCCGACCGCTACGGAAGTGACTACAAGCTGGTGAAGAGCCAAGTCAACAAAGGGACCAAGCTGAAAATTCAATTGGCGCCGGGAGGCGGCTGGGCGGCAAGAATTCATCCGTAGGCCCTTTTGCGCCTGACGCCTTCCGGTTCGCGCGACGCATGGGTTGAGAACTCTTGCAGCGTCGCGTCTGTCTCGAAAACTGCGGATCTGTCCTAGTAGCCTTTCACTTTGATCACAAAATAGGTGAACTCATGCGCGCCATCGAGCACGACCTGGTGGGGCACGCGAGCAGGAATCCGGACAACATCTCCGGCCGAAAGCTTCTGCCGGGCCCCGCCTTGAATGCTGCCATTGCGCTTTTCATGAGGCGCGACGGTTTCTCCATTGACATACGTGCCGCCCACGATAAGCGTCGCGGAGCCTGATTGCACGAAAAATACGTCCCCTTGCGTTTCGTGCCACTCGACCTGGCCGTCGGCTTCCCTGTGAACCAGTAAGAATGCTTCATTGGGAAAATCCACAAGCTGCTTCACGGCGAAATGATGCGGATCCGCGGCAGCCTCAGCGGCGAGTGTCTGCGTAGTGCGCTGCAAGGCGGCCGGGGTCCAGTGCTCGAAGCCTTGCGGGACTGGCTCCTCGGATCTCACAACCAGGAGAGGAATGGCAATCAAAGACAGCAGGCAGAGTCTCTTCATAGTTTTTCACCTCGGAGCTTCTTCAGGGTATTTCGGTCGAAAGCAGGATACCTAAGACCTGCTCGATAATGGAGGAACAAAAATCGGAGCGCCCTCCTCGAAGAGGCGGCTTCGGTCCTCCCTCTTTTGCGCGGGGTTAGTAAAAGAGTTTTAGTGCCAGTTGACCAATGCGGGGGTCTCCAACCTGTCCCGCTCTAAACGTTCCGAAAGCGCCCGCACTGAGCCTCTGGAAGTTCGTTATGCTCGGCTGAGAGACGGCGCCGGAGGCAACTTCCTCGTCAAAAAAGTTCACGCGATTGAAAGCGTTGAAGAACTCGGCGCGGAACTGGAGTCTCCAGCGTTCCGTGAAAGTGAAGCTCTTGGAAAGTCCCATGTCCCAGGAATACTTGCCTGGCATCCGGAAGGAGTTCTTGCCTACGTTGCCGAACGTGCCAGCCAGGGCCGGATTGACCATAACCTTGCCCGGATTGGCAGGATCTGGAACCTGACGAGGTCCAACAAAGGCAGCGGGATTAAGCCAGCCCACGCAGTTTGGCGTCGTTCCACACGAGGTACTGCCATAGGCGCTGACCCCTGCCAACAACATGCCGCGGTCTTGGCCAAGTCCAGTGCCTGAAATTTCCCCTCCTTCCAAAACCGTGAACGGCCGGCCAGTCTGTGCGGCGACAAGCCCGCTGTACTGCCACCCGGCTAACACATGGTGCAAGAAACCTCTGGATCCAGAGAAACCTGGGAGTTCCCACACAAAGGAAGAGACGAAGCGGTGGGTATGGTCAAAATCCGAAGGCCCGCGATCGAACTGATGCCGCAATGGATCGTCCCACGGCCGGGCGGAGAAGGTATCGAAGCCAGTGACGCCCGCGCCCGCAGGGAGATCGTCGATGCTCTTGGACCATGTGTAACTGCCGAGAATCGTCAGGCCGTGGGTCATGCGCTTTTCGGCCGACAATTGGAGCGAGTGGTACGTAGAATTAATGTCCTGCGTGTCTTGTTGAACCTGGGAAAACAAGTTGCTCGGCGTAATACCCAAAGAAGCCACGATGGTGTTCAGCCTGAGGGTGCCTACCGTCCCACGAGAGGAGACAGGAGCCGGATCCAAGTTCAGCGTTTCAGTTAGGTGTGTGCTGCGAGAACCGACGTACGCAGCGCGCACGAGGACGCTGGATGGCAATTGGCGCTCGATGGCCAGGTTCCAGTTGTAAACGGTAGGAACTTGGTACTTTTGGGCGGTAGAGTCCCAAGTCAGGTAGAGGCCGCCGCGGGCAAACGTGGAGTCCTTAGGCGGCGGAAACGGAGCGGGGAACAGATTTGCCTGTGGCGTGCAATTTTGAGCCGTTTGGGTCGCAGCTAGAGTGCAAAGCGGATCGGTGAGCGTGCCGGGATTGACAACGCCAGTGCTGAATATGAGCTGCGGACTGAACGGCGTCTGATCCACGAAGCGGTTGTTGATAATGCCCGTGATGCGGCTATTGTAGAAAATGCCTGCTCCACCGCGGACGCTGGTCTTCCCATCTCCAAAGACGTCATAGGCAAAGCCCACGCGCGGGGCAAAATTCTTGAGACTGGCATTGATGCCATATGGCGGAACGTCGGGATCGCCAGGGAAGTACACGCCTGGGGGCGCGTTTGGGAATTGCATCGAACGAACATTGGCAACCAGACCTGACAACCGGAATTGCTGGACACGTCCTTTAATCTCGCGCCAAGGGAGACCCGGCTCGTAACGGAGCCCGAGATTGAGGGTCAGGCGGCGAGTCACCCTGTAGTTGTCCTGTACATATACGCCAGCAAAGATGTTGCGGTTGTTTTTGAATTCTCCAGCACCCTGGCGGAAAGCAAAGTTGCCGCTGTAGTCTCCCAGCTTGCCGGACAAGAAAGCCGTGAGGCTGGGAAAGCTGAACTCCGCGGGTTGGAAGAACAGGTTGTTGAGGTCCACACGGCTGCGCTCAAGAACTCCCCCAAAACGGAAGTCGTGCTTTTCTTTCACCCAGCTGACATCATCGCTCCAGGTGAAATTGTTTCTGACGAATGCTGCCTGGGGGTTATCACCAAAACTAAAGAACCCGTTCACACGAATTTGCTGAATGGCATGTGCGGTCGGCTGAAAAGGAATCATCGAACCGAGACTCTGAACGCTGGGTACCGTACTGGCCGGACCACGGCTGGCTTTTTCACGTGCATAGCTAAATCGGAAATCGTTGATGAGCGTGGTTCTGAAAATGTGAGTCTCGTGAATCAGCCAGTTCTGGTTCGTGATTTTTGAGCCATCTGCATACGTTAGGATGTTAGTGGGGACAAAAACGGCGGCCCTGCTAAAGTAGTTGAAGTCGTAGCGAACCGAGAGCCTGTCGTTCTGACTGAAGGCATGGTCCACCCTGCCGAGCACCTCGTTGAAATTTTGCTTATCGGGCCTGACGAATGTGACGGACCGGCTAGTCGGCTGAATAGGCAGGAGCGGCAACAGATTTGCTACTGTCGGATCAATCGTGCCTCCGCTTGCCGTGAACGCAGTGATGTCTGCTTGCGAGGGCACCGTCGAGTTCGTGGGGTTTCCTACGTTCCGCAAACGAGTTCCTTGGAATCCCGCAAAGAAAAAAGTCTTATCGTGAATGATGGGGCCGCCGATGGTTCCCCCGAACTGATTGCGCTTGAGCTGATCCCGCCCCATATCTTTGAACGCAATAGGTGCGAAGAAGCTCCTCGCGTTAAAAACGGCATTGCGTAAGAACTCAAACACATCGCCATGGAAATGATTGGTGCCGGATTTGGTAATGACGTTCACCACCGCGCCGGCGTTCTGCCCATATTCCGCACTGTAGTTACTGGTCTGGACACTGAACTCCTGAAGAGCATCCGGGAAAGGAAACGGCTGGTTGACGTTGGTGTACTCGTCGACGTAGTTGCCGCCATCGAGCAGATAACTGACCATGTCCTGCCGCGCGCCGTTGGCCGAAATCGTGACCGCCCCAGGGAATGTCTTTGTCGTGCCCTGGTCCGCGCCTCCATTGACGGAGTAGACGGTGCCCGGCACCAGCAGGCTGAGCTTTGCTGCGTTGCGGCCCTCCAGGGGCATCTCAACCAGGCGCTGTTGTTCGATGACTTGCTTCAGCGTTGACGTGGACGTATCCGCCTGCAATGCGTTTCCCGAAATCTCAATGATTTCGGTCGTCGTTCCCAGCCTCAGGCCAAAGTTGACCGTGAGCGTCTGATCGGCGAGCAGGTTAATTCCGTTTTCCTTGGATATGTTGAAGCCTGCCGCCTCCACAGTCAGGATGTACGTCGCGGGCCGGAGAGAGGGGATGACGTAGAGGCCCTCGGTGTCGCTAACGGCGGTGCGCGAGAAGGCCGTGCCTTCCTGGGTCGCGATGACTTTCGCGGAAGCAACCGCCGCCCCGCTAGGATCGGTAACCCTGCCTGCAATGCTGCCAAAGCCTTGCGCGTGCGCAAACAGCGGCGTGAACAGAAGCGCAAAAAGAACTAGAAGCACATTCTTCTTCATTTCTGTTTTTCCCTTTCGCGGGCTGCCCGCGACATTCGCTTCGGTCAAGCCCGCTGTTACGGCGTTCCGGGCGCCTCGGCCACACAGCTACGCCATTCGCACCATGAATTGAAGGCGACGCCTCACTCGCTTCGCACCATCGCTTTGCTAGATAGTCGCTATCAATTGCTTGAATCGATCTCGTGAGGGGACATTAGGAGCAGGGTCACCATGATGTCAATCCGGAAAATTTAAAGGAGTGGTTTAGCCAGACTAAAGTGCCGCTCTACCAGAGTCTGGTTTGCGTGCACTTTGCAGGCGATGCGCCCCTTATGGCCGTTGTGAAAATGGGCGATCAGCACTTCCTACTTCTTGGCTGGCTCGACCGATGTAAGAGCGCGCGTCGCACCTGTTGAGATGCCTCCATCAACAAGCAAGGTCTGCCCGGTGACATAACGGCTGGATTCCGCAGCGAGGAATACTACTGCTGCATCTAGGTCTTGAGGATCCCCGGGGCGCTTCAGCGGAATGCGATCGCAAAGATAGTCAACCCACTCTTTGTTCTCGTACAAAATCTTGTTCTGTTCTGTGCGAAACCACCCCGGCGCGAGGCAATTCACGGTGACGCCGTGCTTGCCCCAATCATCGGCCAGGCTCATCGTCAACTGCCGGATGCCACCGCGGCTGGCGCCATAAGGTGCGAGACCCGCGTAACCAGCCACACTGGTCACGGATCCGATATTGATGATGCGCCCGTACCGGCGCGGGATCATGCGGCGCGCCACGGCCTGTGAGACGAAAAAACTCCCGCGCAGATTGGTGTCAAGAATCAGATTCCAGTCTTCCCAGGAAACGTCGAGCGCCGGCTTCCGAACGTTGCAACCCGCATTGTTGACGAGGATGTCCAGGTGTCCAAATTCCTTTTCGGCAGCCGCAGCCATTTTTTCAATGCTCTCGTGGTTGCGGACATCAAGTTCTAGTGAAAGGGTGCGGCGGCCAAGCCCGTTCATTTCTTCCTCAAACGGCAACAGGCGATTGCGATCGCGGCTGGTGAGCACGAGATCCGCCCCGGCTTTTGCGAGCGCGCGAGCAAAATACTGGCCGAGCCCGCGGCTCGCTCCTGTAACGATTGCCACGCGTCCACCGAGATCAAACAGACCATCGCTCACGAAAACACCCCGGGCGTAAGTACGACTTTCATCAGGTTGGGTTCGCGCGCATGCAAGCGTTCGAACCATTGTGGGCCGTCGTCCAGTGGGGCAATGGCGGTGATCAAAGGCTTTACTTGGATAGCTCCCGTTGCCAGGAGTTCCATGGCGTGCGGGTATTCTCCGGCGGACGCGCATGAGCCTTGAAGACGGATCTGCCGCGTGACCACCTTTTGCAGCGGCAGAGTCACTTCAGGTGAAATGTTCCCGACCAATACGACGGTTCCACCCTTGCGAACCGAATCGATAGCGGCAGCCACGGTCTCGTTTCTCCCCACCGCTTCAACCGCCACGTCGACACCGACGCCACCGGTAAGTTGCAATACCTGCTCCATGAGGCCGGCGTCGGCAGACAACACCGTTGTTGCACCTACTGCTTGAGCAAGTTTGAGCCGCGTGCTGTCGATGTCTGCTACGAAAACGCGGGAGCAACCCGCGACGCGCAACGCCTGAAGCACGAGCAGTCCGATCATTCCCGCGCCGAGAACAAGAGCGGTGTTGTTGGGAGAAACTTGCGCCAAAGAAACGGCGTGAACCGCGACCGCCACAGCCTCCAGCATCGCTGCTTCTGCAAACGAAAGGTTGTCCGGCAAGCGATATGAGATGCGCGAAGGAACGACAACATATTCGGCAAAGGCTCCCGCGCGACGATAGTCCAAGCAGGAGACTCCCAGAACCTGTCGGTTGTCGCAGAGATTCACTTCTCCTCGGCGGCAGGGCCCGCAAGCGCCGCAATAAATTGTCGAATCGAACGTGATTCGGTCCCCCTCAGCAAATCCGCTCACTCCAGCGCCCACGGCGGCGATTCTTCCGGCAGCTTCGTGGCCCATGATAATGGGCGGGATACGGCGCCCCGATGATCCATCGTAGCCATGAACGTCGCTGCCGCAAATGCCACAAGCAGCAACGCGTACAAGAACTTCACCGGGACCCGGTGTTGGCTCGGGAAGTTCGACAATCTCAAGATGCTTGTATTTCGAAAGCAGTAGAGCTTTCATGCGCGCCTGGCACCATCCTGATTGAAACGCTTAAGCGGCCCATACTCTAGCGCACATCCTATGCTTCTGGAACAGAGACAATCCATGACGGGTGTGCGACCTGGAAGAGGCATCTAGCGGGTTCTCTTTTTTTGTGGCATTGTTCTGAACGTATCTATACGTACAGATTAGATACGGTACAGAGAGGAGACCCCTATGCCTAATGATCTTGCAACTTTGGAGACCCAA
>WNFG01000631.1_pt1 | contig 29429 bp, 26 predicted proteins | sample 5400431 | NCBI WGS metagenome assembly WNFG01 (sample SAMN13153346, study PRJNA577476) | soil metagenome | isolation source: 120 cm saprolite under Douglas fir tree site 2 hole 3 replicate 2 | place: USA:California | collected 2015-04-18 | reverse complement strand
AGAGCTTCGCAGTCAACGATCCACGCATCGTCAACGCATCGATGGAGTTCGATGCCGCCACCGCCCATCCGACCTATCGCATGATCGCCGGCATCCCCGGCCGGAGCCGCGCCATCGATGTCGCACAAATGATCGGTCTCCCCTCTTCGATCATCGACCGGGCCCGGTTGCACCTCGGCGACCGATACGGCGAAACCGATGCCCTGATTTCCGAGCTGCAGAAGAAGATGTCGGAGGTCCTGGCCGCGCGCGACGACGCTGCCACGTTGCGCGGTCAGCTCGAATCGGAGCGCGACGCGCTTTCCGCCGAGCGCGCGAAGCTCGAGAAAGAGCGCGGCCTCGTCGGCAGCTCGTTCCGCGAGGAGCTCGACCGCCTTCGCGACGACGTGCAGCGGCAGGTGTCCGCGGAGATCAAGAACCTGCGCGAATCGGACCGCAACACCCGCGCGAGCATCAACGCCGCCGAGATCGTCAGGACGTTGACCCGACCGGTCGACAAGGCCATCGACTTTCTCCCCGCCGAGCAGCGCAACGTCCACGTGGGTGAGAAGGCGGAGCACCGCAAGTTCAAAGTCACCGGCACCGTCGTGTCGATCGACGGCAACAAGGCCGTGTTGAATGTGAACGGCAGGAAGATGACCGTGGATGTGAAGGATCTCGTTCCTCGGGAGTCGGGAGTCGGGGGTTGGGAGTCGAAGAAACACACCCGGCTCCCGGCACCCGACTCCCTCGAAGCAGTTGTCTCGGCCGAGCTCAATCTCATCGGCCAGCGAGTCGACGAGGCCATCGACGAATCCGACCGCTTTCTCGATCGTGCACTGCTCGAGGGCAAGCAGGCCGTGCGCATCATCCACGGCTTCGGCACCGGGACACTTCGAAAGGCTCTGCGCGACCACCTCCACAAACACCCGGCCGTGAAGTCGTGGCGGCCCGGCGGCGAGAATGAAGGGGGCGATGGGGCGACGATTGCGGTGTTGGAATGAGTTCTGAAGTTTACGCTGGGAGCGAAGCGACTAAGCGTCTCCGGTTCGACCGCGCCGGCTGCGAATTACTCCAGCGCGGTATCACCGGAGATCCTGCTGCTCGCTTCGCTCGCACCAGGATGAACTGAAAAGAAACCAATGGCCTGCTCCCATCTCAACGACTCCGTCATCGCCCAGGTCCGCCAGGCCGCGGACATCGTCGACTTCATCGCCCAGGTCACGCCGCTCAAGCTGGCGGGGAAGAGCTACAAGGGCCTTTGCCCGTTTCATCGCGAGAAGACGCCGTCGTTCACCGTCGACCGCGGCAAGGGGCTCTTCTACTGCTTCGGCTGCGGCACGGGCGGCGACGTCTTCAAGTTCCTCACTCTCACCGAACGGTTCACGTTCCCCGAGGCTGTCGAACACGTGGCCTCGCGCGTCGGCATCGAACTGCCGAAGAAAAAGCGGACGCCGAAAGAGAGCGACAAAGACGATCTGCTGGAAGTCATCGACGAGGCCTCGGAAGCGTTTCACCAGGCCCTCGGATGGGGCGACAACGCCGCCCGGCGCTACCTCCTCGAGCGCAAGGTCGGCGAGGACATCGTCAAGAAGTATGGCTTCGGCTATGCGCCCGACTCGTGGGACTACGTGCTCACGCGGCTGGCGCGCAAGCATGGCGAGAAGAAGCTGGAGATGGCCGGACTGGCCATGCCGCGCAAGACCGGCAACGGCTACTACGACCGCTTCCGCAACCGGCTGATGATCCCGATCCACAACGAGAGCGGCACGGTGGTTGGCTTCGGAGGGCGCTCGCTCGACGGCAGCGATCCGAAATACCTCAACTCACCGGAATCCGAGGTCTTCAACAAGTCGCGTCTGCTGTACAACCTGCACCGATCGAAAGACGCCATGCGGCGGATGGATCGCGCCATCCTCGTCGAAGGTTACTTCGACGCCATCGCCATCGATCACGCCGGCGTGCCGGGCGTCGTCGCCTCGATGGGAACATCGCTGACGACCGGGCAGGCCTCGTTGCTGCGGCGATTCACATCCCATGTCGTCATCGCTTACGACGGTGACAACGCCGGCCGCAACGCCACGCTGCGCGCCGCGCCGGTCCTGCTCGCCGCGGGCCTGAACGTCTCCGCGCTCGATCTGCAAGGTGAGAAGGATCCCGACTCCGTCGTGCAGAAGCAGGGAGCCGATCGTTTTCTGGAACTGCTCGGCAATGCCACCGATATCTTTGAATTCGGCCTCGGCGAGTGGGCCGGCGACGTCGCCAAGCTCACCGGGCGCGAAAAGTCGGAGCGCGTGGAACAATTCATGCCTCTTCTCTCCGCCGTCTCCGATCCGGTCGTCCGCAACGACGCCGCGCAACGGATTGCCGACGCCTTCCGGCTCGAGTTCCAGACGGTCTGGTCGCGCGTGCGGGGAAAGGCATCCACCGCTCCCGATCGCGAGCGGCAGCCGCTCGGACGGTCGGCCAGCGCCGAAAAGACCATCCTCATCGCGGCCATTCAGGGAAAACTGACGCCGCCGCAACTGGCGCGCCTTCGGGAGGAATATTTTGAGGAACCGGGCAAAACCCTCTTCTCTATCATGAAAGGTGACCTGATGTCCGGTTCTCCTATTGATTTTCAGCAGGTTGCGACCCATCTTAAGGGCGAGGCCGAGCTCAATCTCCTCTCGGAGCTCTCTCTGAGCGAGGACATCGACGATCAGACCCTCCAGCGCATCGACGAAAACCTTCGGCCGATGGAGCGGGCCTATCTGGAACGTCGGAATCTGGAAATCCAACGAGAAATTGTGGAAGCGGAGCGTCAGGGCGACAGCGAACGGACGGGACAGCTCTACGCGGAGAAGATGGCCATCTCCCGTATGTTGAACGAAGCGAAATAATTATCAGCCCCCACCGATTACGCAGGTGTCCTCTGCGGACGATGGTTCTGAGGAGCGAAAGAACGACATGACAACACGCCTGCGGAGCTCGAATCTCGAACAGGAAGCCAATTTTGACGAGGGGGTCGGCGAGTTGAGTGTCGAAGAAAAGTACGCGGAAGTAAAGCAGCTCATCATTGTGGGCAAGGAAAAAGGCTTTCTTCTGTATGACGAGATCTACGAGACCCTTCCCGAGGAGATCACTTCCCTTCCGGAAGAGCTCGATGAGATTTACATCCGTTTCGCTGACCTCGGCATCGACGTCGTCGAGGATTCCGAAAAGCCCCTCCCCACCTCTTCCAAGGCCATCGTCACCATCGACGGCACCATCGAAGAGAAGGAGATGGACCAGCGCGAAGAGGTCCAGCAGGACATCATCGCCGCCTCCAGCGGCATCGTCGACAAGACCAACGACCCCGTCCGCATGTACCTGCGCGAGATGGGAACGGTCAAGCTCCTCGACCGCCAGGGCGAAGTCGACATCGCCAAGCGCATCGAGAAAGGCGAGCGGAAGGTCTACAAGTCCCTTTCCCAGAACCGGATCATTCTCGAAGAGATCCTGAAGATCTACGAGAGCGCCAAGAAAGATCCTCGGGTCATCAAAGAGATGATCGATCTGGCCATGCCGGAGGATGAAAGCATCGCCGTGGCCACCGACGAGAACGGCGAGCCGAAGCTGCCCCTGGCGGCCGTCAACAAGATCGCCGACATCATGGCCATCTTCGAGAAGGTCGCCAAGCACGACAAGAAGATCAAAGACGCAAAGACCAAGCTGGCCGATCCGAAGAAGCTTTCGGAGCGGACGCTGAAGCAGACGAACCGCGTGGTGGAGCGGCTCACCCTCGAGCTGGCTACCGAGCTGCGCCAGGTGGATTTCACTCCCCAGACGCGCAACCGCATGATCAACAAGCTGAAGGACATCGACAACGAGCTGGCACAGACGGCGTCGATGGTCCGCAAGGATGATGCGGCTCTCAAGCGCGAGAAGGACAAGACCCGCCGCGACTTCTATCGCCGCCGTCTGCAGAAGTACGTCGAGAAGCTGCGCGAGCTGGAGACGTTCTACGGAACGCCCCATGACGAGCTCCGCCGCACCATCCGCGAGATCCGTGCCGGTGAGGAGGAAGCCGATCAGGCCAAGCAGGAGCTGATCGTGGCCAACCTCCGCCTGGTCGTCTCCATCGCCAAGAAGTACACCAACCGCGGCCTGCAGTTCCTCGACCTCATCCAGGAAGGCAACATCGGCCTCATGAAGGCGGTCGAGAAGTTCGAGTACCGCCGCGGCTACAAGTTCTCCACGTACGCCACGTGGTGGATCCGCCAGGCCATCACCCGCGCCATCGCCGACCAGGCGCGCACGATCCGCATTCCGGTCCATATGATCGAGACCATCAACAAGCTGACGCGCACCTCCCGCGCGCTGGTGCAGGAGCTCGGCCGCGAGCCGCAGGCCGAGGAGATCGCCGACAGGATGGATATGCCGGTGGCCAAGGTGCGCAAGATCATGAAGATCGCGCAGGAGCCGATCTCCCTCGAGACCCCCATCGGCGAAGAGGAAGATTCGCACCTCGGCGATTTCATCGAGGACCGCGGCGTCATCTCCCCGATCGATCACGTCATCGTCGCCAACCTGAAGGAGCAGACCAACAAGGTCCTGCGCACGCTCACGCCGCGCGAGGAGCAGGTCCTCAAGATGCGCTTCGGCGTCGGCGATGGCTCCGAGCACACGCTCGAGGAGGTGGGCCGCTCATTCAATGTCACCCGCGAGCGGATCCGCCAGATCGAATCGAAGGCGCTCCGCAAGTTGCGCCATCCATCGCGATCGAAGAAGCTCCGTCCATTCCTGGACTCGACGTTCTAGACAAAAGGGCGCCTCGGCCGCCCTTTTGGTTACTGCGCGAAACGCGCAACTTCACTTATCCGGCGGAATCGCCAACGGCCCCTGCTTGAGGTCTTCCTTGATGATGAGATCGAGGAAGAACTCGCGGACGCCGTCCTTGCCGCGCTGGCGGAAGACGCGCGCCACCTGGTACGGCTTGAGCTTGATGCCGGTCATCGCCTGGAGGTACTGGCAGAAGACGACGGCACGCGAGCGGAACGAGACGATGAGGATGATCAGGAGCACACCTGCGAAGGCGAGCAGCATCGTCGCGGCGAGCGACAATTCGCTGATGAGCGACTTCAGAATGTTCATTGCCAGACCCGTAAGGATGCTACCACGCGGCCGACAGTGGTTACACTTCACGGATATGCCCAACACTCGCCCGCAACCCGACGAATACTCACCGCATCACGAGCAGTACGTCTCCCTCATCGAAGGGCCGGTCCTTGACGAACTGGCCGCCGGCCGGGAGAGCATCCGGCAGCTCATCGACCAGGTCCCGGAGGAACGCGGCGGCTTTCGATACGCGGAGCGGAAGTGGACGATCCGCGAAGTCATCGGTCACATGGCGGACGCGGAACGGATTCACACCTTCCGGGCGCTGACGTTCGCCCGCAACGACGCCATCGAGCTTCCGAGGTGGGGGCCGGACGCCTATGCCGCGGCGGCCGGCTTCAACACGCGCAGCATCAGGAGTCTCGTCGAAGAGGAGCTGGCCGTTCGCGACGCCACGATCGCTCTCTTCGCGAGCCTGCCGGCGGAGGCATGGGCGCGCGAGGGAACGGTGACCGGCAAACGCCTGACCGTGCGCGCCATCGCCTACATCGCCACCGGTCACGTGAAGCGACACCTGAACGTGCTGCGGGAGCGGTACGACGTGGGGTAGTGCGGTTGCGGGGTCTCGCGGTTTCGGGGTCTCGCGGTCGTAGCTCGGGTCTCGGACTTTGCAGGTCAACACCGCGAGACCGCGCAACCCCGAAACCCGAATCACGAATCCACTGATCCACTACGGTAAAGTACCCCGATGCTCCCCCTCGCAGAGCTCGACGACGCACCGGTTGCGGAGGCCGATAAAAAAACCGAGGAACCGTCGATGTTCAAGGTCCTGCTCCACAACGACGACTACACCACGATGGAGTTCGTCGTCTGGATCCTGGAGTCGGTTTTCAACATGCCGGAAGAACAGGCCGTCCAGGTAATGCTCAACGTCCACATCCAGGGAGTAGGCGTGGCCGGCTTCTACACCTATGAAGTGGCGGAGATGAAAGTCGAAAAAACCATCGCCCTGGCCCGCGAGCAGGAGTTTCCGCTGCTGGCCACGATGGAGCCGGCCTGACCAGGCGATAGCGCGAGAGCGAGAGCGCGGAGCGCTCTCGCCCGGAGCGCTGGCGTCTCGCCGGCTGGCCCAGCAGAGCCTGCCCTGAGCGAAGCCGAAGGGTCTCGCCGCTGCGCTCCTCAATGCCGGACGGCGTGGTGGCGCGGCAGCGGTGGCGGCGGTGGTGGTGGTGGCGGCGCGGGAGCCACATGGACGATGCGCGACGTCGCCGTGCCGCACGGCGTCGTTGCGGTGACGAAGTAGTTGTGCGGCGTCGCGATCGGCACCGTCGCATACTTCGGACCGCTGCCAACATTGTTATGCGCGCCGTCGGCATCGAACCATTCGTAGTCGACGTCGCCAAGGGCCACCGACTCCACGGTCAGCAATGCGTTGGCGTTGATCGGAACGACGACGTCCTCGGGCTGTTTGGTGATGATCGGGATCAGGCAGCCGGAGCGGATGCAGTCAAGGGCGAGCGTGTACTGTCCGGTCCCGTGCGCGTTCCCCGAGGTGACCACGATGTCGTAGAAGTCGGTGCGCGGCACGGAGAAGGACATCGTATCGGTCGTGGCGTTCAAGGCCGATGACTGGGCCAGGGCCACGGTTGTTTGCGAAAACTCGAAGACGCCAAACTGTGGATCGAAGGCGCTCGAGGTGAGCCGTATGTTCAGCGTATCGCCAGCCACTCCCCAGACGCGATACATCGCGTAGACGCGCGTCGGATCGGAAGAGGCGACGCAGCTCAGCGACGACAGATCCCACGTTGCCTGCTGCCCGCAAAGGAGATCCTGCTCGACGCAGGCGAGTTGCGGCGAAGGAGGAGGCGAGGTGTCGCAGTTCATTTCGAAAAGATACTGACCGGCGGCGAAACGGTCGTTCGTCCCCGCCTGAATCCTCCAGGTTCCCTGCATCGGCAGGATGTAGCGGACCGTGGCCGCAACGCCGCCCGAGATCAGCGGCGAGAGCGATGTATCGGACGGCGGCGGGACGAAACCGATCCAGGGAAGGTCGTAGCTCGAATCGAGCGGACGAACGGTCGCCGTCACCAGGGCCTGGGCATCGCCCTGAAAAACGAATTCGTCGTAGAACGAGATGTTTGTCGACAGGCAATCGCCGCTGGCCAGACGGCCGCGGACGTCGGTATTGCACAAGACCGGAGTCGAACCGCACCCCTCCAGCAACGGAACCGGCTGACGCACCACGGCACCCGCCGTCGCCGGACGGGGATGAGGCGAAGGAAGGACGATGTCCGCCGGACCCGGCGCCACGGCTTCCGCCGCGACTCCCATGCCGAGGGATAGGACACCAAACAGCGCCATGCGAGCGAATCGCATTGTCAAAATCAGAGTCTCCAGTTTGGGGCGTTCAAGAAGCACGGGATGCCGTCAAGCGGCTTCTTTCGTTGTGCTTCCCGAGTGATACGCCCTTGCGCATGATACTTGAAAGCAGCCACAAAAACCGAGGTTATCTGTAGTGAGCGAAATCGCTCTTCCGTCCCGGATCGCGCAGAAATCCCGGCGCTCGCGATCTGGTTCTGCTCGCTGGCCGCGGTTTCGCGGACCCTTTCGCGTGCAGACTGTTCGATCATGATCGCCCGTCAACTACAGAAGTCGTTTGAATTCGCTCTCCACGAGGCGTTGAAGCGCCGCCATGAATACGTGACGCTCGAACATCTCCTCTATGCCCTGCTGCACGATCGCGACGTCCTCGACGTCATCCGCGCCTGCGGCGGCGACGTCGACGTCCTCCGCAAGCAGCTCGACGACTTCATGACCCGGACGCTCGAACAGTTGCCGGACGACGCCGAGGTCCAGCCGGTGCTGACGGCGATGCTGCAGCGGATCGTGCAGTACGCGCAGCTCCATGCGCAATCGTCGGGACAGAAGGAAGTCGACACCGGCCAGATGCTGGCGGCGATCTATCAGGCCGAACGTTCCCAGGCCGTCTACCTCCTGCGCAGCCAGGGGGTGAACAAGCTCGACGTGCTGCAATACCTCTCGCACGGCATCAGCAAAGACACCCCCGCGCCGAAGCCGGCCTTCGTCGGCGATGAGGAAGGGGCGGCCGAGCAGACCGGCGATCCTCTGAAGCTTTTCGCCGTCAATCTCAACGAGCGCGCCGAAAAGGGAGAGATCGATCCGCTCATCGGCCGCGGGCCGGAGCTGGAGCGGACCGTCCAGATCCTCTGCCGGCGCCGGAAAAACAACCCGCTGTTCGTCGGCGAGCCGGGCGTCGGCAAGACTGCCATCGCCGAGGGGCTGGCGCTCAAGATCACGAAACACGAAGCCCCGGCTGTACTGAAAAACGCCGTGGTCTGGTCGCTCGACATGGGCGCCGTACTGGCCGGGACGAAGTATCGCGGCGAGTTCGAGCAGCGCCTGAAGGCAGTCGTTACCGCGTTGCTGGCCAAACCGGATGCCATCCTCTTCATCGATGAGATCCACACCATCGTCGGTGCCGGCGCCGTAAGCGGCGGGACGATGGACGCGTCGAACATTCTCAAGCCGGCCATCGCTTCCGGGAAACTGCGTTGCATCGGCTCGACGACCTATGCCGAGTACAAGTCATCCTTCGAGCGCGACCGCGCCCTGGCCCGCCGCTTCCAGAAGATCGAGATCGGAGAGCCGAGCGTTGAGGAGACCATCGAGATCCTCAAAGGGCTGAAGTCGTATTACGAGAAACACCACAACGTCGCCTTCTCCGACGACGCGCTCAAACTTGCCGCCGAGCTGTCGGCGAAATACATGCACGACCGCCATCTTCCCGACAAGGCCATCGACGTTCTCGATGAGGCGGGATCACGCGCGCGCATCATTGCCGCAAACGCCACCGAAGCAACAACTCCTGTTCCCATCGGCATCGATGACATCGAGTACGTCGTGGCCCGTATGGCTAAGATTCCGCCGCGGACGGTGGCTGTATCGGAGAAAGAACGGCTGCAGGGTCTCGACGGCGATCTGAAGCGTGTCATCTACGGCCAGGATCACGCCGTCGATCAGGTCGTGAACGCCATCAAGATCTCGCGCTCCGGGCTTGGACATCCCGAGAAGCCGGTCGGCTCGTTCCTCTTCTCCGGACCGACCGGCGTCGGCAAAACAGAGCTCGCCCGTCAGCTCTCCCTGTCACTCGGCATCGAGTTCATTCGCTTCGATATGTCGGAGTACATGGAGCCGCACACCGTCTCGCGTCTCATCGGCGCGCCGCCGGGGTACGTCGGCTTCGATCAGGGAGGGCTGCTCACCGACGCCATCACGAAGACACCGTACGCGGTCCTGGTGCTCGACGAGATCGAGAAGGCGCATCCGAATCTCTTCTCGATACTCTTACAAGTCATGGATCACGCCACGCTGACGGACAACAACGGCAAGAAGGCCGACTTCCGCAACGTCATTCTGATCATGACCACGAACGCCGGCGCGCGCGAGATGAGCGATTCGTCGATGGGCTTCGGCAACACCAGCGGGGCGAAGGGCAAGGGCCGAGGAGCGATCGAGCGGACGTTCACCCCCGAGTTCCGCAACCGCATGGACGCCTGGATCGCTTTCGAGCCGTTGTCGTTCGAGACGACCGAGCGCGTGGTCGACAAGTTCATCGACGAGCTGCGCGTTCAGTTGCGCGCGAAGAACGTGACCCTCGATCTGACCGAGCCCGCCCGCGCCTGGCTGGCGAAGAACGGCTACGACCCATCCTTCGGCGCCCGTCCAATGTCGCGGCTGATCCACTCAAAGATCAAGGAGCCGCTGGTGGATGCCATTCTTTTCGGAAAGCTGCAGGATGGCGGAAACGTCGTCGTCGATGCCGAGGGCGACGGGCTGGCGTTGAAGTACTGAGGTTGGTTGGTCGCGGTTACGATGCACGAACGTGGAGCTTTCACGGGAGCACAGACAAGAGTGTCTGTGCCACATTCGCTTCGGCCTGATTCAAGACTTCCGCAAGTACCAGCAGCCGATGTGGCACAGACACTCTTGTCTGTGCTTTCTAAACTCGCGATGACGGAACGAGTATCCAGTTCCTCCACGGCGAGACCGCATGTCCCGCTTTCCTGATCCTCGTTACGCGCGTGGCGACGTGGTCGCCATCGGCGACGATCTGCGCGTGGAGACGCTGCACGATGCGTACAGGCACGGCATCTTTCCGTGGCCGCACGAGAACCTGCCGATGCCGTGGTTTTCGCCGCGGCGGCGCACGGTGATCTTCTTCGATGACCTGCACATCGGCCGATCGCTGCGCAAAGCGGAACGGAGAAGTGGCTTCACGTACACGATCGATCGCGCCTTCGACGACGTCATCGCCTCCTGCGCCGGGTCGCCGCGCGGCGATGAGACGGGCACGTGGATCGAGCCGGAGATCATCGCCGCCTATACCGACCTTCATCGCGCCGGTGACGCCCATAGCGTGGAGGTGTGGCGGGATGGCACGTTGGTGGGCGGCCTTTACGGCGTCGATGCCGGCGGCCTTTTCACCGGCGAATCGATGTTTCACCTCGCCGCCGACGCCTCAAAACTCGCCCTGCTCTTCCTCATCGAGCATGTCCGCGCCCGAGGCGCGACCTGGCTCGACTGCCAGGTGATGACCCCGCACATGGAAGCGCTCGGCGCACGCGAGATCAAACGCGCGCAGTTTCTCGACATGCTGGCCGAGGAACAGGCGTCGGGGCGATCGCTCTTTTAGTTTCACGCAGAGGCGCGGAGACGCGGAGTAGAGAAGTGCAGCCTCCGCGTCTCCGCGTCTCCGCGTGAAAAAAAGCTAATGCGCGTGCGCGGGAGTCATTTCGTGCGTATGTCCCGCTGTGCCCGACTCCACCTGCTGCGCCACCGTCACGGCCAACTGGCGGAACGCCTGCGCCGCGGCGGAGGCCGGGTCGAGGATGACGATCGGCTCGCCGCTGTCGCCGCCGACGACGACTTTCGGATCGATCGGGATCTCGCCGAGGAACGGGACGCCGAGAAGCTCGGCCGTGCGGCGGCCGCCGCCGTGGCCGAAGATCTCTTCGCGCTCGCCGCAGTGGCGGCAGATGAAATAGCTCATGTTCTCGATGATGCCGAGGACCGGCACGTTCACCTTGCGGAACATGGCCAGCCCTTTGCGCGCATCGATCAGCGCCACATCCTGCGGCGTCGTCACCACCACGGCGCCTGAGAGCGGCACCTTCTGGGTCAGCGTGAGCTGGGCGTCGCCGGTGCCGGGGGGAAGATCGATGATCATGAAGTCGAGCTGGCCCCACTTCACATCGCTGAGGAACTGGTCGAGCGCCTTCATCACCATCGGACCGCGCCAGATCACCGGCGTATCGGGATCGGTGATGAGGCCGAGCGACATCGTCTTCACGCCGTGGTTCTCCATCGGAATGATCTTCTCGTCGCTCTCATCGATCTGCGGGCGGCCGTGGATTCCGAGCATCATCTGCTGCGACGGTCCGTAGATGTCCGCGTCGAGCATCCCCACGGTGTAACCGAGCTCGCGCAGCGCCAGGGCCAGGTTGGTGGAGACGGTCGACTTACCGACGCCCCCTTTGCCGGAAGCGACGGCGATCTTGTACTTGACGCCGGAGAGGATCTGTTCGGCCGGATGGCCTCCCTGCGGTCCCGCGGCCTGACGCGATCCGACGTCGACGGTCATGCGGACGTTCTCGACCCCGGGGACGGCGCGGACGGCGGCTTCGGCGTCGCGGCCGATCTGCGCGGCGGCGTTCTGGTTCTCCGTCTGGAAGCGCACCGTGAAGGAGACGATCCCTCCCTCCACGCTGACGTCGTGGACGAACCCGAACGACACGATGTCACGCGAGAGTCCCGGAAATTTGACGCCTTTAAGCGCGTCGAGAATCTGTTCCTTACTGGGCATTCTTTTTCTCCTGAATGAAACGTTCGTACGAGGCGCGGATGATCGGAATGGCCTCCTCGTACGAGCCGACCACCGAGACCGCGTTCATGTCCTGCGGGCTGGCCAGCCCGCGCGTGATCATGACCTCGTTGATCCAGTCGATCAGACCGGTCCACATTGTACCGACCAGGATGAGCGGATGCTCGGTGACGTGCTTGACCTGAATGAGCTGCCACACCATGAACAGCTCCAGCGCCGTTCCAATGCCGCCCGGCAGCACGATGAACGCCGAGGAGAGACGGATGAAGTGATGCAGCCTCGAGAAGAAGGTCCGGTGCCGGAAGACTTTGTTCACGAACGGATTGGCATCCGACTCGGTCGGCAGATGGATGGCCAGCCCGAACGAGCGCGAATGGCTCTCGGTCTGCCCTTCCATGGCCCCCGAGTTGGCCGCCTCCATCAGTCCGGGTCCACCGCCGGTGACGATGTCCGCACCGAGCCTGGACAGTTCGAAACAGAGTTTCTTGGCCTGATCGTAGATGGGATCGCCGCGCTGGATGCGCGAGCTGCCGAACACCGAGACGCGGTAATGCTCGACCCTCTCGGGCTGAATCTGATCGAGATCGTTGATCGTTTCCCAGAGCTGGTAGATGGCCTTGTCGAGGATGTGCGACGGATCGACACCCGACCGTTTCCTCGCCTGCCCCTTGCGCAGCGCTTCGAGCTGAGGGGTGGTGGTCTGCTGGTTGGTGGTCTTGGTACGTGGTTTGGTGGCCATGGTGGTGGATGATGCTATGCGAATCAGACGCCTCCGGTGGAGAGGGTCAGGCCTTCGATTTTCGGCGCCGGCTAAACCTCTGAGCCGGTATGACTTGCTGGCATCGAGATTCCTCCGCGACAGAGCAATTAGTTATTTCGCTATCGACTCTGCAGAGAACCGAAGGTGCGACCCCCCGCCTTGATCGCTCGTGTGTCGCGTTACTCCGACCGCGTGTCGTGCTACTCGGCCTGCGTGTCGCGTTACTCTGCCCGTGTGTGGTGCTACTCCGCCTGTTTGTCGTGTTACTCCGCCTGTTTGTCGTGTTACTCCGCCTGTTTGTCGTGTTACTCCGCGTGCGTGTCGCGTTACTCCGCCTGCTTGTCGCGTTACACGGCCTGCGTGTCGTGTTTCACCGCCTTCTTGTCGCGTTACTCCGCCTGCTTGTCGCGTTTCACCGCCTGCGTGTCGTGTTACACCCACGGTGTGTCGTGTTACACCCCCGGTGTGTCGCGTTACTCCCCCGCTGGGTCGCGTTACTCCGCTGGCGTACGACAAAACCGCGGGGGGTCAGACCTTCGAATTTCGCAGACCGCTAAACCACTGAGCTCGCATGACTTGGGCGCATCCAAATCAAGGCCGCGACCAGTTAGGTAGTTATTTCGCATTTCACCATCGCCGGGAAATGGAGAAACGAAGGTCTGACCCTCCTGCGTGCGGGTACCCCTCGGGGTACCCCGTGGGCGTCGAACTTCAGGCCGCGAGCACGCGGCTGGTTATTTTGCCTTTCGAGCTGGACACGGATTGCGAAAACGAAGGTCTGGCCCCCCTCAGGACCGGCCCGGTGCGGTGTTATTCGGAGGAGACCGACCCCGCAGGTCTAGTTGTCGTTACCACGCAGGTTCAATCGTCGCTGAATACACGCTGAATCGACACGATCGTGGGCGCGAGTGACGCATTTCATTTCCAACGCCGGCCATGGACTGAATGGGACGGCCAAAACTGGTAAGTCGGCAGACTCCACGAGGTAATGATTTGCCTCCGCAGGCAATGATTTGCCCCTCCGTGAGGCAATGATTGGCGTCCGCGAAGCCATGGACTCCAGGGGGTCAAGCCTTCAGCCATGGATGGACTCCAGGGGGTCAAGCCTTCGATTTTCAGGGCCACGTAAGTCGCTGAGCAAGTGTGACTTGTGGGCGACGAACTTCAGGCCGCGAGCATGCGGATGGTTATTTTGCCTTCCGAACTGGATACGGATTGCGGAAACGAAGGTGCGACCCCTCCGGACCGGCCAAAACGAAGGGTGCGGCCCCCTCCGGACGCAGTTCCCTCCGGACACACCGTCTGTCACGCGGAGGCGCAGTTCGGAGAACTAAAAGGCCTTTACCACAGAGGCACAGAGGACACAGAGAAAAACCTCTGTACTACTAACCTCAGGTTTCTGCGCGTGACGCGAAGATTTCTTCCAAAACCGTGCGGTTGCGTCGAGAGAACAAGAAACTCGCGATTCCCTACGTCGACAGTCCTTCTCCCCCAGCGCTTTTCAGCTGGGGGAGAAGGTGGTGAAGCCGGATGAGGGGGTCGTGCTTGCCGCGCCCTGGCCGGCATCCAGGTTTGGTTGCGGCTACGCCGCGCTGTGTTCTCTGTGTCTCTGTGGTTAGAAGGTCTTTCCCCGTCCCTACTTGACGATCCAGACGTCCTTCGAAAGTTCTTTGAGCTTTGCCTCGCTGGCGCGCGCCTCGGCTTCCGAGGAGAACTTCACGCGCACTTTGAATGTCGCCCCCGACCGTTCGACGAACGTGGACATGAAGCCGTGATCGATCGCCTTCGCCGCCAGCGCGTCGGCGGTCTTCTGATCACTCGTGACCAGGAGCTGTGCGTAGACGGGACCGGTGGGCGGGACAGGCTTTGGCGCGGGAACGACCGCCGGCTGGGATGGCGGTTTCGCCACCGGCTTCGGCATCACCTCGGCCGCAGCCGTCGTCGTGACCGCGGCGGAGTTGGTCAGCGGCGTCACCGTTCCTTCGGTGATCGTCGCGGCGGGCGGCGCGGTCTCCGTCATCACGGAGCTGGTCGTCGCGGGGGGAGCCTTGAAATCGTCGTTGCCGACGCCGAGGTCGACGAGCTTGCCGTCATTCTTCTTCGCCACGACGCTTCCCTCGTTGATGACCGCGGGCTCTTTGCGGACGACGAGACGCTCGTCGGCTTGACCCTTGCCGATCATGAGTCCGAAGGCGAACGACGCCGCGAGCGAGAGCAGCAGCAGGACGAAGGCGACGAACGCCTGTCCGGCGGTGAGCGAGACTTCGTAGTGGGATTGATCTTCGGTCAGGACTTCTTCAGACACCATTGCACACCCTCCCGTTACCTGGTCTGAGTCGGCGGCGCAGGGGGCGCCGCAGCGTTCCAGTTTGTGTGATAAACGACACCGTTGTCAAAGTAGATGGCCGAGGCGCCGCCGTCTTCCTTCGGGTAAATCCATACCGAGTAGACTCGATTGTTCTGCACGACCTGCTTGATCCAGTCCTCGCGCGGGAGGCCGACCAGACCGCGGACGGCGTCCTCTTTCATACCGCTCTTCACCGCTGCGAAGCCGGTCATGGAGACGAATCGCCGTTGCTGCGCGAGATCGAGGCGTTTCTTCGCATCCGCGTTGGACGGATCGATCTCGACGGCGGCACGATAGAGCTCGAGCGCCTTGTCGTAGCGCGAGAGGTACTGCATGTACTCGTCGCCCATGATGATCTTCTCGCGCGCCAGAACCTGCCCGGCTCGCGGATCATGGGTGCGGTCGAAGTACTCCTTGACCTTGTCGAGGAAGGGGACGTACGTCGGTTCCAGCTTTTTCTGATTGTCGAGCACCGTCTCCAGCATCTGCTTCCGCGACGCATTCGCCGGCGGCAGCGGCTGGGCCTTCCGCAAGGTCTCGATCCACGCGTAGTCAGCGCTGATGAGCCCCCACTCTCTGTCATTCGGCTGCGACGGCGGTCCGGAGGCGAGAGCGCTGGCGGCGAACAGGGTTGCGAGGACGATGAGGGTAGCGCGGGGCATTCGGGTGGTTATTTTACATGAGTGGCTTCGCCGTTGTCGCTTGTCGGTTGTCAGAATGTAAACGTCAGCTCGTTCGGAATCTCAAACAAAAGCGCGTCATCGATGCACTCAACGAACCGATAACCGATAACCGACAACGCGAAGCCGCCGTTATCGTGTCAACTTCAGCACCTCCGCCTCCATCTCCGGCCCGAACTCCGACTTGATCTCGTAGATCCAGCTATGGAGGAGCTCGTTGAGGATTTTGTGGATGACGGCCGGGTGATCGCGGGAGCCGGAGGCGATGACGTTGTTCAGGAGCTGGTCGAAATCGAGGCGGGCGTCGTTCACCAGGTTCATGCCGGAGAGATAGGGCATCGTCTCGGCGGAGAGGTGGACCACGACCCGGTCCATGAAGTCGTAGATGTGGTCGCCGATACGCTGGAAGACGATTCCGAAAATTGCCTCGTACATGCGGTTGTAACGCTCGACCACCCCTTCCAGCTCGTACTCCGCCTCCGCGGCGGCACGCTGCTCGCTGACGGTGTCGCCCTCCGCCTCGGAGATCAGGTTCACGCTAAAGAGCGCCCACACCGTCCGGCAGGTGATGAAGTTCGAGAGGTAGCTGCGCGAACAGATCTCCTCGATCGTGCCGGGCTCGGTGAGGAGACTGAGCACGTGGCTCTCCTCGTCGGTCAGCTCCAGCGCGTACGTACGCATGTCGGCGCCGCTCACCTGTTGCAGAAGCCGGTCCGGACGCGCCAGTCCGCGCGTGATCAACGACCAGAACTCGATACTCTGCACACCGTCGAGGATGAGGCGCTCCGTGTTGAGCGGAAGAGCAATGATCTCCGGCGGGAACTCGCTGGTGAACTCGATGGTGTAGCTGCCGGCGCGGTAATGCATGGCGTTGAGGACGATGGCGCTGGACTGACGCTCGATGGCGCGCAGCAACTCGTCCGGCTGCAGGTAGCCCAGCTCGCAGAGCAGTGCACCGATGCGTCGGGCCACGACCAGGCGATCCATGGCGTGGTTGTACTGATGCAGCGTCAGCTCGCCGCCGCGCAGGAGCACTTCGCCCAGCCCCATGTCCGGGTCGGAGCTCGACGCGAAGATGATCTTTCCCTCGTTGAAATAGATGACGTCGTTGCGACCGATGGCCTCGAGCGAGACGATTCCGGTCTCAGCGCTGCGAAGGAGCGATCGGAAAAGATCGGGAACGGTCGTCTCCGCGAGCGTCCCCTGGATACTCAGGTCATCGTCGGACATCGGTTGATTTTATATTGCGCGGCGACGTCACAGTGGTGACGGAGGCCACTTGATATGATCGCCCTCAGAATTTCACAGGAGGAGTGCCACCTTGCCCACCTTTCCCGGCGTTGACTACATGGATATCGACTCGCTCTTCTCCGAGGAAGAGCTGATGGTGCGTCAGACCGTCCGCGATTTCGTGGACGATGAGGTGATCCCCATCATCGAAGAGGCCAACCGCGAAGAGAAGATGCCGATGCATCTCATCCCGAAGATGGCGGAGATGGGCCTCTTCGGCGCGACGATCAAGGAGTACGACCTCCCCGGCCTGAACCATGTCGCCTACGGCCTGATCATGCAGGAGCTGGAGCGCGGCGATTCCGGCCTTCGCTCCTTCGCCTCGGTGCAGTCGGGGCTGGTGATGTACCCGATCTACACATACGGTTCCCAAGAACAGCGCGACTATTGGATCCCGAAGCTGGCCTCCGGCGAGAAGATCGGCTGTTTCGGCCTGACCGAGCCAGACTTCGGCTCGAATCCCGGCGGCATGCGCACCTACGCGCGCAAGGATGGCGATTCGTGGGTCCTGAACGGCGCCAAGGCGTGGATCACCAACGGCTCGATCGCCGACGTCGCAGTGGTCTGGGCGAAGCACGATGGCGTCATTCGCGGGTTCCTGGTCGAGAAGGACAGGCCCGGCTTCACCACCGCGTATCACATGGGCAAATTCTCGCTGCGCGCGTCGGTTACTTCGCAGCTCTTCTTTGCCGACTGCCGTATCCCGCTGGAGAACGTGCTGCCGGAGACGAACGGGATCAAGTACCCGCTTGGCTGCCTGACGCAGGCGCGCTACGGCATCGCCTGGGGTGGACTCGGCGCGGCCATGTCGGTTTACGAGACGGCACGGACATACGCGAAGTCGCGTATCCAGTTCGGCGGCCAGCCGATCGCCTCGCATCAGCTCGTGCAGAACAAGCTGGCCTGGATGATCACCGAGATCACCAAGGGACAGTTACTGGCGTTGCAGATGGGGCGGCTCAAGGATCAGGGGAAACTGAAACCGCATCATGTGTCGATGGGAAAGATGAACAACGTGAACATCGCGCTCGAGTGCGCCCGCTCGGCCCGCGACATCCTCGGCGCGAACGGGATCAGCGACGAATACCCGATCATCCGCCACATGCTGAACCTCGAGTCGGTAAAGACGTACGAGGGGACGCACGACATCCATAACCTCATCATCGGCGAAGCGGTGACGGGGATCCCCGCGTATAACCCGCCGATGTCGGCGAAGGACGAGCGCGAAGCGACGGCGCGGCGGGAAGCGGAGACGGCGAAGTAGATTCTGCCAGGCTCCGGCACAGACAAGAGTGTCTGTGCCACATCGGTTCTGCCCCGCTCAAAAGCAGTGCCTGCCACTTACAGCAGGGCAAATGTGGCACAGACACTCTTGTCTGTGCCGGAGCTTGGCAGACTCGCAGTCCGAAGCAACGCTAATGTGCACTGACACTCTCGTCCGTGGCAGAGCGGCGGCTCACGCCGCCGCTCCGAAGAACCTTTACGGCTTGTATTCCGCTGCCGAGATAAACCGTCCGTCGTTCGTCGCGTTGTCGACGACGACCGCGTAGCAGACGGCGGAGTCGGTCGGATCGAATTGCACGTATCCGCCGCTCACGATCGTCGTTACCGCTGTCTGACCCCAGCCATTGGCGGCGAGGTTCAACGTGACCGAACCAATCGTCTGCTTCCCTGTGTTGTCAAGAATCGTCGCCTTCACGCTGTTTGCGGCGCCTGACTGATCGAAGCAGCCGACGTTCGTACGTGTATTCGAATCGACGGTGATTCCGGGAGCAAACGAACGGGAGCTTGTGCCGGCGAACTCGAGCACCGGGACCGTCGTACCGTAGCGCGCGCCGACGGTCCGAACCTCGGTGCTGACGATGAAGCGATTGTTGCGCGTTCCGCCGGTCGAGTCGGGGCTGACGAACGTCACCGCGCCGCCGCCGGAGAATCCGTTGAAGACGGAGTCGAGAAAATTCGTGTACGTCTTCAGCTCTCCCGCGGCAAGCGGAATCAGGGCCGTGCGCTTCGTACCGGCGACATCGTAGAGCGTCGCCGTCACGGAGTAGGCCGACGACGTCGGGTTGAAGATCGCCACATACGACTGGAACGTGCCCCCCTGCCCGGGAGTATTGGCCACGACGGGAACCGTCTGGCTGTCGGAAGCGAAACTCAGGTCCCGGGCGTGCTGCACGGGCTGAGCAAAGGCGGACGTCGTGATGACGGCGGCCAGTGTAAGGACCATGAGAGAAATTTGTTTTCTCATGCTGTCAATCTCCTATCGGTTGTTGCACGTTGTGCAGGTCATGGCTGAGGAAGATTCGGGTCGGGGATCACCGGCGTGGGAACGGTGTTGGTACCACCGTGCCCTTGCAGCAATCCCTGATGCGGCGGCGCGAGGAACGGGAACCTTGGGAGGAAGTCTTTATCATTGGTCTCGACACCCTTAGCCAGACCGGCGGCCGGATCACCGGCGACGATCAGGCTGATCAGGACGGTGTTCACGTTCACCTGATGACGATTGGGCGTCGTGCCGCCGCCGAGGCGCCGGCCATTGGGGAATTGCGAATCGATGGCGGCGTCGAGCGTAATGACATCGCCTGAGGAGCCGTCCGCGATCGGGATCGGACGTCCGAGGTTGATGGCATTGACGATGTCGAGGCGCGGGCCTTTGAGCGCTGTCACGGCCGAGGCCGGAACTCCCAGAGCCTTGTAGATGCCGAGCGCTTCCGCGTCGCGAACCAGAACCGGGAACAGGATGTCGTTGCCAAAGCGGCTCACATCCTTCATCGGATCGGTATGCAGATAGAGCGTCTGGCGCTGCGTACCCACAAGACCGGCGTTGAAGAGCGGCAGCGCATTGCGGCCGACCTGAACGTAATTACCCGAGCCGCGAAGACCCGTTACGATGTTGCTCGAGTCCACCGTCTGCGTGGCCTGCCGGCTGATGCTGACCCAGATCCGCAACAGGCTGTCCGTGGACGTGGCATTGAGCACGCCATTGTGGGGAATGCCGTTCGGAAAGAGATCGGTGGTCGGGACTTCGAGCGCAATCGACGAGACATTGAAGCCGGCGAACACATCCTCGATCGGCGTGTTCCGCGCGCCCTGGATTCCGCCGAGATCGCCGCGGCCGAGGTTCACGAGATCGAAGATCCCCTTCTCGTCGAGTTGATAGGGATCGTCGAAATCGCCGGCGATCACGCGCGCGCCGCCGGCAAGGGTCTGGATGAAGCCGTCGATGAAGGTCTGGTCAAAAAGGCCGTGATCGCGGCTGGTCGGATCGCCGGAATCGTAGCCTTTGAAGGGGCCCAGCCCGTAGACGAGCCGGTCGGTCTGCGGACCGTGGTTGTTCGGCAGAACTTTGAGGTTTTCGCCGAGCACGACCGGATTCGGGCTTCCCGGCGCCAGGAGCCGTGTGACCGTCATCGTCTCGGTGCCGCCAGTGAGCTGCCACAGCAGCTCATTGCCGCCGCCAAGTGCGTCGGTCGGGCCGGGGGCCGGCGCGGGCGTCAGCGTGTTCTTGAACTCGACGCGATATACGGCCTCATCCTTGAGGCTCGTTCCCTTGCCGATGTGGAACTCGTAACGATAACCATTACATGCCCGAAAACCCTGATTGCCCTGGCCCGGCTCATGGAGCGGGTTGTAGTCCATGATCAGATAGAGTTTGTCGTGCGCACCATTCGACACCCAGGCAAAGGTGTCGGTGTTATCAGCGCAGGGTTCATTGAGAATCGCCAGCGCTTCCCGGTGACTGGAGGCCTGAGCCTGCGGATGAAGAATGACAAGCGCCACCAGGAGGGCGCCGGCCAGACGAATCATGGGAGAGAGTCTCATCGTTTCTCCTTTGTTGGTACAACGTAAAGACTGCGTTGTTCAGTACAGTACGATGTACGGCGGAACGATAAGAACGGTCGTATTCACGCCGCAAAAAACACGCGCTGAATCGACCAGTAGAGACCTACGGCCGCGATCATGAGCGAGCCCGGCACGACAATGCGTTGCCGGTACCACGGCTTCTTGCGGAAGGGCAGCCCGAATGCCAGAAACGCCGCCAGAATGACGGTGAGCTGGCCACACTCCACCCCGAGATTGAAAGAGAGCAGCGCCGGGACGAATTCGGAGCGTGGCAGGCCGATCTCGGTCAGCACGCCCGCGAATCCCATCCCGTGCAGAAGGCCGAAACAGAAGACCACCACCGGTCTCCACGCGTGCAGCCTGGCAGTGAAGACGTTCTCGACGGCCACATAGACGATCGAGAGCGCAATGAGCGGCTCTACGATGCGGGGAGAAAGGGAGACGACGCCGTAGACGGTGAGCGCCAGCGTGATGGTATGCGCCAGGGTGAAGGCGGAAACCTGCCACAGGACCGGCTTGAGATCGACCGCGAGCAGAAAGATCCCGAGCACGAAGAGCACGTGATCCAGGCCTCGGGGCAGGATGTGCGTGTAGCCGAGCCGGAGGTAGAGCCTCACGATCTCCCATCGGGTCAGCGGCACCACCGCGCGATCGAGCGGGTATGGGGGACTCGATTTCCCTCCGTCGACCCACTGGGTCACCGTCCCCTCCCGCCCCTCGCTGCGAAGCTTGATCACGAAGAATCCGAGGATGGCGTTGTCGGCGAAGGTGAACAGCGACACTGCGGGAGGTGTGCGGCCCGTCATGCGCAGCCTCGTCACGGAGGGCTTCCCCTCGACCGTCATCACCTCGAGGGTTCCATGTCCGGCCGGCTTGCCGTCGAATGAGAGAACCGCCGACGACTCGATCCCGCGCAGGAAGACATCCGGCGGCACCGCCGCGCCGGACACCTGCAGCGGGAGATGCTCGCGGTCGACGAGGAGGTCGACGTCGTACGTTCCGTCCTTTTTGAATGTCGCTTCGACCTGGACGAGTCCCAGCTCATGCGCCAGCAGCGGGACGCCGAGGCTCGCCACGAGGAAAAGCACCGCCACAAAACGGCGCGCTATCACTTCAGGTCGAAGGTGATGGACGCCCACCAACTCTCCCAATCGACGCCGGCATCGGCCGGAGCAGCCTCCATGTGAACGGCCTTGATCAACCAGAAGCCTGCATGCGCAAGCCGCAGTGTAACGCGGCCTTTCGCGTCGGTCCGCGCACGAACGGCCTTCTCCGGATCGTCCTTGCTCATGGCCACCACGAGGACATTCGCCATCGGCTTGCCGCGGAAGGAGAGCGACAGCGGCAATTCGCCGCCAGGGCGGATCGCGTACGGGTTCTTGCGCGGCATGAGCTCGAGCGTGAAGCCGAGGGGGGCATCGAGGACACGCGGAGTCCCGCTCGCGGTTCCCGGAGTATCGAGCAGCGCCTTGGCGCAACGATAGAAACGCTCACGGCCGGGAGCCGCCGACTGCCCATTCTTCTTCCGCTGGTCGATGATCCTCTCGAGCCCTTCGTCCCTGAGATAGTCCTCGAACTTCTGTGCCTCGAGCGCCACCGGGTACGGATTGCTCTGGTAGCCGATCCAATGAAGACCTGGATCGGAGATGAGGGCGATGCCGGCGGGATCGGAGCCCATTCGTCCCACCATCGGCCCCTCCACCCCACTCTCGCCTTTGATGAGGAAGCGATCGATGAGCGTCGGAATCCTCGGCAACGGATCTCCGCTGAGCTTCTGGCCGACTCGCAGCGCCGCCGTCACCCGCTCGCCCACGGCCGGACGGAACGTGGACGGCTCAATCCAGAAATCATGCGCCGAGGCGGTGCTTGCGAGGAGCGCGATAAGAATGGTGATGGCGAGCTTGCCGGGTGACATCGATCTCGTCATCTCCTACTACCTACGCGCAAGAGGCGTCAACTGGATGTGACGGCATTCAAGAAATCGCCAGCATCCTCGGCAGCGCAAAAACGACGCTCCCCTCCCCCGCCTGCCGGCTTACGCGGAGCGCACGGAACTGCGGGAGGCAGAAGCGCAGGCCATGCCCTTCGGGCGGGGCCAGGCCTTCGTTTTCCATGCGATGTGCGATGTGGTGCCAGGCCTTTGTTTTCGTTAGAAAACCGAAGGCCTGGCACCTATCACCTACGACTCGCGGTTGCGCGGGTGGAGCGCTGGCGTCTCGCCGGCAGGCTCGGCGGCATCGGCAGCTGTGTACCAGCAATGTAGGGGTGCAGCGGGCCGGGGGACGCCGCCAGGTCAGCCGTCGAGCGGGCGACGCTCGTCGCCCTGCGCTTAAGAGCGCAGGCAAAGTTCTGGCATGCTTGCCCTGCTATGGACTTCAGCGCCGTTCACATTCACCTGGCCATCAACCATTCGCCGCTGTATGCCGAGATCTTCGCGCTCTGCCTGATCATCTTCGGATTGTGGAATGCGAGGCGTGAATTCGTCACGGCGGCGCTGGTCGTCGCCATCATCGCTGGGCTCTGCGGCGTCGCCGCCGACCTGACGGGCGACAAGGCGGCGGATTTAGTGACGAAAGCCAACCCTCCGATTGCGGGAGTCGACACGAAAATGATCGGGCCGCACGATGATGCCGCCGGTTGGTTCGTCACCGTCTCGTGCGTCACCGGCGTCCTCGCCATCATCGCGCTGTTCATCGGCCACCGCCGCGGCGCGCGCCCTCGCTGGCTGGAACTTGTGATCGCGATCGCCATCCTGCTCTGTCTTACCGTCGCCGGCCGCACGGCGCTCCTCGGCGGTCGAATTCATCACCCGGAAGTGCGGGCCGTTTCGAGCTGAGTACGGTTCGCCGGAAGCTACGTGCAGCTTCTGATGGACATGCATGCGGGGCGAGTCTGACCGTGCATGGGACCGTGCATGGTGCCAGGCCTTTTCACTCGAGAATCGAAGGCCTGGCACCCATCGACTCCTGACTCCGCTCTACGATCCGTAGCGATACTTTCCATTCCGAGGAGTTCGGAGACCGCTTTGCTCCACGTATCGCAGATTCCTCGGCTATTCCATTGCTCCGAGGGATCCTCGGCGGTGCTATGGCACGACCGTTACGACTCGAGTTTCCGGACGCTCTCTATCACGTCACCTGTCGCGGCAATGAACTGCGAGCGATCTATCGCTCCGATCGGGACCGCAAAGCCTTTCTCGGTTTCCTCGCCGAGACCGTGCGGCGGTTTGGATGGTCCGTCACCGCATGGGTCCTGATGACGAATCATTTTCACCTCGTCATCCAGACCCCCCAGCCGAACATCTCGCAGGGGATGCACTGGTTCAACAGCGCCTACGTTGGATGGTTCAACCGCATCCACAAGCGCTCCGGCCATCTTTACCAGGGACGGTTCAAAGCATTCCTCATCGAGAAGGAAGCGTACTTCGCCGAGGTACTGCGGTACGTCGTTCTCAATCCGGTGCGGGCGCATATGGTGGAGAGACCGGAGGATTACAAGTGGTCGAGCTATCGCGCGACGGCTGGACTCGACGCTGCTCCCGACTGGCTCGATCTCGCCTCCGTGCTTCCGCTCTTTCATGATGAGCGCGAGGGCGCTCAAGCGGCCTATCGGGCGTTTGTCTGCGCGAAGATCGACGGCGAGGATTGCCTCTGGGACAAGCTGACGAACCGCATCTTCCTCGGCACGGAAGCTTGGACCAGGGACATGCGGAAGATCGTCGAGACGAAGCCGCGCTCGACGGACCATCCGAGAGCGCAGCGCGCCGTCGGGCGCCCGAAGATGCACGCGATTGTCGATGCCGTGGCACAGGCCGCCGGTACGAGCGCGGCAGCCATTCGCGAAACGCGAGGAAGCGTGCTCCGACGCCTTGCTGCGTGGATCGCCTGGCATGAAGGGCTCATCACCTTGCGATCAATCGCCGCTGGCCTCCGGTTGCGAAGCGAAGGACACATCTCGAACCTGATCCGACGATGCGACCGAGAGTTCGGACTGAGCCAGTCGCTACTCGGCTATCTCGACGCCGCGCTTGTGACGATTCGCGCCTGAAGCGCAGACCACCCAATCTCCAAGTAGCTTCTCACCACACGCGATGAGCATCGCGACGGAGCCCGTGTGTGCGCTTCAAGATAAAGGTCGCAGTCCGCGACTCATTCACAAGTCTATCGACCGTCGTACCCGCTCTTTTCAAGTCGTCGTGCCGAAAACCGGTGAAAACCGGTGGGTGAATGGTGCCAGGCCTTCGTTTTTTGTCGAAAATCGAAGGCCTGGCACCCATCGCGTTTACGCGATCTTGCGCAGCAGCTCCGCCGCCTGCGCCTTCTTCTCGTACCTGACGTCGGTCGCAGCGATCTTTTCCAGGTAGGGCTTGGCGCTCTTGCTGTCGTTGCGTTTCAGGTGGGTGCGGGCGATCCAGAACCAGGTGTCGATGATGTACTCGTTCTCGTTCAGCTTTTGCGACTGCACGGCCTTTTCGAACGCGGCGGCGGCGTCTTCGTACTTCTGTTGCGCGTAGGCGATGCGGCCGAGGTGTGTGAGGGCGTCGAAGTAGTCGTAGGAGCTCTGTTCGACGTTCTCCAGCACGCGCTGGTAGTAATGCATGGCGCGGCTGTAGTCGCGGGTGTCGAAGAGGATGGAGCCACAGAAGAGCAGGGCGTTGCGGAAGAAGTACGAGTTGAAAAACGGCTGATTGGCGTCGAAGAGCTGCAGCGACTCGTTGAACAGGCGCAGCGCTTCGTCGTGGTCGCCGAGGGCGTAGGAGTTGAGGGCCTTGAGCGCCAGGGCCTGCGCCGTCACATTATTGTTCTGCGAGTAGCGCATCGACTGGTCGTGCAGGTCCCTCGCCTTCGCGTAATCGTGGTCCTCGTGCGAGAGGTGACCGAGGATGACGTACGACTTGTACTTGATGTCATTCGCCTCGTCTGACTCCTCGGAGGCGCACGCTTGCGAGAAACCGTCGCGCGCGCCGGCCAGGTCGCCGGCATAGAGCGTGGCCACGGCCCGGTAGTACGTCGCCTCCAGCTTGGTCAGGACCCTGCTCCCCTGCGAGGTGAGCTGCTCGATGAACCGTGTGACCAGTTGCGCGAGGATGCGGCTGTCCGCAGTCGGATCGACGATGAAGTTGTGCAGATAGACGAGGCGATTCTCGAGGATGCGCATCAACTCCAGCATGAGCGTGATGCGCTGGGCATCGTCGGTGGTGTTCTTGAAGAGACCGGCAAGTTTGCGCTGTAGCGCGCTGTAATCGTCGCCATACTGGCGGGCCAGCGTCTCGGTGAGCTCACCCGGCTCATTCTGCAGTCTGGTCTCGAGTGCGACGCGCTGATTGACGAGAGTGGTGATCCGGGCTGTGAGGTCGTTTCGGTCGGCCATCGTTCTTACCGTTCGCGCAGTGCAATCGGCGATCCACCGATCTGGAGCAGGCGGAACTCGATCTGGTGCCGATCCTCGTCGATCGACTTCACCATGATGGTCACGTGATCGCCGAGGCGCAACTCGCGGACGCTCGACTCGCCGCGCAGGCGGTGTTCGCGCTCGCGGAAGACCCAGAAGTCACCGCCGATCGTCGCTACCGGCACCATCCCCTGCACGAAGATCTCGTCGAGCTCCACGAAGAGGCCGAACGCGGCCACGCCGGTGACGGTGCCGGTAAACGATTCGCCGACCTTGTCACGCATGAAGATGACCTTCTTCCACTCCAGCACCTCGCGCGAGGCCTCGTCGGCGCGTCGCTCGCGGTCGCTGGACTGTGCGGCGTACAGCGGATGGGCGCGCTCAATCTCCGTCAGACGCTCGCCAACCATCGGACCGTGCTCGAGCAATTCGCCGAGGCGGCGATGGACGATGAGATCGGGATAGCGGCGGATGGGCGAGGTGAAATGGCCGTAGTTCGCCAGCGCCAGCGCGAAGTGTCCGATGTTCTCCTCGGAGTACGAGGCACGCTTCATCGAGCGGAGGACGACGTTCGTCAGGAACCGTTCCTCCGGCGTCCCTTCGACCGATTTCATCACGCGCTGCAGCTCCCCGGGGCGCATGGCCTCGAGGTCGCCACGCAGAAGCAGTTTGAATTCCTTGAGAATCTCGCGCAGGTCTTCCAGCTTCTGCGGATCGGGTTGCTGGTGGATGCGGAAGATTCCGGGCTGATTAGTGAAGACGAGCTCGGAGGCGACCACCTCGTTCGCCGCGAGCATGAACTCTTCGATGATGCGATGGGCGACGTTGCGCTCCGTCGGCTTGATGGCGTCGATGACGCCGGCAGCGTCGAGGATGACCTCGGCCTCGGGCAGGTCGAAGTCGATGGATCCGCGCGCTTCGCGGCGCTTGCGCAGGATGTCGTACAGTGCATGCATCCGCGTGAAGTCGGCCAGCAGGTAGCCGTACCGCGCCCGCAACTCCTCGGCTTCGGGAATGACGACGCCGTGCGGCGGCGGGCCGCCCGGCTCGGCCACACCCTCCTTCACGAGGAAGGCGTTGACGAGCGTGTAGGTCATCCGCTCCTTCGTCCGGATGACCGAGCGATAGACCTTGCGGTCGACGAAGCGGCCTTTCCTGTCGATCTCGATGTCGACGGAGAACGTCAGCCGCTCCACGCGCGGGTTCAGCGAGCAAATACCGTTTGAAAGACGCTCCGGCAGCATCGGCACCGCTCGGCCGGGGAAGTAGACGGACGTTCCGCGCTCGAAGGCTTCTTCATCGAGCGCGCTCCCCTCGGTGACGTAATGCGAGACGTCGGCGATGTGCACGCCGAGGAGATAGTTGCCGTTCGGAAGCAGTTGGACCTCTACGGCATCATCGAAATCCTTCGCCGTCTCGCCGTCGATCGTGACGATGTTGTGCTCGCGCAGATCGACGCGCCTGGCGATCTCTTCGGGCTTGACCTCGTCGGGTACGGCATCGGCCGCCGCGAGAACTTCATCGGGAAATTTGTGCGGGATGTGGAACTTGCGTATGACAAGCTCGATGTCGACGCCCGGCTCCCCGATCATGCCGAGGACTTCGACGACGCGGCCGCGGGCGATGTGGCTGGTCCGGTCGGGGTAGCGATCGATCTCGACGTTGACCATCTCCTGATCGCGCGCGTCCATCGTCCCGTCGCCATCGATGACGACGTCGTGATCGAGCCGCGTGTCGAACGGTGTGACGAAGGGCTGATCGGGATCGGCGTGGAAGCGTCCGACGACGGTTCGGTGCGCGCGGCGCAACACCTTTGAGACTTCCCCGATGATGAGCTTGCGCTGCCGGATGGTGTGGTACTTCGGGCTGTGCTTGTCGACGCGAACGACGACGAGATCGCCGTTCATCGCTCCTTTCATGGAGCGCCGGTCGATGAAGACGTCGGGCTCCGTGCCTCCTCCGCCGAAAACTGTTCCGTAGCCGTCCGGATGCACGCGGATCTGTCCGGCGTGGTACGGCGTGAACTCGAGAAGCGAATAGCGCTTGCCGCGAACGGCGATGATGACGCCGTCCTGCTCCAGCTCATCAACAGCGCGTTCGACCTGCTCGCGCGTCAGCTCGGAGTCATCAAGGCGCTCCCAGATGTCTTTGACCGGCAGCAGCCGGTTGCCGCGCTGGCGGAGAAGGTCGGTGATCGATTGTCTGAGGCCGGCGGAACCGGGGAGAGAAAGGGATTGAGGCAAAGGACTCCTCGCGTCAGCGCGAGCGCGTCGATTTGCCGTTCGACGACTTCGGCGCGGTGATGCGGTTTGCGGAAAGGCGGCGGCGCACGGGGCGGATGGAATCGGCGAAGCCGTTGAGCATCGTCTGGGACCGAAGCTTATTGTGAAGTGTGTTGCGATGCACGCCCAGCGCCTTTGACGCTTGCGTGACGTTGCCGCGGCTGGCCGACATGGCCGCCACGATGTACTTCCCTTCGAAGGCTTCGACAGCCTGCTCGAGAGTGATTCCGTTGCCAATCAATTCGCGAATGATCTGGTTCAAACGATCATCGATACTTACCATTGAATTTGCCCCTGCCTGTCTTTTGGAGGAGCGCGATTCTACACCCCTCGTTCACGAAAGTTACTACGCAATTTTGAGGGACACGCAAAGAAAATTTACGCGTCCTGCACGCTTGACAAACAGGGGTGAAAGGAGCAAGTACCCCAGCGCGGCAAGCGTGAGAATCGCTCCGGCGATGAGCGGGCGCGGGCGGTAGAGCCACTTGATGGCGTGACGTCCGCGCGTGACGTGCACGGCGCGGAAAACCGAGGTTTCATGCGGGTTGGCGGGCATCCCATCAACCGTGACCGACCATCCCGGCGCCGCCTGTTGCGTGACGACCACGTCGCCCGCCTCGGAAGCGTCGACGTCGATGAAAACAGACGAGGGAGTGAACGCGAGGAGACTCGTGACCGGCGAGAAATGGTGTGTCGTGTCGTCGATCACGTACGCGAGTGGAAACGCGCCGCGGTTTCGGTGTACGTACGCGCCGCGAAACCGCGTCACAGGCTCGAAGGCCGCAAGTGCGCCGGGCGCAATGACGTACCCCGCCGAGAGCGCATCGAGCGCGGCGATGTCGTGATGGGTGACGGCTGACTGATACAACGTCACGTA
>WNFG01000979.1_pt1 | contig 29504 bp, 29 predicted proteins | sample 5400431 | NCBI WGS metagenome assembly WNFG01 (sample SAMN13153346, study PRJNA577476) | soil metagenome | isolation source: 120 cm saprolite under Douglas fir tree site 2 hole 3 replicate 2 | place: USA:California | collected 2015-04-18 | reverse complement strand
AGAGATGGCGTCCGCCAAACGGCGAGTGAGGGTTTTCTGGATCATCATTTCACAGTGATTTTTCCGATTTTGAACTCCGGTTTGCTCCGCCGACCCGAGGCGAGTCTCTGGGGTATGCCTTCGCGGGCCAGGCTCTCTACACTGACTGCAAGAATCATTGTGCCACGACCGAAGGAGGGCGCGTGCTGCAGCGCGCCTACCTTAAGAAGTTCATAGACGCGACTTTCGCTGCAGGCTAATCGGTAGCCCGCCTGCTTCACAGTCACAGAGATTGCGTCCGCCCTTCCGCGCGAGCGGATCTCCTCAGTCAGCTCCTTGATCGCCACAATGAGTTCATGCGCGGTGTCCTCGCGAATCAGAGTGACTTCAGCTTTCAGAGAGGGCAGCCCACTCGGGAACGTTCGCCTCGGCCGCGAGCTCCGGCGAGAAGAAGAATGACCGTTTGAACTCGTTCGCTTGTCTGCTGTCTCGCGCGTCTGATCCATCGCAGCACCGAAAATCTTTGCTGAACGATCCGGGCGCTGGATCAGCCGGTGACCTGGCTGACGGGTACTCTAGGCGTTTGGCCGGCGATGTCAAACGGACGCGGCGGCGGGGTCCCAAACTGCGAGGGTGGTTGGACTTTCCTCTTCATCTGACGGCAACGAGCCGGCGCTTCACTTGCTTGGAGGCGGGAAGGATCGGATCTTCGGGATGGAACAGATTAATTGGTACTTTGGCCATCGGAGGAACCGCGCTGTCGATGTAGCGATCCACCATCGACATGGACCAGTGGCCCATGATCGCGGCAATCATGGGGTGCGCCACACCGCGCCCGGACCGGGTGATGACCTCCCCTCCCTCCTGCATCCAGGTCGCGAAGGAGCGGCGCAGTTCTTCGCGGAGTTCCCATCTAGGCTCGGACCTGCCGATCTTCAGCAGCGTAGAGGTTCACGACTAGGAATAGGCCATCGTGGGGGTGACGGTGACTACCGAGCCGGCTACCAACAGGGATTCCCTCCAACAGCGTCAAGTAGCGCCGCTGAATTCCGGCTTCCATTCTCGCGAAGTCCCGTCGTGCAGCAGTGGCCCTCGATTCTTACAGCGCAACCAGGCGGGGCCTGCGCCGAGTCTCGTCACGTATCGGGGGGTCTTTCGGGTGGACCAGATGAACGGGCGCAACAGCCATCGGCGGTACGTCGAGGTCGATGTAGCGGTCGACCATGGCAAGGCTCTTGTGGCCCATCAGGGCACCGATTTCGGCGCGGGAAAGGCCTGAGCCCTGGCGTGTTACCTTTTTGCCGCCCTCCTCCATCCAGGAGGCAAACGAATGGCGAAGCTCCTCCGGGAGCACCATAGGGATGCCGTTTTGCTCGGCCGTCTTATGGCAGAGCTTGAGCACCCAATCCTTCGACGGGACAAATCCGCGCTTCTGGAGCCGACGCACCGCGGCCAGGGCCTGCACGTCGATAGAAAGCTTGTGCTCATCGCCGCTCTTGTGGATGAAAGCCACCACAGCGGCGATTCCGCAAGGGTGATGGATTTCCTTCACGGTGCCACCCTCGATGAGCCGGGCGAGGTCGGTATGATGGACCCCGTATTTGGCGCGCATCAAAAGAACGTCGCGGATGTCCTGGGACCGCACCGCGGCGTAGAAGCGTTCGACGTGGGCGGTGGAATATCCCATGCGCTTGCTCGCCTTGGCCTTGCGCTCTTTGGGAATTTCGAGTCGCCGGGTAGGGCTTTCCTCGATGCGAAGCTGCTCCCGTCGGATCAGCCAATTGCAAAAGGCCCGTAGCGCGCGTCTTCGGGCGTTCATCGCGGTTGGCCAGCGGTACCCCTCCAACTGCGCAGGCGAGATGAACCGTAAGTCCTTGCCGCCAAAGGCCTGGCCCCAGGCGCCAAGGTGACGAACGTAATTTTTGATGTGGTGGCGGTTTCGGCCTCTGTCGCAAAGATCGTCTACGTACTTTTGGAGACTTGCCTGGCAGATGACCGCTGTGCCGCTGAGCCTGCCCATCTTGACGTCGTGGGCACGCTTGTACCCGATGGGGTCGCGCATGAAGAGCTTCAGTTCGAGCTTGGCGTCTTCGAGGTAGCGCAGGCTTTCGGGGTCCTCGGGGGCAAGCTGAAGCGCGAACCGGAGGGAATTGATCATGCGCTGAATGTACGGATAGTGCGTCCCGTCGGGGCCGACGCGAATCTGCCCGCCTTCCCAGCGCGGGTCCTTTTTCCAAGTCCACCGGTTCATATGGGTCTCCGCTCGATTACATCAAAACTACATCAAGAGCCTCTCTAGCATGCATTCTCCGAGGGGATAGTTCCAACATACGCGGCGCTCTGGATCTGGCTATCTAGGTTCGAATCCTAGTCCCCCAGCAGATGGAATTTATCAAGTGGTCACAGTTTACTGACGGCCAGGAACCTCCAGGAGCGACCCTCGTATTACGTCTGGATTAGTTCTGGAGTGATCAGCGGATCCGCGACTGCCTTCTCTTCATTGGCCAGCTGTCGATGAACCACGTGTTCAATCGTTGTGGCGCTCGACCATCATTCCGGCGACACGCGTTCGGCCGCGCTGGCGTAGGTCCATGGTCCACCGCACCAGGACAAACTCTCCTCGTAGCCGCTCGCCCCCACTTTTCATCGCATCGGCAATGACTTGCCGAAGCTTATTGTCATCAAACGGGAATGGATCGAATCTCGCGTTCATCACGCCTACCGCGTCTGGTCCCTCCACGCAACCGGGGGCCAGCTCCCGGGCATCGAGAGAATAGGGTAGATGCGGAAAAATGCAGAGCTGAGCGCAAACCGGGCCTTTCAAATTCTGTATGCGCCCCACCACCTCCGGCCACGCCGCCAGCGCCTCGAAAGCAGGGCGTTCGATGTGAACGTATGCACCTCCAACGAGTGGAAATAAGAGCAGCGTGAAGAGGGAAAGCGCCGGCGCCATTCGGAGTTTGGAAATCCGTGACAGTGTCTCCAGCCAGCCCCAGAAGAAGAACGGCAGCATCGCGGCAATGGTGTAACCGGCATACGAGCGGAGGTTTGCCGAGGTGCCAAAGACAACGAAGATAGGCAGCATGGCAACGAATGCACGCTTCGATAGCAACGGCAATAGTAGTACCGGAGCGAACAGGCGATACCACTGCGAAGTCAGTACGTCCCTCGCCACTTGTAGAGGCGACAGCGCGACATTCCGGATGATCTCTCCAGTCGATGCACCATACCGGCCCCAGTGTTGAACATAGCCGGGCTCAGCAGAACCGGTCGATTGGAGAAAGATTGGGCGCGCCACCGCCAGGTCTAAGAAAAAGACGAGCGCGCACAGCCCAATGATGAACAGTGCGGCCCCTCTGCGCCGAGGCTCAAAAACGAGCGCGGAAAACGCCAGGCCACCCGCATAGATCGGTGCGTCCTCCTTGAGGGCGACGAATAACAGCAGCGCGGGAATCCAGATGCGAGGTTGCTCAGTCAGCCAACCCCAAACCAGGGTAAGGCCGACGACGGGGAAGAACACCTCAGGACGAAACCCCCCATCGACAAGTTGGGCCACCCAAGGGCTGGTGATGTAGCCCGCACAAAGTAGCGCGGCGATACAGTTGTTGTTCGTAAAATGCCGAGCGAGGCGCCACAAGGGCAGCATTCCACCAGCGGCCACGATCGCGCCTGCCAAAAGCAGCAGGTAGTGACTCTCAAACAGTCGATGAAGAGGAACGAATGCCAGCAGGATCCAGGTTTGGTGAACTCCCAAATGATTCAAACCATATATGGGAGAGTACATGAAACGCCCATGATTGGTGTTGTAGAGCATCCAGTCGAAGATGCTGAAATCTGTAGCGTTCGTGTAGAATGCGAGGTATTGCGACAATTGCTGGGCTAGAAGCCATGCAGTTGCGGCAGCTGCAAACAGCACAATTGGGCGCCGCCGAACAATAATGCCTTCGAGTGGCTGCCTGAGACCTCCCGTAATGGCGAGCAGCACAAACAACAGTGGAGCTAAGCCGGTCTGTAGATTTCGAAACGCTCCGGCCTCACGACCCAGAAAGGTAAGCCCCGGCGTGCAAAGCATTCCTGCCGCCGACAGCAAGAGATAAGCCTCGACAAAGAGACCGCATCGCTGTGGGCGCACACCTTGCCCTGGCTGTCGGATTGCTTCCTTGTCCACGAGTGTCAGCATCGGTCATCACAAGGCACTGCTCAAGATTGGAGGATGCCTTTGGCTCCAGGCCCGGCGGCGCTCGGGCAACAGGGCCTATCTGTCATCGCGAAGCAAGCCGCCAGGCGTCGACACCAGAAGAGAGCGATGCGCGTTGCGGCAGGTAGCGTTACCTACCGACTACAAACAGGCAATTTGCCAACGGGAGAATAAGTGACATGTCGCTAAATCAATACGTGACGTTGGGCCGATCCGGACTCCGCGTGAGCCCTCTGTGCTTGGGCGCGATGACCTTCGGCGAGGACCTCGGCTGGGGCTCGAGCGTCAAGGACTCCGAGGCGATTCTAGACCGCTACCTGGAGCGCGGGGGAAACTTCGTCGACACGGCGAATATGTACACCCTCGGTCATTCGGAGAAAATCATCGGGGACTATCTGGGACGTCACCCAGGCAAGCGCGACCGGCTTGTCATCGCCACCAAGTTCTTCACCAACATGTACCCAAGTGACCCAAACGGCGGAGGAGCCAACCGCAAGTCCGTGCTCGCGGCCTGCAACGAATCACTCCGCCGGCTGCAGACGGACTATATCGACCTCTACTGGTTGCACGCATGGGACCATCACACGCCCATCGAGGAGACGCTCCAGGCGCTCGACACGCTCGTCACCTCCGGGAAGGTGCGCTACATCGGCTTCTCCGACACGCCCGCCTGGAAAGTGGCACAGGCGCAGGTGATCGCGCAGCTGCGCGGCTGGACGCCGCTGGTGGCTCTTCAGATCGAATACTCACTTCTCCAGCGCACCGTCGAAGGCGAGCTCATTCCGATGGCGCGGGAGCTTGGGCTCGGCGTCACTCCGTGGTCTCCGTTGAAGAACGGGGTTTTAAGCGGCAAGTACACTCGCGCCAACGCGGGTAAGGCCGAGACCAAGAGGTCCTGGGTTTCCAACCTCGACGAGAAGGTTTACCTGCTCCTCGATGAGCTCACGGTCGTCGCGAAGGAGCTGGATTCAACGCCGGCGCGCATTGCGATCGCCTGGGTCCAGGGGCGCCCCGGCGTCACGAGCACCATCATCGGCGCTCGCACGATGCAGCAACTGGATCAGAACCTGGGCGCGCTCGACGTGAAGCTCTCCCCCGCGCAGGTGGCCCGGCTCGATGCGCTCTCCGCCCCACAGCTCAACTTCCCTGGCGAGTTTCTAAAGATGCTGCCGGCTTTGATGCACGGCGGCATCTCCGTCAATGGCGAGACCGCAGAGATCAGTCCCTACGTGCCGGCGCCAGGCGCCAAGACGTACTGAGCCCCACTGGCCGGACCAGAACGCGAATGGTCCCTGGCCGGACCGGAACGCGAACGGTCCTCATCGCAAGCTCGGACCGATGTCCGGGCCGCGCCACTCTCGAGCCCGCTCGCGGGCGGCGGCGAGACAAAGAAATTCGGCTCCCGTCTCGATGCCGTGGTTGGCGCAGCGAGGACCGCCACAATGGGAGCATCGTCGCTCGGTTTCCTGCCCACAGGGCCGGCGCGGAACGTGTGCCGGATTTTGGAAAAAGTGGCCGCAGCGCATAACTCGCTCTTCGCGGAGCAAGTAGGCGCTCTAGTGGCGATGCGCGTCTATTGATCCAGGGTACACCGTCCGAGTCCGATAAAAGCAGGGGTCTCTTCGCCGATCGTCTAATCCCTAAATAGCTCAGGATCGGGAAAGATCCGGCAGGAACGCCCATCCTCATCTGGGCAGCAGTAGCTCTCGGGCGCGTCCGACCGCCTGATGCCGGGAAGCGAGAGTATGTGCTCGTTTCCGGCTCCGAGCGCGAGCTCTTGCTCAACCGCCCGAAGCAATCCGGACAGTTGGGCACCAACGGTGTCGCCGCCCGGGGATTCCGTGCGGCCAAAAATCCCGTTGAAGGTCACAATGCCCTCACGGCTGGTACTGAACCTCTCGAAAACCTCGTCGACTGTCGTGCGCCGCGCCAGATACCCTTTGATGTCGCCTTCCGTGGCGGCAGGAGCCTCCGGGTGGAGGAGGAGATTCGATAGGGTGCCGGCGGCGAGCGCCGCGATTCGCAAAAACATCATTCTCTCGGCAATGATGGCGGCTCTCGTAGTCGCACACTGGACGGGTGCGTCCTGGTCAATAGTGCAGGTATCCAGACCTGTCTTGCCTGGCGCCGCGGGAGTGGCCTGGGCCAGAAACGTCGTAGCGGTGGCAGTCAAAATGGAGAACCGGTACCCATCCTCAACGCCAGACGCTAATTGCTGACTCAATCCGAAGGCGGTCAGAGGCCCCAATTCGGTCGGGTAGACGCGATTCTCGGCTTGGTACTGGGACGCAGCGTAGAGAATATCTCCCAGATCCGAGACGGCGCTGCGCGCAGCGGCGTCCTCCCTTACCCTCTGAGCGGCTGGCAGGAGAAGGCCGATCAGGATGGCAATGATCGCGATAACCACGAGCAGCTCGATGAGGGTGAACCCCGATCGGCTGCGCTTCGTTCGTTGGCCCAAATACGAGCGCCCTGCCGCAGATGAATTACCGATGAGTCCGCCAATGAGTCTGTGATTTGCCATAACCCGCTCCCTTTTGTCCTTCCGGACGAATGTTGCGTTGCGCTGCAAGAGTCAGATCGAAAACGGGCAGGAAAAGACGACAAAGCAAATGCTCTCACGGTGGCGGACAGCCGGCAGGTCGGAGCCACGGGGCGCCGCGGCGCCTAAAGACCGATTGTTTTCAGTGACCTGGCGTCGGTTTGGGCCGAGGTATTGTCCCGCGCTAGGACGCTTGCGACCTTCACGCGCAGTGTCCAAATAGAAGCGTGCGAACGGCGCGCTTTCTGGGCCGAGCCGTCGACGCAGGGGAAATCATGAAAATCGTCTCCAGAGTACTGGTCCTTTGGATCGTCTCAAGCGTCTCACCGCATCCGTCCTTCGCTCAATCCGACCGGTCCTGGCGGAACCCGCTGCCCCAAGGAAATGCGCTGCATGCCGTGGCCAGCTTGGACGATCTCACGGCCGTCGCGGTGGGTACGGCGGGAACCATTATGCGCACCGCCGATGGGGGTGAGAGCTGGAGCGTTCGATCTGGCCCAAACGAGTCCGCGTCCCTCTCTGCGGTTTCATTCGTGGATGCAAAGATCGGGACTGCGGTGGGCGGTGACTACGCGGGACACAGCACCATTCTTCGCACTGCTGACTTCTCCCTGAGCGAAGCGAAGTCGACAGTAGACCGGGATGTGACTACCTTCGCGCTTCAGGCCGGAGGGGGTTTGCGGAGGGCCTTCGAATGTGGAATGTGGTAGGGCGGCTAATCGGACTGATTGCGGTCATGAGCTATTCGGAGGTCGGGGCCGAGCCTTCCACCACCCCCCTTGCCGAAGCAGAGTCCACTAGCGCGCTCCCGGCCGAAACAGGCGATGGATCCGAATTCACCGATCTCCCTCCGAGAGTCGGGCTCACGCTCAACCAGATCAGAAACACGCGCCCCCACCCCCGGTGTTTGCGTGAAGAATACCCAACCGACCTCGTGTGGCAGGCCTACTATGTTCAACGCCACAAAGTCGGCTGCGTCGTCGCCTGGCTGGCTGATACAGGATTCAGCGCCAGGCAATCCGGCTCTTCGATCGATCTCTATCGGATTTCCGTCAAGCGTTCCGAGCCCGCCGACGTGGTTGATTGGCTTCCACTCGGGGGTGGCTTCTGGGACGCCATCTTTCCATTCGACTTCGATCCGCAGGCCCAGATTCGACTTTCCCTGGTGGTCGATCGCTCCGGGTACCCGGTCATCGCCTGGGTGAACTTCGTCTATCGCCCCTACTACACAAACCACCTCCGGGTCCGGCGCTGGGACGGCCAGGCCTGGGTCAATCTGGGCGATGCGCTGAACCTGGACTTGTACGCACCGGCCTCCAAGCCCCAGCTCGAGTGGGGCGAGCGCGACGCACTGATCATTTCGTGGACCGAGGGGAAAAGGCACCGCGCGCTCTGGACCGGCGAGGAGTGGGTGCTCCAGTAACTGCGGCCGCACGCGGCGGTCACTTACTTGTGGCCGGAGCTCCAGGGCCCGAGCCAGTAGATCGTCCCGTTGAAGTCGCTCACCGACAAAAACAAAAACCATTCGCGACCGAAATTCGAACCGGAGAGCTGTCGAACGCCCATGCCGAAGGAGAAGCGATCTTGCAAAAGCGACAGCTGCGCTTGCAGGCCCAAATCGCCTCCCTGGCTTAAGGGCCAATGAAACGAGTATCGCGGGCCGGCGCCGAACGAGATGCCTCCGAAGTGCGCGGTGGGAAGCAGGCCCAGGGTGCTGGAAAACCGCGCCTTCTGGCGCTCGTAGTCCAAAGGCTCCACCAGCGAGACGATCGACAGGCCGCGCGCCAGCAACAACTCGGGCTCGAGCCATCCCAGCGCGACCCCGCCGCGCGAAAGGTCGAGCGCAACCCGATAAGGAAACAAGTGCGCGGCGAGCGCAATCCAGCCCGGCGCGTTCGACGGCGGCTCGGACGGGAGGGAAGACGGATCCACGACCAGCCTCGGGGGGCCGGACCGGGCCAGCTCGCGCCGCGTCCACAGCTCCGCAGCACCCAATCCGAAGAGCACCGTTTCCCCCAACGAGGAAGGCGGATCGGATCGGCCCAATTCGATTGCCGCCGAGCGATCCGCTCCCTTCTGGAGCACGGTGTTGAACCAGCGACCCGTATCGGTCATCGCCAGGCGCATGTTGGCTTCCTCGGGCTGATAGCCCCGCGCCTGGAGGGCGGCGAGGAACTCGTGGAATGGCAGCTCGGCGACACAAAGCGACTGTTTCGCGTCGGCGGTGCATAGCTCCCTCGGTGAAAGCAGCGCCCCCACGACGGCCTGGAGAGAGTCCCCCCGAACCACCAGGGAATTGTCGCGCAGCCACGCCCATTCGGGTTCGGTCAAAAGATCGTCCGCGGCGGCCTGATCCCCCAGAGCGACCGAAAGCTCAGCGGAGGCGAGCGACCAGAAGATCTGGCGCGCCTTTTTGGAGTCCTGCAGCCGAAGCAGATCGGACATCCAGCGCATCATCCCGCCGATGCACCGCTGGGTTTCGCGGGACTCGAGATCGAGCTCGTTCGGATCATCCGGACGCCAGCGCGGCTGGGGGACCTCGAAGTAGTGCGCCTCGTTGAGGCAGGCTCCGACGGCGAGCTGATGGACCCCGTCGTAGACGCCGGCGTAGTAATCGAACTCGCGCAAGGGCCGATCGAGAAAGGCCGCGAAGTTGTACAGCCGCGACCCGGCCAACGGCGCGAACCGGGTCGAGCTCAAGAGCTGCCGCTCACCGCCGGTTTGGTGTTGCAGGTCGGTGGCGCTTTGGACCAGGGCCGCGATCTTCAAAGTGAGCTGTTGGAGCCAAGGTCTGACGAGCTGAAGATCCCGACCCTGCCGCAGCCATCGCGCAAGCCGTCTTTGCTCCTTCAACCCCGTGCCCAGGTGAGCTCCGCTCGCGGCGGCGGCCCAGAGGGTGCCCAGCACCGGCTCCAGCATCTCCCCTTCGAAAACCTCGCCGTCCGGAAGCGCTTCCCCTATCTGGATCGCCGCCGCCGCGGCCCTGGAGACCTCGTCCTCCCCTTGCTGCCGGAGCTGGCCGAGGTATTCGAATAGAACGGCCTGCGCGAGCCGGTTGGTGGTCGTCGAAAGTTGCTCGCCGAGCTCCATCGCCTGGAGAAGACCGTCCCTGAATCCGCGGATTTTCTCCTCGGGAAGGCTGCTGCGCGCTACGTTTCGCGCTCCCTCCGCGAGAAATTGGAAGGCGACCGCCGATAACCTGACCCCATTTCGAAACTGCTCGGGGCGCGCGCTTTCCTGCGCTGGGCTCAGACGCATCGGGGGGACCACGCTGAGCTTCTCCGTGGGGTCGGCCCTCGCGGCGATGAACTGCTCCAGCCACTCCGCGAGAGTGGTTACCTCGGAATCGGTCAGCGGCGCCAACGTGTCCGAGGGCCCGCCGCTGACGAGCTTGTTCTGGCCGCCCGCCTTCAGCTTTTGAGCCTCGTCGGCACAGCGGGAAAGCAGATCCAGGTTGCGCTGGGTCTGCCGAACGTCGTGCAACCGCTCGAGGCAATTGTAGAGAAGGTGTCCGAGCCGCGCCGGGTCCCCAATCCGGACAAACGAGGTGGGCATCTTCTGATCGGGGTCGATCTTCTGCTCATCGGCCAGGCTCTGGAGCTGATCGTAGACGAACACGAACTGCGACAACGTCAGCGCGAGCTCGCGCAGAAGCGACCCGGTGGTCCGGTTCCAATTTTTCGCCTTGATCACCCGCGCCAGGTCGGCGTTGCGCGACGTTGAAACCAGGTTGGTCAGCAGTTGCAAATAGCCGGCGAAGCCTTGCGTCGAGGGGTTGGTCGCCGGAGTCCGGCTGATCGAGGACTGGAAGCGACGCAGGTCCGGATCCATGAACATGTAGAGAACGGGGTGAAGCAGCGCGGGCGATTGCCAGGATTCGACCTCGTCGATGGCGAGCCCCAGAGGTGCGTTGTCGAAGATGCCTCCGTCCACGTAGTCCCAGCGGCACAACTTCAGATTCTCCTTTCCGGACGAGAGACCGGCGCAGGTCAAGCCGGTGAGCGGGTGATCCGGATCCGGTCCGGCGCACGTCCCATTGGAAACGACGCGCTCGGCTGGGCAGGTGGTCTCGCAGCTGCAGAGCTCCGGCGGGCTGAACGCGACCGGAAAAGCGCTCGAGGCAAGGATCGCCTGGACGGCTTGTTCGCCCGAGACGGAAGTCTCGCCCGAGTCCGCCAAGCGGCTCTCCGCGAGACGGAGCGTGGACTCGGCGGCGTCGCGGTCCGGGAGCAGGCCCTGGTGGCGAAGGCGAACCCACCCCGCCGGCGTGACCTCGAAGATCAGCGGGATGACGAATTTCTGGGTCGGGGCGGTGAGCTCTCCCACCCTCCTCTCTCGCGGCGCCACCCGGGTCACGGTGAGGCCAATCGGAAGCTGGCACCCGGGGGTAAAGGCAAGGTTGTTTGACCGGTCGAATATTTTTCGCCGGATGTCCTCCAGCACCGAGGTCAACGCGCCGCGCGCGAGCAACGCGTCGTCCTTGAAGTAATGAGAGGGGTCGTCCGGCAGAAGTTGGTCCAAGCCAATCGGGAGCCAGGTGTCTCGCAGAAGATTGTGGTCGACCGAGAAGTCCTGAGGGTTGTCGGGTCGTTCGCACCAGACCGCGGCGGCGAGTAGCGCATTGATGCTCCCCGCGGATGCCCCGGAGAGAGCCACCAGTCGCGGGCGGATCGGGAAGGCTCCCACAGCTCCCAGCTGGTCGGCGATCTTGAGAAATCTCACCAGGCTCCAATTGAAGCCCGCCTCGTAGGCACCGAGGCTCACGCCGCCGCTGATCGTGAGCGCGAAGGATTCCACCTCGCGCTCAGCCATCCTCGCCGGCAGAGGTTCCGGCTGGGCCGCCGCGAGAAGGACCACCATCAGGGTGGTAGGCGCACCCATACGCGCGCCGTCTAAACACGAGTGGCCACGCGTTGAACAGAACTGTTTGATCCGGTCGGGGCAGCGGGCGGGACAGCGCTGTCCCGGTCCTGCGACGTCAGAATCTGCATCCCTGCTGAATCGGCTCTAGTCGTTCCATCGATCACCGCCGACAGAATCCGTAGCAGGTGGCCGATGGCGCCCGTTGGGCGCTCGGACTTCAAGGGATTCCCGCCCGCAATTGCTTCGACGCAATTCGAAGCAATTGAGAACCGTTCGCAGGTGGCCGATGGCGCCCGTTGGGCGCTCGGACTTCAAGGGATTCCCGCCCGCAATTGCTTCGACGCAATTCGAAGCAATTGAGAACGGTTCGCAAGTGGAACGTTCCATCGATCACGCGCTGACAGAATCCGCATTTCGACTGAAAGGTGTAACGTTTAACGTTACACGCTGAAGCTACTTCCGCAGCCAACCCCTGCGTGCCCGCGCATCCTTGTCGAGCACGCGCTCGCGACATGGATCAAGCGGGACGGAGCTGTTCGTGCCGGGACCGGATTGCCGCGAGAATCCCGAGAACCACAAAAGCCATCAGAGCAATGATCTGGGCGACCTTGAAGGGTGTTTCGGATTGCGTCGGAGCAATCGCATTCAGAGCCGGCACTTTCAGAAACAGCTGCACGATCAAGACAAAGAAATTGAAGTAGAGGGCAATCACCGCGCTGATCGCGTAGATCCGACGCCAAGCACCGGCGAGGTGACGGCGGTACCGCGCGAAGATCGCGACCGCCAGGACGATGAGCGACAGGACGCCCACTGCATGAGAGGGCAGAAAGCGCTGAAACGGAAAGAGAAATCCGGTCACGCTCGTCAGCACTGTGGTCGCCAGAAATACCGCCGTCCAGCCCTCGAGGCCCTTGCCGGTGAGAAGCCCGAACAAGACGACGAATCCGGAGAAGATTCCCACCAGGCTCAACACCACGTGCACGAATGTGAATAGCGTCATACCGAAAATCATGATGCCCTCCCTTCCTTTCCTGAAATCCGGACGGGCCTGCCGTTCGGCTCAATAACGCCGGCAAAGCATCATCGCGACGGATTCAACGGGGCCCTCGTCTGCGCCTGCGCCCACGGGAATGCGGCGATCGCCTCCAAAGCGCGGTGGCGCATGAAGTCGGCCACGATTTCCAGGGGCGCCCAGTCGGGTTGGGCGTTGATCCAGGCGGATCCTTTACCCAGGTCGGCGCCGAGCAGCGGCTTGTAGCCGGGCACGTCCGCCCCGCGGGCCGCGAACACCGCGCGCCTGAAGCCAATTTGCGCAATCACATAGGAGCAGAGCAGGCACGGCTCGCAGCTGCTGTAGATCGTGCTACCGGACAGCATTTGCCATGCACCCAATCGGCGCCATGCGGCGCGAATGGCCGCGATCTCGACATGCGCGGTCGGATCCCGGCCGGCGCGCACGGTGTTGTGGCCGTAGCCGACCAGCTGCCCGTCTAGATCCACCACCACCGCGCCGAACGGGGTTTGACCCAGACGACCGCGGTCTCCGCCTGCCGCAGCGCGAGCCTCATGAAGTGAGCGTCCTTCTCTTCTTGCGTCGTCGGGCTTATCGAGCTCATCCATCTCTCGGCTTTCGCGGCGAAGTGTGTGACATTTGCGTCCCCGCGAGGGCCCCCGTCAGCATGCGCTGATCGCGGACGATGGGCGGTCTAAACCCTTCCGCCCGATGTTCTCGTTGGACTTGCCCCGCTGCCCCGAATCGAATTCGACGACGGTGATCAGTTCGAGGAAACGCTCACCGCGTCGGCGCGAAGGGGGGCAACGCCAGAGAGAGTGCGATCCGCGTCCGGGCGCTCACGCCGCGATCCCCAGAGAGTCCCCGATGCAGCCGACGAGCTCGCGCGCGTAGCGGCCGCCGGGGTCCAGGTCCGGGTCGTAGATCGCGAAATCGACGCCGGCGATCCGACCCGAGCGGATCAGGCCCGCGATCAGGGCAGCCAGCTCGGCGTAGCTCAGGCCCGGGCTTCCGGGGGAGTCGACCGCGGGCATCACCGCCTGATCGAGCACATCGAAGTCGACGTGCAGCCAGGCCTGCGCGATCTTTCGCTGCTCGAGGCGCCGGAGCGCGCGCTCGATGGTGGCCCCCACCCCTTCAGTCTTGAGTTTCTGGACAGTGGTGCGATCGATCGAGGTGGTTTCGATGTCGCGATAGGCGTAGTCCGGATCGCTTGCCTCGCGCTCGCCGATCTGCGCCGCATCGGCATCGGCCACCAGCGGCCCATCCACCTCCGGCCACTTCGTGAGCAAGTCCTCCCCGCGACCGGTGGCCAGCGCCAGATCCATCCCGGCGGCCGAGCCCAGTCGCGACGCCGCGTCGTAGTTGCCAGGGTGAAAGAAGTCGCTGTGCCCGTCGACGTGAACCAGCCCTCGGCCGCCCCCGCGGCGGAGCGCGAGGACGCACCCGAGAAGGTTGCTGCAGTCCCCGCCAATCACGATCGGCAGCGCTCCTCGTTCGAGCGAGCGTGCAACCTCGGCCGCAAGCTCCAGGCTGAAGGTGCGCAGCGCCACGCCGTTGCGGATGCGCGTGCCGGGTTGCGCGTCGGTCGCATAGCGCGGTCGAGCGAGGCGTTTATGCTGATCGGGCCGGAGGCGCAGCGCCAGGCCCGCATGGTCGAGGGCCGCCGGTCCTCGCCAGGCGCCCGGCTCGATTCCCGGCTTCGGCGGGCGCAGGCCGAGGTTGTTGGGAGCTTCGATCAGGTCGACCTTGCGAGCCGCGGACATGCGGAAAATGATAGCTTCGCGGCGTGGAAAAGGAATCTTGCTTGGCCGGGTGGTAGCTCGGCGCTGCCGGCGAGGGCGGCTGGGTATCACGCCCTCGGCGCCGGCACGCTTAATTAAGACTCGCCTCGCTTCCACGGCGCCAAAACCGGAAAAGGCCGTGGTGGCGAGCAAGCTTGGCGCTCAGAAGATCCTGGCGATTAAAACGATTTACTAAAATTCCATCGGCCGTATTGATCGCGCGCGCCGTCTGAAGTAAGCCCCGACCCAGGTAAGCCCGGACCCGATACAGATCAGATCTATTTAATTGTTTTCACCAACCCAGGGCAGGACGCCCACCCTAATAGCGAGAACATAATGGGGGGTTCGCGCCGACTTCTTGATTGCATGCAAGAGCGCGGTCAGCGTGCCTCGATTGTGAGCAGACTGGTTTTGAAATAAAGAAGCGGGGGGGTGCACATGGCGCGATTTGAACTGAGATGTCTCACTGGGTTGTCGGTCACTTTTCTTGTACTGCTCGGCGGGTCGGCCGAAGCGCAACGCTCACCCATCGGGCGGGAGGTCGCTATTCCTCGGCATCTACAGAACGGCGAGGAATTCGAGTTGCCGACGGAAGATCTCGTCCGGTTTGGACGGAAGCTTTTTACGGCCAAGTGGACGATTCAAGAAGGACAGGGACGGCCACTTTCTAAGGGAACTGGAGACCCGTTAAGCGACCTGTTGTCTCCACTTGTTTTTCCGCGCAATTTCAATCGCATTTCCGGACCGGATTCGAACTCGTGCTCCGGGTGCCACAACGAGCCGTTCGTCGGAGGCAGCGGCGACCGGGTGACGGAGGTCTTTGTTCTGGGACAGCGTTTTGATTTCGCGACGATGATTCACTCCGATACAACCAGGCTGCGCGGGAGCCTGGACGAGCTCGGAAACTTCGCAACCCTGGAATCTGTTTCCAACGAACGTAAAACGCTGGGCATGAATGGTTCCGGCTTCATCGAAATGCTGGCTCGACAGATGACCGCGGAGTTGCAAGCCATTCGCGATGCAACGCCCCTCGGCGGCGGAGTGCGGTTGATCTCCAAGGGAGTCTCGTTCGGCGTCATTCAACGGAGGGCCGACGGTACGTGGGATACTTCCCAAGTGGAGGGCCTGCCCCCCCCGAGCCTGGCCACATCGGGTCCAACCCACCCGCCCAGCCTGCTCATTCGTCCTTTTCACCAGGCGGGCGTCGTTATTTCCCTTCGCCAATTTACAAACAATGCGTTCAATCACCACCACGGAATCCAATCGGCGGAACGCTTCGGAAACGGGGTTGACGCGGACGGCGACGGCTTTGCCAATGAGCTGACTCGTGCCGATGTCACCGCAGCGGCCATCTTTCAAGCAACGATGCCGGTCCCGGGCCGGGTCATCCCCAACGACCCAGAAGCCCAGGAGGCCGCGCTGAGCGGTGAGCAGTTGTTCCTCCAGATCGGTTGCGCCACCTGCCACGTGCCGGCGCTGGCGCTTTCGAATCAGGGCTGGGTGTATACGGAGCCGAATCCCTACAATCCGCCGGGCAATCTGCGTCCCGGTGAGGCGCCGACGTTGGCGATCGATCTTACCAGCGATGAGCTGCCGGGGCCTCGGCCCAGGGTCAACGAGCTCGGCGTCGTCATGGTGGAGGCTTATACCGACCTCAAGCTTCACGACATTTGTGCTGGCCCGAATGACCCTAACGGCGAGGGGCTCGATCAGCAGGCGGCCCCTGGGTCACCTGGTTTCTTTGCCGGCAATCGGAAGTTCATTACCAAGAAGCTGTGGGGGCTCGCCAATCAGGGCCCCTATATGCATCACGGGAAATTCACCACGATGCGAGAGGCGATCCTGGCTCATTCCGGAGAGGCGCTTGCTGCGCGCCAGTCGTTTGAAGGACTGCAGGCTAGCCAACGCGATTCGATCCTCGAGTTTCTCAAGACCTTGCAGGTCCTTCCGGCGACAGCCAGGTCGCTCGTCATCGACGAAGTCCGTGGACGTCCCAAAGCCAGGTCATCGCCGCAGGTTGCAATTGAACGATGAGATAGCGGTGTCCTAGAACGCCCAACCGGCGATGGTGAGCACTCGGACGCGCGCGTCCCTTGGGGCCAAACCAAAGAAGACCGTGGCGGTGAGCTTGAGACCCAGGCTGGGCGCTCGTAAGAGGAGATTAGGACCGACGAGAACCATCGGGTAGAACGTCGAGGTACCGTGTTGATCGACGCCGCCGCGCGCTTCGGCGCCCACCCTTAGCGCGGTGGCGAGCGGAAAGCTCGCGGCGGCGGTGACTCCAACTTCAGCATCGGCTCCCTCGTTGCCCGGCGAGTTGAAATAATTCACGTTGGTCTCCCCGAACAGATTCGCGGCCCATAGGCCTTGCCTGGGCAAGTCGCCGCCGAGGAGCAGGCGAACCTCAGCGCGATCCTGCGCGTGTTTTCGAGGATGCCATTCCAGATACAGCACCGGGTTGAGCGGGACGTCGTTGTAGTTGCGGCCGAACGAGTAGCGCAGCTCGATCTGATTGCCCTCGACGTTGTATCCCGCGTCGCCCACCGTGAAGTTCTGGTAGAGGTCCAGCTGAAGGTGCGGCGCCAGGCCGATCTCGATCTCAAGCTGTAGCAAGCCCTCGCTCTTGCCGTCGGGACCGAACTTGTGGTCCCACCAGGTTTCCACCTCGTAACGACCCGGATCTAGAAGCCAGAAGCGCGTTCCGGCGAAGACGCGATCCTGAGTGGCCGGCGGCGAGGCAGGGGTCCCTCGCACGACGGTTTCATACCGCGGCGCTTCCTTGGAAGGTTCGGCCGAGTAGCCACCCGCGCTCTGCGCCAGGGAATGCGATGAGAACAGGGAGGCAACCGCGAGCAACGCCGCCCGCCCAAAGCAGTGACTCGATCGGGGCGGCATTTCCGCCAAAAAGAGTAAGCGAATCCCCGGAGCCGAACAATCCGGTGGTCACCTCAGGGGAAAGGTATTCTTTGTCGCGCCGGGCGGGCGATCGACATCCTTCGCAGCACGGGCTCGGAAGAGACGGGCAATGACTCCGAGCCCAATGCGGGCGATGCAAGGCGGCGCGGCACCGCCGCATTTGCACGACGATGGAGTTACGAAGCGCTCGTTCTCACCTGACCTGGATGGCTCCGTACATCCCCAGATTCTGGTGGGCGGAACAGAAGTAGGGGTAGGTGCCTGCCGTTGGGAACGTAAACGTCACCGTGTTGCCGCTGGTCATGCTCTGGATCGGATTGTTTGGACTTCCCGCTCCGCCGCCGGCGCTCGCCGCCGCGCCAGGCGCTAGTGGATGGGTGGTGAAGCTGCCAGTAAAGGTCACCTGTTGGCCGGCGGCGACCGCCAGGCAATTGGGACTGAAAGCATTGCCCAAGCTGGCTCCACCGAAACTGATGGTCCTCGACGCGCTGGCGCCGGTTGCGTCGGTGAAGTTGGTGCAGCCGTTGACCGCCGACGGCGTGTTCGAGTTGGTGCTTCCTCCGCAAGAAACCAGGACTGCGACGGAAGCGGTGATTGCCAGCACCACTGAGAACTTCATGAAATCTCCTTCATCAAATAGCCCCTCACTCTTGTGACACCGGTGGCAGTGGGGGGTTGCATCGAGGTCCCTGGCAGCATTTGTGGGATCGCCCCAGCACGGCCAACGTCGTGCGATTCCAATGAAAAGCATCGTCAGCCCTCGCGCGGTGTTGAATGACCGGGGGAGGGTCAAGCGTGGGCCAGAGCTGCCGATCGTTGGGCGGTTGTCGGCCTGCGCTAGAAACAGTAGGACCCGGCCGTGCGATTGATCCGACGATAGCCGTCAGGCGGGTGAACATCGTGGACTCGATTCGCCAATTGCCACCCAGGAGCTCCGGGGCGTGTCCGCGCTTCCACACGTTCGTATCGTGGGTCCCGATCAAGTTGTCAGGTGGGAAGGCACCGCCTCACCCGACGAGGTGATGCAACGTCTTCGTCAGCGCCGATGAAGCATCACATTCGACTATTCGATCCCGTCCAAAATGAGACGCCGGAGCCGCATCGCGTCAACTGGAAACGAACTCGTCTTGTATTCCCAGTGCGCCGGTGCGATGTATTGCCTGGCTTCACACTCAGGGGGATCTCCGATGCGACGCGTAAAACCACTCGCGCAGTCTCTGTTTCTTCTGCTTGTCTCTACCGCGGCTTTGGCTGGTTCAACGACGGTTGCCATCACCCCCTTGGGGGCGCGCACCGGTGAATTCTGCCAGGTCGATCGCGCACTGCTCTTTGAGGACCCGACCGGAGTCAGGATTCTCTACGATGCCGGGCGGACGATCGCCGGCAGCAGCGATCGCCGCCTGGGCAATGTCCACGTCGTGCTGCTCACCCACGTGCACGGGGACCACCTGGGCGACGCCAAGCTGAACCAGGACCCGGATGAAAGTTCGTCCAGCTGCGGTGGGGACTTGAGGACGAGCCCGACGCTCCCCTACTCGAACGTGGCCGAAATTGCGGCCGGGAAGAATTCGGCGGTGCTTGTCTCGGCTGACGTGAGCACGTTTCTCGGTGCCAAGATCGCAAGCTTGCGCGGAATGGCGACGCCGTCCTGCGCCGCTGGGAACGAGGTGCTCGTTCCACGCTCGCAGCCTTGCAGCTCGAACATCGGATTCGGAGCGAAGCGCACGATCACGATGCAGGCCGGCGCACCCGGCGTCGGCATCACCGCAGTCCACGCCGAGCATGGCAATGGCTTGGATCCCGCTTTTCTAGTCGACCCCGAGAGGACGAATTTGTCGTCCAACGGCCTCCTCGCGCCGATGGGTCCGCCCATCGGTTACATCCTCAAGTTCACCAATGGTTTGAGCGTGTACCTCACCGGAGACACGGGCCAGAGCTCTGACATGGCGACAATTGTCCGCAACTACTACCAACCAAACCTCGTTGTCTTCAATATCGGCGATATCTTCACGACTGGACCAGAAGAAGCTGCTTTCGCCGTAACCGACCTGGTCGGCGCGCGGGCGGTGATTCCCGAGCACGCCAACGAAGTGGCGACGAGGGACGGCGCGGTTATTCCGGGCTCGAAGACGGCGCGCTTCGTGGAGCTTCTGCCCGACCTGGCCGTGTATCTGCCCCTGAGCGGGCGCACGATGCAGTTTGATGGAGAAGCCAATTGCGTTGCTGGGTGTGGGGCGATGAAGCCGCGCAATCAAAGTCAGCCGAAATAAGACCTCCGAGGAGATTGCTCGGGCGCGTCGCCTTCGCGGTCGGGGGATTCAATGAACGAGGGCGCGCAGTTGCGCGATGCCATAGCCGATTGCGGATGCGATCGCGCCCGTGGCGGCGCTTCGAAATAGACTCGCACCCGCCAGCCAGCTGCCCCGAGCGGCAACCGCGAAGATGAATGCCGTCAGGGCCCAGGTAGCGAGGTCGTACGCGGTGGCAACGTTCAGCTGCCGAGTCGCGGACATAGAAAAGGTGACAGTGGGCACCATCGCAGCGGGTAGGACCCAAAGGGAATGTTGGAGCGCGAGAGATATGTCTGACCAGTACGCCCTCCCGAGTCCGGCCTCTTTGACGGTAATTTCGGCCCAGGCTTCCGCCAACCCCACGCCCGCGACTGAAATCCAGACCATCACCATATCCTGCAATGGGTGGTTCGGATCCTCTCCCAGAGCAGCGAGCACGGTGAGAACGACAACACACCCATAGAGGATTCGCGACATCGATTGTGCTGCTTCCGGTCGCGTATGAGCCATCGAGCGCCCTGCTACTCCACGATTCATGAATTGGCTGTCTGCTTACAGCGAGTCGGGCCCAAAGCGCATCGGAATTCGAGACCTGTCGGGATGCGAGGTCGCCTTCGCCCGGAACCGGGGCGAACTTCGCCGCTCTGGGAGATTTCAATGCGGAAGGGGTTGCGGACGTTGGAGCGCGTTTCAGGACACGGAGCTTATCGCTGTAGCCCCTTCACGAAATCATGGGCTTCTTTGGTTAGCTCGACCCACGAGGGCTTCGCGTCGGCAACCGCGAGCCACTCCTTCATCACCCTGCCGGGTCCCGGCTCGAAGCGTTCGCCCACTCCTGACGCGGCAAGGGTGTCGACGCGATCCTTCGGTAGCTTGACGACGAGGTTTCCTCGCACGCTCATCGCGAACAGTTTTCCATTCACCTTGAGCCCATTCGAGCCGAACTTCTTGCCTGGCTCCCTTTTGCTTGCCGCGTAGGCAATGAGAATCTCTTTGAACCTCGGATCGGCCGCAAGCGCGTCGATGACTGCGGTGAATCTAGGGTCTTCTCCGGCAACCGCTGTTGCCTTCTTGGTCTTCGGTGTCTTCTTCATGCCGGCTCTCTGTGCGGGTGGAATCCTGGGGTGTCTATTCAATCACCAGTTCCTCCGATCGATCCACGCATTGTTCGAAGGGCGACAGAAACCCATCTCCGAGCTCGATCCTATCGGGGCTCTGCTTTCCGTACCGGCCCGTACTTGGGCACCCGGACCCTGCAGCGACTAGATTGCGAATCTCCTTTTCGCTTTCGCCGCAATCGTGGATTCATTCGGGGGAACCACCATGGATTCGCTGGACTCTCAACAGAAAACAGATACTGCTTCCGCCGGGCTGAGCGGTCGTCAGACACATTTCGGCTACTTATTTGTCCTTGGCGTTCTCACCCTCCATCCCAACAGGGTGTCCGCAGAAAGTCGTTGGTCGTGGCAGAACGGTTCTGCGAACCGACGACGGCGGGGAGGTTTGGAGCGTATCGCGGCAAGAGAGCCGCCCGCGGATCCGCCTCGACGCTGTTTCATTTGTCGACGCAACCGTCGTTTTTGGAGCATACAATTCCTGGATGAGAAGACTGGCACCGCCGTTGGCTCTCCAGGCTTGATCCTGCGAACAACGAACGGAGGTGCCAGTTGGACTCGTCAAACGAATCCCTCGGCTGACACGTAACGCTCCGCGTAAAGGAGAAATCGTGAACGAACCATCCCGCCATGAGATCGTCGCCAGCGACGGGCAGTCAATCGTCGCCCACTTCTTCGCGCCGGACCGAGAGGCCAGCGGAGTCGTGCTCATCGTTCCAGCGATGGGAACCGCGCAGAAGTACTATGCCGCGTTCGCCCGGTGGTTGGCCGGAGAGGGCTTCCTGGCCGTGACATTCGACTATCGCGGCACGGGTCAATCGCGATCGGGCAACCTGCGTGAATTCAAGACGGACATCCTGGAGTGGGCGCGTCTGGACTGCAGCGCGATGATCGACGCCGCCACTGCCGCGGCTCCCGGGAAACCGCTCTACTGGATAGGCCACAGCCTCGGAGGACAGATCCTTCCCTTCGTGCCCAACCGGGATCGGATCTCCAAAGCGGTGACCGTCGCCGCGGGCAGCGGCTATTGGCGCGAGAATTCGGCTCCGTTGCGATGGACGGCGTGGTGGCTCTGGTTCGTGGTCGCCCCACTCTCGGTCCGCTGGTTTGGATATTTCCCCGGCAAGCGGCTGCGCAAGGTGGGCGACCTTCCCGGCGGCGTGATGGAGCAGTGGCGGCGGTGGTGTCTCTCTCCGGAATACGCGGTCGGCGTGGAGGATGGCGCCCGGGCGCGGTACGCGGAGGTCGCCACGCCCATCGTCTCGCTGTCGTTTTCGGACGATGAATTCATGTCCGCGCGCAACACCGAATCGCTTCACGGCTTTTACGTGAACGCGCCGAAAGTCATGAAGCGATTCGCTCCGGAGCATATCGGCGTTCCGCGGATCGGCCATTTTGGTTTCTTCAGGCCCAGCTTCGAACAGTCCCTCTGGCGGGAACACCTGCTACCTGAGTTGGCACTGACCCGTTGATGGCCCATCTGATTTCTAAGTCCTGGTCCGGCGACCACGGCTCGAGCGTGTGATAACAACGCAAGACCATGGCCCTCCCCATCGTTCAAGTGGATGCCTTTACTTCGGAACCCTTCCTCGGAAATCCGGCTGCGGTCTGCGTCCTGCCGGAGGATCGCGACGCGTCGTGGATGCAGAAGGTCGCCCGCGAGATGAATCTTTCCGAGACCGCTTTCTTGCGCGAGCGGCCCGATGGTTTCGGGCTGCGCTGGTTCACGCCCGCGGTCGAAGTGGATTTGTGCGGACATGCAACGCTCGCCGCCGCGCACGTGCTTTGGGAGACCGGGCGGCTGGCTCCCACCGCAACGGCTCGTTTTCACACCCGCAGCGGCTTGCTCACCGCCGTTCGCCGCGACGACTGGATCGAGCTGGATTTTCCCGCCACACCCAACGAGCCGGCCGAGGCTCCTCCGGGCCTGGTCGAAGCTCTGGGCGCCACGCCCCGCTACATCGGCAGGAACCGGTTCGATTACCTCGTCGAGCTCGAGGGAGAGGACGCCGTCCGCAATCTACGCCCGGACTTCACGCGACTTGCCGCGGTTGCCGCGCGCGGAATCATTGTCACCAGTCGTTCGGCCACGCCCGATCGGGATTTCGTCTCGAGGTTCTTCGCCCCCGCGTCCGGGGTCAACGAAGATCCGGTCACCGGATCCGCTCACTGCGCTCTGGCGCCTTTTTGGAGTCAGCGACTCAAGAAGAACAAGTTCGTGGCCCATCAGATCTCGCAACGCGGCGGCGTCTTGAAGGTCCAATTGGACGGCGCGCGCGTTCGCCTGGGGGGCCAAGCGGTGACGGTCCTGCGAGGCGAGCTGCTCGCCTGACTACTTTTCGAGAGTCGTGACGACCGAGACGTAGAACATCGGGTCCACGTTGATCAGGACTACTTTGTTGGGAGAAATAACGTACAGCACCGAGTTTTCGGTCGATGGCAGGGTCGACGTCAGGGTGCCCCGACCGCCGCTGCCCGAAGGCACCGCGAAGGTACCAGCCCAGGAGTCGCGGGGAACCAAGCCCTCGGGCCTGCTCTTGTCGCGGGCTCCGAGGAAGCTTCCATCCGATCCGTTGAGCGAGACAACCCCGGAGACGCTCGTGCAGCCACACTCAGCCGGGCTTGCGGTGCCCACTACGTAATCTCCGGACAGAGATGCCGTCGTGAATGGGGCGCCGCTTTGCGCCTCGATGAAACCCACCGCCGCTTCCGGTGCGTCGGACTCCAGCAGGAACGCCCGATTCGAGTCCACCATATAGAACGCGTAAGGCCTGCTCGACGCGCCGACTTGAGAACTGAGTGTTCCCCGCCCGTTTGCGGCAATGTCATACGTTCCGGTGAAGGCCGCGCTGGCGATGATCGTCCCCGCCTCGTTCTTGTCCACGATACCGGACAGGCTGGCGGTCGCCACATTCGCGTCGAAGCGGCCGATGGTCACCTCGGAGCCATTGGCGTTCAGTCCGGTGGTGTTCAAGACCAGGGTACCGGTCATCGAATTGGGCTGAAATGGCCCGCCCGACTGCTTCAGCACCCGACCGCTAAGCAACGGACGGGTCTGGTCGCGAGTATCGGCGCTCACGAAAAGAGCCTCGGTGGCAGAGACCACGTAGAAGGTGAAGTTGAGCTGGTTGATTGGCGCGGGGAAACTCACCCTGGCCGTACCCCGGCCGGTCATCGGATCGATCGGCGTATAGGTCCCAGTCGTCGCCACGTTCGAGAATGACGTTCCGGTCAGGTTGAGATCCATCCTACCCTGATTGATCGCGCCAAGGCCGTCGAGGTGAAATCTTCCAATCGCGCCGACCGCGTTCGTCGAATTCAACTCGCCGGAAAAGCCGGCGGCGAAATCGCCGTTGAATGCGGACATCGAGAAGGCAGCCGGCGTCTGCTTTTTGATCACTCCCGCGCCCGTCAGGCGGCTGAGGTCGCCCGGTTGAAAACAAATGAGCCGCCCGGTGTGACTTGGAGGATTCGGGGTATTCATCGCGAATCTGAAAAACAATGTCTCTTGTGGAGTGATCAGACTCAATCTGCCGCGATTGTCGGCGCCGAACGCGTAGGTTCCACCTGTAATTGGAACGTTCTGAGCTCCGGAACCTCTGTTCATGTCCAGCGTACCACCGGTCACCCGGCCGTTGCCGTCGGCGGTGAAGTTGCCCGCGATGGCGACCGCCACATTGCTCAGCTCGAACCCATTGAACAGAAATCCGTATTTGCCGCTAAATCCGCTGTTGCTCGTCAATGTCACGGTCAGGGCCGCTGAGGCGGACTTGCTCGGATCAAAAGAGGACGTCGCCGTGATCGTAACCGTGGCTGGCGAGGGAGGATCGTCGGGCGCGTTGTAGATTCCCGAGTCGCTGATCGTGCCGCACGAATCGCCGACGCATCCCGTGCCCGAAAGAGCCCAGGTGACGTCCGCCTCGGCGGTGCCGGTCACGGTCGCGGTAAATCGCTGCGTCCCCCCGATATCGACCGAGGCCGTGCCCGGCGAGAGGTTGACCGCGACCGGACCGATCGCGGTGGGGCCTTTCCCACTACAGGCTGAAATGAGCACGGCTGAAACAAACAAAATGAGCGAGCGAATGTTCATCGGCGTCCTCGAGCGAATTGAAGACCCCGAGCGATCCGGCCATTGTTTTTGGAGAGCAATCAATTGCGCGGGACACTTCTTATCGCCAAGCCGTATTTGTCACCAGCCCTGCTGTTTACGGGTTACTTTCGATGTCGAGTTTGACTCAGGTTGTCTGGGGCGCGCGCGACCCGGCCACGGAGCGACTGGCGCGCTTTAATCGGGGCCTCTGATCGCCGATGCCAGCGAGGCAAGGCTCGCTTTCAACGCTTGCGCCAGAGCGGGATCGGACACCCTACCCTCGGCATCGACTTTCTTTCGCGCGGCGAGCACGAGCAACGAAGCATCGACGAGGACCTTCGCATCCATGACGCTGAGCGTCTCGATCAACGATGCCTGCGCCTGCCGACCCCCGCTGGGAGATGCCATGATCAACACCACCGGCTTCGCGTTCAGCTCGCCGCTGGAGACAATCCAGTCGAGAGCATTTTTCAGCGATCCCGGAATTCCATGCGCGTACTCCGGGCTGGAGATCAGAACGCCATCGGCCGCGGCGAGCATCGCGCGGAAGTCTTTCACCGTCTTGGGCGGAGAATCGGTATCGAGGTCCGGATTGAAGTGGGGAAGGCTGCCCAGGTCTTCATGGAAGACGAGCTCCATTCCCGCCGGAGCAAGTGCCGCAGCGGCGCGGAGCAGGGCGCCATTGGAGGACCCTTTGGCTATTCCGCAAGCGGGTAGAGGCTGGAATATCCGTGGTCGTTCACGGGAATCAGTCCCGGGGGCCTTCCGCTCCACCAGACGAGAGCGCGAGCGAAGAGGGCTTCATCGGTGGCGAGCCGCAGCACCGCCTCCACGATGTCCTCGATCGGCGTCAGGGGAGGAATTTTCTGCGCCTCGCGCTGCTCGGGCGTGAGACCGTCGACGTATTCGACAACCTGCGGGGTGGCGAGCCAATCGGGAACGAGGCAATTCACCCGGATTCCATGCGCTTCCTTGAGCCACCCGAGCGAAGTCGCAAGGCGCATCACCCCTGCCTTGGCCACGTCGTATGCCGGCGCGCGCGATGGCCGATGGTGCAGGCCACTGGTGGAGCCGAAGTGAACGATCGCTCCACCGCTCCCCCGGCGCATCGCCTCGATCGCGTACCGCGTCAGGTGCATCGCACCGAGGAGGTCCACCGCGAGGGTCTGCTGCCAGTGCTCGAGCGGTACCTCGGGGCGGTATGGCGCCGACGCGCAGTTCACCACGAAGTCCAGACCGCCGAAGGCGTGCTCGGCGTAATCGACCAGCCCGTCAACCTCCTCCTCCACCGCGATGTCCGCGTGCAGGGGCTCCGCGCGGCCACCTTCCTCATGGATCCGAGCCACCGTGGCGGCGATTCCCGATTCGGAGATATCGGAGACCACCACCGCCGTCCCTTCGCGGGCGAATCGCCGGGCAATCGCCTGGCCACAACCCCCGCTGCCGGCTCCCGTCACGATCGCGACCTTCCCGCTCATCGTCATGGTGGTCCTCGTTGAGGTCCTCGAGATTCAGCGCCGACTGAATATCAGCCCCGTGCAGCGACCGTCGACTTGCCTGACCGTTTCTCCGCTGCGGCTTATTCTTGGGCGAAGCGCCCAGCGGGCCGGCGCGAACACGCATCAGTCAATTGACGTGAGCCGCGCTTCATTCTAGAGAGAAGCCGCGCAAGGCCCTGTCGTCTAGTGGTCAGGACGGAGCCCTCTCACGGCTCAAACTCGGGTTCGAATCCCGGCAGGGTCATTCATCAACCTGGCACTGACCGAATGGTCGGCGCAGCGTCCCAGTCGGTGGAAGCCGCCGCGCGCTTTAACCCTGGCGGACGCGGTTCGCGAGATTCTCACCGCCTTGGGCCAGTGGTCCTCCGAGTTGGGGCCCGCTCCAAACATAAACGCCGCATCCGGCGGGTTGCTCACGGCGCGCGACATCAAACTGTTGACCGATTTCTACAACGACGCAGTCGGAACACTGAAGAGTGTCCGGGCCGGGGCACGGGGCAGAAATGAGATGCCGCCTCCGTACCCAGCGGGCAGCAATGACGTCAGAAAGTTGTTGGAGCAGTTGTGGAAGAACGTAAGGTAGCAAGCCCGTGGGTGATTCGTTCAAGGGGCCGGGATCCCAAGGTTATGTTGTGTGCGTATTCCGGACCCGGCCGATCACCGATTCCGGAGCCATTCGATCAACGTTCCGGTGTGATCGATCAGGCCGGAAGGGAGCCGGCCCATAAGGGGAATAGACCGAAACTCCACAGATGGGCTGGGGAATTGAAGCTCGTGGCGGCGAGCGCGCCGCCGCGGCTTGTCCCCTGGTTTCCCCGCGCGCGTCATTCGACCAAGATATGAAGCGACTCTCGCGATAAGTCCAATGAAGCAGGGTCCTGCGTGAGTCGGGGCGCCGCTTCACAGAAGGACAGATAACCAACGTTCTGTAACCTCGTGGTGCCTTCTCCATGGACCCCATCCTCCCTCATATCGGAGGTGTCCACGAAATCGGGGCAGGCCCAGAGCGCCTCAGCGACGGTGATAGGAGTGCGATCCTCTCGGTCGCGCTGCTCGATGACCGCGCTGAAACCTTTCAGTGCTCAGCTCTATCGCGTATTACAATCGATGTCGCATGGCTACCCGCTCTCACGCCTCCGCGTCACGGCCGGTTGCTCGGCTCCGCGATACTGGACCGCGCAAGTGCTGCGGCAATAGGCTCAGTGGACCGCGTCAGCGCGCGGTGAGCGCCACATGGACCGCCTAGATGCGATCAGAGTCTTCGTGCGGGTCGTTGAGAGTGGGAGTTTTTCTGCTGTGGCCCGGGAGCTGGGAATCGGCCAGCCGACGGTGAGCAAGCAGATCGCCGGGCTTGAGCGCTATCTCGGCGCTCAGCTCCTGATGCGAACGTCCCACGCCGTGAAGCTTACCGACGCTGGCCGAGACTTCTTCGACTCATCGTCTCGGCTTCTTGAGGAGCTCGAAGCGGCAGAGTCGCGGATCGGGCGCGGACTCCAGGCACCATCAGGACGCGTCCGTGTGAGCGTTGCACCGAGTTTTGCGGCCCTCTACCTCGTGCCACGGCTGCAAGAGTTCTTCCGTAGATTCCCGGATGTCTCTATCGAGGTGCTCGCGACCGATCGAACGACAAATCTCGTCGAGGACGCGATCGACGTCGCGATTCGTAATGGCGAGCTCGCGGACTCGAGCTTGGTCGCTCGCCGGGTCGGCTCGATGCCTATCATTGTCGTTGCTTCGACCCAGTACCTACGCGCCGAGGGCGAGCCAACGAAACCCAGTGACCTCAAAGAGCACCGCTGCATCGTCTTCTCATCTCAGACGGGCCCTCGCGCATGGACGTTGGTGGGGCGCAACGGAGCGGTCTCGTATCTGCCTGAGGGCCACTTCATGACCAACGAAGGGGAGCAGATCCGCGCGGCCGTCCTCACCGGTCTCGGGATCGCTCAGGCGCCCTATTGGCTGTTCGCGCAGGATCTGAGCGCCGGTACGGTTCTCCGCATCTTGCGCAAGTACGAGCCGCCCGCGGAGCCGATCAGTGCCGTGCGGCCCGCAAGCCGTCGGCTCGCAACCAAGGTGAAAGTCTTCATCGACTTCGTTGCAGAGACACTCGCCCAAATTCGGCCGCCTCCATAGTTGACGAGGCGCTTGGGCCGCGGGTCCCTCGTCGTCCGGTTCATTCCGCGCCAGCATAGTGATCATGCCGAAGGCTGGTCTGCCGATGGCGCTCGCCGGGCCGTAAATTCGCCTTGTCCAACAACGACGAGGTGACGCCATGTATCTCTCAGATCTCCCCACGCCCGTTCAGAGGTTCCTGAAGGCGACCGAGATGCACGATGCCGAGGCGCTCTTCGGCTCGCTCGCCAGCGACGCTGTGCTGATCGACAACGGCAAGGAGCATCGCGGCCCCGCAATTCGCAAGTGGAACGAGAAGCTCTATCTGGGCGCGAAGGTGCGCGTGCACCCAATTCACGTCGAAGATCGAGAGGGCGAGGTCGCCCTGTCCGTCACTCTCGACGGCGACTACGCAGCGTACGGGGTCACCGAGCCCTCCCAGTTCGACTGGCTCATCAAGCTACGCGACGGCCGCATCTCTTCACTCAAGATGATCGAGCGGCCGCTGAGTGATCTTCCCAAGACCGTCGCGTCGTTCGTCCATTCCATGAACATGTACGACCTCGATCGCACCCTCGCCACCCTCGCTCAGGACGCGAACGTCAACGACGCGGGGCGCGATCACTGGGGCCGCAGCGAGGTGCGCGAGTGGCTGGCGCGCGAGATCATCGGTGAGAAGGTGACGATGTTCGTGACGGAGTCGAGAGTTCAGACGGGGCGTTGCTTCGTCGTTGCTCGAGTGACCGGGGCCTACGACAAGACTGGGCTCCCGGACCCTCTGACGCTGCGATTCTATTTCTGCCTCGACGAGGCCGGCCTGATCTCGCAGCTCATCATCATCCCCTCAAAAACGGCTTGATCCGAGCGGGAAGGACCACCGCCATGAACAAAGGAGACGTCAGATGAAACGGCTCGACAATAAGGTTGCGATAGTGACAGGCGCTTCAAAAGGAATCGGAGCAGCCATTGCAAAAGCTTTCGGCGCGGAAGGCGCGGCGGTGGTTGTGAACTATGCGCGCGATCATGAAGGCGCGGAACGGGTGGTGCGCGAAATCACCGGCAAAGGCGGGCGAGCCATCGCCGTGCAAGGCGACGTGGCGCAG
>WNFG01000624.1_pt1 | contig 29528 bp, 17 predicted proteins | sample 5400431 | NCBI WGS metagenome assembly WNFG01 (sample SAMN13153346, study PRJNA577476) | soil metagenome | isolation source: 120 cm saprolite under Douglas fir tree site 2 hole 3 replicate 2 | place: USA:California | collected 2015-04-18 | reverse complement strand
AGCACGGCCAACGGACTGAAAGGCCCTTCTGCTTTATTCTCGGCGCGGGCGCATCGCGCGCATCAGGCATCACCACCGGTGGTGACATGGCGGCTATCTGGCTGTCAGAGATCTACGAAGCGGAAAATTTTGAGGGTCTATCGCTCGAACAGTGGGCCACTCCTGAGCGGCTCGGGATAACGGGATTCACGAGCTCCAAACTTGCTCACTTCTACCCGCAGCTCTATCGTCGACGCTACAGCGACGCGGAGCAGGCCGGATACGCATTTCTGGAGGCTCAGATGGAGGGCAAGGAGCCGAGCTATGGCTATAGCGTGCTGGCATATCTCCTCTCCGAGACGTCTCATCGTGTAGTGGTCACTACCAATTTCGACAATTTGGTGGCAGACGCCCTATCGATTCACTCAAGCCGCTTTCCGCTTGTGGTAGGGCACGACGCACTGGCACAGTACGCAGCCGTCGAGCTGCGTCGCCCCCTCGTGGCCAAGATTCACGGCGCGCTAGGCTTTGCACCCAAGAGTCAGCCCGACGAGATCGCAGCTCTGCCGGAGGGCTGGCAAACGGCGCTTCGCCGAATTCTTGAGCGATACACGCCAATCGTGATCGGTTACGAAGGCAACGATGGCAGCCTAATGGGCTTCCTGCAGTCGTTGTCTGAGCACATTCCAGATCGCATATTTTGGTGTATCCACGCCCCAGGAGCCAAGCCGATCGAATGTCTGGATCGTGTCTCTTCCGAGGTGCGCGATTACGTCCGAACAAGGCGTGGTCGGTTCATTCCAATCAGAGGCTTTGACGAGCTAATGGCCAAAGTTCTCAGCAAGTTGCGAGAGAGAGGCTCTGTGCCCGACCTCTATGAACGTCTGAAGGAACGAGCCCGGCAACGAGAACGAAGCTATGACGATCAGCAGCGCAGGCTTTTCGAAGCTTCTGTAGGCGCTCGAGAACCGGACCTCCGGAGAACCTCGCCTCAGCCTTCGCGCAGTACAGACCCCGAGCTCAGCCAAGCCGTAAGCGAGATCGCAGAGAGTCGTAAGGACAAGCCTTGGTGGGTGTGGTCGGAAGAAGCGGAAAATGCTCCTGACGTGGATACACGGGAATCAATCATCGCACAGGCGATCGAGGCACTTCCGAACAGCGGCGATATGCTCAGAGAATACGCCCTTTTCCTCGAGCAGGATCGCCAAGACATGGATCGTGCTGAGGTATTCTATGAACGAGCCATCGAGGCGGATCCACAAAGCGCGACAAGTCTTGCGTTCTACGGAGACTTTCTAGAGAGGTTCCGAGGCAATCTCAGCAAGGCCGAGGAATACTATCAACGTTCTCTTGCAGTCGATTCAAATTACGGGTTCACACTGGTCAAATATGGTAACCTTCTTAAAGACAAGAATGACATGGACGCCGCGGAGTCGTACTACCGGCGGGCCAACGAGGCAGCGAAACCGAGCGTGTACAGTCTGCGAGCCTACGCGAGATTCCTCCGGGAGGTTAGGCACAACTCAGAGAAAGCCGGAGAGCTTGAGCGACAGGCAGACTCCATGAAGCAGCATCAACCTTCGTGAATCGAGAACAGTGTCATGCGCTAGTTGCTTTGCGTTTGGCTATTGACGATTCGCGTCTTCTCGTGAAATCGGTCTCACGCGAGGCCGCGAAGAACGCGAAGGAGAATCACTTCACCTCCACCCTCACCTCATCGCTATTCGCCCGAATCTCTGGGACATACATGGCGGAACCCATCAGCGGCAGCGCGTGGAAGGAGCCTGGGACTTCGGCGCGGAGGGCGTAGCGGATCTCCCAGACTCCTTGCGGCAGCCGCGAAGCGAACATCGCTACCTTGCGGTCGCGGAGTTCCTGGTAGAGCCACTCCGTGCGGCCGGTGGAGTCGACGCCGGCGTTGCGCTGGACCGAGGGGGGAGTAGCTTTCGATTCGACGAACTTCCGGGTCACGGCGCCTGACTTCAACTCGCGGGCGAAGAGGCCCTCTCCGCTTCGGATCTCCACTGCTTCGAGTCCAGCGGGTTTGAGGTCCTCGAAGAGCAGGTATTCGTAGTCGTTCTTCGTTTCGACCGTGCCTACGACCTCCACCCGCTCCCCGCTGGCGAGCGTCTCGCCGTCGCGTAACGGGACGCGGTCGTAGATCTGGCCTTTGAGCAGTGTCGGATGTCCGACGAGGTGGTAATACTCCCGGCGGACGAAGATCTCGTTGCCGGCGGCTTTGATCGGCTCTTCGAGCGAGAAGAAGCGGGCCTCGGCGGCGAAGTAGAGGGAGCCGGAACCGGAGGTGCGGTGGATGCGGATCTCGTTGATGCCATCGCGGACGGCGGAGGCCGGGATCGTCCAGCGGCTGGGGGCGCGGAGGATGGCGGACGGCGTCACCGTTTGCGTGGCGATGGGGGTGCCGTTGGCGGAGATCTCGTAGGCAGCGTCACTTGATAACTCGCCGCTGGCGTGGAGGTATTCGTCGAGGGCCAGGATGGTGATGGCGGTGTCGCGAGTGTTGTTCCATTGGGCGCCGCGGCGGTTCTTGATCAGCCAGTTCGTCACCGGCTCGATGAGGGCGTTCTTCGGGTCGATCTCCGTCAGCGCCATCAGGGCGAAGGAGGTCGACTCCACCGGACCGTCGGACCAACGCCACCAGGAGGAGTCTTCACCCCAGTGCGCCGTGGCCATGGTCTCGGCGCTGCCGGCGGTGCGGCCGTTGGCGCCGTGGATGATGACCGAGGTATCGGGAGCGAGGTCGATGCGGACGCCGTTCTCGAGATTGCGCACCAGCACCTCGGCCCGCTCGCCACTTCCGAAGTCGTGCGCGGCCAGCGCCAGGAGAGCGCGGCCGTAGGCGGTCAGCTTGTCGCGGTGCGTCCAGACGTTGTCGAGGGCTTTGGTCTCGAATACGTTCGGCGCAGCGGCGGCTTTCGGCGTGCGTCGCCACGCGGCAAGCGCGTGGAGCATCCAGGCTTGTTCTTCGTAGCTCTCCTCGTAGTTGACCAGCTTGATGTCGAGCCAGTCGGCGGCGCGGTCGACGGCCTGCGTGTGGATGGAGAGACCGCCATCGCGGGCGACGGCAAAGCCCCAGATGACGTAGGCGGTCATGTAGGGATCGCTGTCGTCTTGCTTCCACCAGCCCCAGCCGCCGTCGCCATGCTGGAAGTCGTAGAGGCGCTTCATGCCGGCGGCGGTGATGCCATCGAGCTCGCCGAGGTCGTGTTTGCCGTGCGGGTGGGTAGCGTCGGCGGTGGAGGCCTCGATGCCGCCGAACATGCGGCCGGCGACGTCGGCCGGATCTGCGCCGATGCCGCGCAGCGTGCGCGCCACGATCGCCGCGGGCAGAAAGCGGCTCATGGTCTGCTCGGTGCAGCCGTAGGGATAGTCGATCAGGTATGGCAGGGCATCGAGCATGGTCACGGCCAGGCTGGGCGTGACCTGGATGGTGACGTCGGTCGAGCCGGCGCGGCGCTCGGCGGGGAGGTCGAGCTTGATCGTCGCCTCGTCTCCGCGCATCCGTCCCGACTTCGCGATCAGCTTGTCGATGCCGTGCTCGTAGATCGGGAAACTCTTCTCCATGGCGTCGGCGTACTGATCGCCGCGTCCGGTGACGTTGAGCTTCGCCGTACCGGCGTGCGCAACCACCACGCGCCAGTCGACACGCGTCTCGCTGTTCGCCGGAACATCGACCGGCGTTTCTTTCGACGGATTCTCGAGCTCCAGCCCGCCGGCGGTCAGCGACGGGCGGACGTGCATCACGGCGTCGGTGTTGTTGTCGATGACGGCCGAGATGGTGACGCGGTCGCCGACGACGAAGAAGCGCGGCCCCTCCAGGCGGACGATGAGCGGCTTCTTCGTCAGCGTCGTCGAGGTGGCCATGCCGAACTGGTTCGCCGCCGTTGCCGCGCGGGCCGTGGCCCGCCAGGTAGTCAGCGAATCGGGGTAGGTGATCTTGATCGTGGCCAGCCCGTTCGCATCGGTCTTCACATCGGGCTGCCAGAAGATCGTGGAACGGAAGTCGCTGCGCACCTGGACCGGCGCTTCGACGGCAGCACCTCCACCAGCGATCGGTTTGGGAGATTGTGGCGGGGGCGGTGCCGACTTCATCATGGCCGGCGAGGGTGCAGTCATGGCCGTCACCGTGATCGTCTCGGCAACCGAGGTGGGACGATCGTAGGCCATGAGGGCTCCGTCCTTGCTCAGCGCACCGCCTACAACACCCTGGGCCACTTCGTCTCGGAGGTTATCGAGCTCCTTCTTCTTCCGCTCCTCCGCGGGCTGTCCCACCATCCGCTCGTCGACGACCTTCCCATCCTCGATGACGAACTTCGCATACGGCCGTTCCTGCACGCTGGCCGTGGTCTGGATGTTCGCGTAGCGCTTCGTCCCGAAGAAGAACTGCCGCGGATCGCCGGCGAAGTCGCTCTGAATGGCGTAGACGGAGTCATCGACCAGCCCCAGCCCGACCTCGGCGGACACCGGTTTGCCGTCCGCGTCGCGCGTGGTGACGGTGAGCGTCCCCTCCTCGCGCGGCTGGTATTGCTCGCGGTCGGATTTGACCGAGACGTCGACGGCGTTCTTCAGCGGCGGAACGATGATCTCTTTCTGATCGACCGAAAGCTGCAGGTCGGCCACGCTGGCGGCGTTCAGGTAGACGTTCGGCACGTGCTTCTCTTCGATGGGGATCTCGATCAGCTTCACCGTTCCCTCGACGTGCACGAGGCGGTAGTCGAGGATCGAATCGGCATCGATGCTGAACAGCACCCAGCGGTTGCTCGACGGGGTCACGATCATCACCGGCGCGGTCTGGCCGACGCGGAATGCCGACTTGTCGACGATGATCTCGACGCCGTCGTGTCTGTAGCCGATGTCGCGCACGTCGTGCGAGGCGGCCCAAATCGTGGTCTCGGCCGTGACGACGTCGCGCTGCGCCAGCGGCGCGTTGGGCTTGGACGGATCGCGGTCGGGGCTGGTCCACGTCACCCGGTAATAGCCGTCCCGGTTCGGCGTGAAGGTGACCTCGGCATCCCCATCAGCATCGGTCTCGACCTTCGTGGTCGTCACGTCTTCATGCTTGTATCCACGCGACTTCAACTGCCAGCCGCACGGGTCCCGCGGCTTCGGCGGGAAAATGGGCATTCCGGCGCGCAGGCGATCGAGCTCGGCGCCCCGCACCTCGCGGCCCTGCGGATCGATCCACGACTCGTCCCACCAGTCGCGGGTGATGGTCACCGTGCCGTTCGCGTGCACGGGGTTGTCGTTGGCATCGATGGCCTTGAAAGAAATCGTCGCTTTCTGATTGGGCCGGTAGACGTAGTGCTGCGGCTCGGCATAGACGGAGTAACGCTGCCTCGTTACGCGGATCGTTCCGCTGCCGGTGATCTCGCGCCGCGAGGCGTCGGTGACGCGCGCCTCGATCCGATACTGCACTTCATTGCCGTCGCGCTGCGTCGGCAGGTGAATGACGGCGTGTCCGTCAGCGTCGGTCGTCAGCGTTTCCCGCTTGATGATCTGGCCGTCGCCGCCGTAGTAGGACGGCGCGATGGCGTCGGGGTAGTACCAACTGTAGTCGCGCGGTCTCCACCACCAATGCGTGTACGGGCGCGAGTAGATGACCGCCTCGACTTTTGCGTTGGCGACGGGGCCGCCGTAGTAGTAGCTGGCATCGACAGTTGCTTCGATGGTGTCGCCGAGGCGGAAGAGCTTCTTCTTTCCGTTCTCCTCGGGGGTGTGAACCTCGACCTTGAATTCGGGAAGCTTGTACTCCTCGAGGCGGAAGAGCTCCGCGTTTCCGATGGTCTCGCTGTTCTCGCTGAAGGTGATGCGGTAGACGCCGAGGGGCATGGCCGCGGTGAGGTCGAGCGAGCCCCAGGCGCTGCCGAAGGCGTTCAATTTCGCTGTCCCGTCCGATACCTTCGTCCCCCGGGGATCGGTGATGGTGTACTGAACCGCCGCACCGGAGGGGTTGGTGGGCGTCTGCTCGTCGAAGCGGCGCGCGGTGAACTTCCACTGCACGGTTTCCTCGGGACGGTAGGCCGGGCGGTCGGTGTAGGCGTAAATCTTCCACTGACCGCGGGAGTCGTACGTCTGCGCTTTCCCCGTCTCCACGAATGCCTGCCGTCCGTTCCCCTGCGCCACAGCGATGAACAGGTCCATGTACTTGTTCCGGTCCAGACCCACCTCGGCCAGACCATCGGCGTTCGTGGTGGCGTCGAACGAATGGGAGATGTTGTGACTGTTTTCGACGTACCGCTCCCACAGCTTAACGCGCGCATTCGCGAGCGGCGCACCGGTCAGGGCGTTGCACGCGAACACGACGTCCTTCGATGCCTCGTTTCGGACGACGACCGTGACGTCTGTGACCAGGACCAGTGCACGTTCCTTGTTGCCGCCACCATTGGCTTGCAGGAGGTAGGCGCCCGGCGGCAGTTTGGGATCGATGCGCATGCGCGCGGAGCCGGGCTCGTGATCGCCTTTGTCCTCGGTCTCTTTTTTCCAGGTGCGAAGGGCGCCGGACGTCGGCACGTCGATCGATTGAAGCCAGCTCTCTGATGCGCCGAGACGGGCGTCGCGGGTTAGGTCGATCGCCGAAAGGGTGAGGTCGATCGACTTCACGTTCCTCCACTGCAGCGTGAACTCGGCCTCGGAATCGGGAAGAAAGACGTTGGAGACATCGACCGATACCGACGGCCTGGTGATGCGATCGACGCCTTCCTTCGCCTGCGGCCAGAATCGCGACTCCCCCTCCGTGAACTCGGAGAGGATGCGGCGATAGGCGGCCAGCGCGGCGGTGTAATCCGGACGCCTCTGCGCCTGCCCATCCTCGCGGATGATCACGCGCCCCTGCTGCTCGAGCCACCGGGCATAAGCGATCAGGGCGTTGTCATAGCGATCGCTGACCTTCCCCTCGTGAATGGACGCCTGGAGCTCCTCGCCGACGCGATCCTGTTCGCCGGCTGCAACGAGACGAACCCCGAGGACGTAGCGGAAGGTCTGCCGGTCAGCCGGAGTCGTGGCGATTTTCGCGGCGTTCTCGAGGGCGTCCATCGAGATCTGCTGGGAGAGGCCGTTGAGATAGTCATCATCGCCGGATGTGATTCTGCGGACAATGCTGAGGTAGTGCGTCCGCGCCCTCTCGACGTCGCCGCTGCCGGCCCACCAGTCGAGCGCCGCCTCGTAATAGGTCGAGGCGGGCTGCAATCCATTCGTGCCGAGCGGCAGGGCCGCCAGGTCGCCGAGCGATTCGTTGATCTCCGCCCAGAGTTTGTCGTGATCGTCCCCGATCTCGCGGAGGAGGGCCAGCAGTTCCTCGCGTGCGTTGGTGACTTCGGTGTCATCACGCTGGGGATCGGCCGCTTCCGCGCGCCACATCGTGTCCGCCACGCGGAATCGCACCCACCGTTGCTCGTCCGGCGGCAAGGTCTCCCGCTTCACGCTGGCGTATAGCTCATGCGCCCGCGCGTACGAGCCCTCGGCGTATACGACTTCCGCTTGCCGCTTCAGCGTGTCGTAGTCGGAGGTGACCGGAAAAAGCGAGAGAAGCGAAAGTACCAGCGCGAGAAGGTTCAGCATGCCAGGATTAGACGCGGGTTTGGGGGAAAAGAGAACCGGTCCAACCACAACGCAGCGAAGCCGCAATCAAACGCGGATTCCGGCAAGGGCGTAGCGAGCACGGCCCCCTCATCCGCCTTCGGCACCTTCTCCCCCGCTGGAAAGCGCGGGGGAGAAGGGTCTCGATGTTGGAGAGTCGCGAGCTCTCTTCGGGCGACGGAGCGTTTTGCGAAATCTTCGCGTCACGCGCAGAAACCAAAAGTTAGTAGTACAGCGCGGCGAAGCCGCAACCAAACCTGGATGCCGGCAAGGGAATGGCAAGCACACGGCCCCCTCATCCGCCTTCGGCACCTTCTCCGCCGCTGGAAAGCGCGGGGGAGAAGGGCTCTCGATGTTAAGAAGGCGCGAGCTCTTTTCGGGGCGACGGCACGTTTGCTAAATCGTCGTGTCACGCGCAGATTCCGAAACCGCGTGGCCTCCCCAGAGAGCCCGAGCATGCGCTTCCCTAACGTCGAGAGTCCTTCTCCCCCAGCGCTTTTCAGCTGGGGGAGAAGGTGCCGAAGGCGGATGAGGGGGCCGTGCTTGCCGCGCCCTCGCCGGCATCCCACGTTTTGGTTGCTGTTATGCCGCGCTGTGGTTCGATGAATTTCTATTTAGCCGCCTTCGGCACAACCGCCTCGTAAACCCTCAACGGCACCCTCGTCATCGTGCCGAGGACGTCGCGTGTGGCGCCGATCTGGCTGGCTTTCGAGGCGGTGGCTTCGACCAGCACGGCGTCGGTGATGTCGCTGTATTTCTTGCCGCCGTTGATGACCAGCGATACGACCGCCGCTTCGAGGGGGGACATGCTGGGATTGAAGGCGGCGTTCTCGGCGACCGAGCCGGTGTAGACGCTGCCGTCGCTGGTCTTCAGGGCCACGCCGGCGTAGCTGAGGCTGTAGGGGGCGTACGACGTGTTGGCTGCTTGCAGCGCGGCCTTGATCACATAGTCATCGGTCGGAAAAGGCAGCGTCATGCCGTGCCACTGCGGCGACATGAGCGCGGCGGTCACGCCGAGGTCGGCGGGGCCGAAGGCGTCGGGGAGAAGAGCGGTCAGGAGCGTGGTCGGTGTATTCGGCAGGATGATCAGGAGCGTCGAGGCCGTCGTCAGCTCATTGAGAAACTGCCGGCAGTAACCACACGGGGCGGCGGAGATGGCCAGCATGTCGATGCCGGTCTCTCCGAACGAGATCGCGTGCGCGGTGGCGGCCTGCTCGCCGTGGACGGTAAAGCTCAGCGCCTGACCGGGGAACTCGAAGTTCGCGCCGAAGTAGAGATTGCCGCTCAGGCCGTGCGAGACCGTACCAACGAAGAAGTTGGAGATCGGAGGGATGGCAAACTTCTTCGCCAGCGGAATCAGATTGAGCATGAGCTGCTGGAGCGGCATCCCCGCGGCCACGATGCGGTCCACGACAGCCGCCGGGAGATACCCCCCGGCGGCCTGACATGCGGATTCAATCTCGGCGATCTGCTCGTTCGAGAGCGCAGCTGCGTCCGCGCTTGTCATACGCTGAAGGCCTCGTTGCGGAAGAAGCCGGCGAAGCGTTTCATCACCGACGTGGTCATGTAGGGTTGCGTCGTCGATCCCGGCCCGGCCTGCACGAAGAGGTGGCCGTGCTCCTTGAGGAAATCCTGATACGGCGCACCGCTGCCGTGGTCGAAGAAGGCCTGCTTGTCGGTCCAGGACGAGTTGTAGACCAGCGCATCGACGTGCGACGGCGGACGAGAGAACGACTTCGGCGATACGTCGGCCACGCTGACGGTATACATCAGCGTCGTCGGCTCGTCGTCGTGCACGGCGTGAACGTATGGCTTCAAGGCCTCCTTCACCTGCTCGCGGCAGCCGGGCTTCATCACCCAGCGGGCCTCGACCTGCCAGGCGGTCATGACGTCGGCGTCGGGGCGGATGAAGCCGTCGATCATCTCCAGCCCCTGCATGATGAAGAACGGCACGGTCGGTCCATACATGTTCAGGAAATACTGGCCGCTGTTGGCGACGAAGTCCTTCATCACCTGCGAATGATGATGCGCTTCATAGGCCGCGAAGTCTTTGTAGCCTTCGACGAAGGCCACCTGCGTGGCGGTGACCGGCGGATAGATGTTCGTCCCGGGGTCGAGGTTGGGCGTGTGAATCAGATACATCCAGGTATCGGGCTGCGTCGTCTGCACCGCATCGGCAAGTGCGCCGAGGGCCGCGTAGGCCTTTGCTTCGTTGCCGGGGACGATCGACAGGAAGGCATCGTTGATATACATGAAATCCTTTCTTACTACGCGCCGAGAGCTGCCTTGATGGCGTCCGCCGACTTGAACGCCAGAGCCATGATGGTGAGCGTGGGATTTGCCGTGGCGACGGTGGGGAAGCTTCCGCTGCCGACGATCCAGAGGTTCTGGACGTCATGCGACTTCTGCGAAGCGTCGACGACCGAGGTGTTCGGATCGGTCCCCATGCGGTGCGTGCCCATGATGTGACCCGCGCCGTACATGTGGTACATCTTTCCCTCGTAATTGAAGTCTCCTGGTCCCATCGTCTTCCCATCCGGATACTTGTCCGGCGGGTAGGGTTTGACGGTCGGCTGTGTGAACTCCTGCGCTCCCATCTGCTGGAAGATGGCGCTGCAGGTATCGGCGGCCACGCGGAATCCTTCCAGCGTGTACTTGTCGAAGCCGTAGTCGACGTGGGGTCTGGGGATGTTCAGCCCGTCCGTGTTGTCGTGATCGATGGTAACCCGGTTATCTGCCTGCGGCGCCTGCTCCAGCAGGAGGCCGAAGCGGAACTGGCGCGTCAAACGGTCGTTGAGAGTATCGACCAGAGCCGTTCCTCCGAGGCGCGTGGCGTCCGGATTGAGCTGCGAGCCGTTCGTGCCGGTGATGAAATCAAGCGTGGTGGTGTAGGGATCGCCGCAGGCGAAGTTCCACCCCTCGTTGCCGATCTCCATGCGGAAGGCGGCGCGGTTCCTGCGGAACTCGCCGTCGCGCAGCGACTCGATGCCGCCCGTAGCCAGCGGACCGCGATAGCCCCATACCTGCGACGGGGCCAGCGCCCACGCCAGGTAGAGGACGTGGTCCATCAGATTGCGGCCGACCTGGTCGCTCTTATTGGCGATCCCCTTCTGATCGTTCGAGAGCAGGAGCAGCTTGGCATTCTCAATGGCGTGGCAGGCGGAGACGTAGATCTTTCCGGTCACGCTGGCCGGCGTCGACTGCAGTTTGCCCTTGGCGTCGTACGACCACTTGAGGTAGTCGACTTGCGTAACGTTGTTGCCGTCGACGGCGATGTTGGTGGCTACCGACTGGTAGCTGACGGTGACGTTGCCGGTGTTGAGGGCATCGCCGAGGGTCACGGTCGGATCCCATTTGGCCTGAATCGGACAGATGGGGATGCAGTTGGTATTGCCGGCACAGACGCGGCGATCCTGATACGGCTCGGAGTTGCGGCCGGCGGGTGTGTTGGTGACGAAGACGGAATACTCCTTCCCCCCCTCGCTGCCTTCGCCCGGGACGCTCATTCCGCTCACGCCGTTGCTGACGGTCTGATCGACGACGCTCGACGGGATCGGGCCCATCGGGTATTGATAGCCGGGCGGATAGGTCATGCCGATCGCTGCCTGCAGCGGCTGCTGCTGGGTCACGCTCGCCGCGACGCCGATCTCGCTCTCGGCCAGACCCCACAACGTCTGCATCTCGGAGTACTCGATCGGCCAGTCGTAGAAGACGCCGTAGGTGGTCTTCATCGTCAGATCGTGCGGCACGAGGCGCGGCACGCTGCCGAGCCAGTGCCATGCCGTGCCGCCGCCGATGCGCTCGTACGTGCTCGAAAACTGAAGCTCCCTCACCTCGGGTTGGTTATCCGGCGTGGTCCCGGAAACGCCGGCGGTCTCGGATTGGATGAGATGGCTCACATCCGGCGTCCCGCCGATCGACAACACCGTGGCCCGCGGCGTTGGGATCACGGCAGGATCGGGTAGTTTGCCCACACCCGGACCGGTACGGCCGGCCAGGTTCGGGTACGGCGACTCCGGCGTCTTCGCCAGAGCCAGATAGAAATTCTCCATGTACTGCTCGCGGCTGTCCGGAACCGCCGGACCGGCCTCGAGGATCAGCACGTTCTTGCCGGCCAGTCCCAACTGCTTGGCGATGAGATTGCCGGAGACGCCGGCGCCGACGATGACGACGTCGTATTGCGGGTTACCGCTGCCGTTGCCGTTGCTCATTGGCCACCTCCGGTGTTGACGCCGAAGGCATCGAGCCCCGCCGGCGGCTGACTCCAGTAGCCGAACGTGAATGCGCTGAAGCCCATCGGATGCGACTGAGCGACGTTCCAGACCAGGCTCTTGGTGTAGGCCTGCGAGGAGATCACTTGCTGCGGGCCGGTGGCCGGGAACGGCGGCGCCGGCGGATACCACGAGCCGAGGTACCACATCAGGATGATGGCCTGTGCGAGCTGCGCCTGCGTCGATTCCTGACCGGTCTTGGTCGTGACCTCCAGCAATGAGTCGGCGATCTGTTGTGACGTCAGAGGGGGCGTCTGGCTCTTGAGACTCCGGAACGTGGCCAGCAGCGTGTCCATCATCGACTGCCCAACCTGGGCGACGGCGAAGTTGTAAAAGACCTCGGAGAGGTTGGTGGGGTCGAGGAAGGGCCGGAGGAAGCTGGACTGAAATCCTGTCAGTGCCGCGGACATGTCGGCGAAGTCCTGCACGACGGAATCAGAAGGGCCGCCGGTGGATGGAGTGGTGGTCATAGTCGTCTACCTTTCTCTTATTTCGCGCGTTGCAGGACGTAGGTGAAGTCGGAGTGCACCGGCGTGGTCATCGTTGCGTTGTTGTGGCACTCGATACAGTTCGACGAGACGTTTGGCGCCAGCGGCGGTCCCTGGATGTAGGTCTCGAGGGTGGTGTTGGCGAGGTAGCTCGGAGCCGGATCGCCGAGGGGAGCGCTGGGAGCAGCGGTACACAGCCCGTTGCCGGGATTCGTCGGCCACATGGTGCTGATCAACTCGTAGTTCTGCCAGACCGAGTTGGGGTTGACGCCCACGAGCAGCTTGAGTGCCTCGGCGTTGTGTTTCGCCGCGCTGGTGAAGGCGAACTCGCTCCCACCCTTGAACATATTCATCCGCACGATCTGGCTATGGAAGGAAGCGACCTGCGTCGGATTCCACGGCCGCGGCGGTACCTTGTTCGGCGGGCAGTCGGTGGCGTTGCATTTCGGGTTGTAGTAGCTGTATTTCGCTTTGAGTTTCCCGGTCGAGACCTCGTCCTCGGTGGGGACGTTGTCGACGTGCTCGAAGGTCGACCAGAGCCACTGCGGGGCGAGGTTGGTCTTGTGGCCGATGTGAAGCCCGACCAGTCCGACCAACTTCTTGCTGCACGACGCCCCGTACTTCGGGTTCGTCGATGCCGGCGTGTAGACCAGGACGTTGGCGGTGTGGAAGCGCGCTTTCTCCGAGGGGTCGATGACCTTCCACGACGACTTCACCATGATGGCCCCCTCGGCGCCGCTGAGGACACCGCAAGGGAACTTCACCGCGCCGCTGAACACTTTCTGCCCCGCCTTCGAGTAGAGCGTGTTCGACAGGATGTAGTCGAACATCGGCTTGTTCACAAGGATCTCGTAGCGGGTGTAAACACCGTTCTGATCGATGAGCGGACCGGTGTTGAACGGCTGGCTGAACTCGGACACCGTCAGCACGTTGGGCGTCTTTCCAACCTGGGTGATGACGCGCTCGCCCGGCGTGTAATCGGCCTTGCACTCCGGCGGCACGTTCAGCTCGGGGCCGTTCCACGTAGGCACGGCGCCACCGGGGAGGAAGACGTCCGCGACGTCGCGATAGTGCTCCCAAACCGTGTCGTTGTCGCCGCTCTGGCCGATGGTCTTCTTCGGATCGCCTTTGCCATCCGGTCCGGGAGGCCAGTTGAGAGCGATGAACGTGTTCCAGGAGTAGATGTCGAAGTCGCCCTGGGCGATCGCAAACTTCTGGTTCCTGTCCGAGCCCGGCGGGATGGACCCTTCCTGCACATCGCCGGGGATGTTCGCGCTCAGGACGATGGCCGGGGGCGGCGGGGTGGTCGACGTCTTGGTGGCCGTGGTCGTCGTCGTTGCGGTCGTAGCCGTCGTTGACGTCGTATCTGTCGATGCCGTCGTATCAGTGGCGGGCATCTCCTTCCTGCACGCGACAGCAAGCACGAGCAGTGTGATCGTTGCGAGTCTCTTCATGTCCCCTCCTTCTCCAATCTCAAACGAGGAACGTGCGGTAGAGCGGCGCCTGGTTGGGCGGATAGGCGCCGTCCGGGTTGAATGGGGAACCGATGGCCTGTTGGAAGCGGAAGTGGTGATCGGGATCGACCGACTCTTTGATGCGGCAAAGCTCGGCGTAGTTGTCGCCGTAGAACTCGCTCGGCCAGTCGTGCAGCAACGGGTCGATGTAATTGCAGTACGCGCCGATAGAGTGTGGCGCCATCCCTTCGCCGAGCCGGTAGCCCCAGTTGACGTTCTCCACACTCTGGTCGGGATTGGCGTGCGGCCAGATCGCTTTTACCTCCCACAGGAAGCGGGCGTCGCGGTGCCAGAAAGCGGTGTCGGTCTTCGAGACCTCGGTGATCTTGCCGCCCATGTGCGTCCAGACCAGCAGGCTGCTCGAAGACGGTGCGGTGGTCATCGAGCCGGTCAGCACGTCGATGCACGATGGCGTGAACGACTTCGGCGCCATGAAGCCGGAGCGGATGTAGGCGCTGTTGCCGGCCACCACGGTCAGCAGACCGTTGAAGATCTCGAAATCCGGCAGGGTCATGTCATAGAGGTTGATGAAGATGTTCGGGAACTTGAGGATCGGAGCGATGAGATCCATCCCCTCGCGGCTGTTGCCATTGAAAATCGGGGTCAAGCCGACAGTGTTGACAAGGGTGTCGGGATGAGCGGGCAGGGCCACCTTGCCCATGTAGCCGTAGACGGCGAGCGAGTCGGGCGCCTTCTCGATCCACTCGTTGTAGAAACCGAGCACTTCCTGCGCGTACTCGATCGGATAGCGGATCTGGCCGCAGAGCATCGTCGGCGTGTTCGGCTGATGAACGCGCAGCTCGAAGGCGACGGCGATCCCGAAGTTGCCGCCGCCACCGCCGCGGCAGGCCCACCACAGCTCCTTGTCCTCTTTCGATTTCGACTCCGGGGAGATCGTCCGCAGCTTGCCGTCCGGCGTGACCAGGTCGATGGACAGAAGGTTGTCGACGCTGAGCCCGTACGAACGGGAGACGAAGCTGATGCCGCCGCCGAGCATGAAGCCGGGGATGCCGACAGTCGGACATCCGCCGCCGATCGGAATCAGGCCGGTGTTCGTCGCCTGGAGGAAGAGATGGAGGTCGCGCCAGCGGTTTCCGGTCTCGCACCAGACCACCTGCCGGCCGAGGTCGAGACGCTTGGCGGTCATGCTGGTGAGGTCGATGACCATCCCCCCCTGGTTGAGACAGTAACCGGCGGCGCTGTGCCCGCCGCCCCGCACCGTGAACGGCATCTCGTGCTCGATGGCGAACTTGTAGGCGGTGGCAACGTCCTGCGGATTGACGCACATCGCCACCACGCCCGGCCGCAGATCGATGCGGCCGTTGTCGATGACCAGCGATTGGTCATACCCCGGATCTCCTGCCTCGAGCAGCCGCCCGGCCATCTCCTGACGCAGCTTCTCCAGATACTTCCTCGGAACCATGTTTTTTTCCTCCCGAACCCGCCGCGGGTCCGAAACAATTGACTCGGATTGAGGATCGCCCACCTAGGAGTGACTCTCAGCACCAGTTTCCCTACCCGGTGGTTTTGGATTTTTCGAAATATATCGCGGGGGAGTAGCAGAGACGGAAATCCGTGCTCTCGCGGCGTTAGCATTCTTCGATGGCAATCAGGCGACAAGCAGTAACCTTCGATCTCATCCGCGAGCTGGCGCTGAAGCTTCCCGGCGTCGAGGAGGGGACGTCGTACGGCACCTCCGCGCTCCGCGTGAAGGGAAAGTTCCTGGCCCGCCTGAAGGAGGACGGCCAATCGGTGGTCTTCCGCGTCGGCTTCGACGAACGCGACCTGCTCATGCAAACGAAGCCGGACGTCTTCTACATCACCGACCACTACCTCGGCTATCCCGCCGTGCTCATGCGTCTCTCCACCGCATCGGAACAGGAGGCCGCGGACATCATCGAGATGGCCTGGCAGCTCGTGGCGCCGAAACGGCTGAAAGAGACGCGTTCGTAAGCGTCTGATGTGTTGTCTGCGGCTACGCAGTCAACCGACAACCGACAACGCGCGAAGCGCCTCACCGAAACAGCGCTTCGAACTCCTTGCGCCTGCTGCGGCTCAACTTGATCCGCCGCCCGTCGGCCAGCACCAGCGCGCAGTCGCCGCGGAACAGCGGATGGATCTCGCGCACGCGGTCGACGTTGACGATCGCCGAACGGTGCACGCGGAAGAACTGCCGCCGATCGAGCTGCTTTTCGATCTCGTCCATCGTCTGGCGGAGCAGGTGCGCGGCGGCGCCGGCGTGCAGGGTGACGTAGTAGTCCGATGCCTCGATCCAATCGATCTGCGCGGCGTCGACGACGATGGTCTTGTCGCGCACCGGGATCAGGAACCGCGTGCGGGAGAGATCGCGCTCCTTCAGCAGCTCGGCGATGCGGTTGTCGACCTCGCCGCGGCGCCGGGCGCCGACCCGCTCCTTCGCTCGCGCCAGCGTGCCGGCGAAACGTGTGTCGTCGAACGGTTTGAGCAGGTAATCGAGCGCGTGGACTTCGAAGGCGCGCACGGCGTATTGGTCGTAGGCGGTGACGAAGATGACCGCAGGCACCGTCTCGGCCCCGACCCGGTCCAGCACCCCGAAGCCATCGACCTCGGGCATCTGGATGTCGAGGAACATGATGTCCGGCCGCGCCCGGGCGATGAGCGCCTCCGCATCGCTGCCGGTCCCCTCCCCCACCACCCGCACCTCGGCGTCATCCGCGAGCAGAGCACGGATGGAGTCGCGCGCAAGCGGCTCGTCGTCGACGATGAGGACGCTGAGAGGCTCCGTCACGACACCTCGCTCCACGGAATGGTCACACTGGCTGTTACGCCGCCGGGGGTCCCGGCGAGATCGAATCGTCCCTCGTCGCCATAGAGATGGCGCAGGCGATCGGTCGTGTTGCGCAGTCCGATCCCGCTATCCGAGCCGGCTCCGAGCGCGCCGCTGTTGAACACTTCGATTCGGAGCTGGCCGTTGTTGCGGAAAGCGCGTACGTTCACGACCCCCGGCGACGCGCTGAGGGCGATGCCGTGCCGGACGGCGTTCTCCGCCAGCGGCTGCAGCAGCAGCGCCGGCACCGACCCTCGCCCGGCTTCGGCGGACGCTTCGATCGTGAACGACATCCGGTCGGGGAAACGCGCGCGCTGGATCTCGAGATAGCGGCGCAGAACACTCAGCTCTTCATCCAGCGTCACGTGTTGATGGCCGGCATGGTCGAGCGTGTAGCGCAACAGCTCGCTGAGGCCGGCCATCATCGTCACCGCCTCGTCGTTGCGTTTGTTCCGCACCAGGCCGCTGATAGCGTTCAGGGTGTTGAAGAGAAAGTGCGGCTGGATCTGCAGCTCCAGCGCATGCAGCCTCGCCTCGGCGAGCGACGTTTCGAGCTGCGAGGCCTGGAGAGCGCGCTCGCGGTAGCGCTCATAAAACTCAAAGGCGACCGCTCCCCCCAGAACAAGGCAGTAGAGCAGCCACTCCTCCGGAAGCCGGTAGAAAAGGAGCTCACTGATATTGAGTTGTGAAAGCTCCGCCGTCATCCGGTCGTAGGGCTTGATGAGGATCATCAACCCGACCCAGTAGAAGCTGTGAACAACGGCGATGCAGCACGCCGCCAGGAAGTGAACAAGGATGGGGAGGCGCCGCGCCGGAATGACCGGAAAACGGCGCAACAGCCAGACGATGACCGCGGTGGCCCCAACCCAGGCCTCCCACACCACGACGTAGTAGAAGATCAGCCGCGGCACCGAGTGGCCATGCGTGATCATGCTGATCCATACCTGAAATCCGGTGAGCACACCGAACACGGTCCAGAACAGGATGGCGAATCGCCAGGCCACTCCCCGAGGAGTCATGGCCGTAGTCTGCCGCAGCCGCCGGCGAAAGGCGAAGGAATGCAGCGAATTGTGTCGTAGAGGCGGTGAACTGGAGGGAGCGCTGGCGTCTGGCCGGCTGGGCCCGGAGTGCCGCTTCTCGCCGAAACGTTGATCGAAACCCTCTCGTATACTTCGCCGCCATGCGCATCACCCCGCTCCTCCTGTCCTTCCTCCTCACCACCGCCCTCTCCGCTCAGGTCTTCCAGCACGGGGTCTTCATCCAGGACATCGACATCAGAGCCGATGCCTGTACGAACTTCTTCGACTACGCGAACGGCGCCTGGCGCGCCGCGAATCCGATTCCCGGATCGATGCAGCGATGGAGCCGGCGATGGGCGGCGGGCGAGCAGAGCAAGGAGCAGTTGCGGGCGCTGCTCGACGACGAATCGAAGCGGAAAGACTGGCCGAAGGGATCGATCGATCAGCAGATCAGCGACTTCTATTCAGCATGTCTCGATCAGCAGCGCATCGACGCGCTCGGCACGAAGCCGATCCGTCCGCTGCTGCATGAGATCGACGCCATCCGCACTCCCGCCGATCTGCAGAAGACCATTGCCGACCTTCACGAACTTCAGTTATATGCGCCGTTCGGCGTGGGCTCCGCCTCCGACAATCACAACCCCGGCTTCGTGATCGCGCGCGTCTTCGCCGCCGGACTGGGGCTTCCCGACCGCGACTACTACCTCAAGCCGGAGAAGCGCTTCGCCGACGCGCGCGCGAAGTACCGCATCCATGTGGCGAAGATGTTCGAGCTGACCGGTTCCAGCCGCGCTGCCGCGCAGAAAGCCAGCGGTGCCATCTTCGCCATGGAGACGCGCCTGGCCGCCGCGCAGCTCGACAACGTCTCCCGGCGCGATCCGGCATCCACCGATCACAAGTACGCGGTCGAGACGCTGCAGAAGTTCACGCCGCACTTCGACTGGACGCGTTATCTCCAGCACGCCGGCGTCGCGCCGGCCGACCTCAATGTCGATCAGCCCGAGTACATGGGAGCGGTCGAGAAAGAGTTGCGGTCGACGCCGCTGAGCACGTGGAAGGCGTACCTGACGTGGAACGTCATCAACAACGCGGCCGATCACCTCTCCGCTCCGATCGCGGAACAGAACTTCGCCTTCTATGGCAAGTACCTGAGCGGCTCGACGGAGATGAAGCCACGCTGGAAGCGTTGCGTCGAATCCGACGACGCACTCCTCGGCGAAGCACTCGGGCAGCGCTATGTCGAGCGCTACTTCCCCCCCGAGGCCAAGGCGCGCATGCAGGACCTGGTGAAGAACCTTCTTTCGGCGATGGGCGACACCATCCGCGGCCTCGCGTGGATGGGTCCCGAGACAAAGGCGAAGGCGCTGGAGAAGCTGGCCACGTTCAATCCTAAAGTCGGCTATCCCGACAAGTGGAAGGACTACAGCAGCGTCGCCATCATCCCGGAGTCGCATTGGTCGAACGTCGTGGCCGGACTGAAATTTGGTACCGCCGAGGATCTGGCGCTGATCGGCAAACCGGTCGACCGCGGGCGGTGGGGCATGACCCCGCCCACCTCGAACGCCTACTACAACCCCCTGCTCAACGAGATCGTTTTCCCGGCGGGCATCCTGCAGCCGCCCGCGTTCGACGTGCACAACGCTGATGCCATCAACTACGGCGCGATCGGCGTCGTCATCGGACACGAGATCAGTCACGGCTTCGACGATCAGGGAGCGAAGTACGACGCGCAGGGACGGCTGAAGAACTGGTGGACGGCGGACGATCTGAAGCGTTTTCAGGAGCGGACGGCGTGCGTGGCCGATCAGTTCGACAACTACTTCATCGAGCCTGGCATCCACCACAACGGCAGGCTGGTTCTCGGCGAGTCGATCGGCGACCTGGCCGGCGCGAAGATCGCATGGCTGGCCTTTCAGAAAGCGCAGCAGACCCGGCCGGCCGTCGACATCGACCGCTTCACCCCCGCGCAACAGTTCTTCATCGCCTGGGGCCAGTTCCGCGGCGACGAAACCCGCCCCGAGACCCAGCGCCTGATGGTGCAGGGCGACCCGCATCCGGTGGCGAAGTACCGCGTGATCGGCCCGCTCTCGAACATCCCCGAGTTCGCGCAGGCGTTCGGCTGCAAGGCCGATTCGGCGATGGTGCGCCCGAAGGGGAAGCGGTGCGAGGTGTGGTGAGGCTTTAGACCGAAACGCTCCTGCAGAATTCCAGCAGCATCTCCTCCCCTTCCGGCCATGGCCCGTGTCCGGACGCGCCGTTGATGTGCCCCGCATCGCCGATGATGACCAGACGGCTTCCCCACGCCTTGGCGAACTCACTGGCCCGCTCGATGCTCACGTACGGATCGTTCGAGCTGGCGACGACGATGCTGGGAAACGGCAGCTTCGATAGCGGCATATACGAGAAGGTGCGTCCCTCGATCGGATAGTCAGGCGCCTCGACATCGCTCGGCGCGACTAGAAACGCTCCCAGCACTCCCTGTCCGCCGCAATCCTCCGACCATTGCGCCACGAGAGAGCAACCGAGGCTGTGGGCCGCCAGGACCGGAGGACGGTCGCAATCGGTGACCGCCATCTCGAGGTTTGCCACCCACTCCGACCGGTCCGGAAGATTGAAATCGCGCTGCTGCACGCGGCGGATGAAGGGATGCTTCGCCTCCCAATACGTCTGCCAGTGCTCAGGACCGGAGTTCCAGAGGCCGGGAATGGTGAGGATTTGTGTGGTCATGCGATTCGAAGATTACATTTACGACTGACTCGCTACGAGCTCGCGGCGCTCACCCTCGCCCGCAAGGCATCCTTCGGTTCCGGCGGGGTCTTGCTGTAATCCATCTCGAAATTCTGCGGCGGGATCTGCCAGGTGTATCCGCGCAGAAGGACCACGGTGAAGATCTCCATGAAGTACGTGGCGAAATCGAGGCCGGGGCAGCGGTGTCCGGTCGCCGGTCCTGCGCCCTGCGGCGAGAAGGCGTGCTCGTGGCGTTTCTCCTCGGCGCGCTCGGGCGAGAAGCGGTCGGGATCGAAGGCGGTCGGATTCGTGTAGTGGCTCTGGGCGATATGGCTCGGCGTCACCGCCCACATCACCATCCAGCCGGCGGGGACGGAGACGCCGTCGAATTCCAGCGGCGCTTTGGTCTTGCCGAAGACGGCAGCGACGATCGGACAAAGCCGCTTGACCTCATTGACCACCTGCAGCAGATACGGCATGGCCATCAGCGTCTCGAGCGACAACGGACCGCTGGGCGCCTTGGCCGCGATCTCGGCGGCGAGCGTCTCGCGGACGGCGGGATGCGCGGTCAGTTGCTGGACGATCGATCCCAGCTCGGCGTAGACGATGAAACCGGCGATGACGATGTGGTGCAGCTCCAGCGCCGCGTCATCATCGGAGAGGGTCGCGCCGGAGCTCGCCGCGGCGGCGAGCATGCGCGAGAGGCCGTCGTCCGACGGCGTCTGGCGGCGCTCGCGGACGAGGCGACGCAGCACGTCGAGGATCCGGTCGCGCGCCTGCAGTGCCTTCCGGTAGCGCGTGCCCGGAAAGTTGATCGGCAGAGTGGCGAAGCCATCGGTCAACGTGCCGTAATCCTGGCGCAACTTGTCCATCTCGTTGCCCGGAGGCATCCCCATGACCGTCGTGCAGATCACCTCGATCGAAAGGCGTTTCAACTCATCGAGCCACCGCATCTCCCCTGCCGCCGGCCAGGCGCGGAAGGAGCGTTCCACCGTCTGCTCGATGATCGGCAGGTAGGCGGCCATGGCGGCGCGGTTGAAGGCCTGATTGACGAGCTTCTTGCGCGTGCTGTGAACCTCGCCGTCGAGCAGCGGCAGACTGCGTCCGCCGAAGATCTCCTGCACGTGCGGCGGCATCGCCCCTTCGCGCATGACCACGTTCGGATCGATGAAGTGTCCGGCCGCCTCGGGGCCGGAGACCACCGCGGTCTTGCGCCCGAGGACGTTCGAGCGAAAGATACGGCCATGGAGGGCCAGGCGCTCCTCGATGAAGCGGAACGGATTCTTGGCGAATGTCAGCGTCTCACCGAGAAGCGGAAGACCGTCGTGGCCAGGCGGGAGGGGCGATTCGATCGAGCTCATGTAGATAACGATACGCCACATGTAACAAAGCGGATGCATTCCGGCCTGAGTGGTAGCAAGACTCCTCTTCGAGTCACTACTAGTAGAGAATGGACGAAAAGAAGGCCTTCTGGCTCGCCGCGGCGGAGCGATACATCGAAGAGTGCCGCAGGAGCGCCAGCTCGGTGCGGGTCTCCGAATTCGCATCCAGCATGAAGCGCACGGCGGTCCAGATCGGGCGGGAGTTTCAGGCGGCGGTCGGCGTCGGGGTGAAGGATCACTTCTCCACGATCCAGATTGCCTGGGCCAAGGAGCTGCTGCGCACGACCGGCCACAGCACTGCCCGGATTGCCATCGATTCCGGGTTCGGGACGCCCCGCACGTTCTACCGCGCGTTCAAGCGCTCCGCCGGGATCTCCCCCACCGACTTCCGGAAAGAAATGTCACTTGGCGAGCCTGAATTCGGGCCCTAAGTTTTACGGGCATTCCTGGAAGTAGCCCTAGGAGTCTGCGCGGCAGAAACGTTCTTGCGCCACTGCTGGCCGAGCCTTGGGCAACCAACGCTGCCGGCCGTGCCGGCCCTGGAAACGGAGCGATGTTCCCTCAAGGCACAGGATGGATACCGGATCGACCTGACCCGCGTGACTACGGGCCGGGCCACAAGAACCTCACGCCGGTGCTCGGCACGATGCAGGAGGCGCTTGTTCAGGCTACGGCTCAGACTACCGCTCAGCCCGCAGCGGCTCTTCCGGTTCGTATCGATCTCACTCCCTTCTTCCCGCCGGTATTCGATCAGGGAAGCCTCAATTCCTGCACCGCGGCCACCGCCTCCGCGCTGATCGGTTTCTTCGAGAAGAAGGCCCTCGGCCGCGACGTCTCCCCCTCCGTCATGTTCCTCTACAAGATCGAGCGCAATCTCCTCGGCACGTCCGGCGATGGCGGCGCCTTTCTCCGGACAGGCATGCAGGCGTTGCGCGCGTTCGGCGTTCCGCCCGATACGTCGTGGCCGTACGACCCCGGCCTTCTCGACATCGAGCCGCAGCCGTTCCACTACGCCTACGGAGCCAACTACAAGGCCACGCATTACTTCCGGCTCGACGACGGCGGCGCCGACAACGACGCCGTCCTGGCGCGGGCAAAGACATCGCTGGCAGGCAGTATCCCGGCGATGTTCGGACTGGCGATTTTCAGCTCGTTCCCGAACGGGCCGGACGGCGAGATCCCGATGCCCGGTGCCTTCGATACCAAAACAGCCCTGCATGCGCTCGTCGCCGTCGGCTATGACGACGAAAAGACGATCGGGCGATTCGATCCGGCCACCGGCCGCATCAACATCACCGGCGGCGCGCTCCGCGTCCGCAACTCCTGGGGAGCGTCATGGGGCGACGGCGGCTACGGATGGCTGCCCTATGACTATGTGCGGGCGGGCCTGACCTCCGACTGGTGGTGTCTGGTCCGCGCCGATTACCTCGACCTGGCCGATTTCGGCCTGGGAACGCAGCAATGAAAAAGACAACTGGCACGCGCCGCAGGACCAGCGGCGCAACGAAACGAGCCTCAACGCCATCGAAATCGAGATCGACAACGACAAGAAAACCGAAGGAGACCGACATGGCTGACGACAAACAGAAAAACGCCGACTTCATCGGACGCGTGGTCAGTGACGCGAAGAATCCGCCGGAAACGCGGATGCTGACCGGCTGGTTTGGCGACTCCGGCGAAGAAGGCTACCGGCGCCTCTACACCGATGCGGAGCTGAACAGCTATGTCGACATTCCGGACGATGCCATCCTCTACACCGAGCCACTGCGCGACGTGCAGCCGGCGGGAGGGGTCATCGTCTGGATCACGCGCGATGCCGCGTTGAAGCAGGGGGGCTCCGCTTCCAGCCGTGCCGCGCGCTTTCTTCAGGGCCAGGTTCAGCAGGATTTCGCCAGCGCCGGCGCCGCCGGCTCGCTCGAACAGGCGGGGTTGCGATGTATCACCGTGGCTCTGTGCGGGGAGCCTACAGGCTTCACTGGGCAGTGTACGAAGCAGCCCGAGGTGGGCGGCGCGTGGCCCTGTATCACGGCCATCCCGCACTGCTTCGAGGTGACCGGATTCACCGGCAAGTGTACGCACGCGCCGTGGCCGAATCCAACCCGCTACATCGGTTGTACCTACCTCCACTGCCCCACCCACGACCTCACCCACATCCCGCACATCTGCAACATCGTGGCGTCCGGCAACCCCGGCTGCGTGGTCATCAATCCGCCGCAGGGCGGCGATCCGGCGCAGAAGGTTGGCGCGGCCGCCGACGCAGAGGCCAGACCGCTGCCGGCAACGGAGATCCCCGGCTGCGGCTACACCAAGAGCTGGGGAGTCTGCGAGACGCATCTCCTCGGATGCGGCTACACGAAGGAGTGGGGCAATCAATGCCCGACGCACCTCCCCGACTGTCCGACCGCGGCCCCCGGCTGCGGCTGGAGCAGGAATCCCATCTGTACCGATCTGCCGGGATGCAACTGGACCAGGCAGCCCGCCATCTGCAACCAGACGGTTTCGCAGGGGATGGTCCCCTGCACGGGTCCGCTACCGGTCGACGATGTTGCCGCACAGCGCGGCGCTACCGCACAACCGGCGAGCATCATCTGCGCGACTTCGATCGGCTGCGACATCACTCTCTTCTGCCACACGCGCTTCCAGGTGCACTGTTTCCAGTCGCTGATCTGTCCGACGCAGCCAATACAGTGCTTCCCGATTCCCTCGCCGTTCTGCCCGGTCACGCAGGCTTGTCCGTTTGGTCCCGGCGGAGGAGGAGGAGACCCCGCACAGCGCTTCGCGGCGTTCGGCGCTGCGGCACCGGATGCAATCATCGCCACCTTGCCGGCCGGATGTACCGTGACACCAACAGCGCCCGATTTCGGATGCACGAAATCAGGTCCAGCGTGTCCGCCGCAGACTGTGCCCCTGACGCAATGTACACAGACCGGACCACAATGCCCCACGAGTTGTGGACCTGCCTGTCAGAGCCAGCCGCCGCACTGTACGTCGATCGGCGAGGCATGCGGTCACAAGCTTTGTACCCAGGCCCCTCCCGAGTGCACCGTGTCCGACCCGCAGGCATGCACACCTGGATTCGGCTGCACTGGGATCATTTGCGTGGCACCCAACGCCCAGGCCTTCGCTGCACCACGGCCGCTACCACTGACACCGGTTGGTTGTCCCGCGTCCGACCTCGTGGCCTGCTCGCAATTCGGAGGATGCCCGACGCTGCCGAATGGTGACTGCACCTTCTTCGGTTGCCCGTCGCTCCCGCAGCAGTTCGCGGCGGCGGGACCAGGTGGCGGCTGCACACAAAGCGGCCCGCAGTGTCCCACTCACGCACAGCCGCAATGCACATCCTTCGGACCGGGTTGCCCGCCAACTCCAGCGACGATCTGTACGCAGTTCCCACCCTGCCCGACTCACGCCCGTCCGCAATGCACATTCGTCGGACCGGCTTGCCCACCGACTCCGGCCACGATCTGTACGCAATTCGCTCCCTGCCCGACGCACCATAAGCCATGCCACACGCCCGGCTTCGAGTGCACGATGTTCTGCACCCAGGGTGCCCCGGGATGCCCGCATACCATTCAGAATGCCGCGTGCGTTGGTCCGATTACCGTCGGCGGACCGCAATGTCCGGTACATAGCGGCTTCAATTGCCCCTCGGCGATCGGTTGCCAGAGCATCGCCTGCCAGAGCATCGCCTGCCAAAGCATCGGTTGCCAACCCGGCGGCGGCGGTGAGCAACAGGCCTTCGCTGCCGCGCAGCCGCAGGCTGGCGGCGGCATCCATCCCACGATCTGGACGCAGATCGGTCCGACGTGCCCGTCCCACCTCCTCGGCTGCACGCAATTCGGAGCGCAGTGCCGTACGTATCCGCGCGGCGATTGCACGTTCTTCGGCTGTCCGTCACCCGGCATCGATTGCACCGTCGTGGTCTGCACGCATTTCGGACCGCAGTGTCCGCATCCGTCGCTGCAAGGTCAACTGTGTCCGATCACGGTCGGTAGTCCGCAATGTCCGCCGCCTCCATCGCTGCAAGGCCAGCTCTGTCCGATCACAACCGGCGGACCGCAGTGTCCTCCCGTCAGCGGCGGCTTCCAGTGCCCATCGGCGCTCTGCCAGAGCATCGCCTGCCAGCCGGGAGGCGGAGGTGAGCAACAGGCCTTCCCCCGGCAAGCCAACGTCCCGATCACGCAGCAGACGCTGGCCATCCTCTGTACCCAGACCGGCCCGCAATGTCCGCAGACGCAGGCCCTGGGCTGCACGCAATTCGGGCCGCAGTGCAATTCGGCACTATGTCCGCCGCCCTCGCAGCAAGGGTTCTGTCCTCCGGTCACGAGCGGCGGACCGCAATGTCCTCCCGTCAGCGGAACATTCCGGTGTCCATCGGCGCTCTGCCAGAGCATTGCCTGTCAGAGCATTGCCTGCCAGCCAGGCGGCGGAGGGCCGCAGGCATTCGCCGCTGCATTCGACCAGTCGACGGAGTTCTGTCCAACCTCAGAAGGCTGCGGTGGCGTGGCTCACCCGCAGGCCGCGTTCGGCGCTCCGCAGACACTGGCCACCGTCTGCACCCAGGTGGGTCCGCAATGCCCGCACACGCACGGATGCCCGACACCCGGGATTGACTGCACGGTCTTCTGTACGCACATCGGTCCGCATTGCCCGCCCACACCGGCCACCGTCTGCACGCAGACCGGTCCGCAGTGCCACACGCAGTTGCACCACATCTGTCCGACGGGCGGCGTCGATTGCACCGTAGTCATCTGCACGCACGTCGGCCCATTGTGCCCGCCGAACACCCATCCCCCACATTGCCCGCCGCCGACTCCGTTGTGCCTGACCGTGTTCGGGCCGCCTTGCCCGCCGCATACGATTCAGGGTCCTGCCTGTCCCGTGTTGACCACCGGCGGACCGCAGTGTCCGCCCGCCAGTGGCTTCAACTGTCCTTCGGTCGCCGGCTGCCAGAGCATCGCCTGCGGTCAGAGCATTGCCTGCGTCAGCGCCGCCTGCCAGCCGGGCGGCGGAGGGCAGCAGGAAGCGTTTGGCGCGCGGGCCATCGGTGGCGGTCCTCTCCAACCGACTCCGGCCACACATTGCTTCGTCTGCGACCCGCAGGCCGCCGCGGCCGTCCCGCATACACAACTGATCGTCCAGTGCAATCCGTCGTTGATCGACGCGTGCCCGACGCGGCTGATCGTCCAGTGCCATCCGTCCGTGATCGATGCCTGTCCGACCCGGCTCTGCACGCACCAGCTCATCCAATGCAATCCGTCGGTGATCGATGCCTGTCCGACGCGGCTTTGTACGCACCAGGTCATCCAGTGCCATCCGTCGTTGATTGACGCCTGCCCGACGCGGCTTTGTACGCAGGTCATCCAGTGCCATCCGTCGTTGATTGACGCCTGCCCGACGCGGCAGATCATCGAGTGCAATCCATCGGCAGTCGATGCCTGCCCGACGCGCATCGGTTGTCCAACGCAGAATCCGGTGCAATGTCCGCCGCATAGCGGCTTCAATTGCCCGTCGCAGATCGGTTGCCAGAGCATCGCCTGTCAGAGCGCCGCCTGCCAGCCGGGCGGCGGAGGACAGCAGGCGTTCGGCGCACAGGCCGGCCCCCTGCCGATCTACCCGACGCCGGCGACGCGTTGTTTCATCTGCCCGCCGTTCGGAAACCAGTTTTGATGTTCTCACGGCGGTCCGGCTCCGCGCCGGACCGCCTCCTCTCCACCATTCCTGACGGTGCTACGATAGGGAACCCTTGAACAAGAACGATCTTGTCCACTACCTCATCGAGCGAGGACTTCTTGATCGTCGCGCCGTCGTCGACGGCGACGTGATGGTCGTGGAAGGAGCGCGGCGGCATCACAACTACTCCGTCATCCGCCGCAACGGCACCGGGCTCTTCGTCAAGCAGATGCAGCCGGACCAGGCCATGTCGGCGCAGACGCTTCAGAAGGAAGCGGCCTGCTACGTGATGATGGAGAGCGATCCGGCCGTCGCGGAGATCCATGCCCTCATGCCCCGCTTCCGCGCCTACGATCCCGACCGGCATATCCTGGTCATGGATCTGATTGGCGGCGGCGAGAACCTCTCCGAGCTCCATCGCCGCGTGAACGGCTTTCCCACCGACGTGGCCACGAGCGTCGGCGCGCTGCTGGCGCGCTATCACGAGGTCTCCAGCCGCGAGCTCCTTCCGCGCGCGAACGCGGCCATCTATCAGGGGCAGCCGCCGTGGATCCTTTCCTTCCACCTGATGCCGCACGGATCGATGCAGAACCTCAGCGCCGCCAACGGGCAGTTCATGAGCATCCTGCAGAGCTATCCCGATTTCGGCCAGGCGCTCGACCGTATCCGCAACTCCTGGCGCCGCAACGTGCTCGTCCACGGCGACATGAAGTTCGACAATGTCGTCGTCCGCTTAGCGCAAACGGCTGACCAGACCATGCACGTGGTCGACTGGGAGCTGGCCGACGTCGGCGATTCGGCGTGGGATGTCGCCTCGATCCTGCAGGCCTACCTGACGTGGTGGATCTCGACGCTCCAGCGCGTCCCCGGCGCCGAGCCGGACGATGCCGCGCAATATCCGCTGGAGTCGATCCAGCCGGCCATCCGCGCGTTCTGGGAGTCGTATGCCTCCGCGCGCATGCTCAGCGCGCGCGATGCCGATGCGGAGCTCGAGCGCGCCGTCAGCTACGCCGGCGCGCGCATGCTGCAGACGGTGTACGAGGCCATGGCCTGGGCCCCGGCCCTGACACAGCACGCGGTCTGGCAGGTCCAGGCCTGCGTCAACATTCTCAAAGCGCCGCGCGCCGCGGCCACCGATCTCCTCGGATTTCCGGCAGGTGTCTATGCCTGACGCCAATCACATCCACGACGATGTCCGTCGCCTGTTCCGCGCCGTGGTGGTCCGAACCCCGTTGGACTACGAGCTGGCCGGACGCACGCATTCAGTCGCTCCGTTCGGCGCCGGACAGTCGCCGACATGGAGCGCCTGGTCCGTCGGGCAACCGCCGCTGGTCATCGACCTGCAGACGCGCATTTACGACGAGGCCTATTGCCGTCCCCTTGGATCGCGCATCGATCCCCCGGCCAATCCCGCCAGCATCCTCGATCCGCTCTCCGCGGCCAACGCCGGGCAGGATCGCTGGGAAAGCGGCTGGACGCTCGGACAGATGATGCCGAACGGACACGCCATGGCCCGCAAGGGCGAGCTCTCCAACGTCTTCGCCCCGGGCGAATTTGCCGCGGCGAACGCCGGCCCTGTCGGCGCCGGCGCGCCGATGCACGTTCTCTTCGCGCGTGAGTCGCGCACGCAGCAGCCCGGCTTCTACATCGCCAATGGCGAGACGCCCGCCCCCTTCGGCGCCGAGAGCAGGATGACGCGCATTTACTGGCACATCTCGGAGGATGGGGCCGTGCCGCTGACGCACATGGTGACGACGCTGCTCAACCGTTATCAGGTGCCGTTCCGCTTCAAGACGCTTTCGTACAGCGCTGTCTACTCGCGCGCCGATGCGGCGGTGTTGTACTTCGCGGCCCGCTACTACCAGATCGTGGCCCGCGTGCTGCCGTCGATCCGCGCGGAGGTCAGGAAGTACCTGCGCCCTGCCACGCCGCTGCTGACGCGGAAGCTGCATGACGGCATCGGCCTGGCCGAGGATCCTGCTACCGGGGAGAGCTTTGGTATGAGCCGGAGCCGGCTGATCGCGCAGGCGATCTGGGATGCCTTTGCCCGCGGCATGCAGAGCGAAGAGTCGA
>WNFG01000623.1_pt1 | contig 29565 bp, 26 predicted proteins | sample 5400431 | NCBI WGS metagenome assembly WNFG01 (sample SAMN13153346, study PRJNA577476) | soil metagenome | isolation source: 120 cm saprolite under Douglas fir tree site 2 hole 3 replicate 2 | place: USA:California | collected 2015-04-18 | reverse complement strand
TGAGCTAAGGATATTGATAGCGACACTCCCAAGACCGCCAGTTGCCCCGGTAACCAGCACCGGGCCATTCTGGGGCTTGAGGCCATTTTTCCCCAATTGGTGGATCGCCAGGGCAGCAGTAAAGCCTGCCGTGCCCAGCGCCATCGCTTCTTTGAGGGTCAGGCCTTGAGGCAGAGGAACAACCCAATCGGCCTTCACCCGGGCATATTCACTGAAGCCGCCGTAGTGGGAGACGCCCAGTTCGTAGCTCGTGGCAAGAACTTCGTCGCCGCGCTTAAAACGGGAGTCGCTGGATTCGACAACCACTCCTGACAGGTCGACGCCTGGCACGAAAGGATAGCTGCGCACGATTTTGCCATCTGGGATGCTGGCCAGGCCATCCTTGTAGTTGACATCGGAGTAGGCGACTTTGACAAGAACCTCGCCGGGAGGCAAGTCAGCCAGGGTTACTTCCTTAAGGCCGGCGGTAAACCCCTCCTCAGTTTTATTGACGACAAATGCTCGAAATGATTCAGACATATTTCCTCTCTCTTCTTACGACTCATATGCCCAGTTCATCGTACGCAGCATCTGTTGCAGCGCCTGGGATGCACGACGAAACAAATCTGGTCCGCTGAATCCCCCGTATTGCCCGGCGGCGGAGAGATGCGGCTCGAGCGAGAAGAAGCCATCGTAGCCGTCCTCGCGCAGGCGCTGCAAGAGTTCAGGCCAGTGAGCTACGCCCTCTCCCGCCGGTACAACGCTGCCACCGGGAAGGGCATCTTTTACATGTACATAGCTTAACCACGGACGCAATGCCTCGTAGGCATCGGGATAAGGAGTTTCTCCACACTGGATGAAGTTGGCGGGGTCAAGTATAGCCTGGAAATGTGGATTGTCGATGCTCTTCATCAGGTCAACACAACGAGCGATAGTATCGCCGTAGATATCTTTCTCGTTCTCGTGCAGCAGGGTAACACCCGCTGCGTGTGCCCGCGCGGTCAACTCGCGCAAGCGCCTGAACACTTCGGCTCTCCATTCAGCCGGGTCGGTAGAGCCTGCGGTACCCTGGGGTGGATAGAAGGAAAAGATGCGTATAAAAGGCGTTTGGAAAAATTGAGCCAGTTTGATTGCACGCTCGAAACGCTCTAAGTGCTCGTCGAAAAGGCTATCGATGGGTACCTTGCCGATAGGGGAGCCGATGGCAGCTACTCCAATCTTGTGGGCATCCAGGCTGCGCTTGATCTCTGCTGCTTGCTGATCGGTGAGGTCAAGTACGTTCGTGCCCCAAACACCCCGCAAATCCAGGTAGGGGATGTTTTCACTGCGCAGCACAACGATCTGTTCATCCAGGTCGGCGGAGATCTCGTCAGCAAAAGCTGAAAGGCGAATCATGGAAGTATTACCTCCTTATGTGTACGGGCCGATTCGTAGATACCCAGGATGATCTCGACCGGACGACGCGCGGCGTAGCCATCGACAAGCGGGACACCGTCTTCTCGAATGGCGCGGATCATATCAGCAATTTGCAAAGCGTGACCTCTGAACGAGATTGCGGCTGGATTCTGGGCTGCGGAACCAACGGATCGCTGGCTTTCATTCTCCTTTAGATTGGCCCCGTAAGCCCCGATCTCCTGGTTGTCATCGCGTGCAAGGTGCAGGTAGCTCAGGCTGTCGTCCTCGATTACTGCCGATCCCCGATCGCCAAAGATCTCGATGCGGGTGGTGACGCCGGGGTAAGCTGCTGTCGTTGCGGCAATCGTACCGGCTGCTCCGCTGGCAAAGCGCAGGACGGCGACTGCCACGTCTTCTGTTTCCATGCGATGTGCCAGCGTGTCGGTATAGGCGTAAATGCTCCTGACCGGGCCCATAAACCACTGAAGGAGATCGATAGAGTGGATAGACTGGTTCATCAAGACGCCTCCGCCGTCAAGTCGCCAGGTACCCCGCCAGGCGCCGCTGTCGTAGTATGCCTGCGAGCGCCACCACGGTACGATGACGTTGCCGAGCACCAGTCTGCCAAAAGCCTTTTCCTGAAGCAGGTTGTGCACCTGAAGGCTGGCGGGATCGAAGCGGTGCTGGCTGATGACTGCAAGCTTGACATGGTTTTCCTGTTGCACACGCAGCATCTCGTCGATTGCGGAGAGGCTGATCTCCATCGGTTTTTCTATGATTACATGTCGCCCTGAGCGCATGACCAGGCAGGCGTGCTCACCGTGCATGCCGCTGGGAGTGCAGATGTTAACGACGTCAAGTTGCTCATGATCCAGCATGGTCTGAAGGCTTGTATAAGGCGTGGCTTCGTACCTGGCTGCCAGCTTTTGTGCTTTCTCAGCATCGGTATCAGTTACGGCGACGAGCTGTGCATCGGGTAGACTGGCAATCGCCTCTGCATGGGTGGGACCGATTACCCCGCATCCGACAATGCCGAACCGTAGTTTTTCAGCCAAATCGGCAAGTCCTTTCTATTGCAGTATCCTCAAAGCCGATCGAGCAGTCACCTTTTCCCCCTCTCCATCAAAGATGGAGAGGGGGCTAGGGGGCGAGGCCACACGCCCTTTCACAGGATACACTATACACCGGATTACCGAGTAGATCAATTGATCTTGCACTAGGCGTTCGGCAAAACATTATCGATCATAGGCCATAAATCGCCTGGCTCCCACGTTGCACGATACCAGACGGCAATCTGCAGGTGACTGTTCCTAAATTGGGGCACCTGCTGCAAAATAGATTTGAAGTTCGTAATGATGTAATAGAGGTTTTTTGCTGTATGATACCACATAGAATGTTCAACGCCGGACGAGTCTGTATAGACAAGATGGGCAGAGGTAGGATCATTCAGATTGCTGGCCGTGGCATCAATTTGTGCGGGAGGTATCTGTGAAATAAGTGCCTGAGCATCCTGGTAAGTTACACCGGTATCAAAGACCCATTGACCTCCTTCTAAATGCCAGCTAGCGCCATAGAGCGGCAGTTCCCAGATGACGCGCGGCAGCATGCCGGGCATAGTTTTGAGGGCATACGCCAGGAGTTGTTTGAGCCAGGGAATGCTTACCGTCGGTCCTGGGGTGAAAAAGGACTGGTCGACGGCCATGATAACGACGAAGTCAGCATCATGAGCGAGGAGAGACCAGTTCTCGAAAGCGTTGAGATGATAGTAGTCGTCGTGGTCGCTGAGTTTGTGAATGAGCGCGATGCCATAAAATTTATGCAGAGGTTTCAGTGCAACCCAGACGCGCTGATTGTATTCAGCGAAGAGTTGCTGGATATTTGGATAGTTAGCGTCACCGGCTTCCATATCCATAATGACCCCATCGTAGTTGGCTCGTATAACCTCGTGTACGATCACATCAATATAACTCTGGTTGGTTGTAGCTGTAGCAATGTAGTCTGATTGCTGCTGGGAGGTCCATGCTTGCGATGTACCATCGGTCTCCATCGTTATGGTCAGATAAGCCATGCCTCCTTTACTATGCACGAGTTGCACAACATTATCCATGCTGAGGCTGCCGGGCACGCAATTGTTACTCTGACCGTTGATTAGCTGGCCATTCGTGGGATCCACCCAGCCTGTACCGACCAGGGCGGCATCAGGATTCGTACTGGCGGTCTGGAGGTATGCAAGCATACCTCGCTGGCAGTCGCGTCCAACAATCCAGCCCAGCGAGGCAACCTTTCCATGCAGGAAGCGGGGAGGAGCGGATGATTGTTGAGACTGGAGAGAGTCAGGATAGATCATCACCAGGGCGGGAGTCTGAGGAGCAAGGATTCGTGCCCCGCCAACAACGAGTAATATGATGATGGGAAGTAAGATCAGTAGAATAATTCTTGCCCTGCTGAAAAGTCTTTCGAGCATGCGTATGTATCCTGCTTCTAGCGTATCGGAAGCCAGGTTGAGTTTCCTGACACGTACATCTTAGCATATCTATATACAATATGAAACAGATTGAGCCAAAAGTACACGGCCAAAAATGTAGTGATACCCCTTGCGGGTATCAGGAACATTACCGTAGTTTTCGGGAACGTTCACAAACCCTGGCCAAAAGTAAGGTCCGTAACCCACAGGATAATATAAAGTGCAAGGGTATAGATTTCTTCACCAGGGCATTTTATTGCTGCCGTATCTAAACCAAATTTAAACCAAAATCAAAACCAAAAATGCACCACTAAATGCTACACATGATAATGATACCCGTTTGTTTGCTTTTGTATCGGTGCTCCCTCCCTGTCTAAGAACCTCGCCATCTTGCCGGTGGTGTCACTAGCGCCAGTAGTAGCTGCGCTGGTGCGTGATGAAAACCAGGGTTCACTAGCTGAGTCAAGAGAAGATAAAGGCCATGCAGACACAAATCGCAGCGCCAAAAGCTGCTTCCCCCATCCGTGTCTTGGTAGTCGATGACCATGTGCTTCTGCGCCAGGGCATCCGCGTGCTGCTCAATGAGGAGCAAGACTTCGAAGTCGTCGGCGAGGCCGAAGATGAGCAAGGAGCCCTCTCGCTTACCATAGAGCTTAAGCCTGATATTGTCTTGGTCGATACCGGTCTGGGCACCTCTGGCGGCCTGGATGTTGCCAAACAGTTGTTGCGCACTTCCCCCGAGACGCACATCGTGTTATTCGCCGGCTCCAATGACGAACAACTACTCTTCGATGCCGTTCGCATCGGCGTGCATGGCTACTTGCAGAAAACCTTGTCCATTGAAGATTTATGCAGGGCGCTGCGCGCGGTGAAGCGTGGTGAGCGCGTGCTGGGTGAAACCCAGGCGGTGACCCAGGTCGTGATCGAGTTTCATCGCCTGGCTCAGGAGCAGCATCGCTTGAATTGGGGGCTGAGCACGACACACATCGAGTTAGTGCGACTGGCAGCGCAAGGCCGGACGAATAAAGAGATCGGCAAGCACATGTACTGGAGTGAGGTGCAGGTCAAACGCAAGATGCAGGAGGTCTACCGCAAGTTGCAGGTCACCGACCGGGCACAGGCCGTCGCACAAGCCATGCGCCATGGCCTGATCTAACGCGGAGTGAACATATTGCTAAGCACGAGCCGGGTAAATGGCGAACTGGGAGAACTGTACCTGAGCGCCGGGCTTTGCCTGGGGAAGATTGGAGACAAAGAGCGCTACAGACCCGCTCGCGTAACTACGATCTGAGATCGCCTTGAGAAGTTGACCATTGACAATCAAGGACAGCGTGGCGCCCTGAGCGATGATCATGATGTGATTGAGCTTGCCTTGTTTTTGAATAGCCGGGCTCAACGTATAATCCACGATTTTTGTACTGGTAGAGTGGCCACTGGTGTCTAGCGTCCCCTTAAAGATGGCGTAGGACCCATCACCATATAGTTCAAAGCGATAATATGTGGCCAGGTCGCTCGCTTGATTTGCAGTGCCACGAATATAGACACCATAGCCGTCATTCTGGTCTCCCCGGGAAAGCACAGCGTTCACCGTGAGTATAAAATTGCTGTAGACTCGCTCGCCGGGTAACAGCTCCCAGAGTAAGTTATGCTGATCTATCTCCAGGGTCAGCCCGCCATTGCCTAAAGTGACTGCGTAATTTCCCAGAGAACCCTGGAGATTCCATCCGTATGCATCACTGAGAAAATTGTCTGAAAGGAGGGCAGGCCCTTTCGGCACGGGGTAGGCTACCGTAGAAGGAGTAGCAGCCCCATGTGGTAAAAACGTCGAGAGTGATATTCCGGCGGAATGAAGTAGCAAGTATCCGAATAAAACGATCACGAGAAAAACGCTAATAAAATATATAAATGCCGCTTGATAGTGTATGCGTGATCGATCTTTTCCTGTTATAGGCCCGTGGTGCGACTGAGCAGGTTGGGCAGTACTTTTTGGCTGTACGTAAGCAATCTGAAAGCCACAGCTGTAACAGGTAGCCTCGCCTGGCGGGAGTATCGCTTTGCAGCGAGGACAAATCCGGGGAGATTGGCCCTGATTAAATGCAGACATAAAGAATTCCTCAAAAAACTGAAAAAACAATGAGATATTTTAAAGGGTTTATGCATTTCATACTATAACATGTTATACCACGGCGTCCAATACGTATGAGTATCTGGCAGGGCTATTCGAAAGTACTTTTTGGGGGTAAAGGAACAACTGGCCCATTTGCAGGGCGCCGCGTATTCCCGCTTCTCGAGAAGTCCTGACTACACGGGTAAGGAAGAGCATCGGGTATTGCTATGAGTAAGAGAACTGTAATTAGCATTGTGCTGGCGCTGCTTCTAATTATCGCTGTCACAAGCTCCTTCTTGCTATTCAGATCCGGGTTCGCTCCTACTGAGCAACCGAAAGTGGTCCACCTACCTCCCTATTCTGTGCATCGATCGGAAGAATTGCCGATTTCTTCACATCGCGCACTCTCAATGGTAGTAAATCAGGTAGCTACAACGTTAACGCCATGGGGAGTAGCTCTTGATTACGTACATGGGTTTGTCTGGGTGGCGGAGCCGGGATGCACCCCGAACCCCAACAAGTGTCCGTCAGCCATACAGGGTGTTCTTGGCCAATACGCGCTCTCCGATGGCAACTTGATTGCGAATTACAACGAGCCAGCCGGTTACTCAAGCCCACTCTTTGTGGCTGTAGATGGGAATGGGGATGTCTGGTTTACTCAACCCAGCAGTGATGCTCTAGGCGAATTTGATCCGCAGGACCAGAGCTGGCAACAATGGCAGTTGAAACAAGGGAGTTCGCCCTTTGACCTGACTTTCGATACCCATGGAAACCTCTGGTTCACCGAGTTTGGCACGAATGACATCGGTTTCTTCGACCCGCGCACTGACACGTTGGTAGAAAATCCTATTCCCACACCGGCTAGCAATCCTTACGGCATCACGGTCGATCCCCATGGAACAGTCTGGTTCACCGAGAATGCAACAGGAGTTGATCAGATTGGAAGCTTTACCCCCACTACGTCTGGAACTATTAAGATAACAGAACATGCTGTGGGCGCTGTACGTCCGCACCTGATTACCACGGACCGGGCAGGGAACGTCTGGTACAGTGGAGGGTTTGGTGGCAATATTGGCAAATTCGATCCGCGGTCTGGAAACAGTATAAGTTTTGTCGTCAATCAGGGCACCTGCTCATCCCCCACGTCCTGTCCAGGAACGCATATCTCCGGCATTTATCTCGATAACAAGGGCAATGTCTGGTTTACTGACGCGCTCAGCCATCGCGTGGGGTATCTTGTGCCCGCGAGTGGGCAGGTAGTGGTTCGAACGCTTCCGTACAACAATGCCCATCCCCATGATGGACTGCTCATAGATAGTAGCGATAGAGTGTGGTTCACAGAGGAGTTTGGACTGAACATCAACATGTGGCCGGCCAATATTGTCAAGTAAAAAGTGGATACTAAAGCATATTTTCCTGAACCATTGGAAGGTTGCTTGTATAGCTACTACGCATCATACTGTTTTTATGTAATAACAATAAAAAGTAAATATCTTTGCTATTGAAAGAAAGAGAGTTGGCTGTATGGCAACGAAGACCTTGCATGAGGTTCGATCACTGCCGGGGGGCTGGCAGGTACAGCCAGGCGACGGATGCGCCGGGTGCAGCGTCGGCATTATGGCGCATAATGAAGAGGCCAACATTGGCCGCACCATCCACGCTGTGCTCCACCAACACGGTCCGTCCGTGCGCATCGAGGAAGTGATCGTCGTTGCCAGTGGCTGCACCGACCGCACCGTCCCGCTTGTCGCTGCCATTGCGCTCCAGGAGCCGCGCGTACGCCTATGTGTGCAGGAGCAGCGTGAAGGCAAAGCCTCTGCCATTAACCTGTTTCTCAAGCAGGCTCGCAGCCCGCTCGTCGTCTTGATTGGCGCTGATGTGCTCCCCGAGGACGCTGCTCTGGACTACCTGTGCGCGCCTTTTCAAGACCCACGGATCGGCATGGTGGGAGGGCGTCCCGTGCCGGTGAATGACCCGGCCACCTTTATGGGCTATGCGGTGCACCTGCTCTGGCGCTTACATGATCGCCTGGCGCGCATCCACCCCAAGCTTGGGGAAGTGATTGCGTTCCGTAATGTCATCTCAGGGATACCAACCACGAGCGCCGTGGATGAAATCTCCATTCAGGCCCTCATTTCGCAACTCGGCTATCAGTTGCTCTATGAACCCGCGTGTATTGTCTATAACAAAGGGCCGCTCACCATCCGTGATTTTCTGAAGCAGCGCCGTCGTATCTACGCGGGACATTTGCAAACCCGCGAGCAGCAGAACTATGAAGCGGCAACCATGAAGGTCAGTCTGATTGCCAGTCAGCTTAGCGCCTGCCGCGACTTTGCGTTGCGTACTCCCAAACACGTGCTGTGGACGCTCGGTACAGTCCTCCTGGAGGGCTATGCCCGCCTGCAAGGCTACTACGACTACCGTCGGAAGCGTGACCATCACATCTGGGAAATGGTGGGCTCGACCAAGGACTTGGAGGCAGGCACGTATCAAGTGCGCCGGATGTGTAACGCGCAGAGCGTGATCGTCTTTCGCCTCATGCTTGAGGGAGCCCAGGGGTATGATGGCAACCCTGAGCGTGAAGACCGTGAGGCGACCGAGGCCGCGCGCAAGCTCTTACCGGTGCTGCGGAGCAGGCTGCACAAAGAAGACAAACTCTCGATCAATGGACCTGGCATCATGACGGCGGTCATTCGTGCTGAACAGCAGGGGGCGGAACTGGTGGCCAGGCGCATCCAGGAGGCAGTGCAAGCGACCCCTGTGCGTCTCGGCATGCGCGGTCGAGAGGTGAAAATCACGGTGGCCTATAGCACACTTACCTTTGCCTTGCAGGCAAAAAGCGGGACAGTGGCCATCAGCAATTCTGAATAAGGGCCTCCGTCTTCGGGGGAAGGTATCCTTTTTCAATTGAGCGATTTGTTCTTCTGCGCTCATGGCTCTATCAATCCACCCCGGAACAATTATCTCCACAGAATGACAGAAAATGTAAAGGTGTAGATTTCTATACCAGAGTCATCTTATTGCAGCCATATCTAAACCAAATTTAAACCAAGGTGTAGGTTTCTTTACTAGAACATCTTATTGCGACCGTATCTAAACCAAATTTAAACCAAAATCAAAACCAAAAATATACCGCTGAATGTTACACATGATAATGACGCTTGATTGTTGACCTTTAGTTTAAGCTGTTCTTTTCCTGATGTTAACCTTCTCTATCTTTGCAGAAGAGGCACTTTTACGGTTTTCTTACAAACTTCTTACATCTCTATATCTGTTTCTTGAGAACAGCAGATTATTCTTCAGATATATGTACATAATATAGAGTTTGCTACCTTATTAGCTTGGATGGTCAGGGGTGACATCCTCGCCTTGAAAGTCTGGGGTGCAGTTTTCGTACCCTCGTATCTCTGCAAAGAGGCTCTTAACTATGAAACTCGATCATGACCCAAATGAGACTGTCCCAGCCGCTTACGAAGGACAAAGCGAAGATGAAACTGAACCAAGTCTAAAAAGAGTACACCTCCCAGCGCAGCCCGCCCTTCCCATTAGAGTAGCACGACCCCGCGTCAAGCGCCATCGCATCCTGCGTCTCATGAGTCTCATCCTCCTCATTGCGCTTCTTTTTGCCCTCGTGCGTTTGATCGCAAGTGTGAGTGCCACTGATGATCAGTTGCTCGTGCGCATTGGCGACCAGGGGACGGCTACCGTAGACCTGCGCCAGAGCTTGCCAATCAGCCCTTACCTCTTCGGCGCCAATGTGTTTCCTGAACTGTATACCAGCTCAGCGGATCAAAGCAGCGGGTTTATGAGCTACAGTCCTGCCATCACCACTGGATTACGCAGCGCACGGCTCAACCTGCTCCGCTTTCCTGGCGGCGGTTGGGGCGACGAGCATCTGCTCTCCTATGACCAGCTCAACGCCTTTAGTGTCCTTCTCTCGCAGGTAGGCGCCGAAGGCATGATACAGGCGCGCCTCTCAGGCCCAATTGGCAACGTCCCCTTAAACCTGGCATCACTGACAGCTCGGGCCGACCTGGCGGGGAGCTGGGTAGATTACATGAATAACCTGCATAGTCATCAACGCACCGGCACATATGCCCATGCGCCTTTCCATCCCATCAAATTCTGGACGGTGGGCAATGAACCCGATCAACTCCTCAATCCAGACACCGGCAAACCCTTCACCGTCGCAGCCTATACGCAAGCCTTTATCCAGTTTTCTCTCGTCATGCATCAATTCGACCCTACGATCCAGGTGTTTGGCCCAGAACTGAGCCAGTTCTACGGGGTAGGCGATGGCCCAAAAGACTCAAGTGGGCAACTCTGGATGGAGAGTTTCCTCAAGGGTGTGGGCGCTTACGAACAAGCCCATCCTCAACTCAAATTCCACCTGCTCGACGGGGTCTCCTTCCATAGTTATCCGCTCCTGGATGCCAGTAAAGCTCCCTCGGTCCTCTTAAGTAGTGCGGCGCAATGGAACTACCTGCTGCCCCCACTGCAGCAACTGATCCGGCAGGACCTCGGTCGCGATGTGCCCATTGCGGTGACCGAAATCAACACCAACCCCACGGCCAATGTGCCCACCCCAGGGATCGCCGCGCTCTGGTGGGCCGACACCCTGGGGGCATTGATGGAGCAACACGTGGCGTATGCCGCTTTCTTCTCGGCCGAGGGGGTCGATACGCCCTATCCCTTGTTTACCATCAATGGGCTGCACCAGACGGCGATGTTGCGCGTGCTGCAAGTGTTCTCCCATCTGCAAGACAACCTCATTCCTGCGACGGTCCAACGCGATCCTGTGAGCCTGTATGCCACCCAGGATGATACACACCAGGCGGTCAGTCTCTTGTTTGTCAATACGTCACCGGTGGTCCAACTCGCCCAGGTGACTGCCCAGAACCAGTTTTTTGGCAATAGTCCCTGGCACGACGTGGATATCAGTCTCTCGGGGTATAGTCTCACCCTCGTTACATTGCACCGGAATGGCGGAGCAGAAGCCTATAGCTATGACGTTCCAACTACCACGACTAGCGCTGTTGGTCCACTGACCTCTACCATATGTGGCAAGGCGTCTGATGTCCTGGCAAATGATACACCATGTTAGCGGTATCCTGGGGGATGCCTGAGAGGAACTATGTATGTTTTTCACCACACTTGGCCATGTCTTTGAAGTCCTCTTTCTCCTTCTCATCGCCGTGATGACGGCTCAGGCCCTCTTCAATATCCGGTTGCGCCTCTTCATCTGGGAGAAACCAGAACATGCCTGGCTCAACCACGCGCCCACCGTGTACCGGGAGCCACGCCTCTCCTTTACCATCCTGTTGCCCGCCCGGCACGAGGAGCGTGTCTACCGCGAGACGATCGAAAACGTCTACCACCTTCACTACCCAAAGGCCCTGCTGCAAATTATTGCGATTTGTCGCGCAGATGATCCCGGCACCATCGCCGAGGCCCGCGCGACCATCGATGCCTTGGGGGATCCCAACGTGCAACTGCTCATCTTCAATGACCAGCCGATTAACAAACCACACGGCTTGAACCTGGGGTTGCGCATCGCCCATGGCGATGTCGTGACCATCTTCGATGCCGAAGATGAGCCGCACCCCGATATTCTCAACATCATCAACACCGCCATACTCACTGATGATGTAGACGTGGTGCAGAGCGGGGTGCAGCTCATGAATCACAATACGAAATGGTTCTGTTTCCTCAATGTGCTGGAATACTTCTTCTGGTACAAGTCCTCCATGCATTTCTTTGCGCGTATTGGCATGATCCCCCTTGGCGGGAACACCGTCTTTGTGCGTCGTGACCTGCTGGAACACCTGGGTGGCTGGGATGAGCGCTGCCTCACGGAAGATGCTGACCTGGGGATGCGCCTGAGCCTCGCACATGCACGCATCCGTATTCTCTACGATGATGAGTACGTCACGCGCGAAGAAACACCCCTCACTATTAGACAGTTCGTCAGGCAGCGCACGCGCTGGAATCAGGGGTTCCTGCAAATTCTCTTCAAAAAAGAGTGGTTGCAACTCGAAAAGCTCTCACAGCGCCTGCTGGCTTTTTATGTGCTCGTCTTGCCCGAACTACAAGCATTTTTCGCGCTCCTCATCCCCATTTCACTCGTGATGTTTTTCCTGGTCAAGTTCCCCCTCTGGTTAGCCATGCTGACCTTTCTGCCACTCTACTGTTTTGTCCTGGGGCTGCTCATCGACCTGGCAGGGTTGCGTGAATTTCTGAAGGCCCACGGGCGCAAGTGGCGGTGGCATGAGGCCATGATTACGATCCTGGCCTTTTTGCCGTATCAAGGGATTTTGAGCATTGGTGCGCTGCGCGCGGTGTATCGCTCCATGCGGGGCGTCACCAACTGGGAGAAAACCGCTCATGTGGGACAGCATCGCGCTTTCTCTGACGCACGGGAAACAAGGCTAGAGAGGAATCCCTGATGGACTTCAACGACCAGCCGGAGTCACTGCAGCATACACGAGCAGTCGCTCAGGCTACCCGCGTGCTCTATCGCCGCACGAACTTCATTGTGCTTGCTCCTTCCCAGCAAAACGTGCCTCGTCTTGCGCGTGAGCGTGAGGAGATGGACCTTGATGGTCACCCTGGGGAACCTGCGGCGGTCATAGCGGATGCCCATACCCGTCCTGAACGCGACCGCTCTGCCGTGGTCCTCGGAGCCAGCGCATTGAGCGTCCCTGTCTGGCTGGAGACCATCCTGGTCTTTGTAGCTCTCGGGGCTTCGTTCGCCGCCCACGCCATCAATCTGTTCTATTATCCACACTATGAACAGGATGAAGGCACCTATCTGATGTACGCCTGGGCCGTCACCCACGGCAGCATTACCAACTATCCGTATGGCTACGGGCACCCCCCGCTGGCCTGGATCCAGCTTGCGGCCTGGATGAAGCTGACCGGCGGCTTCGCCACCTTCGGGAACGCCATCAATAGTGGCCGTGTGCTCGTGCTCCTCTTTGTACTTGGCTCCGCATTCCTCGTCTACCAGATCGCCCGCCACTTGGGGGCCAGCCTCAGCCTCGCCTTGCTCGCGTTGGCCATCTTCTCCTTTTCCCCCATCAGCATCACCTTTCAGCGCGAAGTCTTGCTCGATAACTTCGCGACGTTCTGGTTCTTGCTCTCCCTCTATCTGGTCGTGGCGAGCAAGAGCCGCCTGTTCTACCTGGTGTCCGCTGCCCTCTGTTTTGGCCTCGCCCTGCTTTCCAAAGAGGTCATGCTCGTCTTTCTTCCGGTCATGATCTACGTGGTATGGTTGCACACCACCAGGTTCCAGCGCAGGTTTGCGCTCGCTGCCTTCATCTATATCGTGCTGGCCGTCGGTTCGACGTTCGTGCTCATGGCGGCCTTGAAAGGCGAATTGTTCCCGCACAGCTGGCACCTGCCCTGGGATCATCACCCGCATCTCAGCTTGATCGACACCTATATTACACAGACCCAACGCGGCCAAAGCCAGGGTAGCATTCTACTGAGCTGGGATACCTGGGTCACGGGTGACCCCTTGCTCATGTGCTTGAGCATCGCTGCGCCTGCCTTTAATCTCCTCACCGGCTGGTGGAATCGCAAGCGCCTGTTCCTCTCCCTCTTAGCGCTCAGCTTCTGGGTATTGTTGCTGCGCGGCGGTGTCGACTTCGCTTTTTATATCATTCCGCTCCTTCCTCTGATTGCCCTCAACGCCGTCTTCGCGTTCAAAACGCTGGCAGGGTGGATCGGCCGCTTGTTGCACTTCGAGTTGGTGGGTCTCTTCCTCATCTTCGTGGCACTCGTAGCAGTCAGCAATTATGACATACAGCACGACATCGCTCCTGATAATGTCTTCGCCCAACGTCCGGCCCTGGTAGAGACCGAGGCCCTGACATGGATACGCACCCAGGTGCCGCGCCGCGCAATGCTCGTCATCAATAGCAATATCTACACGGACTTACACGAGCCGGAAGGCGCTGGCGTGGGCGATGGAGCCACCTATCCGCACGCTGAGGTGTACTGGAACGCCGCCCTCGATCCCGCGCTGCATGACACGCTGTTAAAGGGCGACTGGAATCGCATTGACTACATCGTCGCCGATCCGGGGATGCTGCACGACATCGAAACCTATGGTGGGAAAATGGATCTGATTAAAGCGGCGTACGCACACTCGGTTTTACGCGTGGAGTTCAAAGGAGATGACAACGAGCTCATTCAGATTTACCAGGTCATGCATAGCAATCCTCTTCCAGAGGTATAGCTAGACGCTCACGGATTCTTGTAGTATGGAACAGCTGCCTGTCACCCAGGCCAGTCAAGATGCGCCCCTTGGAGGAGCACAAAAGTAATGAAAAGCTTATTCAGAATTTCTAGGGCAAAAATAACGGTAGGCCTCCTAATCGGTATCGGCCTCTTATTTCTTATCTCGCGTTTTGTGAATATATCCACAACCCTTTATGTGTTGCAACACAACCTGGCGACACCTCGGGGCATCTTGCTGGCGCTCCTTTCGGGTATCGCTTTCCTCCTTGCCTTTTCCATTCGCGGCATTCGTTGGAAACTCTTCTTACATCCTGTGGTTGGCGATAAGGTTAGCACCTTCAAAGCAATTCAACTCTTTCTTGTCAGCGTCTTCTTAAACTTCCTATTACCAATACAGGGTGGCGAACTGGCAAAAAGCCTGATGCTCAAACGTATTGCAGATATTCCCATTAGTCGCTCACTTCCCACCGTCGCTATGGACAGATCGTTGGATTTGATGCCCGCGCTTTTCATCATAACAATTTTGCCGCTCCTTGGCATACATATGGATATCAAGCTCTGGTTAGTGCTGGGATTAGTGGTTGGACTACTCATCGGCTTGATCCTCCTCGTCGGCCTGGCAGCCTGGGACCGCGAAGTTGCCATCGTCTTCCTCCAGAAGATAACAAAGCTGCTTCCCAGAGCCATCGGAGACAAGATCGAAGGTTTCGCCACCAACTTCGTTGATTCCCTCCTTTTGGGCGCAAGCCGACCACGCATCTTCCTTCTGGCGATCCTGCTCACCTGCATAGCCCTGGCTTTCGACGGTGCGTTTGCCATGCTCGCCTTCTGGACGATTGGTTACTACATTCCCTTCAGCACTGCCATCTTCGGCTACACCGTGTACAACATGTTCAACATCTTACCCACTCCTCCCGGGCAGGTCGGTACTAACGAAGCCATCGGCCTGTTCGTCTTCGTAGGGCTGCTGCATCTCCAATCAAATAACGTCCTCGCTATGTTCGTTTTCTCCCATCTCTGGGCCGCTCTGATCATGACCACGACCGGTATACTATGCCTGAGTGCGCTGGGATTGACCATTCCCAAAGTCATGAAAGCACAGCCTGAAGAAAGCGACGCAGCAAGTGAAGATGTGCCCCTCCCAGAGAAAGAGAAAGAGCTATCTCGCAAATAACCAGGTAGAAGGATACGATGGTATTGCACCTACCACAGTATCCTGTTAAGGGGAAAGGAAAAAGCTATGCTAGAAGTATTACCAAAGATCGCGAAGATGCAGGCATCCTACGCGCTGGGCAAGCCGCTGGCCCTGCCCATGAATCTCACGATTAGCGTCAGTTATCGCTGCAACTCGCGCTGTAAAACCTGTAATGTGTGGCAGCGGCCCAACGATGACTTTACGCTTGAAGAGTATGACAAGACCTTCGCGTCCATTGGAAGGGATGCCTACTGGTTCACCTTCAGTGGGGGCGAACCCACCCTGCGCAAAGACCTGCCCGAGATGGTCGAAGCTGCCTATCGCCATTGCCGGCCCGGCATCATCAACATCCCCACCAATGGCATTCAAGATAAGATCATCCCTGATCGCATCGAACGCGTCTTACAAGCGGCTCCCACCAGCGATGTGATTGTCAACCTGTCCTTAGATGGCGTGGGCGAAAAACACGATATCGTACGTGGGGTCAAGGGCAATTTCGAGCGTGCCATGCGCACCTATGCCGGGCTGAAAGCACTGAAAGGGCGCTACAAGCACTTCACGCTGGGGGTGCATACGGTGATCTCCACCTTCAATGTCGACGAGTTTGAGCACATCTACGCCTTTGTGCGCGACGACCTCAAACCTGACCAGTTCATCAGCGAAATCGCCGAGGAACGCGTGGAGCTGGACACGGTGGGCATGGGCATCACGCCCCCCATCGAGAAGTACCAGCCGGTGATCGAACGGCTGCAAGCGGGCATCCGGCAGGGGGAGTTTGCCACCGGGGTCTCGCGCATCACGCAGGCGTTCCGTGACCGCTACTACGATCTGGTCAAGCGCACGCTGGTGGAGCAGCGGCAGGTGATCCCGTGCCTGGCGGGGATTGCCTCGGCGCAGATCGCGCCCAATGGGGATGTATGGACCTGCTGTATCCGCGCGGAGTCGGTGGGCAACCTGCGCGAGCACGACTACGATTTCCGGGCGACGTGGAGCACGGCCCGGGCGGCAGAACTGCGCCGGAGCATCAAGGCGGGGGAGTGTTATTGTCCCCTGGCCAATGCCTCCTATACCAACATGCTCTGCCATACTCCCACCCTGACCAGCGTTGGTCTGCACGTCGCCAGGAAAACGCTTGCCGCCGCGCTTTCTTCAAAATAGGCCGCCCAATAGGCATCAACCTCACAAAAAGCTCATCAACATCCGTAGGGGCGAGGGTGGTGAGGAGTGGCAGGGAGGGCCTTGCTCCTTTCGTCTTGCCTGAGTGCGCAGCACTAGCTGCGCAGTGCCTTTCGTCTCGGCTGACCGCGCAGCGGTAGCCACGCAGTGGCGTTGCCGAGACGGGCAAGAACCAGCGTTGGCAAGACGGATAAGTGCCAATGGTCGCCCGCGTCCTGTTCCCTGTGCTCACCTGTGGGAGAACGCGATCACATCCCTACCACCGGGCGACCTCTGAACCCCCCCTTGATCCCACTTGAAGATGCCGGGATGCCAGCCAGCGTGGTATACTAAAGCGACGATGTCGCTTTCCACGAGCTGCTCTATCGAGTGCGTAGAAGTAGTGGTCCGTCCATTACCATTTGATGGGTAGAGCAAAACGAAATGTAGTGACCCCCCTCGCGGGGGTCAGGTTCCTATTGATGGGTAGAGCAAAACGAAATGTAGTGACCCCCCTCGCGGGGGTCAGGTTCCTACCCATCAAATCAACATGGACAGTCCACCGGTGTGGCCTCTCTTTTGAGAGCATATTATGAGAAAAGTAGGTCTCTATGGAAATCCGCAAGTTGGACCACGCGGCGATGCTGGTCAAAGATGTCGAGCGTTCGTCTCGTTTCTACGGCCAGGTACTAGGGATGGAGCAGATTCCACGCCCGAGTACCTTCAACTTTCCTGGTGCCTGGTTTAGTAAAGGAAGCTTTCAGATACATCTTATCGGTGAGGCTGAAGCCGGTCGTGCCGCGCAGGTGAATCCCGGGTATCGCCGCGATGAGATGGCACGCGGCTATGGAGCGCACGTTGCTTTCGAGGTAGATGACCTGGAAGCTGCAATGCAACATTTGCGCGCCCATGATGTGGAGATTGTAGGCGGTCCTCGTCCTCGTGGTGATGGAGTGCAGCAACTGTACATTTGTGACCCCGATGGCTATATCATCGAACTCTTCGTCTGGAACATCTGATTATGTTGCTTAAAGATAAGGTTGCCGTCGTTACCGGAGGGGGGCGGGGCATTGGGCGCGTTATCGCGCTGGCCTGCGCGGAAGAGGGAGCTAATCTTGTGCTGGCGGCGCGTTCGCTAGAGGCGATGGAAGAAACGCGAGCCGCGATAACAGGTTTGGGACGCGAAGCGCTGGTCGTACCGGCAGATATCCGTGATGCGAATAGCGTGCAGGCTATGGCGGCGAAGGCTTTAGAATATTTTGGACGTGTTGACGTGCTGGTGAATAATAGCGGGATCACAGGCCCTACTGCTCGATTGTGGGAGATCGCTCCTGAAGAGTGGGAAGAGACCTTTGCCGTCAATGTCACCGGTGTTTATCTATGTTGCCGGGCTTTCCTGCCATCTATGATCGAACGACAGGCGGGCAGTATCGTGATCATCAGCTCGATGACCGGCAAACGTCCGCTGGTAGGGCGCTCTCCCTACGCCGCCAGTAAGCTGGCGCTGGTGGGACTTGCCAGGACGCTTGCCTGGGAGGTAGGAGCGTATGGTATTCGTGTCAACGTTATCTCCCCTGGCACTGTAGAAGGCGAGCGCGTCGAGAGAGTGTTTCGTATGCAGGCAGAGTTAAAGGGGATTAGTATTGACGAAGCGCGGCAAGAATTTTTGCGCGCTTCCCCGCTGGATCATATGGTCTCTCCCTGGGATATAGCGCGGGCAGCGGTATTTCTGGCTTCTGACCAGGCTGCCTCGATAACAGGTGAAGACTTGAATGTTTCCGCGGGTATTACAATGTACTAACATAGAGTAAATACATACCAGGAGAGAAGAAATGGCGATCGAGGTACAGGCATTTGGCCGTAGTGGCCATATGAGCACACGTACGATTTTCGGGGCAGCGAGCCTCAGCGCGGTCACGCAGGAAGAGGCGGACCGCACACTGGAAGTGTTGCTGCACTATGGCGTCAACCATATCGACGTAGCGGCCAGTTACGGCGATGCAGAACTACGCATTGCGCCCTGGTTGGAGCGCTACCGTGGGCATTTCTACCTGGCAACCAAGACCGATGCACGCACTGCGCAAGAGGCAAAAGAGGAATTGCACCGCTCGCTAGAGCGCATGCGGGTCGATTACGTGGATCTGTGGCAGTTGCATAACCTGGCCGATCCTATCGAGTGGGACGTCGCGCTCAGCCCTGGCGGAGCGCTCGATGCTGCCATCGAAGCCAGGACGCAGGGGTTGGTCCGGGCAATCGGCGTCACGGGCCACGGCTTACAGATAGCGGCCACTCACCGGCGCAGCCTGGAGCGCTTCGACTTCGACACGGTACTGCTGCCGTATAACTATCTCACGATGCAGAGTCCCTACTATGCCGAAAACTTCAACGCCCTGGTCGCCACCTGCCAGCAGCGCAATGTTGCCGTGCAGACGATCAAGTCGATTGCCTACAGGCCCTGGATGGGTCGCCAGCATACACATGCTGTATGGTATGAGCCATTAGAAGATCAGCAGGATATCGACAGGGCGGTACACTGGGTTCTGAAGCGGCAGGGCCTGTTCCTGAATACAGTTGGAGATATCCATTTGCTGCCCAGGGTGCTCGACGCGGCCAGCCGCTTCCAGGCGGGTACGCCGGACGAGGAGATGCAGGCAATGGTGGCGCGACTGGCTATGGAGCCGCTTTTCGTATAGCCATCATACGGATGTGCGACCCGTCATAGAAGAGTCGCGTAGGGGCGGGAGAGGTGTGGACGGGTGGTGGGGATGCGTCTCCTTGCGTCTCACCTGACCCGCAGGGTAGCTGCGCAGCAGCGTTGGTGAGACGGATTGGTGCCAGCATCGCCCCTCTCCGGTAACTGCATCTTCGTATCAATACATACTCAACAATCCATTTCGGAAAAAGAGGGACAAGCGAGCCAGGAGTCCTGTTCTCCCCTGGTAATCTCCCCTTTGCAACACCGCGATACAACTGTTACAAGTGATACAAGTGATACAAGTGATACAACTGTTACAAACCGTGGTAATACACTATGCCTTTGGTGGTGTAGGCATGGCGGTGCCTGGCTCCTTCTCGCCTACGCGGCTGGTCCTGGGTGCAAGGCCGAAGCTGCCACGCGAGGGAAGGAGAGCGCCGAGCACAATGAGTAAAATGCTGGCAAGGGCCACCGGCAGAAATGCCAGGGGAGGCAGTTGGAAAAGATCCCATAGTGCTCCGCCGAGCAGAGGTCCTACGAAGGCAACACCATAAGTGAGTGAGAGCACGATGCCGCTGAGACGTGCCACCTCGTGGGGCCCTGCCAGTAGGGGTGGCAGGGCAATACCCAGGGTGAAGACAAGGGCGGCGCTTCCGCCAAGCAACGCTGCCCAGAAAGGTTCCAGCGCAGCCGGGGTGAATAGCCAGCCGCTGATTGCCACGGCGCAGATAGCGCCCGCGACAATGAAGGGAGAGCGGCGTCCAGCAATCTGCTGCGCGATGACCGTAACTGCCAGGCTGACCGGCAGTTGCGCCGCATTGAGTATTACCAGGGCCAGCGGTGTAATATCCGCGTGGTGTATGGCCTGGTTATATGGAGCGATCCAGCCGTTCATGCCGAAATAGACGAGGCTGCCAGCGCCGACCATGATGCCCAGGTGCAAGGCGCTGACACGTGTCCGTTGGGTGGGCTGGGCGCTGCTCTGCGATGTCGTAGATGCCGCAATACGTTGTAGGGAAAGCAAGTGCCTGGATACCTTTGTATGTGCGGCCGGGGCAAGCCAGAACCAGAGAGCGAGCAGGAGGAATACAGGGATGCTCCACAAAATGAATGTGCTCGCCCAGGCGTCCTTTCCCAGAAATTGTAGCATGATGGGAACAGTTACTCCTGCTGCCACCGCTTCGCCAATGATCAGTCCATCGCTAAAAAGCGCGGCAACAAGGCCGATGTGTTCTGGAAACCAGTGGTGTATTAGCACGGGTATCGTAGCTTGAGTGAGGACAATGCCCAGGCTCAGAAGCAGAGTGAAGAGGAAGAGCAAGAACGCTGTGGGCCAGAAGGCGCGTAGGAGGGTGCCGGCGCCAACGAGCACCAGGCCGATTGACACGCAAGGCCATGCACCAATACGCTCTGCAAGCAGTCCTGATGGCCACGCACCCCCGGCCAGTGCCAGCACGGGCAACGCGGTCAGGAGGCCCGTCGTGGCGTAGGAGAGTCCTAAATCATGCTGGATAAGCGGCAGGACGGGAGGTACCGCCAGGATTACTGAGCGTAAATTGAAGCCAACAAACGTGATTAAAGTGCAGACGCTAATCACGCGCCAGGTGGCAGTAATACGCTCATCCTGGGAAGTGGATGCTTCGGTTTTCACCAGGGTCTCCGCTTCTCTAATGTGCCGTCCACCCGCAATCAATTGTCGGGGCACTGCCGGTGATGCCGCTGGCAGCATCGGTGCAGAGATATGTCACTAATGACGCAACCTCTTCAGGTTCCAGAAGGCGTTTGATGGCTCCCTCCGCTACCATGATTTTTTGTACAACCTCGGATTCGGGAATATGGTGCATACGCGCCTGGTCAGCAATCTGCTTCTCGACGAGAGGGGTCCTTACATAGGAAGGGCAAATGGCATTACAGGTCACGCCATACTCGGCCGCTTCGAGGGCGGTGACACGGGTTAGCCCCAGGAGGCCATGCTTGGCAGCCACATATGCAGATTTAAAAGCAGAGGCCCGCAGCGCGTGTACCGATGCGATATTGATCACTCGTCCCCACTTGTGGGCATACATGCCTGGCAGCACAGCTTTGGTGAGCAGGAACGGGGCCGTGAGCATAAGCTCAATGATCTGCCGCCATTTTGCTTCTGGAAACTCAGTGATGGGCGCGACGTACTGGATGCCCGCGTTGTTCACCAGGATGTCTACCTGGCCTTCAGCGCTGGTAGTATCTGCCACGAGTCGCTGAATATCATCTGCGTTCCCCAGGTCTGCTGCCTGGAAACGCGCTCCCTGCAGTTCACCTGCAACTGCGCGCCCTCTTTCGATGTCGATGTCGGATATTGTTACCCGTACACCTTGCCGCGCAAAATCGCGGGCAATCGCCAGGCCAATACCAGAGGCTGCGCCTGTCACGAGCGCGACCTTGCCTTCTAACTCTGTCATAGCATTATCTCCTGTTTCGTCATACTAGCTCATAAGACTTTTTCGGGTAGACCTCTATCTCTCCCTTACTCATCACTGTCTCGTCATTGATTATACACCAGTACAGTTGGATTTTAAGGGATGTGGTATGCTGGGGAAAAACCGGAGACAAGGAGTATTTCTATGACCATCGATGCGATGTTTACACAGTTTCCCTGCCTCTGAGCACAACCCCTTGACCGCTTCGCTGCCGGATGTTATACTTTTTTCAAGTTCATGAATACAGTGCAAGAAATTGCACTGTATGCTTGCTTTTTAGTATTTCCCGTAATAACCAACCGAAGACCTACAAGACAGGTTTAGCATGGAGGGATCAGTATGAGCAGCGGACGAATTTCAGGCAAGCGGGCGATCATCACAGGAGCCGGCAACGGAATGGGCCGGGCTGCGGCCATCCGTTTTGCACAGGAGGGCGCCAGGGTTGGTCTTATTGACATCAATCGAGGCGCTGTCGACGAGGTATTCTCACGCATTACGTCTTCAGGCGGTGAAGCTCTCCCACTGATTGCTGATGTCACCGGCGAGGACCAGGTGGCGCAGGCAGTCGACGAAGCTGTTGCGCGCTGGGGCGGGCTGGATGTCGTCGTAGCAAACGCGGGGATCGAACTTATTGGCGAGGATGCTCGCGCCCACGAACTCACAAAGGAAGTATGGGACCGCACGATCGCTGTTAACCTCACAGGTATTTTCCTCACCTGCAAGCATGGTATTCGGGCGCTGCTTGCCTCTGGCGGCGGGAGCGTGATCTGTACCGCCTCTCCCACAGGCCTTTTCGGCTGTGCTCCGGGTTACTCAGCATACAGTGCAAGCAAGGCAGGTGTTTATGGCCTGACAAGGGTGATGGCGAACGATTATGCCCGCCACGGCATCCGGGTCAACGCTGTTATCCCAGGCTTCATGAATACACCCATGACGAAATATTTCATGGAGAACGACGAGGAGCTTGAGGGTTTGCTGCGTACCATTCCCCTGGGGCGCCCCGGGCAGCCGGAAGAGGTTGCTGCGGTGATGCTTTTCCTTGCCTCTGACGAGGCCTCTTATGTGACCGGCGCGGCCTGGGCCTCGGATGGAGGCATGACGGCTATCTGATACTGATGTGCGACCCCTCCTAGAAGAACCGCGTAGGGGCGGGGGAGGAGAAGGGAAGGGTGGGGATGCTTGCATCGCCCCTCGTTGGTAAAACGTTGTAGCTTTGACTGCATATTCGTTTGGCATGAAAGGAGACATCAATGCATGCAACTCCTACAGACAAACCAGTAGCCATTGTCACGGGAGCAGGTTCGGGGATCGGCGCTGCAACGGCTCGCCTGTTGGCTGAAAGAGGAATGGTCGTAGTGCTGGTGGGACGGAGGGAGGAAAAACTCGCCGGGGTTGCGCGTGAGATCGAGGCTGCTGGAAGCGAAGCCTTTGTGCTGCCGGCAGATGTCTCAAAAGCAGAGACGCCGCAAGAAATCGTCGAGCAAGTGCTCTCCCGCCTTGGACGCATCGACGTGTTGATCAATAATGCGGCGGGACTGGTGGCGAAGCCGTTCGACCAGTTCACGCTGGCCGAGTTTGATGAGCAGGTAGCAACCAATGTACGCAGCGTTTTCTTTTTGATCCAGGCGGCGCTCCCTGCCCTGCGGCGTTCCCCGGCACCCGCAATCGTCAACTTGGGTTCCTCCGTTGGCTCGTGGGTACGAGTGGAGAATGCGCTGTACTCGATGACCAAGGCAGCAGTAGAACACCTGACGCGCTGCCTGGCGGCGGAACTCGCCGTGGATGGCATCCGCGTGAATGCTATTGCGCCCGGCCCTGCTGCTACCTCTATTCTTTACACCCTCGGTGATGATATCCACAAGGTGCACGAAGACCTGGTCGCGACCGTGCCCCTGGGGCGTATGGGCGCCCCGGAGGAGCTTGCATGGTGGATAGTGCAACTGGTCGATCCACATGCAGCATGGGTTACAGGGGCGGTGATCCCTGTCGATGGCGGCCAGACCCTGGGAGTTGGTAAACGACTAATGGGCAGCTAAGAGGGCGACTAAGTCCCAGTCGGGCGGCTTCCTCTTTGATCAGGAATCTTTCTGCTGACTGAGCACCCTGATCGTTTGCGTACGCACCTTCTCCAGGTTCACCCCCAGGCTTTCTAGCGCCCAGACGGCGATGCCTTCCCCTTCCCGCACTAACCCCAAGAGCAGGTGCTCTGTCCCAATATAGTCATGATTCAGGCGACGGGCTTCATCAGCGGCGAGTTCGAGCACTTTTTTAGCGCGCGGGGTGAGGCCAAGTTCACCAAGAACAATACGATCTCCTCGTCCAATAATAAACTCAACACTAGAACGAACCTTATTGATCCCTACGCCAAGATTGCGCAGCACCCTGGCCGCAACGCCTCCGTTCTCACGCACAAGGCCGAGCAGGAGGTGTTCGGTACCGATGTAATTGTGCTGGAAGCGCTGAGCCTCTTCCCGAGAAAATCTCAAGACCCTTCTGGCCCGCACAGTGAACGTATCAAACCTGTCCCTCTCATCCTGGCTGAGATTGCCAAGCGTCTGAATGAAGTCCTTTTCCTCTTGACTAGGCTCCTGTACTTTATCGTCGTCATCTTGGACAGGTTCCGTCTTCTCTTCACCTGGTTCCTGCCCGCGCTCCTTGTTTTCACGCTCACGATGCCACTCAAACTCTAGCCTGGCGATGAGGTCACGCTGTTTCACCTCACGATCACGTAGTTCAGCAGCCAGCAGCTCATACTCTTGCCTTTGAATAGCCACTTCCTTTTCACGGAGTATTGCTTCCAGCGCCTGTAGTGCATCTTTTAGCTGCTTTAGTCCCTCCACTTCCATTTGCACAGCTTTTAGCTGTGGTGGTACTTGCATCGTCTGAGATAGACCAGGTTGGCTGAGCGCCTGGATGGTTTGTGTGCGTACTTTCTCCAGGTTAACCCCCAGGCTTTCTAGCGCCCCGACGGCGATCCCTTCACCTTCGCGCACCAGGCCTAACAGGAGGTGTTCTGTTCCAATGTAATGATGGTTCAGGCGGTGAGCTTCATCCACAGCGAGTTCGATCACTTTTTTGGCGTGTGGGGTGAGGCCAATTTCACCAAGCACAATGCGGTCTCCACGGCCAACGATAAATTCAACGGCATCACGAACTTTATTCAGCTCCACGCCGAGGTTGCTCAATACCTTGGCGGCGACCCCTTCTCCGTCACGCACAAGACCAAGCAAGAGATGTTCGGTGCCAATATAATTATGCTGGAAGCGCTGGGCTTCTTCCTGAGCGAGACTCAAGACCTTCCTGGCCCGCTCGGTGAACTTATCATACCTATTCCTGTCCATTGATGTGTCGCCTTTTTCGTTTGCATCGCTCAGTAAACTGTGTTTCATTATACCTCGCAAGGCCTTGTGAATGCAGGTAAAAGCGTTTAGCCCGGTAATTTAAATGTGCCGATGATACTTGTAGTGCCCACGACATGGTGCTCCATAGCGTTGAGCAGGTCGTTAAAGTTGAGCGCGGTACCTGAAATATGGGATATGGAAAGCGCGTAGAGCCTGAAGACGTAGTGGTGCAGTTGACCGTCCGCCGGCGGGCATGGACCACCGTAGCCGATAGTTCCGTAGCTGTTCGTGCCTTCGCCCGCTTCTTGCTGGGTAGCGCTGAGCATAAACACTTGATTTATCCGCTTCTGGATGGTATACTTTCTCAAAATCATGAAGTCGGTGCAAGAAATTGCGCTGCACGCTTGCTTTAAAGAACGGTGCTGCATGGACAAAGCAGACGTCGATATTCTGGTGGAACTGGCGACGAGATTTTATGTGCTGGGTCAGACCCAGGCACGCATAGCGCGTGACCTGCAGGTTGATCCGGCGACTGTCTCCAGGAATCTCAAGAAGGCACGGGATGAGGGAATCGTGCATATCGAGATCCGCCGCCCCCGGCGTCTCGAGGTGACGCTCGCGCGCGACCTGGCGGATCGCTTTGGACTTAAACGGGCCGTAGTGGTAGCGAATGAGGATGGCGGAAGCGCAGCGGTGGCGTCTGTGGCAGCAGATTACTTGGGCAGCGCGCTGACCAATGGTGCACGACTGGGCCTCTCCTTTGGTAGAATGCTCTCCGCGATGGTGCCATTGTTGTCCCCTGGCACGGTGACCGATCTCGATATTTCCATGCTGCTGGGTGGATTTGGTAGAGCCATGCCTGGTATTCAAGGACATGAGCTGGCCCGGCACATTGCCTCTCTGTATCCGCGCAGCCGCATCCACTATTTACAAGCACCGCTGCTAGTAGATTCCCCCGACATCAGGCAGGCAATACTGAGCGATGGCTCGATCAGGGCAGCCCTGCAGTCTGCCGCGGAAAGTGAGCTGGCGCTGGTCGGCATCGGGAACCTGGATGATAGTGCTCCACTGGTACGCTACGGACACCTGAGCGCGGAAGACCGGAAGCGGCTCCTGCAGTCTGGCGCGGTAGGTGACGTCTCCGCGCGCTTTTTCAATATCCGGGGGGAGCCCGTAGCAGTGCTCGATGATCGACTGATTGCAATTGAACGGGAAGAACTTGCGCGCATCCCTACCGTTGTTGCAGTAGCTGCTGGACCCGAGAAGTACGCGGCGATACGCGGTGCATTGCGTACAGGGTACGTCGATGTGCTGGTGACAGATGAGACGACGGCGAAGGAACTCGTGCAGCCTGGAGCGGAAGCGTCCAGGTGGACAGGAGTGAAAGGAGGTAAAGCAGGATAAGGAGAGAACCTGTCACATAGTCCAGGGAGTGGACTGTCCTGGTAGTTGTTTCGATCTGACTCATACTCATATAAAGAGGAGAAAAATGGCCACAATCGATGACTCTTCGACACAAGGAGATGGTAACGTACGTCTGCCGGTTGTGGGACCGGAAAATAAGGTACTGGTTGTACCAACCGAGCTGAAGGCAGGTGCATTGAGCCTGCCTGAAGTGCTGATGCAGAGCGTTACGACCATCGCGCCGGCAATCGCCGCTTTGTTCTTTACTCCTTTCGTTGTAAGTTTAGCGGGGGTCACAGCCCCTCTGGCTTACCCCATCGGTTTCGTAATCACCCTCATGCTTGGCATTGTTCTGGTGCAGTTCACCAAAAAACAAAGACAGCATTCATGTTCGACTTCCCTGTGATCCTAAAACTTGATCACCAGAGATTAGTGATCAAGAGAACGAAGCATCCAAGGACACAAATTGGCCTTCATAGCCGGAAGACCGCAAAGTAATAGAAAAGATTAGATGAATCTTCTCGTCAAAACGGAAAGGAAAGAGATGACATATTTCCAAATATCCGAAATAAAGTTTTACTAAGAATAGTCATTTGTCAAGCCTTTTATCAGGCTTGATATATTGAATATTTTATGGTATTGTTGAGTATAGCGTTTGTATTGGGTGGATAGTACACAAGTGCCGGGAGGGCTTGTGTTTTTCCAGACTTATCCATACGTCTCCTCGTTGTTATCTTTCTCGCTTCGTTGCGAGGAGTCGTTCTGTCTTTCTTCTCAGAAATTGTCCTGTCTCGCGCGCACACTTGATCAAGGATTCTATACATATACCGGCTGTTCCTCTTTGCGGGAAAACCATGCAAAAAGCGCAGTACGATAGAAGAAACTGTCTTCTAGAGGCAGTTCGCCTCTCCGTTTTCCGCAAGGCATAACGACCAGTATGCGTACCCTACCCTCTGAGCAAGTATGCTTCGCTCGCGAGGAAAAGTAGAGACAAACTCGTCTCACAACAAGGAGGGAACACAAAAATCCACGACTCCAGGCAAACCTGAATTCCCGCGATTTCCTCTAGAGGAAAGAATCATTACGCAGATGGGCATGGTAGTCTGAGAAAGTTTAGGCCCTTCGACAGACCACCATGAGCGGAAGTCCGCATGCTATTAGTGTAGCATGTATAGGACTTCCTTGTGGATAGAAAGGAAGTCTTTTTATGCTGAGACAAACACAGCAAGCAGCAAAGATTTCGGCTGCTCAGGTATCCTCTTTCAAGGAGTGGCGTATCATTGTCGTCGTTCCCCTTTTAGTATTGTCATTCCTCTCCGCAGGTCTTTTTGTTAGGATTCCAACCGCTCTTGCATATTCATGCAATAGTCATTGTTATGGGTTACAAATCTGGGATGGTAATGTCAATGGGGCGCAAACGCAGGTGACAATTGCAAATCTGTCTTGCACTGGAAGCTGTGCCTCCGGCGGCTTTATCGACGACGAAATGTGGCTGCTTGATTACCACACGAAGGCATGCCATTTAGATGCGTTCTTTTCATGCTGGGTTGAGGCTGGTTATTCGAATGATGGGGCGGGTACCTACCACTTTTGGGCAGATGTGCGTCCAATAGATGGGAAGTACCATTTGCACCCGCTTATGCAAGCCAGCTCGTATCCAACAGTCTATACTCTCGAAGGAGTATGTTGCCAACAATTCGAAGTGGGCCTCATATTTCTTTATCCTTGCCGGTATGGCTGCCGGTATACATATTTTTCAACACAGAACAGTATGAGTCCTGACGATATCCAGATTGGGCAAGAGCTGTTGGGTACAGGGGGAGCAAGCGCTTCCAGAGCCGACTTCTCCAATAACTACTGGCAGGGTTCGATAAATGGAGGTTGGAACTTGCAAGGATACGGGAATGGACCAGGCGTAAGTGATCCTAATCCTCCTCCGTATGCGGCCTGGGTAAATCCCCCCTATACTAGCAACGATTTCTACACGTATTGTTGTTGAGTGTCAGTTGATGCATAGTGCTGGACCTCATTCACCAGAGAAAAAGAAAGGACCGTGCTTGTATGCGCAGAATACATCCATTGACCTGGTTGCTCATTTTCGCCTCCCTAGCCACGTTGGGGGTCTGCATACTCTTTGGTAATCAAAATAGTGGCTTTGTCCAGGCTTCTTCCCCGCCTACGGATCAAACTCTAGCGCCAGCATCCGCTGGACCGGGAATACCTGCGATTACACCCGGAAGTAAGAACTCCGCAGGCGCTACATACACTAGTGCTGACGCCGCTCAGTATGTCAGTTCACACCGTGTACCTAGAACATTCGGCCCATCCACCAAACCGATTGTTGATACTGTCAAATTTCTGATGAGCCAGGAAGTCAGCCAACTTTTCAACGGGGAAACCCTCGGAGTTCCAGATGGGACGCTTGTTTGTGTGGTAGAGTTTCATGGCACTTTTCTGGTTCCTGGACCTGCCGGGAAAACGGGAACATTTCAAAACGGAGCCGAAGTCTTTGATGCTCAGACGGGTAACTTATTGCTTGTGAGCCTCTAGCCGTAGGCTAAAGGTGTGTTCCCTTGTTTCCACTTTTTCTCCAGGCATGTAGATATCACCAGGTAAACCAAGGGGTAAGCCACCCATCTCCCCCACGACAGAAGTCTGTTATAGAGGAGACGGGTGGACATTCTTTTAGAGAGACAGTTTTATGTACTTCTGTTCATGCAATACATACATCTTAGTTACGGGCAAGGAGTAGTATAGGGAGATGTAATAGCCACCACGCCCGGAGTGGCACGCAACTGTTCCAGCCAGAGGCTCGATGTCACTGCTCTGTCAAGCTGACTTTGTCATATTAGGGTGCTGTCGTACTCGCCTTCTTGTGCGGAGGATACAAGCGCTCCAGTTTGATGCGGGCATCGCGCGGTGGAGACATGCGTCGAGCGGTTTGGACAACTGGATGTGATGGTGGCCCACGCGGGAATAGCCGATGCCACACCCTTGCTGGAGATCGACGACGCTAGCTGGCAGCGCATTATGGATGTCAACCTCACAGGCGTCTTCCTCTGCACACAGGAGGCGGGCCGGGTGATGGCGCGATCGGGTGGAGGAGCGGTCGTAGTAACGGCTTCCACCA
>WNFG01003063.1_pt1 | contig 29589 bp, 27 predicted proteins | sample 5400431 | NCBI WGS metagenome assembly WNFG01 (sample SAMN13153346, study PRJNA577476) | soil metagenome | isolation source: 120 cm saprolite under Douglas fir tree site 2 hole 3 replicate 2 | place: USA:California | collected 2015-04-18 | reverse complement strand
CATGCCGGTGCTGCGGGAGGCCACGCGATGCCTGGTGTCTATGCTGACTTGCGCGGTTCCGTGCTCGCCCCTGCCCCGGCCCGCGCCACGCCAACGCCGGGCCACCCACGGTCAACGGCTATCGGTTGCTCGTCGTGTGTGGCTGCGGGGCCGAGTTCAAGCGCCAGCCCGCTGAATCTGGCTCGCCCCGTTCGACCGAAGGGGTAGCCTCAAGAGGGCGGCTCATCCCCTTCGGGCGATTGCCGTCAATCAGACAGCGCGGCGGGCGAAGGCGAAGAAGAAGGAGGACGCGACATGCCCACACGCCCGAATCGCTGTGAGGCTTCGCCCAGTCAGTCATCATCCGATCTCTCCCCGCTGGATGCGGCGCCGGAGCTCCTCGAGCTCGTCGTCCCTGACGATGAGCAAGGCGAGGGCCGCCTCAGCTCGATCCTCCCAATTCATCTGCCCCACGGCGGTCTGCCAGAGATCGAGCCCCCGGAGCAACGTCTCTTGCTCGCGCACCGTCATCGCCTCACTCCCCCACCGGCCCCGGTCCGCTTCATGATGGGCCTCCTCTCAGGTGTGGGGCGAGTCTAACAGCGGCGGCGTGTGAACGAACTGCGCGGCCGAGACGGGCATTTTGCTTTGGCACGTCCCGTGCTGTTCCGCGCTCGAGTCGAAGAGCGACCTCATCCGCCGGCTCGAGGAGGCCTCGAAGTTCCTGCCCCTCGATCAGCTCTGCCTGAGCCCCCAGTGCGGGTTCTCCTCGACGCTCGAGGGCAACGAGGTCTCGGCGGAGCAGCAGGGGGGCGAAGCTTCGCCTCTGCGTCGAGGTGGCCCGCGAGGTCTGGGGCGGCCCCTAGGTCGGGCCCCGGCCCGCATCCGATCGAGCGGGGTCGTCCGCGGCGGGCAGTAGGACACAGGCGCTGGCGGGCACGGTCAGCGCGACCGCGTCGCCCGGACGCGAGCGCGCGGGCGCCCCGCCGATGACGCGCAGGACCACGTCGCTGCCGTCGATCGCGACCTGGTAGTCGACCGCGTCGCCGAGATAGCTCGCGCGGACCACGGTGCCGGCCAGCACGTTGGCGTCGCCGCCCTCGCGGGCGGGCGGGCCGAGCGCGATCTGGTGCGGGCGGATCGAGACCACCACCGGCGCCCGCGGGGCGAGGCTGTCCGCGGCCACCCGCAGGCGCAAGGCCCCGCGGGTCACCGAGCCGGCGCCGTCGGCCACCGCGTCGATGAGATTGGTCTTGCCCACGAACTCGGCCACGAAGCGGGTGCGCGGGCGCTCGAACAGCTCCGCGGGCGCCCCGATCTGGGCGACGCGTCCCTCCTGCAGCACCGCCACCCGGTCCGAGATCACCATCGCCTCCGCCTGGTCGTGGGTGACGTAGAGCGTGGTGATGGCGAAGCGCTCGTGGAGCCGGCGGATCTCGAACCGCATCTCCTCGCGCAGGCTCGCGTCGAGGTTGCTGAGCGGCTCGTCGAGGAGCAGGATCTCGGGCTCCACCACCAGGGCCCGCGCCACCGCCACCCGCTGCTGCTGACCGCCCGACAGCTCGCCCGGATAGCGCGCGCCGTAGCCCGCGAGCTGCACCGCGCGCAGCATCTCGTCCACCCGTCGCTCGCGATCGCCGCGGGCGACCCCCGCGAAGCGGAGACCGTAGGCCACGTTCTGGGCCACCGTCATGTGCGGCCAGAGCGCGTAACTCTGGAAGATCATCGCCATGCGGCGCCGCTCGGGGGGGACGACCACCGCCGGCGACGAGAGCACGCGGTCGCCCACCCGGATCTCGCCGCCTTCGGGGGCGAGGAAGCCCGCGACCAGGCGCAGGGTGGTGGTCTTGCCGCAGCCGGACGGCCCGAGCAGGGCCACCAGCTCGCCCGGCCGCACCGTGAGATCGAGGCCGACCACCGCGCCGACGTCGCCGAAGCGCTTGGTGAGCCCGGTGATGGTGATCCCGGGCATGGCGTCAGCCGGCCCCGCCCGCCTGCCGGCCGCCCATCACGTCGCGGCCGAGCACGGTCTGCATGACCACCACCGTGACGAATGTCATCGCGAGCATGAAGACGCCGAGGACCGCGATGGCCCCGAACTGGCCCTCCTCCTTCAGGTCGAAGATCACCACCGACATGACCTTGGTATTGGGGGTGAACAGGATGATCGACGCGGACAGCTCGCGGATCACCCCGATGAACACGAAGCACCAGGTCGCGATGATCCCGCTGCGGGCGAGCGGGGCGGTGATCTCGTGGAGCACCCGGAAGCGCCCGGCCCCGAGGATGCGGCCCGCCTCCTCCAGCTCGGGGTGGATGCCGCGGAGGGTCGCCTCGGACTGCGAGTAGCCGACCGGCATCTCCTTGGTCAGGTAGGCGAGGAAGAGGATCCAGAGCGTGCCGTAGAGCAGGAAGGGCGGGCGGGTGTAGGCCACGAAGAGGGCCACCGCCAGCACCACGCCCGGGATGACCACCGGAGCGACCGCGAGGAAGGCGAGCACCTGGTGGCCCGCGACGAGGCGCCGGTTGGTGACGTAGGCGAGCAGGGTGGCGAGCGCGGCCCCGATGCACGCGGTGAGCACGCCCAGCTCGATGGTATTGATGATGGCGGACTGGGTGGTGCTGTAGAGGAAGGTGAACGACCAGTTCTCGAGCGTGAAGTTCTCCGCGGTGAGCGGCTGGGCCCACGCGCGCGAGAAGGCGGCCTTGAGCAGGATGCCGTAGGGCAGGAACACCGCGGCGCCCAGCACCAGGAGGCACGCCCCGAGCGCGGGGTAGCGCCACCGCCCGAGCCGGATCACCCGGCGCTGTCCGCCCTTGCCTCCCACCGCGGCGTAGCCCCGCCGGCCCAGCAGCTTCTTCTGCGCGAGGAGCAGCAGGGCGGTGGCGAGCAGGAGCGGGATCGAGAAGGCGGCCGCCATCTCCACGCGCGGCGGGTACTGGAAGAAGGCCCAGAGCTGGGTAGTCACGGTGTGGAAGCCGGCGGGGAGCGCCAGGATGGCCGGGGAGCCGAAGAGGGCGAGGGCCTGCAGCACGGCGAGGATGAAGCCGCTCAGGATCGCGGGCAGCACCATGGGCAGCGTGATGGTCCGCGCCACCTGGAAGCGGCCCGCGCCCAGGATGGAGGCGGCGTCCTCGAGGTCGGAGGCGATGAGGCCCAGCGTGTTGGCGATCATGATGTAGACGTAGGGGAACGTGTAGATCGCCACCACGAAGATCAGCCCCGGCATGCTGAAGATGTTGATCAGCGGATCGGCGGCGCCGGTCCAGTCGCGGTAGAGCCGGTTGAGGTAGCCCGCGTTGGGGCCGGCGAGCATGACCCACGCGAAGGCGCCCAGGAAGGGCGGGGTCACGAACGAGGCCATCACCAGGTGCTGGATGCTGCGCCGCCACGGCAGGTCGGTGCGGGCGGTCAGCCAGGCCAGCGGCGCCCCGATCACGAGGGCGAGCAGGCCGGACCAGAAGGCGAGCACCACCGTGTTCCAGAGGGCTTTCTGCAGCGGCGGGTCGCCGAGCACGCGCGCGTAGTGGGCGAGGGTGAAGCCCGCGTCGCTGCGCACGCTCATGTAGGCGAGCCAGCCCAGAGGCAGCAGGATCAACCCGATCAGGGCGGCCGCCGCGAGGAGCCAGATCGGGGCCGCGCGGTCCCACCCCTCCCAGCGCCGCGGGCGCGCGGCCGCCATCGCCTCCGGCATGGTGGCGGGCTAGGCCCCGAAGAACTCGACGAAGCGGGTCTTGATCTCCTCGTTCCGCTTCTCGAGCTCCTCGGCCTCCACGGCCAGGACCTTGAGGTCCGACAGGCGCGGCTTGTCGGTCGGATAGGTTACCTGCGGATGGCCGCTGTAGAGCCCTTCGGTGTCGGCCAGCACCTGCTGGATCTCGCGGGAGAAGATGAAGTCGGTGAAGAGCCGGGCCGCGTTCGGGTGCGGGGCGAAGCTCGTGATCGCGCTCGGGGAGACCACCAGCGGCACGCCCTCCTTCGGGTAGACGATCTCCACCGGATTGCCCTTCTTCTTGACCTGGTAGAACGTGTAGTCGCCCCCGTTCACCGCCACCGGCCGCTCGCCGGACGCCACCACCCCGGACGGGTCGACCGCCGACTGCACGAGCATCGGCTTGTTCTGCGCCAGCGCCTTGAAGTAGTCCCAGCCGTGCAGGTGCACGAGCGCGAGCACGTGGGTGGCGATGACCCCGCTGTAGCCGGGGTGCGCGGTGACCAGGCGGCCGCGCCACTTGGGATCGAGCAGGTCCTTCCAGGTGCGCGGGGCGTCGGCAGGCGACACCACCTTGGTGTTGTAGGCGATGACGTTGACGGTCGCGCGCAGCCCGTAGTGGTAGCCGTCCTTGTCCTTGAAGCCGGCCCCGAACACGTCCACCCCGGCCGGGGTGTAGCGCATAGCCGTCCTTGTCCTTGAAGCCGGCCCCGAACACGTCCACCCCGGCCGGGGTGTAGCGCATCAAGAGCTTCTTCTCCTTCAGCAGCACGTAGTGGCCGGCGTCGGAGGTGTGGACCACGTCCACGTTCTTGATGTTGGACGAGAGCTCCTGCATCATCCGCTGCAAGATCCGCTGCGATCCGGTGCGGTGCACCTCGACCTTCACGCCCGGATAGGCGGTCTCGAAGAGCTTGGCCACCTTCTCCGAGCTGGTCAGGGCGAGCGAGGTGTACCAGACGACCTTGCCCTCCTTGCGGGCCGCCTCGAGCCGTGGATCCTGCGCACGCGCCTCGCCCGCCCAGACGCTCAGGCATGCGGGCAGGGCGAGGACGATCAGGGAGATCAAGCGCCGGCGGTGAGTCATCGGGGCTCCTTTGAGGGCTCGTCTACGCGGTGAGCGCGTCCATCAGCGGACCCAGGCGCGGCGCGGTGGCGAGCGCGTCGACCAGCTCCACGACGCGCGCGGCCTGGGCCTCCGGGATGGCCAGGAGCGCGTTGGCGCGGAACTTGGCGGTGAGCTCCTCCCGCGTCATCGGGAAGTCGGGCCCGCCGCGCGGGTGATCCTGCCGCTCCTCGAGGCGCGTGCCGTCGGCGAGCCGGATCGCCACGTGGCCGATGAAGTGGCGGGGGTAGTCGATGGTCCGATCGATGTCGTAGAAGACCCGGCCGGCCACCCGCCGGACCGTCTCGTCGCGGGCCGCCTCGTCGGTGAAGTCGGCCAGGGTGGCCCGGCCGTTGACCAGGATCGACGCGAGCAGGTACGGCAGGCTGAACTTGGCCGCGTAGCCGTTCTGCGGGCTCTGCTTGGCCGCGAGCGGCTCCCACAGGCGCGGGAGCGGCCCCTCCGCGGTGCGGCAGCGCACCTCCACGATCTGCTCCGGGCGCAGGCGGTGGCGCTCGCGCAGGCGCAGCGCGCAGTCCATGTAGGGATGCGCGATCGAGCCGCACGGGTAGGGCTTGAACGTGAGCGCGGCGAGCTCCCACGTCTGCCCGAGCGTCGCGAGCAGCGCCTCCAGGCGGTCGGGCTCGTGGCCGCCCGCGAAGGCCGCGTAGAAGCCGTGGGCGCCCTCGAAGACGGTCTCCGGCCCGGTGAACCCGGCGCGCGCCAGCAGCGCCGCGGTCACCCCGGCGTGCGCGGCCCAGCCCGGGTGCAGGCGCTTGGTCCAGGAGCCGTCGGCCAGGTACTCGATGATCCCGGCGGCCTGGCTGCCGCAGAGGCCGAAGGCGTGGACCTGCTGGTCCTCGGTGAGGCGGTGGAGCCGCCCGGCCACCGCGGCGGCCGCGAAGCTGCCGGTGAGCGCGGTCGGGTGATAGTGGCGCGCGTGGAAGCGGCCGGGCACCGCGAGGCCGATCCGGCACATCACCTCCACCCCCGCGATCATCGCCTCGAGCACCGCGCGCCCCGAGGCCCCCACCGCCTCGCCCACCGCCAGCGCGGTGGGCACCGCGACGCAGCCGGTGTGGACGATGGCGTCCTCGCGGGTGTCGTCGAAGTCGAGCCCGTGGGCGAGCGTCCCGTTGGCGAGCACCGCGCTCGCGGCGCCCACGCGGGTCTTGGCCCCCACCAGGGTGCTCTCCGGGGCGCCGCCCAGCTGCTCGGCGGCCCGCGTGACCGCGCGGCCGAAGTCCTCGCGGCTCGAGGCGAGGCAGCTCCCGAGCGTGTCCAGGGCCAGCAGGGCCGCGCGCGCGGCGACCGCGGGCGGGACTTTCTCCAGGCTCAAGCCCGAGACGAATCGCGCGAAGCGACGAGCGACCGACGGGGAAGCGGCGGGGGGTGATGGCACGGCCGTCGGCTCTTTCTACTGAACGGGTCCCGCGATGTCAACGGGGAAGTTCCGCGTCGCGTTTCCCGCGTGGTGGTCGCCGCTGGCGGACGCGCCGCGGGGGCGCTATGATGCGGGGCCAATGGACGAGACGGCGACCGCGCGCGTCACTGGTGTGGCGCAGGTCTTCGATCTGCACGCCCTGAAGGCGTTCGCCCCCGACCGGCGGGTGCGCAAGATGCTCTTCAAGACCGACCAGCTCTGGTCGGAGATCGCCTGCTACGAGCCCGGCCAGTCGACGGTGATGCACCAGCACCCGCGGGAAGAGGAAGCGATCTTCGTGCTCGAGGGCACCGCCCACATGTCGATCGACGGCCAGGAGGTCGTGGTGCCGGCGGGCTCCATCGTGAAGTTCCCCCGGAGCGTGCTGCACGACGTGCGCAACCCGGGGCCCGAGCGCTGCGTGATCATGTTCCTCAAGGTGAACCCGAAGGTGCTGCGCGATGGGTAACGTGGAGCGCTGCGACAAGACCCTGCCGCTCAACGAGATGATCTTCTACGTGCGCCGCGACGCCACCCTCCGGGCGCGCTGGCTCTCCGACCTGGCCGGGCTCGCGCGCGAGTTCGGCCTGAGCCGCGAGGAGTACGAGGCGCTCCAAGAAAAGGACGTGCGGAGGCTGAACGAGATGGGGGTGCACCAGTACTACATCCCCCAGATCCTCCGCCTGTTCTTCGGCGCCTCCGCCAACAGCAACGCCCACCCCGCGCTCGAAGCCTACCGCCGGGCGTATCCCGAGGAGACCGCCGCGTCGGACCGCCTGCAGGAGCGGCTCGCGCGGGGGCCGGGCTGAGCGATGGCGCAGGTGGTGGCCGCGATGGCACTGACCCACTCGCCCGGGCTGACCGGCTGGTTCGACCGCGCCCCCGAGGATCAGCGTCGCGAGGCCCGGCGGGCTCTCGACCTGATGCGCGACCGGCTCCGGGCCGCGCGGCCCGACGTCATCGTGCTGCTCAGCAACGACCACCTGCTCAACTGGCCGATCAACAATACCCCGGAGTACACGGTGGGGATCGGGGCCGAGCACGTGGGACCGGCCGACTGGTACGACGAGTGGCTCGCGCTCGACAAGTACCGCATCCCGGGGCACCCCGCGCTCGCGCGCCACCTCGTCAACGAGGGCGCGCGGCGGCGCCTGGCCTTCGCCTACCTTCGCGAGATGCAGTTCGACGACGGGGTCTCGGTGCCCATGCACTACCTGAACCCGGAGGGCGACATCGCGCTGGTGCCGGTGACGATGAACTGCACGGTGCCGCCGATCCCCACGCCCGAGCGGGCGTACGAGGTCGGGACCGCGCTGCGCGAGATGGTGCACGCGTATCCCGGCGCCGAGCGGGTCGCGGTGCTCGCGACCGGCGGGCTCTCCCACGAGCCGGGGGGGCCGCGCTACTTCTGGGTGGACGAGGAGTTCGACCGGTGGTTCCTCGACCTCCTCCGCAAGGGCGATCACGCCGCGCTCCTGCGCGAGTGCACGCTCGAGCGGATGGAGGCGGCCGGGTCCGGGGGTACCGCGGAGCTGCTCGCCTGGATGGTCGCGCTCGCGTTCACGACCGGTCCGGCCGAGGTGCTCGCGTACATGCCCGCGATCGCCTGGCGCTCGGGAACCGGCATGGTGGTGTGGCCGGATGTCAGGAATTGACACCTCTGCAATGACTTGCAACCGTCCTCCTGTGGACGACCGGAGTGACACGTGAGAAGCGCCGATCAGCGACCTGCGGCTAAGTTCAAGCCCCGTCTGACCCGCCCGGCTGGCGCTGTTCTTGCTCCCTCGCGCCCCAGTGGGAGAGTGGGCATGAGCCGGACACAGTCTGAGCGAGAATCATCGGTATTCCGCAAGCCGACCGCCCCGCCGCCCGAGCGTGCCGCGGCGCGGCGCGGGCCCGAGGCCCGGGGCGATCGGAGCTTGACGATTCCTCCGTCCGTCGCCGCGTCGCTCTCGCGCACGGTGCGCGAGCAGCTGGCGTATCTCACCCCCGATCAGCAGCGCGCGTTCCTCTGGCGCTATCGCGCGCAGGCGAAGTCGCCGCTGGTCGCGCTGCTGTTCCTGCCCCTCGGCTGGCACTACCTCTACCTGCGCAAGCGGGGCCTGCAGGTGCTGTTCTGGCTCACGCTGGGCGGGCTCGCCGCGTGGTGGGTGCTGGACCTGTTCCGCATCCGCCGCCTGGTCCGCGACTACAACCGTCGCGTGGCGGTCCACGTCATGCGCGCTCTGTGGGGCTAGGAGGCGCCGCCTCTTTCACTCGCGTCAGCGGATGCGACCTGTGCCGGGCGGCCCGCATCACGCCCTGGCACCACGAGGACGACATCTGCTGGATCGCCGAGTGTGAGATCTGCGACGTGCCCATGGTGGTGTGGCGCTACCACGGCACCGAGCCGCCCACCGAGCACGTGAGCCACATGCACACCCTGCTGCGCGAGATCGCCACCCGTGTCCTCGGCGGCGAGTGCTACATCGACGACAACATGCGCAACATCCCCGACCACTACCACGCCCACGGCCGGCCCAAGGGCGGGTTCTTCGGTCCCCGGCGCGGGCGCTAGCGCGTCCGCGCCCACATCAGGAGGCTTCCATGGCGGAGAGCGAGCTGCACCGCAAGGGCAACGAGATCCGGCGCCGGCTGCTGGGTGACAAGTACGTGGAGCGCGTGAACGCGACGACCTACCAGGACCCGATCATGCGCACCTTCATCGACGTGGCGACCGAGAACGTGTTCGGCGCGCTCTGGTCTCGGCCCGGTCTCGACCTCAAGACCCGGACCCTGGTGTGCGTGGTGTCCGACGCGGCCACCGGCCGGGAGCCCGAGCTGCGAATCCACCTGCGCATGGCGCTCGGGCAGGGCTGGACCGAGCAGGAGCTGGTCGAGGTGCTGATCCACATGTCGGGTTACGTCGGGGTGCCCATCATCCGCGAGGCCATGATCTGCGCCCGAGATGTGTTCGCGGAGGTCCGCGCGGAGCGCTGAGCCGGGGAGCCCCCGACCCCAGGGTCCGAGTGTCAGCCGGGCGCGCCTGTCGATCCAGAACCATCTGGAAAGATTACAGATTCTGGCCAAGTTGTTGATTTGTTGCGCATCTCCGGCCCGGATGGGGTGGCACTTCCCGTGCACATTCCTCCGGGCATGGCATCCGGCGCCGATATCCTCGTCATCGACGATGACCCGGTCGTCCGGGAGACCGTGGGCGACGTGCTGCGCGAGCACGGCCATCACGTCGACCGGGTCGACCGCGGCCAGGACGCCCTCACCCGGTTCGGCCAGCCCCGGCCGGTGGATCTCGCGATCGTCGACTGCCGGCTCCCGGACATCTCCGGTCTCGAGCTGCTGCACAACATCAAGACCCGCTCGCCCGAAACCGAAGTCATCCTGATCACCGGTCACGCCTCGCTCGACGGCGCGCTCGCCGCGATGGCGGGAGACGCCTCGTACCTGGTGAAGCCGGTCGACACCGCGCAGCTCCTGTCCGCGGTGGACCGCGCCCTCGCCCGCCAGGGCCTGCTGCGCGCGCTCCGGGGCTCCGAGGAGCGCTACCGCCTCATCACCGAGAGCATGACCGAGGCGCTGTTCCTCCTCGACCTGGACGGCGCGCTCGCGATGGTCAACGGCTACGGCGAGCAGATGACCGGCTTCCGCTCCGACGAGCTGGTCGGGCGTCCGGTCTTCTCGGTGCTCGACCGGGCCGGCGCGCTGCTGGTCCGCGAGCGCCTCGAAGCGGTCCGGGCCGGCCGCAAGGTCATGCCCCAGTTCGAGTGCCAGGTGGTGCGCCGCGACGGGCGCCGCATTCCGGTCGAGATGACCTGCACGAGCATCGTGCGCAACGGCCAGGTGGTGGGCCGCCTCGCGGTGGCCCGGGACATCACCGAGCGCAAGCAATCCCAGGCGGTGCAGGCGCTGCTGTCCTCGATCGTCGAGTCCTCGGAAGACGCCATCGTGGGCCGGACCCTCGAGGGTCGGATCGTGAGCTGGAATCCGGCCGCGGAGCGGCTCTACGGCTACCACGCGGAGGAGGCGATTGGCCGGTCGGTCTCGATGCTCGTGCCGCCGGAGCGTCGCGACGAGCTGCCCGGCATCCTCGTCCGCCTGCACCACGGGCATCGCATCAGCCACTTCGAGACGGTGTGCCTCACCAAGGCCGGTCGGCGGGTCGACGTGTCGCTGACCATCTCGCCGATCAAGGACGCGGCGGGCCGCGTCACCGGCGCGTCCTCCACCGCGCGCGACATCAGCGGCCGGCTCCGGGCCGAGCGCACCGCGCGGGCCCTGGCCCAGGTCGGCCACGAGCTGCTCGGCACGCTCGACCTCGACCAGATCGCGACCCGGATCGTGCGCGCGGTCCTCGACGTCTTCCGGGCCCGGCGCGCCGTGCTCTACGAGCTCGAGCCGGCCTCCCGCACCCTCGTCTGTGTGGCCGCCGCCGGACCGGCCGATGCGTCCCGGTGGGTCGGCTGCCACCTCCCGGCCGGGGCCGGGATCGCCTGGCTCGCGGTGAACGCGCGGCGCCTGGTCGCGTCCGAGGGCGCGCTGACCGATGGGCCTGCGCCGGACCGCGACGCCCTGCCGTTCGCGGAGGAGACCGGCCAGTCCGTGATCGCGGTGCCCCTCATGGGGCAGGACCGCGTGCTCGGCGCGCTCCTGGTGGGCAGCGATCCCGAGCGCGTGTACTCCGGGGAGGAGCAGCACCTGCTCGCCGTCTTCGGCGACCAGGCCGCGCTCGCGCTGCGCAACGCCCAGCTCTTCACCGAGACCGAGCGCGGTCGCCACATCGCCGAGCGCCTCGCCGTGGTGGCCCGCAGCGTGCCGCAGTCGCTGACCTTCACCGAGCTGGGTCGCCAGATCGCCGACGGGGTGGCCGGCCTGCTCGAGGCGCGCGCCGCGGCGGTCTACCGCCTCGACCCGGAGACGTGGGAGCTGGTGCGGGTGGCGACCTCGTCGACCGGGGGCGCGGCGCTCCTCGCCGATCCGGTCCTGCCCCGCGGGGCCGGCCTCGAGGGCGTCGCCGCCACCACCCGCCAGCCGGTGCCCACCGCGGACCTGCTGGAGGACCCGCGCGTGGTTCTGAGCCCGGAGGCGCAGCGGGAAGTGACCGCGAGCGGCCACGGGGCCGCGCTCGCGCTGCCGCTGCTCGTGCAGGGGCGCGTGGTCGGCGCGGTCATGGCCCGGGACCGGACCGGGCGGAGCTGGACCGGGGAGGACATCGCGCTGGCGTGGGCGTTCGCGGACCAGGCCGCGGTGGCGCTCGAGAACAGCCACCTCTACCAGGGGCTCCAGACCGCCCTCGACGACGTGCGGGCGGGGCAGCAGGAGCTGATCGAGACCGAGCGCCTGCGCGCGATCGCCTCGCTGACCGACGGGGTGACCGACTACGTCCGGCAGGTCCTCCAGATGATCATGGGGAAGGTGCAGGTGGTGCTGCCGCAGCTCGAGGGCACCCCGGGCCACGACCAGCTCGCCACCATCAAGACCACCGTGAAGGAGGCGGCCAAGGTGCTCAAGCGGCTGCAGTCCTTCGCCGAGGTGCGCACCCTGACCGCGGCGCCGCCGCTCGACTTCAACGACGTGGTGCGGGCGGCGCTTCAGGCCACCCGACCGTGCTGCACGATCCGTGAAGGGGCCGACGCGCGGCACGTCGAGGTGCGCTTCGACCACGGCGCGCTGCCGGCGGTGGCCGGCGAGGCCTCCGTGCTCATCGAGGCGGTCACCGTGGTGCTCATGAACGCGATCGAGGCCCTCCCGGAGGGCGGCGCCATCACGGTCAAGACCTGGACCGCCGGGCCGCACGTGCTCTGCGCCATCCAGGACGACGGCGTGGGCATCGCGCCGGACGACCAGCGCCGCGCGCTCGAGCCGTTCTTCACCACCAAGGCCGGCGAGCACAAGGGCCTGGGCCTGAACGTCGCCTACGGCCTGCTGCACCGCCACGGAGGGGACCTCGAGATCGCGGCCGCCCCGGAACGGGGGACCGTGGTGACCCTCCGCCTGCCCGTGATCCCGGCGTCCGCGGACTAGCGCCGCGTCACGCGGGACGGTCGGCGCCGGCCGGCGCCGCGGGCAGCTCGATCCAGAACGTGCTGCCGGATCCCTCCTCGCTCTCCACACCGATCCGCCCGCGATGGGTCTCCACGATGCTCCGGGTGATGGCCAGGCCGAGGCCCGTGCCCGAGATGCCGGCGGTGGAGGCGTTCTTGACCCGGTAGAACTTGTCGAAGACGTGCGGCAGGTCGCGCGCCGGGATGCCGATCCCGTTGTCGGTGATCCGCACCCGGACCGGGCCGCCGTCGGGGGAGGCCGCCGCCTCGACCACGACGTGAACCTGTCCGCCGTCTCGCGTGTACTTCACCGCGTTGCCGATCAGGTTGGCCAGCACCTGGGCGAGCCGCGCCCGCACGCCGGTGACGAGCACGGCGGACGGCGTCTCCACCGCGATGGCGAGGCCCTTGGCCTCCGCCGGGGCGGTCTGCGCCTTCACCGCCTCGCCGATCAGGGCGGCCAGGTCGACCGGCTCGCCCGGGCCCTCGAGCCCGGCCTCGATCTTTCCCAGGTCCAGCAGGTCGGTCACCAGCTCCGTCATCTGCTTCGCGCTGCGGAGGATGCGGTGGCAGCGGTCGCGGTAGGCCTGCTCACCGGTGGTGGGGACCGTCTTCATCAGCAGCTCGGCGGTCATCGCGATCGCCATGATCGGGCTCTTGAGATCGTGGGACACCGTGTTGACGAAGTCGTTCTTCATCTGCTCGAGGTTCTTGAGCAGCGTGATGTCGCGCAGCACCGCGGCGAGCCCCACCGGCTCGCCGTACTCGGTGGTGACGAAGACGAGGCTCGCCTGGGCGATGCGCCCGTCGGGTAGCGGCAGCTCCGCGACGCCGGGTTGCCCGATCTCGAACAGGCGGCGGAGCGGCTCGTGCTCGACCGCCTCGAAGAAGGGCCGACCGGTCATGGCCTCCGGCGCCACCCCCAGCATCGCGCGCGCGGCCGGGTTGGCGAGGAGCACGAGGCCGTCCTGTCCGACCATCACCACCGCGTCGGCGGTGCTGGTGAGAACCGCGGCCAGGGTGCCGCGCTCGTCGGCCAGCGCCTGGTACGCGCGGCAGGTCTCGAGCGCGCCCGAGACTCCGGCCGCGAGGAGCGTCGCGACCTCGAGGTCGTCGAGGGTGTAGGGCGCGCTCCGGCGCACGAACAGGAGCGCGCCGAGCACCTGCATCCCGCGCCGCAGGGGGACCGCGAGGGCCGCCCGGAGCCCCGCCCGCACGAGCACCCCGTCGAGATCGGGGGCGCCGTCGGCGATGCGCTCGAGCTCTCCCACCAGGTGCGCGCGCCCGGTGCGGATCGCCCGCCCGGGCAGCCCCTCGTCGCGCGTGAACACCCGCGTGCCCACCGGCTCGCCGACCAGACCGGACAGGGAGTGCACGAGGTAGCCTCGCTGCTCGGCGTCTTCCAGGCAGACCGCCAGGTAGTCGTGCGGCACCACCGTCTCGGCCTGCTCGGCGAGGGTCTGGAAGAGGTGGGTCGGGACGGGAGAGCCGGAGAGCCCGATGAGCATCTCCCCGACGCGCCTGAGCCGGCCGGCCAGCGGCTGGATCGGCTCCGGGCCCGGCGCCATGGAGCCTAGCGGCCCTCCATGATCTCCCGCATCCTCCGGAACGTCAGGATCCGACGCCGGTTGGCCTCCGGCATCTTGTCCAGGTCGATCGGCTGGGTCACGGTGAGCCCGTAGGCCTCGTAGGCCGGGATGTCGGCGTCGGCGAGCCCGGCCGTCGCCCGCTTCCGCTCGAAGGCCGCCGCCACGTAGGGAGCCAGCGCCTGGGCCTTGCGGGCCGCCCGCTCGGCCTCGCGGGCCTTGAACTCGGGCATCACCGAGGCGGCGAACAGCTCGAGCGCCTCGCAGATGTGCTCATGGCGATTCTTCCCGCCCTGCTGGATGAAGATGGTCTGGTCGACGCCGTACTCCTCGAAGGCGCGCAGGGAGGCTCGCAGCTCGTCGGGGGTGCCGATGCAGCCGGTGCCGCCGCCCAGGACGTCGAGGTCCAGCTCGGCCCGGACCCGCTCGAACTTCTCCCAGATGTCGGTGCGGCCGGGCCGGTGCTTGCCGAAGACGTAGTGGTGGCCGAGGGCGAACTGGAAGAAGCGGAAGCCGTCGATCCCGCGGCGCCGCGCCTCCTGCGCATCCGCGTGGCAGGAGAACCCGGTCACCATCGCTACGTTGGGATTGACCGCGTGGCCGATCGGCAAGCACTCGCGCTTGAACGTCTCGTAGTAGTCCTCGACCCAGTGGCGCGCCTCGGCCGGATCGATGAAGGCGAAGGTGAGCGCGCCCATGCCGAGCTGGGCAGCCAGGTGGATGGTCTCCCGGTTGGAGCACGCGACCCAGAGCGGCGGATGCGGCTTCTGCACCGGCTTCGGCACCACGTTGCGGATCGGCATCGAGAAGTACTTGCCCTGGAAGCCCGGGTACGGGTCGAGGGCGAGCATGTTGGCGACCTGCTCGGTGGTCTCCCGCCACATCGCGCGCCGCTCGGCCGGCTCGACCCCGAAGCCCTCCAGCTCCGCGCGCGAGGCCGACTCGCCGGTGCCCCAGTCCACGCGCCCGTTGGAGACGAGGTCGAGGGTCGCCAGGCGCTCGGCGACGCGGGCGGGATGGTTGTAGCCGGGCGGCATCAGGACGATGCCGTGCCCGAGACGGATCCGTCGGGTGCGCTGCGAGGCCGCGGCCAGGAAGACCTCGGGCGCCGACGAGTGGGAATATTCCTCCAGGAAGTGGTGCTCGACCTCCCAGGCGTAGTCGATGCCCAGCCGATCGGCCAGCTCGACCTGGGCCAGGGCGTCCTGGAAGAGCTGTTGCTCGCTACCCTCTGCCCACGGCCGTGGGAGCTGGTGCTCGTAGAAGACCCCGAATCGCATGCCCGCTCCTTTCGCGCCCACGGCATGGCCGGGGTTCGGCCATCGTAGCGCAAGAGACGGGCGGGAGGCGAGGGACTGCGGCGGCTACGGAGATTCCGCGAAGGGGCGCGTGGGCTCCGGTACGATCGACGCGGCGGGCATCGAGGGAGACGGCGTCCAGGTCCGGACCAGGGGCGGGGCCTCGCCGTCCTGGAAGACGAGCTGGGAGGCGCGCTCGGACCGCGGGGCCGGGAAGGGCACCATGGTCGGCCGAGACGAGGTGGGCGGCGAGGCGACCATCCGGACCGCCGGGGCCGGGCGCGATGTGCGCGAGGTCCACATCGGGGCCGGGACCGGCTTGGCCATCACCCGCTCCGCCCCCGGCTTGTCACCCATTCTGCGCAGCACCCGAGCCACGAAGCGGCGCGTCTCCGGGTAGGGCGGGATGCCGTGGTACCGGACCACGTTTCCCTCGCCCGCGTTGTAGGCGGCGAGGGCGAGCGGCAGGTCGCCCGCGGATCGCTGACCCCGATCATCGCGGAGGTGGCCGGCATCAGCTGCATCAGGCCGCGGGCCCCCTTGGAGGAGACCGCGGCGTGGTCGAAGCCCGACTCGACGAAGATGACCGCGCTGATCAGCGACTCCGGCAGGCGATGGCGCTCGGCGGCCGCCTTGATGGAATCGGGGATCGCGGCGAGATCGTACTCGGGCGCCTCGACTTCTTCGATCTCCTCCACCGGCTCCGCGCGTGCGATGACGGGCTCCGGTCCCGCGGTCCACGATGCCCCCATCGCGAAGAGCGCGATCAGGCCGAGTGCGGCGCCCACGGAAGGCATGGGCATGAGCCATCGCGCCCGCTCCCAATCGGGAAACAGGGGGAGCTGGCGTCGATCGGCATATCGATATCGGGTCCAGATCTCGATCGGTCGGGAGAGCATTCGAGGACCTCCGGCTGAGGTCCCTACTATGCGAGGGGGGTGCCAACCGGGCCGGGGCGCCGGACCTACGATTCCAGCTACTTGCCGGTCGTCGGAGGGCTGTCACGCCACGTCCGGGCCACTGTCAGGCCGGCCAAGTCAGCCCGCTGACAGTTCGATCAGCTCCGGGTGATCTGGGTGAGCCCGGGCAGGCGCCCGAGGTGATTGCCGGTCACGCCGCCGTCGACCACGAGATCGTGGCCGTTGACGTAGCGGGCGTCGGGGCCGAGCAGAAACGCGATCACGTCGGCCATGTCCTCGGGGGTGGCCACGCGGCCGATCGGCACCAACGCGTCGCGCGCGGCGGCCACCGTCGGGTCGGCGTAGACTTTCTCGGTCATGCCGGTCCGCACCATGCCGGGGGAGAGGCTGTTGACTCGGATGCCGTCGCGCCCGAATTCCTGCGCGAGCACCGCCACCAGCATGATGAGCGCGGCCTTGCTCGGCCCGTAGGGGCCGAGGTTGGCGTGCGCGTTGCTGCCGGACATCGACGCGACCGCCACGATCGCGCCGCGCGCGGCGGCGAGCGCACCGTGCGCCGCCTTGGCGAGCAGCCAGGTGGCGCGCGTGTTCACCGCGAACATCCGGTCCCAGTCCTCGACCGCGTAGCCGACGAGCGGCCCCGGACGATTCACGCCCGCGTTGCTCACGACGCCATCGAGTCCGCCGAAGCGCGCGACCGCTTCCCCGACCACCCGCGCCGGCGCGTCGACCGTCGCCATGTCGCCGTGGAGCGGCAGGGCCCCGGCGCCCAGATTGCCCAGATCCCTCACGAGCGAGTCGAGCGCGGGGGAAGGGCCCAGGTCCACCGCCGCGATCTGCGCCTTGCGCCCGGCCGCCTGGGCGTCCCGCGCCAGCCGCAGGCAGGTGGCCCGGCCGATCCCGCTCGCCGCTCCCGTGACCAGGGCCCGCATCGCCTCAGGCCCCGGTGAACGTCTTGCCTTCGGTGGCGAGCCGGTCCAGCAGGGGCGCCGGCTTCCAGTCCTCGCCCTGCGTCTTCCGCCACTCCTGCATCCGGTCGCGCATGGTCTTGAGGCCGACCTGGTCCGCCCAGAACATCGGACCGCCCCGGTAGACCGGCCAGCCGTAGCCGTACACCCAGATCACGTCGATGTCGCTCGCGCGGATCGCGATCTTCTCCTCGAGGATCTTGGCGCCCTCGTTCACCATCGGGTAGAGCAGGCGGGCCAGGATCTCGTCGTCGCCGATCTTCCGCCGGGTGATGCCCATCTCGCTCGCGACCTCGACGATGATCTTCTCCACGTCCGGATCGGGGATCGGGGTGCGGTCGCCCTTGTCGTAGCGGAAATAGCCCGCGCCGGTCTTCTGGCCGAAGCGCCCCATCTCGCAGATGCGGTCGGCCACCGCCGACTTCACGCCCTTGCCCTTCCGGATGCGCCAGCCCACGTCGAGGCCAGCCAGGTCGCCCATCGCGAACGGGCCCATCGGGAAGCCGAAGTCGGTGAGGACCTTGTCCACCTCGTGGGGCAGGGCGCCCTCCAGGATGAGCTTCTCGGCCTCGCGGCCGCGCTGGTGCAGCATGCGGTTGCCCACGAAGCCGTAGCAGACGCCCACGCAGACCGGGACCTTGGCGATCCGCCGCCCCACGCTCATCGCGGTGGCGACCACGTCCTTGGCCGACTTCTCGCCGCGCACCACCTCCAGCAGCCGCATCACGTTGGCGGGGCTGAAGAAGTGCATGCCGATGACGCTCTCCGGCCGCTTCGTGGCGGAGGCGATCTCGTCCACGTCCAGCGTGGAGGTGTTGGAGGCGAGCACCGCCCCCGGCTTGCAGATCTTGTCGATCTTCGCGAAGACTTCCTTCTTGATCGGCATCTCCTCGAAGACCGCCTCCACCACGATGTCCGCGTCGGCGATCTTGGACCAGTCGGTGGTGCCGGAGATCAGGCCCATGCGCTTCTCGACGTCCGGCATGGTGAGCCGGCCGCGGGAGGCGGTCGCCTCGTAGTTCTTCCGCACCACCCCGAGGCCGCGATCGAGCGCGTCCTGGGCCACCTCCACCACCGTCACCGGGATGCCCGCGTTGGCGAAGTTCATCGCGATCCCGCCCCCCATGGTGCCGGCCCCGAGCACCGCCGCCTTCTTGATCTCCCGGCTCTGGGTGTCGCCCGGCACGTCGGGGATCTTGGCCGCCTCGCGCTCCGCGAAGAAGAAGTAGCGCTGCGCCTTGGACTCGGGCGAGGTCATCAGCTCCTGGAACAGCTCGCGCTCGCGCTTCAGGCCCTGGTCGAACGGCAGATCAACCGCCGCTTCAATTGCTCGAATGCAGTTCTCGGGCGCCCGGAAGCCACGGGTCTGGCGAGCCACCGACTTGCGGAACTCGGCGAACACCTCGGGCTTGCCGCGCACCGCCGCGATCTTGTCGTCGAGGTCGCGGATCTTCTTGAGCGGCCGCTTCTCGGCGACGATCTTCTCCGCGAAGGCCACGCCCGCCGCGGTGAGATCGCCGTCCACGATCTCGTCGATCAGCCCCGCCTTCAGCGCCTCATCGGCTCCGATCGGATCACCGCTCACGATCATCGATAGCGCCTTCGGCACGCCGACCACGCGCGGCAGCCGCTGGGTCCCGCCCGCGCCGGGCAGGAGGCCGAGCTTGACCTCGGGCAGGCCGAAGCGCGCGGCCTTCACGCCCACGCGGTAGTGGCAGGCCAGGGTGACCTCGAGGCCGCCGCCGAGCGCAGTGCCGTGGATCGCCGCGACCACCGGCTTGGGCGAGCCCTCGATGAGGTCGAGCACCTCGTGCAGCCCCGGCTCCTTCGGCGGCTTGCCGAACTCGGTGATGTCCGCGCCCGCAATGAACGTGCGCCCCGCGCACGTGATCACGATCGCCGCGACGCCTGCATCCGCGGCGGCCTGCTTCAGTCCATCGCGCAGGCCCTGGCGCACGTGCTGGCTGAGCGCGTTGACCGGCGGGTTGTTCACGGTGAGCACCGCGATGCGGCCGCGGCGGTCAAGATCGACGGATTGGCTGATGGCGGTCATGGCCCTCTCCTCGGTGAGCGGTGAAAGTGCCGCCATGATAAGCGCCTTGCCGGGCCGCGGAAAGGGGGAAGCGGAGAGGTAGGAATTACCAGGTTGGTCCTTCTCCTCCCGACTCCTGGCGGGCCGGTCGGTAAGAAAGGGGCCCTCGTAACTGCCCGGGTCCATTGCGGTTCCCTACCGATTGTCGCGGAGCCGCATCCGGCATCCCCCATGCGTACTCCAATAGGTAGGAGGACGACACGTATGCGTATCCTGTCTATCGCGGCCTTGCTCGTCTTCGCCGTCCCGCTGGCGATGCTACCGGCGGGCGCCTCCGCGGACCCGCTCGATCTCAAGACCCATCCCGCCGAGCGCGAGCGCGTCGCGCCGGCTCTGCCGGACCGTGATCTCTATCCGCAGCGCCAGTCGCTGCCGCAGCAGCCGCGGTTCATGAAGCCTCTCTCGCGGTCGACCGCCACGGGCCAGGCCGGCGTGGCCGGCTACACCGCGCCGAATCCGCCGGTGGGCTCCCGCGTGGCGGGTGACCACGATACCGCCGGCTGGCCGGCGGTGGGCTTCGCGATCGAATGGGGCCGCCCCAGGCCGAACTAGCCTAGCGCAGCTCGCGGGCGGTCTTCTCGACGAAGCGCGCGAGGCCGTCGGCCTCGAGCGAGCGAGGAGGCATGAGGATGAGGCGGTGGACCCCGAGCGCCTCGAACCGATCGGCGCTCGCGCGGTTCATCGCCTCGCCGCCGCGGGTGGGGCGCGGCGTCACGCTGATCTCGAGCGGGCCGAGCGCGGCCGGCCGCTCGTAGCGGCTGCCGGCGTCGCGCAGGCCATCGAGGCAGCGTCGCACGCCCGCCTCGTCGAGCGCGAATCCGTACCAGCCTCGCCCCTGCTCCACCGCGCGGCGGAACGCAGCGGGCGTATGCCCGCCCACCACGATCGGCGGACCCGGCCGCTGGACCGGCTGGGGATGGGCCTGGACATTGTCGAAGGCCACGAAGCGCCCGCGGTAGGCCGGCCGCTCCTGGCTCCAGATCGTCCGCATCGCAGCCAGGTACTCGTCGGTCATCGGGCCCCGCATCTCGAACGGAATGCCGAGCGCCCGGAACTCGGGCTCGAGGTACCCGACGCCCACGCCGAAGATCAGGCGGCCGCCGGAGAAGACGTCCAGCGTCGCGAGCTGCTTGGCCAGGACCAGCGGGTTGCGCTGGGGCAGGATGATGATGCCGGTGCCGAGCCGGATGCGGGTGGTGTGGGCCGCGAGGAAGGCGAGCGCCACGATCGGATCGGTGATGCGGTCCTCCGGCGCCAGGGGGGACGGCGGAGCCTGCGGGTCCGGGAGCACCACGTGCTCGCCGCCCCAGAGCGAATCGAAGCCGGCCGCTTCCGCGGCGCGCGCCACCCGGGCCGCCCCCTCCGGATGCGAGCAGGGCCCGGTGGTCATCGAGAAGAGGCCGAGCGCGAGCGGCATCAGGGGGTGGACAGCAGCAGGCCCAGCGCGCGCTCACGCAGGGGAGGAGGCAGCGGGGCCGGGCGACGCGCCTCCTGGTCGAAGTGCACGCCGGACTGCTCGAGCGAGGCCACCACCTCGTCGCCCGGCTCGCGGGTCATCACGTGCAGCAGCCGGAGCGAGGAGCTGCCGACGTGCAGGACGCCGGATCGGACCCGCACGAGGTCGCCCGCGCGCAGGGGGGCGCCCATCTCGAGCTGGAACTCGAAGGTCGAGAACCCGCGGTGCTCGCCGCGCATGTAGGCGGGGGTCATGCCGAACGAGGCGATGGCGTGGCTGTTGGCGGCCGAGAAGCGGTGAATGTAGTGCGAGAGCGCGGCGCCACCCGACACGTCCAGCTCGGCCGGCTTCACCGTGTCGCGCGCGCTGTCGCGAAAGCCCGCGAGCCCGGTCGGACGGGGCCGTCTCTCACGAGCCGGGCCGTCCCAGGCCACGCGGCGCGCCTCGAGCCGCCGCGCGGTCTCGGGCGGAAGCGCGCCCGGCACGCGCACCCGCTGCTCCACGGTGGTGCAGAGCGCCGCCGCGCCCGTGTCGAAGAGCTTGTGGCCGAGCACGATCGCGCCGGGCTCGGCGTGGACCACCCCGCTCTCCATGTGCATCACGTCGCCCACCCGCAGCTCGCGCTGGTAGCGCACGAAGCAGTCGGTGGTAGGGGTGTCGAGCGGGTTCAGGCCGAGGTCGGCGAGCATCCCGAGGCCCGCGTCGGCGATGCGGGCGAAGTAGTACGCCACCGTGAAGTGGTCGTTGTGATCCACCTCCCAGCGGAAGACGGTTCCGCGATAGGTCTCGAGCCAGTCGCCCACGCCCGCGCCGGCCTAGATGTAGACCGACTTCATGGCGGGTCCCGGGTAGCGGGTGCCGGCGGCGGCGCCGGCGGGCACCGCGTCCTGGAGCGCCGCGACCTCCGCCGGGGTGATCGGCACCGCGGCGGCGGCCGCGTTCTCGTCGAGGCGGGCCTTCCGCTTGGTCCCCGGGATCGGCACGATGTCGCGCCCGCGCGCGAGCAGCCAGGCCAGCGCGAGCTGGCCCGGGGTGCAGCCCTTCTGCTTCGCCATGTCGAGCAGCGGCTTCAGCAGATCTAGGTTCTTCTGGAGGTTCTCGTCCTGGAAGCGGGGGTGATCCCGCCGACGGTCGTCGGCCGGGATCTCGGCCGCGGTGCGGGTGCTCCCGGTCAGGAGGCTGCGGCCGAGCGGGGAGTAGGCAACGAACGAGATGCCCAGCTCGCGGAGAACGGGCAGGGTCTCCTCCGCCTCGACCCGGTAGAGCAGAGAGAACTCGGACTGGAGCGCGGTGATCGGATGCACCGCGTGGGCGCGGCGCACGGTGGCCGGGGAAGCCTCGGAGAGGCCGAGGTACCGCACCTTGCCCTGCTCGACCAGCCGGGACATGGCGCCGACGGTGTCCTCGATGGGCACGCCCGGATCCACCCGGTGCTGGTAGTAGAGGTCGATGCTGTCGACGCCCAGCCGCTTGAGGCTCGCCTCGCAGGCCTGCGGCACGTACTCAGGCCGGCCGTTGACCCCGGCGGTGCCGTCCGGCTTCCGCAGGTTGCCGAACTTGGTGGCCAGCACCACCCCGTCGCGCTTGCCCCGGAGGGCCCGGCCCAGCAGCTCCTCGTTCTGCCCCCAGCCGTACATGTCGGAGGAGTCCAGGAAGTTGACGCCCAGGTCGAGGGCGCGGTGGACGACCGCGATGGACTCCGCGTCGTCGCCCTTGCCGTAGACGTTGGACATGGACATGCACCCGAGTCCGATGGCCGAGACGGCCAGTGCGCTCTTGCCGAGTGTACGCTGCTCCACGAGATCCTCCTCCGGGTCGGGAAAGTTGGTTAGGATACGGCGACCGATTCTATCGCAAGACGGAGGGGCGGGCGACCGGTGGTTCACGACGTGACGCTGCTGCGCGACATCGCCCTCGGCATCATCTTCGCCGCGGTGCTCGGTCACGCCGCCCGCCTGCTCCGGCAGCCGCTCCTCCTGGGCTACATCGCGGGCGGCATCCTGCTCAGCTCCCAGATGGGCTTCGGCCTCGTCAGCGACGCCGAGAGCATCGAGCTCATCTCCGAGATCGGCCTCATTCTGCTCCTGTTCATCATCGGGCTCGAGATCGACCTGCGCGAGCTCCGGCGCCTCGGCCGCTCGATGCTCGCGCTGGGGGTCGGCCAGTTCGTCATCAACGCGCTGCTCGGGGCCGCCTTCTTCTCGTGGCTCGGCTACCGGGTGGGGGGCGGCCGCTTCGACCTCGTCTACCTCGCGATCGTGATCTCGCTCAGCTCGACCCTGATCGTGGTCAAGCTGCTACGCGAGAAGTTCGAGCTCAAGATCCTGTCCGGGCGGCTCACCCTGGGCGTGCTGGTGGTGCAGGACATCTGGGCCATCCTCTTCATGGCGGTGCAGCCGAGCCTGGCCGAGCCGGGCGTGCTGCGCATCGCCCAGTCCATCGCGGGGGGCGCGGTGCTGGTGGGCGTCGCGTTCCTGGCCAGCCGGTTCATCCTGGCCCCGCTGCTGGAGATCTCGGCGAGCCGTCCGGAGCTGGTGCTGATCTCCTCGGTGGCGTGGTGCTTCGGGATCGCGGGCTTCGCGGACCAGCTCGGCCTGTCGCGGGAGATGGGAGCGCTGATCGCGGGGGTGAGCATCTCCGCCTTCCCCTACGGCTCCGACGTGATCTCCAAGGTCACCGGGGTGCGCGACTTCTTCGTCACCCTGTTCTTCGTGGCGCTCGGCATGAAGGTGCCCGTCCCGACCGGGGACGTGCTCGGCCAGGCGCTGCTCATCGTGCTGTTCGTGATCGCGAGCCGGCTCGTGTCGGTGGTTCCCACCGCGCGCCTACTGGGCAACGGCCTCTACGCGGGGACGGTGACCGCGCTCAACCTGGCCCAGATCAGCGAGTTCTCGCTCGTCATCCTCACCCTCGGGGCCGGGTACGGCCACGTGTCGGAGCACGCGAGCGCGGTGGTGCTGACCGCGATGATCCTGACCTCCCTCCTCGCCCCCTACCTGATCACCTGGAACGACCACATCGCGCGGGTGCTCGTGCGACCCTTCGGGCGAGGGGTCGCGGTGGCCGCGCCGGTCGCGGGCCCGGCGCGCGGGGCCCCCGAGATCGTGCTGCTCGGGCACTTCCGCATCGCGCAGGCGGTGCTCGACCTGGTGGAGGCGCAGGTCCCCGACATGAAGGCGCGCATCACCCTCATCGACTACGACGCCAATCGGGCCCACGGGGTGATGGCGCGGGGCTTCCGGTGGGAGTACGGCGATCTCGCCAATCCCGACGCCCTCGAGCACCTCGGCATCGAGGAGGCGCGCGTCGTGGTGACGACGATCTCGGACACCTTCCTCAAGGGGATCAGCACCCGGCGCCTGGTCGGCAACCTGCGCCGCCTGGCGCCCCGGGCGATCATCGTGATGACCGGCGAGGAGAAGAGCGACGCGGTCGACCTGCTGCGCGCCGGCGCCGACCACGTGCTGATCCCGGGCGAGATCACCGGCGAGCGCATCCTCGAAATCCTCACCGACGGCAGACCGCCCGACTCACGCTGAGCCGCGAAGGGGCGATCCGTTCCAGCGCTCAAGCATCGCGAACTCCTCCACCGGCTTGCGCTTGAGGCGGGTGAGACGCTTCACCGGCCGGCCGAGCGGCATCACCGCGGCGAGCGCCACGTGCGACGGCAGGCCGAGCAGCGCCTGCACCGCGGGCTCCTGGGCCGCGGCCAGGGTCGTGATCGTGCCGGCAAAGCCCTCGTGGCGTGCGGCGAGCAGGATGTTCCACGCGAACGGATAGATGGAGGCCCCGCTGATGACCCCGACGCGGTCGAGCTCGGAGTCCATCGAGGCCACCACCTTGAGGTCCACCCCGATCACCAGCACCACCGCGGCCTTGAGCACCGGCTCGATCAGGCGCGCGGGCGGCGGGGTCCGCTCGATGGTGGCCGCGTCCACGCGGGTGCGGTCGATGGTGTTCCACGGGCTCTCGCCGACCTGCACCTGCGCCGCGTAGCGCTTGGCCGCGGGCTCGGTGGCGGCGGCCAGGCCCTCGCGGGTCTTGCGGTCGCGCACCACGATCACCTTCCAGCCCTGGCGGTTGCCGCCGCTCGGGGCGAAGCGCGCGCGGTCGAGGATGCGGAACAGGGTCTCGTCGGGCAGCGGCTCGTCGGTGAAGTCGCGGCCCGAGAACGTGGTCGTCATCACGTCGTAGAGCTCCATTGGCTCACCCTCCTCGGATGGTCTGGCTCTGATGGTCTGGCGGGAGGTGAATATACACCGCCAGCGGCGGTATAGTACGCGCCATGACCACACCCTTCCCGACCTCGTCGCTCTCCCTCGACGGCATCCGCGTCGTCGATCTGTCCCGCGTCATCGCCGGCCCCTGGTGCGGCGCGCTGCTGGCCGACCTGGGCGCGGACGTCGTCAAGGTGGAGGACACCGGGCCGGGCGACGAGTCGCGCACCTGGCCGCCCCACAAGGACGGGGAAGCCGCCGCGTACCTGCTCTTCAACCGGAACAAGCGCGGCATCGCGCTGGATCTGAAGACGCCGGAGGCGGTGGAGGTGGTCAAGCGGCTGGTGAAGGACGCGGACGTGGTCATCGAGAACTTCCGCACCGGGACCATGGAGTCGTTCGGGCTCGGCTACGACGTGCTGTCGCAGATCAACCCGCGGCTCATCTACTGCTCGGTCTCCGCCTTCGGGCGCACCGGGCCGCGCAAGGACAGTCCGGGCTACGAGGCGCTGATGCAGGCCTTCAGCGGCATCATGTCCATCACCGGCGAGCCGGGCGGTCAGCCGGTGCGGGCGGGGGTGTCGTTCCTCGACCTGACCACCGGCATCCTGTGCGCGCTCGGCGTCTCCAACGCGATCATCCAGCGCCAGCGCACCGGCCTGGGCCAGCGGGTCGACGGCTCGCTGCTCGAGACCGCGGTGAGCCTGCTCGCGTTCCACGCCGAGGGCTACCTGCTCACCGGCGCGCTGCCGCGCGCGCTCGGGTCGGGGCACCCATCACTCTCGCCCTATCGCAACTTCAAGTGCCGCGACGGGCAGTGGATCTTCATCGCGGCGGCCAACGACCGGTTCTGGCAGAAACTCGCCAAGGCCCTCGACCTGAGCGACCTGGCCGCCGACCCCCGCTTCCAGAAGAACCAGGGGCGAGTGGCCAATCGCGCGGAGCTGGAAGGCATCCTCGAGACGACGATCGGTGGGCTCGACCGCGAGCCCCTGCTCAAGCGCCTCGAGGAGGCCGACGTGCCGGCCACCCCGGTCAACACGGTGGACCAGGTGATGAACGACCCGCAGACCGCCGAGCGCGGCATCGTGCAGCGGGTGACCCATCCCAAGCTGGGCGAGATCCCGGTCGTCGGCACCCCGCTCCACTTCTCGCGCATGTCCCCCGGCGTACGCCGTGCCGCGCCCCTCCGCGGCGAGCACACCGACGCCATCCTCGCCGACCTCGGCTACTCCGCCGCCGAGATCAAGAACCTCCGCGAGAAGAAGGCCACCGCCTAGCTTGGGGTCAGGTCTTACATTCCGACATTTTTCCGGCGCGCGGCACGGGCACAGCGCGCGGAAATGTCGGAATGTAAGACCTGACCCCGTCTAGCCGAACTTGCGGGATTCTTCGCGGCGGTAGGCGCGGAAGGCGATCGCGAGGAAGACCACCGTGTAGCCGGCGAGCCAGGCGAGGCTCACCGCCATGGGCTCGGTGCCGGCGCCCACCGCGCTCCAGGCGAGCTGGCCGTAGTGATAGGCGGGCAGGTACGGCGCCACGGTTCGCACGAAGCCGGGTAGCTGCGAGAGCGGCAGGAAGAGGCCCGAGGCGAACGAGAGCGGCAGGTACACCAGGTTCGCCGCCGCGGGCGCCACGTTGGGCCCGCACGTGTAGCCGATGGCGAAGCCCAGCGCGATGAACGGAACCGAGCCGGCCAGCAGCCGCGCGATCATGTCGAGCCACACGAGCAGATCCTGCCGGATGCCGCCCACGACCACCCCGTAGACGATCAGCACGATCAGCGAGAGCAGCGCGTAGGCCAGCGCGTTCACCACCTTGGCCAGGATCGCGATCACCGGCGGCAGCGGGGTCGCGCGCATCAGCACGTCGACCTTGAGCCCGCGCTCGGTGGCGACCCCGATGCCGAATCCGAAGACCATCACGCTCCCCACGCTGTAGGCCGCGAACGAGGCGATCAGGTACGCGCCCAGGTTGATGCCGTTGGGCAGGGTCTGCTTGACGTAGGGCAGGCCGAAGAAGGTGAAGAACAGCACCGGCAGCGCGACGATGGTCACGCTGAACGCGGGGATGCGCCAGCGCATCCGCATCTCGCTCCGCGCCTGCACCAGCAGCATGCGCCCGAGCGGCGCGACCTCCGGCCTCGGGCCCGCGCTCACCGGGCGGCCGCCTCCGCGCGCCGGGTGAGGGCGAGGAACGCCTCCTCCAGGTCCGCGCCGGTCACCTCCAGGTCCACCACGTCCACCCCCCGACGGAACAGCTCGCGCAGCACCGCGGCCGGCTCGTTGCTGAGCAGGCTCGCGCGCTCCCCGGTGGCGCTGATCACGCTGGCCGGCAGGCCCTCCAGGTCCTTGCCGGTGAACGGCCGCCCCGCGACCAGGGTGATCTTCTTGCCCGGCACGCGCGATTTCAGCTCCTGCGGGCTCGCGTCCGCGATCACGGTGCCGCGGTCGATCACGATGATTCGCCGGGCGAGCTCCTCCGCTTCGCGCAGGTAGTGGCTGGTGAACACGATGGTCTTGCCCGCCGCGGCCAGGGTCTGGATGCTGGTCACGAAGGCCCGGCGGGCCTCCACGTCCATCCCCACGGTGGGCTCGTCGAGGAAGAGGATGTCGGGATCGCCGCAGATCGCGAGCGCGAAGTAGAGCCGCTGCCGTTGACCGCCCGAGAGCGTGCCGATCCGCACCGCGGCCTGCTCCGTGAGCCCGGCCATCGCGATCGCCTGCGCGGCCGGCAGCGGGACGGGGTAGTAGACGCGGAAGACGTCGACGATCTCGGCCACCGTGAGCACCGAGGTGGTGCCCGACTCCTGCAGCATGACCCCGCAGCGGCTCCGCGCCCGCCGGTCGGTGGGCGGCAGCCCGAAGAGGCGCACCTGGCCCGCGGTCGGCTGGCGCAGCCCGAGCATGAGGCTGATCGAGGTGGTCTTGCCCGCCCCGTTGGGGCCGAGCATCGCGACGACCTCGCCGCGCCGGATGACGAGATCGACGCCGCGCAGCGCTTCGACTACCCCGTAGCGCTTGCGCGCGCCGACGAGGGCTACGGCCGAGGCGGACGCCCCCGCCTCATCCCTTGAGGCCGTAGAGCCTCCGCGCGTTGTCGGCGAAGAGCTTCCTCTTCTGGACGTCGGTGATGTCGCCGCGCTCCCGGATCTCGTCGAGCGAGGCGGGATAGCTGTGATCCCAGTGCGGGAAGTCGGAGGCGTAGACGATCTGGTTCTCGCCCACCAGCTTCAGCGCCTGGAGCAGCAGCCACTCGTCGGCCTCGCAGGAGAAGAAGATGGACCCGCTTCGCACATAGTCGCTGGGCTTCCGCTTGAGGGCCGGCGCCTCCGCCGCGCGCTTGGCGTACTCGTCGTCCATCCGCTCCATCCAGTAGGGGGCCCAGCCGCAGCCCGCCTCCAGGTACGCGATGCGCAGGCGCGGGAAGCGCTCCGGGATGCCCTCGAAGATCATCGAGGTGATCTGCCGCATCTGGCCGAAGGCGTGGGAGCAGGTGTGGGCCTGGATGAAGCGCGGGAACAGCTCGAGGCCCCCGCCGCCCAGGTGCGAGCCGGAGGCGTGCACGCCCAGCATCACGTCGAGCCGGTCGGCCTCCTCGTAGATCGGCAGGAAGCGCGCGTCCCCCAGCAGGTGGCTGCCGTCGGCGGCCAGCATCGCGCCCACCAGGCCGAGCTCGGTCACCGCGCGCCGCAGCTCGCGCGCGGCCGCCTCGGGGTCCTGCACCGGCAGCAGCGCGACCGCGTGCAGACGCGGGCTCTGCTTGACGAACTCCTCGTGGAGGAACGTGTTGTAGGCGCGGCAGAGGGCCACCGCCCACTCGCGGTCCTTGAGAAACGAGAGAAAGAGCCCGAGCGTCGGGTAGAGCACGGTCTGCTCCATCCCGCCGCGGTCGAGCGCGCGCAGCCACGCCTCCGCGGTGCCCGCGTTGTCGCCGAGGGTGCCGAGCATCCGCCGGTCCCAGCCGTCCCACGGATAGAACGGGAAGGTCGGCGGGCGCTGGTTGTACGGGGCGTCGAGATACCTGGCCACCTGCTCGAGGGACTCGGTCACGTGCCCGTCGGCGTCGATGATGGAGTAGGCGGTCGGGCTCATCGGGTCCTCCAGCGCGGGATCGCGTCCGGGTTGACGCAGTGGGCGGGCGGCTCGCCGCGGCCCGCGGCCAGGATCTGCTCGAGGGCGAGCGCGAGGTTCGCCCGGCGCCCCGCCTCGCTGTGGCTCACGTTGTGGGGCGTCAGGATCAGGCGCGAAGGGTCGACCGCGCGCAGCGGGCTCGCCGCGGGCAGGGGCTCGCGGGTGAAGGCGTCGAGCGCGGCCCCCGCGATCCAGCCCTCGCCGAGCGCGCGGGCCACCGCCTCCTCGTCCGCGATCTCGCCCCGCGCGGTGTTGATCAGGATCGCGGTGGGCTTCATCGCGCGCAGGGCCTTCTCGCCGATCAGCAGGCGGGTCTCGTCGGTGAGCGAGGCGTGGAGCGACACCACGTCGCTCTCGGCCAGCAGGGTCGGCAGGTCGACGAGGGTGGCCCCGAGCGACTGCGCGCGCTCCTCGGAGACGTAGGGGTCGGACGCCACCAGCCGCACGTCCCAGTTCACGAGTCGCCGCGCCACGTGCGAGCCCACGCGCCCGAGCCCGACCAGCCCCACCGTCTTGCCGAAGAGGAACTCGCCGCGGTCGCCGCGCTGCGCCCACTCCCCGCGGCGCAGCTTGGCCTCGTTGTGCTTGATGCGCTTCTGCAGCAGCAGGGTCAGCGCGATGGTGGCCTCGGCCACCGCGATGAAGTTCTCCGGGGTCGGGC